>FSZR01000155.1_pt1 | contig 10791 bp, 8 predicted proteins | sample 1638781 | NCBI WGS metagenome assembly FSZR01 (sample SAMEA3914813, study PRJEB12502) | metagenome | biome: forest; material: soil | place: Canada | collected 2011-07-07 | depth 0.3 m | reverse complement strand
GTGGGTGATCCTGGCCGGCGACCTGCGCGTGTTCTTCAGCGGCGACACCGGCTACCACGCCGACTTCAAGACGATCGGCGAACGCTTCGGTCCGTTCGACGTGACGTTCATGGAGACCGGTGCCTATGATGCGCAATGGCCCGACATCCACATGCAGCCGGAAGAGACGCTGCAGGCCCACCTGGATCTGCAGGGTCGCTGGCTGATGCCGCTGCACAACGGCACGTTCGACCTCGCGATGCACGCGTGGCACGAGCCGTTCGACCGCATCCATGCGCTCGCGCAGGCCCGCGCGGTGTCGCTGGCCACGCCGGGCATGGGCGAGCGCCTGTCGCTCGAGCAGCCGCAGGCCGGGCAGCGCTGGTGGCTGGACGTCGAGCCGTCGGCCCGCGCGACGCCCGCGGCGCAACTCACCTGAGAAGGCGGCGGACATGACGATTTCCACGATCATCACGGGCGCCTCGGGCATGGTCGGCGAGGGCGTGCTGCTCGAATGCCTCGCGGATCCGCGCGTCGGCCGCGTGCTGGCCGTCACGCGCAAGCCCTCGGGCGTGACGCATCCGAAGCTGGTCGAGGTGCTCCACGCCGACTTCGACGACCTGTCCGCCATCCAGGCGCAACTCGCCGGCTACGACGCCTGCTTCTTCTGCCTGGGCGTGTCGTCGGTCGGCATGAGCGAGGCCGACTACAAGCGCGTCACGTACGACCTGACGACGAACTTCGGCCGCACGCTCGCGCGCCTGAATCCCGACATGGCGTTCTGCTACGTCACCGGCGCGAGCACCGATTCCACAGAACGCGGCAAGAGCATGTGGGCGCGCGTGAAGGGCGCCACCGAGAACGAGCTGCTGCGCCTGTTCAGGCGCGGCGTGATGTTCCGCCCGGCCATGATGCGCGCCACGCCGGGCCAGAAGAACCTCAAGGGCTGGTACAAGGCCATCGCCTGGATCTACCCGATCGGCCGCTGGCTCGCGCCCGGCTCGTTCTGCACGCTGCAGGAGGTCGGCCAGGCGATGATCAACGCCGCCACGATCGGCTCGCCCAAGAAGGTGCTCGAGGTCAGGGACATCGTCGCGCTGGCGGCCGCTCCGCGCGGCTGAACCCGGCAAGCAGGCTTCGCCTTCCGGACGTATGCTGTCGGCCGGCCCCGACCCGGGCCGACGAACAACAGTCCGGAGACAAGCCTCGCTCATGACCGCTCCCTCGAAGCGCATCGCCCTGCCCGTCGTCCTCGTCCTGATGGGCGTCTCCGGCTGCGGCAAGACCACCGTCGCCCAGATCCTCGCCGAGCGACTGCGCTGGGCGTTCGAGGAAGGCGACGCGCTGCATCCGCAGGCCAACGTCGACAAGATGGCCGCCGGCCATCCGCTCGACGACGACGACCGCGCGCCCTGGCTCGCCAAGGTGGCCGACTGGGTCGACGGCCGGCTCGATGCCGGCGAGTGCGGCGTCATCACCTGCTCGTCCCTGAAGCGCTCGTATCGCGCGCTGATCGATCGGCGCGGCGCGGGCGTCGAGTTCGTGTACCTGCACGGCTCGCGCGAGCTGATCGCTGCGCGGCTGGCCACGCGCCACTGCCACTTCATGCCCAGTACGCTGCTGGACAGCCAGTTCGCGACGCTGGAGGAGCCCGGCGCCGACGAGCCGGCGATCCGCGTCGAGATCGGCGCCGCACCCGAGGCGATCGCGTCCGACATCGTCGTCGCGCTCGGGCTCTGAACAACGAGGAGACACGATGGCCACGACCCCCGATCTCGCCGCCAGCGCCGCCGTCCTGGCGCAGCCCGTGCTCAACGCACACGACACGCAGGTGCTGGTCGTCGCCGCGATCGGCATCGCGATCATCGTGGCGCTGATCGTGTGGCTCAAGCTGCACGCGTTCCTGGCGCTGACGGTCGGCGCGCTGTTCGTCGGCGTCGGCTCCGGCATTCCGCTGGGCAAGGTGACGGCGTCGTACGAGACGGGCGTCGGCGGCGTGCTGGGCTACGTGGGCGTGCTGATCGCGCTCGGCGCGATGGTGGGCAAGCTGCTGGCCGACTCGGGCGGCGCCGACAAGGTGGTCGACACGCTGCTGCGCGGGCGCCCCGCGACGCTGCCGTGGAAGATGGCGCTGATCGCGGCGATCATCGGCATCCCGATGTTCTTCGAGATCGGCCTGGTGCTGCTGATTCCCGTCGTGATGCTCGCGGTGCATCGCTCGCAAGGGCCGGCGATGCGGCTGGGCATCCCGGCGCTGGCGGGCCTGTCGGTGCTGCACGGCTTCATCCCGCCGCACCCCGGCCCGCTCGCGGCCATCGCGATCCTGCACGCCAACGTGGGCGTCACGCTGGCGCTGGGCCTGCTGGTGGCGATCCCGACGGTCGCGATCGCGGGCCCGCTGTACGGCATCGTCGCCGCGCGGCTGGTGCCCATCGGCGCGGCCGGCGCGGGCCTCGCGGTGACACAAGGCAGCGGCCCGAAGGCGGCCGCGACCGACGACGATCCGCGGCCGACCCACAGCCCCGCCTTCGGCACCATCATGGCCACGCTGCTGTTCCCGCTGGTGCTGATGCTGGGCAAGGCCGGCGCCGACATCTTCCTGGACAAGACCTCGCCCGCCCGCCCGCTGCTCGACTTCGTCGGCGATCCGGTCTTCGCGTTGCTGATGGCGGTGCTGCTCGCGATGGTGACGTTCGGCACCGCCGTGGGCTTCTCGCCCGCCGTCCTCGGCAAGAAGATCGGCGCCAGCCTGATGCCCGTGGTCGGCGTGATGCTGATCGTGGGCGCGGGCGGCGGCTTCAAGCAGTCGCTGGTCGACGGCGGCACGGGCGCGGCGATCGCCAAGATCGCACTGGCGGCGGGCCTGTCGACGCTGCTGCTGGGGTGGATCGTCGCGGTGCTGATCCGCCTGGCCACCGGCTCGGCCACGGTCGCCACGGTGACGGCAGCGGGCATCGTCGCGCCGCTGGCCGCGGGCCTCGCGCCGACGCAGTTGTCGCTGGTCGTGCTGTCGGTCGGCGCGGGCTCGCTGTTCTTCTCGCACGTCAACGACGCGGGCTTCTGGCTGGTCAAGGAATACTTCGGCATGACCGTGGGCCAGACGATCAAGACATGGTCGATCATGGAGACCGTCATCTCGCTGGTCGGGCTCGCGCTGACCTTCGGGCTGTCGCTGGTCCTGTGATGCCAACAATGCCCGGAATTCGGAAGCCGTCGAGCGAACGACGGTAGACAAGCCTGTCACCGGTGCGACACTCGACAGGCTAGCGAGCGCTGCCGACCGGATGACGGATCTCGCGCGGCACCAGCGATGCCCGGATCCCTCCGCTCGGGCAAGATAGAGCGACGCGACGACGTCGAAGAGGTTCGAACCGGTGAACGTTCCCCGCGAGCAGCCGATACCGCCAGGCCAGGGCGCCGCGCGCCCGTTGCGCGACCGCCGCCTCGTGCAGGCGATCTGGGCCACCTGCATCGCGATCTCCGCCACGTCGATTCCCGACATCTACCAGGCGCACTGGCGCAACCTGCCGCCGCTGTTCATCGGCCTGGCCGCGATGGGCGTCGTCATGCTGCTGGTGCGCCATGGGCGGCGCACCGCCGCCGTCGCACTGATGCTGTCGTCCCTGATGGGCATGGTCAGCCTGCTGATGTGGCAGAACGGCGGGCTGCGCGACACCTCGCTGCTGGCTTTCCCCTGCATGCTCGTGTTCGCCGCGATGCTGGGCACCCGGCGCCTGTACTTCGGACTGTTCGCCGCGATGATGGCGGTGATTGCACTGCTGCTGATCGTCAACATCAATGGTTGGCACGTGAACCGGTTGCCGCCGCTGTCCTTCAACACCTTCGTCGACCTGGTATGCGTGCTGTTCGTGACCAGCGTGATCGCCTGGTTGATGGCCAGCGACATGCACGCCGCACTCGACGCCGTGCAGGCCCGGAACGCGGAGATGGCCGCGACGCAGTTGCGCATGGAGATCATGGCGACGCACGACGCGCTGACGGGCCTGCCCAACCGCAGCCTCGCGCGCGACCGCTTCGAGCAGGCGGCCGCCACCGCGCACCGCACCGAGCACAGCGTAGCGATGCTGTACCTCGACCTCGACAACTTCAAGAACGTCAACGACACCCTGGGCCACGGCTCCGGCGACACCTTGCTCAAGCAGGTCAGCGAGCGCCTCTCGTCGCTGCTGCGCACCGCCGACACCGTCGCCCGCCTGGGCGGCGACGAGTTCCTGCTGCTGGTGCCCGAGGTCGCCGACGGCGCGGCGGTGGCCGAGATCGCCAACAAGGTCGTCACCGGCCTGATGGCGCCGTTCGACGTGATCGGCGTGGAGATCTTCGCCGGCTGCTCGCTGGGCATCACGATGTTCCCCGCCGACGGCCCCGACTTCGACAGCCTGCTGAAGAAGGCCGACATCGCGATGTACCGCGCGAAGGAATCGGGCCGCAACGCGTTCCGGTTCTGGGACGGCGAGATGAACGCCAGCGTCGTGGAGCACGTGGAACTGCTGTCGGCGATGCGGGCTGCGCTCGCGCACCGGGACTTCACGCTCTCCTACCAGCCGCAGTTCGACCTCCGTACCGGGCGCCTCGTCGGCGCCGAGGCGCTGATCCGCTGGCGCCACGCCGAGATGGGCAACATCTCGCCGTCTCGCTTCATTCCGCTGGCCGAACGCTCGGGCCTGATCATCCCGATCGGCGACTGGGTGCTGCAGACCGCCTGCGCGCAGGCCCAGCGTTGGCACGCGGCGGGCTGGACGGACCTGACGATCTCGGTCAACGTGTCGCCGGTGCAGTTCAAGCGGGGCAGCGTCGAGACCTCGGTCGCGCAGGCGCTGGCCGAGTCCGGCCTGCCGAGTGAGAACCTCGAGCTCGAGCTGACGGAGTCGCTGCTGATCCAGGATTCACTGGCGTTGGCCGAGAGCCTCGCCAGCCTGCGCCGCATGGGCGTGCGCTTCGCGATCGACGACTTCGGCACCGGGTATTCCAACCTGGCCTACCTGAAGCGCTTCGAGGTGGAGCGGCTGAAGATCGACCAGACCTTCGTGCGCCGGCTGACCGACGACGTGCAGGACCAGGCCATCGTGCGGGCGATCGTGCAGATGGCCAGCAGCCTGAATCTGTTCACCGTCGCCGAAGGGGTCGAAGACGCCGCGACGCTGGCGCTTCTCGGCGACCTCGGGTGCCAGCAGGGCCAAGGCTTCCACTGGTCGCCCGCGGTGCCGGCCGCGGAGTTCGAGGCGTTTCTTCGGAAGTAGGCCTACAGGTTGTTGGTGATGCGGATCAGCGTGTTCGACTGGTGCGTGTTGATCAGGTACAGCGCGCGCGTGGCCGGGTCGCCGGTGGAGGCGGCGTTGGTGCCCTCGATGAAGCCGGTGTGGCCGGCGTCGCGGAAGGTGCCGGTGAGCCACATCGTGTGGCTGGTGGACAGCGTGCCGATGGTCACGCCGGGCTGGTTCGTGCCGGTGTCGATCGCCACCAGCGTGCCGCCGCTGACGCCATCGACGGTCCAGGTAGTGCCATTGGCCGGGTTGGCGGCCGTCACGGTCGACAGGTTGCGCACCTGGATCATCGTTTCGAAGGGCGTGGCAGTGGTGACGGTGTCGTCGGGCCACGGTTGCTCCTCGCCGCCGATCGCGAAGGTGGAGTTGGCGAGCGGGGCCTGGATCACGCTGCCGTCGATGCCGACGATACCCGATGCCGTATTGCTGCGCGTGACGGTCTTGGCGGTGGTGTCGGTGGTGCTGGCCCACGTCGTGTAGTAGACGCTTGTTGCGGTCGCCGTGAACGTGCCGCCGTTGACGGTGCTGGAGGCCACGGTGACCGGGCTGCCGCCGGACTGCGCCAGCGCGCGGATCGTGTACGTGGGCGCGGACTCGCCCCAGACCAGGTGGGTGCCGCCCACGGGAAACGACAGGCTGTCGACGTGCGCGGCCTCGGTGTCGACCACCGTCGCCGGCGACGAGCCGTCTGCCGGGATGATGGAGATGCTGGCCGATTCCGGCGTGTTGCCGGCGGCCGGCGTGTTCACCGCCACGTACAGCGCGGTGGGCGACGCGGCGAAGAGGGCGCCGTTGCTGGTGGGAGTCCAGCCGGGGATCGTCATCAGCGGGCCCGACGTCGACGCATTGGCGTAGTCGACGCGCACGATGTTGCCGTCGACGAGGAACAGCTGCGCCGTCGGATAGCCCTGCGTCGTGCCGACCGGCAACGCCGTGGCGACGACGACGGGCGCGGCGAACGTGCCCAGCACGACGGGGCTGGCGAACGTGTTGTCCACCATCACCAGCTGCGTGCCGCGCTTGATCACGAAGCCGGTGATGCTGCCGGTGGCCGAGTGCACCGTGGCGACGGGCATCGCCGAGACGGTGATCGGCGCGTCGGTGGACGACATGCCCGTGCGCACCAGGTGCACGACGTCGTCGGCCGTGTTGCACGCGCCGTCGAGGCCCGGCAGGCGATAGAAGTACGCCGAGTTGACGGGGTTCTGCAGGTCGGCCGCGAAGTAGACGCCGGCGTAGTCCGAGTTGGCGCCCGCCGCCTGCGTGCCGCTGAGCGAGCAGGTGGCGTCGACGGTGGCGGCGGTCTCGTTGGAGATCTGCTGGCTGTGCGGCTCGAAGGTGGAGGTCAGGTCGATCGCGCGGATGTGGCCGTCGCTGGTCTTGTAGATCTCGACGCCGGCCGGCTGCATCAGGTCCTGCCCGGTCATGAAATCGATGGTGCCGTGCAGCGACTGGCGCTTGCCCGCGTAGCTGCCGATGCCGGCCGCCGCGTACTCGCCGGTGTCCGAATCGGCCCAGGCCGCGAAGACACCCGTGGTGCCGACGAAGCTGATGAGTTCGTTGCCGCCGAATCCCCCGCCACCATACCCATCGTCGTATCCGCCGCAACCGGCCAGGAACGTGGTCGTCGCCGCGCCCAGCGCGACCCAGGACGTGATTCGCCGCATGATGAACCTCTCGAGTGTTGTCTCCGAACTGCAAGACGCAGGCCTGCCGACGCACGGCCGAGCAGGCGAATCAGCGTTTCGCCCCTGTGACGTTTTCAACGCCTTTCGGCGACGCGACGATGACACGGAAGCGCTGAGCGCGACCTGAAAATTGTTGAGATATCGTAAAGCTTCGGCACGGTCGAGCTCCCCTCGCGCGTGCTCTGCCGTGCGCCCGCGTCAGCGCGCGAGCGCGTCGCGCAGGCGCTCGAGCGCGGCCGCGAAGCGCGCGATCTCGAAGTGCTGCGGATCGTCGTGCGCGCCGACGATGCCCTCGTCGAGCGCGGCATGGAACGCCGGGATCAGCCAGTCGCCCCGCCGCGCACTGGCGGCCGCGTACAGCAGCGCCATCTGGGCGTATTGCGCCTCGGTGAACCCGGGCAGCGGCGCGATCAGGTCGTTGCGCGGGCCGCCGGCCGGGTCGCGCCGGCGCGGCTGCGCGAACTCGGTGTGCAGGAACAGGCCGCGCGAGGCGACGCCGATGCGCCGCGTCTCGAGCTGCGTCGCGCGCCACGGCGTGCGGTAGTCGTGGCCCAGCAGCGTCTGCCCGTTGCGGTTGACGAACATGTGCGCGACGGCATCGGGGCCGGCGAAGCGGGCCAGGTCGTTCAGCGCGGGGCTGTCGTCGGGCGGGAACGCCGTCGCATCGCCCAGCCACGGCACGCTGGTGTCGTGCAGCACGAAATAGCGGGCGACCGCCGCGTCGGGATCGTCGTCGCGGGCGTGCGACAGCGGCGCGTCCAGCGAACCGCCGATCGCGGCATCGCCGAGGTGCTGCTGCGCCAGGAATCGACGCAGTTGCGGCTTCAGTTCGCCGACGGGCTGGCCGACCAGCGCGGCCAGCGACCCGGGCAACTCCGCGGGCTGCGGCGACAGCAGGCCGCCGGTGGACACGGGACGCATCAGGCAGCGCGCCTGGGTGAGCGCGTCGCCGGCGAACTGCAGGGTCTCGACGTCGAAGCCGCAGGGTCCGATCGGCCCCCGCAGCCGCGTGAGCACCGCGCAGCCGGCCAGCATGACGCAGGCGGCGAGGGTCAGTCGGTACGGCGGTCGCAACATGCGGGCATTGTGGGCCCGGCGTGCGCCAGGCCTAGCGCGTGGCGACCGTCTTCTTCGCCGCGCCGCGCGGCCTGTAGCCGTCCGTCAACGTGCCCAGGAACGCGACGATGTCGTCGATCTCCCTGTCGTCCAGCCGTGGCTTGCCGCCCGGCAGCGGCGCGAACGGCACCTCGTGCGACACGTTGGGCCAGTACTTCTCGGGCAGGTCGTCGTAGCCGATCTTGCCGCCGGAGTGCGGATACCACTTCGCCGGCGCCGTGTCGCGCGTCGCGTAGAAGGCGACGGCGTCGCGCAGCGTCCGGATCGCCCCGTTGTGGAAGAAGCGCTTGCGCAGCGCCACGTTGCGCAGCGAGGGCGTGCGAAACAGGCCGCAGTACTCGGGATGGGTCGCCAGGTCGGTGCGCAGCGGGCCGCACAGGCCGAGGTCGTGGAACGCGGGGTCGCGGTTGGCCGCCAACTCCGCGTTGCGCGGCACGCCCAGCGCCACGAAGCCGAAGTCGGTGAAGATCGGCGGCCGGTTGGTCGAGGCCTTGCGCGTGCTCGGATGGCAGCTCGCGCAGTTGCCCTTCTTCATGTCGTTGAACAGCGCCATGCCGCGCGCCTCGGCGGGGCTCAGCGTGGCCTCGTCGCGCAGCCACGCGTCGAACTTGCTGTCGAACGGATGGAAGTCGGGAGACGTCTGCTCGTAGGTCTCGAGCGCCACGGTGACCCACACCAGCGTCGAGTCCGCATCGTCGAACACGTTCTCGCCGGGCGCGCTGAGCACGCGGCGGAACTCGTCGGCGTACGACGTCGTGCGCAGCCGCTTCACGACATCCGCGCCGTCCGCGTTGGCCATCTCGTTGGCGTCCATCAGCGGCATCAGCGCCTGGTCGTGGGCGGTGTCCACGCGGCCGTCCCACGTGCGACCGCCGGTCGGCCCCTGGTCGTCGACGCCCAGCGTGACCTCGGACTCGAGGAAGTGCTGCGTGAACGCGATCGGCGCGTGCGCGTAGCGCAGCGACGGCGTGTTGCGGAAGCCGAACCGGTCCATGTTCGGGCCGCCGGGCTGGACGGCGCGCGCGTTGGGCGGCCCGAAGGCCTTGTTCGGATCGTGGCAGGTCGCGCACGACTGACGGCCCGAGGCCGAGTACGCCGGATCCATGAAGATGCGCCGACCGAGGTCGCTCAGTTGCGCCACGGTCGGCCGGTCGCCGTACATCAGCGGGAAGTGCGTCTCGGTGCCGGTGGGCTCGGGCGCGTTGCCCGAGCACGCCTGCGCGAGGCGCGCGACCGCGAACAGGCTCGCGAACGCAAGGAACGCGACCAGGAACGCGTTGAGCGCACGGCGCGCGCGCGAGGCGGCCAGGGGCATGGCGTGCGGCGAATCAGCGACGGCGGCGCGCCAGGCCCAGCGTGGACAGCAACGCCACGCCCGCCAGCATCAGCGACGCCGACGACGGCCAGGGCACCGTGGAGACGCGCAGGCCGAACGACAACGGGCTGTCGACGTAGCTGAAGCCGGCGTCGCCCGTGAAGGCGGTCGTCGCCAGCGGATGCGGCGCGCCGGTGTCGAACACCGCGCCCGTCACGCTGCTGCTGCCCAACGAGTCGTCGCCCTGGATCTCGAACTCGATCCAGTACTGGCCGGCGACGACGTTCCAGTCGCCGAGTCCGGAGACGCCGTTCCAGCCGTCGGCGCCGAACGTGGCCGTCGTCGTGTACATCAACGTGCCCGGGCCGGCGCCGCCGTCGCTGGAGAACAGCGAGATGTCGAAGGTCTCGCCGGCCGCGCCGCCGAGGACGTGGCCCTGGATGGCGTCGATCTTCGAGGCCTGCGAGAACGTGACCTGCGCGGCGACCCAGTCGACGCTGTCGAACGCGAGCGCGCCCACCGCCTGGCCGTTGGGGGTGCCGGTGTCGACGACCGTCGCGGCCTGGGCGAGCGGCGCGAGCGCCAGCAGCGCGGCGCTGGAGAGCGAGGTGAAAAGCGACTTGATCATGTTGCGGCTCACGGCGCGATGAAGTACTGGCCGATCAACTGCGTCGGGCCGAAGGTGGAGCTGAAGCCGTAGCCGAGGATGTCGACGCCGCCGTCGGCGTGCACCTTCACGGTGGCCCAGGCGTAGTCGCGGTCGGTGGCCGGGTTGGCCAGCACGCCGGCGGTTGCCTGCGCGGCGCTCGGGTCGAACGGCGAGCCGCCGGCGCCCACGATCACCTGGTAGGCGCCGCCCAGCGGACGCGAGATGTTGTACGTGTGCATGTGGCCGGTGAAGTACGTCGCGTGGTACTGCTCGATCACGCTCCAGAACGCGTCGCGCTTGACGGTGGTGGCCGGCGTGGCGTCGAGGCCCGAACCGGCGACGCCCGGCGCGTAGGCGTAGGTGTAGGCCGGCTTGTGGCCGAACACGAAGATGCGCTTGACGCCGCGGCCCGACGCCGCGGCCAGGTCGGCGGCCAGCCAGGCGGCCGGGGCCGAGGTCTCCTGGCCCACCGGATCGGTGTTGATCACCGCAAAGTGCAGCCCCTGGTAGTCGAAGCTGTACGACAGCTTGCTCTGGTCGGTGGTCAGCGAGTCGGGGCTGTAGCCCACGGCCGGGCCGTAGGCCACGTTCAGCGGCGCGACGCCCAGCACGTTGGTGAAGCGCGCCGTGTCGACGATCAGGTCGCCCATGTTGGCGGCGTAGGCCTGCTCGTTCTCGACCTTGGACACCTTCTGGCCGTCGCTGTTCTTCGGGCAGGCCTTGCACTCGGTCTCGTGGTTGCCGGGCACCGGGAACACGTAG
>FSZR01000831.1_pt1 | contig 10795 bp, 13 predicted proteins | sample 1638781 | NCBI WGS metagenome assembly FSZR01 (sample SAMEA3914813, study PRJEB12502) | metagenome | biome: forest; material: soil | place: Canada | collected 2011-07-07 | depth 0.3 m | reverse complement strand
CGTGGTAGCGCTTGTCGACCTCGCGCTCGCGGAACGCCTCGCTGAGCGACGCGTGCGCGAGCGTCTCGCGCGCGAGCACGATGATGCCGCTGGTCATCATGTCCAGGCGGTGCACGATGCGCGCGTCGGGGTACACGGCCTGCGCGCGGATGAGCAGGCTGTCGCGCTTGTCCGGCCCGCGGCCCGGCTCCGACAGCAGGCCCGGCGGCTTCACGAGCACGACGAACGCGGGCTCCTCGTGCAGCACCTCCAGGCCGGTGTCGGGCGGCGGCGCGTAGACGTCCGCGTCGGGGACGGTGCGCATCACCCCAGGAGCGCGTCGACGTCCACGCCGCGCTCGCGCAGCAGCCCGGCCAGCGCGGGCAGCAGCGCGCCCAGGCGCTCGTCGACGGCGTCGCGCACGGTGTCCACCATCACCTGCGTGCTGCGCTCGATCTCGATGTTGAGCGCATCGCCGGCCCTCTTCGCGCCGAAGGTGGTCATGCGCAGCGTCTCCGGGATCAGCCACACCTCGAACCAGCCCTCGGCCTTGCTCGCATCCGACACCGTGAGGCTGGCGCCGTTGATGGCGATGTAGCCCTTGGCGAACACGTAGCGCATCCACGGCGCGGGCACCGAGATGCGCAGCACGTGGTTGTTCTCGGGGTTGCGCACCGAGGCGAGCGTGGCCTGGAAGTCGACGTGGCCCGACAGCGGATGGCCGCCGATCTCCGCGCCGTCGCGCGCCGCGCGCTCGACGTTGATGCGGCTGCCGACCTGCAGCGAATCGAGCGTGGTGAGCGACAGGCTCTGCTGCATCACGTCGAAGTTGGCCGCATCCTCGCCCACGCGCTCGGTGACGGTGAGGCACACGCCGTCCACCGACACGCTGGCGCCGATCTCCAGCCCGTCGCAGAAGCCGCGCGGGAACGCGAGCGTGAAGCTGCGCAGGCCGGGCTTGTCGACGAGCACGGAGACGGTGGCGACGGCCTGGACGATGCCGGTGAACATGGGGGAACGCTCTCGAATTCGGGGAAGCCTGGATTGTCGCCGTTCCGCCCGATCGTCGATAAACCAGGGACAAATCGGAGGTGTTCATGTCCATTCGACGTCGATCCCTGGCCCTGCTGCCCCTGGCCGCGCTGCTGGCGGCGTGCTCCACGGTGCAGAAGACCGAGACCGTCGGGCCCAACGACCCGGCGGCGCTGGCCGCCATCCGCGCGTCCTATGTCAAGGCGGGCGAGCAGAAGTCGTATCGCGCGCAGATGACGATGACCGACGACAAGGGCAAGGTCACGCACGGCACGATCGAGTTCTCGGCGCCCAGCAGCGCCCACGTCGTGATGCAGATGAACGGCCAGGCCGAGCCGGTCGAGCACATCCTCTACAACGGCATCCTCTACATCCGCAACGGCCGCCAGTGGGTGCGCTCGCCGGTGGCCGCCGACACGATCCTCGAGCAGATCCGCAAGGACCCTCAGACCCTGGAAGCCTTCACGCGCACCGTCAGCGGCGCCCAGGCCGTGGGCTCCGACCCGGTCAACGGCAAGCCGGCGATGGCCTACCGCTACTTCCAGGCCGGCAGCATCGCGGGCGGCATGGGCAGCACTAAGGGCTGGGTCAAGCTGTGGGTGGGCGCGGGCGGGCTGCCGGTCAAGCTGGAGTCCGACTCGGAGACCAAGGTGCTGTTCATGGGCGGCCACGGCAAGACCACGGCGTTCTACGGCGACTACAACACGCCGATCCGCATCTCGGCGCCGCCGGTCTGATGTTCGAGCCTGCCACCGACGCCGACCTCGCCGCCGTCGCCGCCTTGATGAACCGCGCTTACCGCGGCGCCCGCGAAGCGGCGTGGAGCAACGAGACTGCGTACCTCTCGGGCGACCGTACCAGCGAGGCGCTGCTGCGCGAGGAGGTGGCCGGCAGCCCGTCGGCGCACCTGCTGAAGTGGGTGGAAGGCGGCGACCCCGCGCCGCGCGGCTGCGTCTGGCTCGAGCCGCTCGACGCCGGCACCTGGTACCTCGGCTCGCTGTGCGTGGACCCGGACCGCCAGCAGTCCGGCCAGGGCCGCACGCTGCTCGCCGCCGCGGAGGCGTGGGCGCGCGAGCGCGGCGCCGCGCGCGTGCGCATGAGCGTGGTCAACGTGCGCGAATCGCTGGTCGCCTGGTACGCTCGCCGCGGCTACGTGCCCACCGGCGAGACCCACCCGTTCCCGTACGGCGACGACCGCATCGGCACGCCGCTGCGCGACGACCTCGCGTTCGTGGTGCTGGAGAAGGCGCTGGTGGACGACGTCAAGCCGTCCGCGACCTGACGACCCGTCGCCGGGTGAATGCCACGAGGCCGCCCAGCGCCATCAGCGCGAAGGTGCCCGGCTCCGGCACTGCGGGAACGTAGGCCAGCCCGGTGATGGCGCCGGTGAACACGCGCTGGCCGTCGGTGACCAGATGGGACGAATCGCTCACGCCCGTGGCCGGATCGAAGGCGTACAGGTCGTAGGCCGAACCGACGGCGCCCGCCGCGACGTAGAGGTCGCCGCCGCCGAACGCCAGGCCGGTCACCGCGCCGGTGAAGTAGCGCCCTTCCACCACCAGCGGGCGCGACGACACGACGTGGCCCGTGGCCGGATCGATGCCGTACAGCCAGGTCGCGGTTCCGACGTCGCCGGCCGTCATGTAGAGCACGCCGTCGCCGAACGCCAGGCCGGTGGTGGCGCCGATGAAGAGGTGGCCGTCGTCGACGATCGGCGTCGAGCCGCGGATGAGGGCGGTGGCCGGGTCGATGTCGAACAGGTAGGACGCGCTGCCGACGCTGCCGGCGGTCATGTAGAGGTCGCCGTTGCCGAACGCCAGGCCCGTGGTCGCGCCCGTGAACAGGCGGCTGCCGTCGCCGATGGCGCGCCCGCCGTCGCCCGCGGCGGGACCCGGCTGGAAGGCGTAGAGGTAGGACGCGCTGCCCACCGCGCCCGCCGTCATGTACAGCGACCCGTCGCCGTAGGCCAGGCCGGTGGTGGCGCCGGTGAACGCGATGCCGCCGCCGGCCAGGAAGCGGCCGCCGTCGGTCAGGCCGGTGTCCGGCGCGATGCCGTACAGGTAGGTCACCGAGCCGGGGGCGCCCGCGGTCGCATAGAGGCTGTCGGCCGCGGCGGTGCCGGCGTGCAGTGCGGTCGCCACGAGGGCGCAGGCCGCGAGGGTCGAGCGAAGGTCCATGGTCAGCTCCTGGGCGGGTTGGCGGCCGAAGGGCCTGTTCCCTGTAGTACGTGTCCGGCCCCGCGATCCGGACATTGGCCGGCCAGGGTCAGGTCTTGCAACGAGGCGCCGACGCGAATCCGCCGCTCGATGCAACATGCACGACCTGACCCGCAACGTGAACGACCTGATCCCGGATCTCATGGACTGGACTCTCCCGAAGCTCGCCACCGCCCCGTTCTGCCCGTCGGAGGTGCGCGGCAGCGTCGCCGTCGCGCCGGGCCTGCCCTGGTGGAAGCGCGCGCTGCGCTTCGCCGGACCAGGCCTGCTGGTGGCCGTCGGCTACATGGATCCGGGCAACTGGGCCACCGACATCGAGGCCGGCTCGGTGTTCGGCGAGTCGCTGCTGTTCGTGGTGCTGCTGTCCAGCCTCGCCGCCATCGTGCTGCAGGTCCTGGCGCTGCGGCTAGGCATCGTGGCGGGCGTCGACCTCGCGCGCGCCTGCCGCGACCGCTACGGTTCGACCGCGCGCTACGCGTTGTGGGCGATGGCCGAGATCGCGATTATCGCGTGCGACGTCGCCGAGGTGCTGGGCAGCGCGCTGGCGTTGCACCTGCTGTTCGGCGTGTCGCTGGCGCTGGGCATCGTGATCACGGCGTTCGACACGCTGCTGGTGCTGGGCCTCAAGGGCAAGGGCTTCCGGCAGGTGGAGGCGATCGTGCTGGGGCTGGTGGCGACGATCGGCGCCTGCTTCGCCATCGAGCTGGCGCTGGTCGGGCCCGACTGGCACGCGGTCGCCAGCGGCTTCGTGCCCCGGCTGGCCGCGCTGCGCGGCCCGCACGCGCTGTACATCGCCATCGGCATCCTCGGCGCCACCGTGATGCCGCACAACCTCTACCTGCACTCGTCCATCGTGCAGACGCGCGACGCCGGCCGCAACGACGTCGGCAAGGCCGCCGCGCTGCGGCTGTCCACGCTCGACACGGTGGTCTCGCTGACGCTGGCGCTGCTGGTCAACGCGGCCATCCTCACGCTGGCGGCCAGCGCGTTCCACCGCAGCGGCCACACCGGTGTCACCGACATCCAGGACGCCTACCACCTGCTCGACCCGATCGTCGGCTCCGGCGTGGCGGCCATGCTGTTCGGCGTGGCGCTGCTCGCGTCCGGCCAGAGCTCCACGTTCACCGGCACCATCGCCGGCCAGGTGATCATGGAAGGCTTCCTCCAGCTCAAGATTCCGTGCTGGCAGCGCCGCCTGATCACGCGCGGCCTCGCGCTGGTGCCCGCGCTGTGCGGCGTGCTGTGGCTGGGCGACCAGGCCGTCGGCCGCCTGCTGGTGGCCAGCCAGGTGGTGCTGAGCCTGCAGCTGCCGTTCGCGATCTGGCCGCTGGTGCGGCTCACCAGCGACCGCGCGCTGATGGGCGCGTTCGCCAACGGGCCCGCGTTGAAGGCCGCGGCCTGGGCGCTGTTCGCGGCGATCGCGGGCGCGAACCTGTGGCTGCTGGGGTCGATGCTGCGCTGACGCTCAGCCGTGCAGCAGGTATTCGACCATCTCGCGCACGCGGGCGAGCGTGATGCCCTCGCGCTGCTCGATCGCCAGCGGATGGTCGGTGGGCTCGAGTTCGATTTCCGGGCGCTCGCCCACGGGCATCGTGTGAACCATGGTCTTCAGGTTGAAGGCGCGCGGCGAATAGCCGGGGATCGCGGTCTGCAGCCAGCCGAAATACGGCGGCTCGCTCTCGCGGCCGGGAGTCTGCCAGAGCTCGCACGCGCGCAGGAAGTTCTTCTCGCTGAGCGATACCCAGGCGAGCCACACGAACTCGTCGTCCGAGTCGACCACGGGGATGAGCAGGCGCCCGAGCACGAAGAAATGCTTGCCGTCGATCACGCATTGGTCGGACGTGAGGTCCGCACGCGTGGCGCGCTCGTCTTCGGGCAACTCGAACCACAGCTCCGGCGCCGACGCCCCGAAGCACATCGGCAGCTCGTCGTGCCATTCGCCGCACGTGGCGCACTGGAATCCGCTCATGCGGCGATTGTGTCAGCCCAGCCCCACGCCGCGCGCCATCGCCGCGGCCAGCAGCGGGATCGGCACGAACAGCGCCAGCTCGATCGTCAGCCAGCGGCGCGTGTTCGCGAGATCGCCTTGCGCGACGACGAAGTCGGCGTCGCGCGCGGCCGCCTTCTTCCAGCGCAGCACGCGCACCGTCGGCACGATGGACACCAGCCCCACCGCCGCGAAGAACGCCAGCTTGGCCCAGAAGACCGGGTTGTGGAGGTAGAAGTCCGCGCCCTTCGCGCCGTGGAACACGCGGCCGAAGCCGATCACGAGGATCAGCATCGCCAGCAGGCCGTAGATCGCGTCGAGCCGCGCCACGTGGCGGATACGGGGCGCGTCCAGCGTGCCGCGCATCAGCGCCAGCTCCGCGGCCGGCACGGCCACCAGCGAGAACACGACGAGGTGGTGCAGGCCGGCGAGCAGCAGGTCGGTCGACATGATCGGGTCTCCCTGAAGTCGCGGAATCGGAAGGCGGCGCTCAGGCGCGCGTCGCCCAGTCGTCCGCGTCGAACCCCACCGTGATGCGCCCGTCCTCCCACTCGACGACCGGCCGCTTGATGACGCTGGCCTGCTCGCGCATCACCGCCTGCGCCGATGCCGCGTCCACCACCGAAGCCTGCTGCGCCGGATCGAGCTTGCGCCACGTGGTGCCCTTGCGGTTGAGCACGCGTTCCCAGCCGGCGGCGGCCACCCAGGCGGCCAGGCGGTCGGCGGGCACGCCGGCCTTCTTGAAGTCGTGGAACTCGTGGGCGACGCCGTGCGTGGCGAGCCAGTCGCGGGCGCGCTTGACGGTGTCGCAGTTGGGAATGCCGTAGAGGGTCGTCATGCAGGCATTGTCGCGCGACACGCCCGGTATCGCACCACGCTACCGCGCATCGTGGGAGGCGCCCGGTCGAGCAGCAGGCCAGAATGCGGCGCGTCAACTGGAGACCCGATGTCGCTTCACTTTCCCGGCCGCCGCGTCCGCGCGCACATCGCCCGCAAGCGCGCCGAACGCCGCACGCTGCGCCAGCCGTCCGGATTCCGCATCGCGATCGCCGACAGCATCGCCCAACTCGATCGCCACGCCTGGGACGCCGTCGTCGAGGGCCAGTCGTGGTTCTTCAGCCGCGACTACCTCGCGATGCTGGAACGCGTGCCGCCCTCGGTGGTCGAGCCGCGCTACGCGCTCGTCTCCGACCAACAAGGCCCCGTCGCCGCCGTCATCCTGCAGTGGGCCGAGGTGGACGGCACGCGCCTGCGGCCGCTGCCCAGGTCCGGCGGCGAGGACGACGAGCTGAACCCGCTGCGCCGCCTCGTCGACAAGCTCTCGCGCCCTGCGCGCGCCGCGTTCGCGACGCGGCTGCGCGAGCGCGTGCTGGTGTGCGGCAACCTGCTCACGTATGGCCAGCACGCGGTGGCGGTGGCGCCCGACGTCGAGCCCGACAGCGTCTGGCCCGCCGTCGCCGAGGTGCTGTACCGCGTGCGCCGCGCCGAGAAGCTCGCGGGGCAGGCCGGCTTCGTGCTGATCAAGGACATCCCGCTGTCGGCGAGCACCGGCGTCGCGCAGCTCGAGGGCCTGGGCTACCGCGGCGTCGAGACCGAGCCCAACATGGTGCTGGCCCTCGATGCGGCGTGGAAGTCGCACGACGACTACCTCGGCAGCCTCGCGTCCAAGTACCGCAGCGCGGTGAAGAACCAGATCCTGGCGCCGATCGCCAAGGCCGGCCTCGTCGCGCGCGCGTACGCGCCCGAAGGCGCGCTCGCGCAGCGCACGCACGAGCTCTACCTGGGCGTGCATGCCAACGCGAGCCTGCGGCCGTTCACGCTGCACCGCGACTACTTCGCCGAGCTCGCCGCCACCGCCGGCGCCCGCGCGCGCTTCACGGGCCTGTTCGCGGGCCCCGACGACACGCCCGAGGCGCTGCTGGGCTTCATGGTGACGCTCGCCGACGCCGCTGCCGACGAGACGCTCGCATACCACATCGGGTATGACCAGGCCGCCGCGCAAGGCCTGCCGCTGTACCTGCGCCTGCTGCACGCGAGCATCGCCGACGCCATCGCGCTGGGCGCGCCGGCGCTGTCCTTCGGCCGCACCGCGCTGGAGCCCAAGGCACGCCTGGGCGCCAGGCCGCAGGAGATGCAGGTGTGGCTGCGCCACCGCCAGCCGGTGTTCAACCAGATCGTGCGCCGCCTGGTGGGCTTCGCGCATCACGCCGAGGCGCCCGAGACGCATCCGTTCAAGAAGGCCTAGGCGAGAATGCGTGCATCCCAGGGAGTCAAGATGAAGATCCATCACGCGGCCATCGTCATCGCCGCCTGCGCCGCGCTGGCGGCCTGCGGCGGCAATGGCGGCGACGAGCCGGGCCCGCCCGCCGGCGCGCAAACGTTCCCGCAGGTCGCGCCCACCGTCGGCTCGCTCGACACCTTCGCCGTCGTCACCACCGACGAAGCCGGCAACCAGATCGTGCGCGGCTACGAGGAGCGCGTGACGGCGTCCAACAGCGACGGCTCGTACGTGCTGTCGCAGGACGACCCGAGCGGAAGTTCGGTCACGGTCAACGGCGTGCTCTACCGCTACGACCCGACCGTGCGCACCTTCGGCGGTGCCAACGCCAACTACGCCGAGTCCAAGAGCGTCACCACGCTGCCCGACGGCCCGCCGACCACCTGCACCTACGCGGGCGGCGGCCACCCGCGGCCGCTGTACGTGGGCCAGACGTGGACGGCCAGCTACGAGGTCAAGTGCGGCAACACCGACACGATCTACACGAACACCGGCGGCGTCGACGCCGTCGAGTCGATCTCCGTCCACGCCGGCAGCTTCACCGCGCTGCGCACGCACGACACGATCACGTGGACGACCCACGACGGCGAGAACGTCGTCGAGACCGTGCAGTCCTGGATCGATCCGGCGCATGCGTTCTTCACGCTGAAGAACATCACCACGTACACGCGCACGGGCGTCGTGCCGGTGCACTACGTGGTCAGCACGACGACGGAACTGCAGAGCAGGCAGTAGGCGTGCGGCTTGCCGCCGGTGCGCCACGACCGCACCGGAGCCTGCCATGTCCGCCCCCCTCGAACACTGGAAAGTCTTGCCGCATGGCCCGCTGACGCCCGTCGACGACCGCGTGTGGACCGTCACCGGCACCCTCCGCATGCCGATCGGCGACTTCGAGCGCCGCATGACCGTCGCGCGGTTGGCCGACGGCCGCCTGGTCGTGTACAGCGCCATCGCGCTCGACGAGGACGAGATGGCGCGCCTGGACGCCTGGGGCCGCGTCGCGTGGCTGGTGGTGCCCGGCGACGACCATCGCCTCGACGCGAAGATCTGGCAGCAGCGCTATCCGACCGCGTTCGTCGCGGCGCCCGCGGGCGCGCGCGAGAAGGCGCTGGAGGTGGTGCCGGTGGAATCGACGTCGCCCGACTTCGCCGACCCCGACGTCCGCTGGATCACCGTGCCCGGCACGCGCGAGCACGAGGCCGCGCTGACGGTGCGCGGCGCCCGCGGCACCACGCTGATCCTCAACGACCTCGTGGCCAATCTGCGCCACGAGCACGGCTTCACCGGCTGGATGCTTCGCCTGATGGGCTTTGCCGGCGACGAGCCCAACATCCCTGGCGTGCGCAAGCTCGCGATGGTCAAGGACGCCGAGGCGCTCGCCGGCCAGCTGCAGGCCTGGAGCGAGATCGCCGACCTGCACTGCATCCTCGTCTCGCACGGCGAGCCCATCGTCGACGACCCGCGCGGCCAGTTGCGGCGACTGGCCGACTCGCTGCGCTGAAGACGCGGCCGCGTCGCCTCGGCACGAGTCTTGCCGTCGATCCCGGGCTTCGGATCCGCTCCGAGGCGTTTCTTCACCGTGCGCCACGCGCGCGCGACGAACCGGAGTCTTCGATGTCAACCTCCCTCGCCTACCGGCCTGCCCCGCCCCACGCCTTCGTCAGCCTGACCTCGGTCGACGACTGCGTGTCGCTGTCGCTCGACGACTTCCCCGACCTCACCGGCACCCTGCCCGAGCAGATCCTCGCCTGGAGCGAGGCCGACGACCTGCGCAGCATCCACGTCGCCCTCGCCGACCCCGACGTCATCGAGCTGCCCGGCGAGTGGCAGCAGCCCTCCGACCCGCTGCTCTGAGAGATCGGCCACCGATGAGTGAACTCCTGCCCGAGGACGCCGAAGAAGGCGCCCGCCAGTCGGCTTTCCGCGCCGGCTACCGCACCGGATTCGGCGACGGCTTCGAGGCCGCCGACAAGGTCCACGAGGCCAGCAAGTCCAAGGACGACAAGAAGTCCGACGACAAGGACGCCAAAGGCAAGGAAGGCGACGACAAGGGCGGCGACAGGAAGGACGCCAAGCCCGACGAGAAAGACCAGGACAAGGGCGGCAAGGACAAGAAGGACGACGGCAAGCCGCCGCTGTGGAAGCGGCCCGTCGTCGTGCTCGTGGCCATCGTCGTGGTCATCGCACTGATCGTCATCGGCACGATCTTCCTCATCGACTCGAAGCACCACGAGACCACCGACGATGCGTTCATCGACGGTGCCAACAGCCAGATCGCCGCGCAGGCCGGCGGCCGCGTGACGCACCTGTACGTGAACGACAACCAGATGGTGCACAAGGGCGACCCGCTGGTGGACATCGACGCCGCCGACGTGCGCGCCAAGGTCGACCAGGCCAAGGCCGGTGTGCTCACCGCGCAGAGCCAGTCGCAGCAGGCGCTCGCGCAGGTGGAAGGCCAGAAGGCCAACGCGGCGCAGGCCGCGGCCACCGCGCGCCAGGCCGAGGCCGAGAACACCAACGCGCAGCAGGATCTCGCGCGCTTCAAGGGTGTCGACCCCGATGCCGTCTCGCGCCAGCAATACGACCAGGCCGTGGCGCAGGCGCGCGCGGCCAAGGCCAAGGTCGACGCGGCACATGCCACCGAAGGCACCGCGCAGGCGCAGGTGAAGGCGGCGCTGGCCAACGTGGCCGTCGCGCAGGCGCAGGTGGCCACGGCGCAGGCCGACCTCGACACCGCCAACAACCAGCTGGGCTACACGCACGTGGTCGCGCCGATCGACGGCCGCATCACCAAGCGCGCGGTGGACGTCGGCAACGTGATCGCCGTCGGCCAGCCGATCCTCGCGATCGTGAGCGACAACCTGTGGGTGACCGCGAACTTCAAGGAGACGCAGCTCAAGAAGATGCGCGTGAACCAGGCCGTGACGGTGGAGATCGACGCCGTGCCCGACGTGAAGTTCGCCGCGCACGTGCAGAGCTTCCAGCGCGCCGCGGGCAGCTACTTCAGCGCCCTGCCCGCGGAGAACGCCACCGGCAACTACGTGAAGGTGACGCAGCGCGTGCCGGTCAAGATCGTGTTCGACCATCCCGAGGAGCTGCAGAAGTACAACGTCGGCCCCGGCATGTCGGCCAAGCCGCGCGTGTCCGTCGAGTAGGGGCGCGCGTGGCTGCCTCTGCCTCGTTGCCGCGCTCCGCCGCGGGCGACCACAACCCGTGGCTGATCGCCATCGTCGTGTCGCTGGCCACCTTCATGGAGGTGCTGGACACGACGATCGCCAACGTCTCGCTGCGCCACATCGCCGG
>FSZR01001630.1_pt1 | contig 10823 bp, 8 predicted proteins | sample 1638781 | NCBI WGS metagenome assembly FSZR01 (sample SAMEA3914813, study PRJEB12502) | metagenome | biome: forest; material: soil | place: Canada | collected 2011-07-07 | depth 0.3 m | reverse complement strand
CGTCTCCTTGTCGACGGTGACGTTGGCCCACGTCGCCACCGAGGCCAGGCCGCCCAGGCCGCCGGCGTCGGTGATCGTCAGCTGCGCGCGCTGGTCGCCGGCCACGTAGCCGGCCTTGGCCATCGAGCTCGAGATGCCCATCGCCGAGCCGCCGCTGGTCTCGAACGACTCGCGCTTGAGGGCACCCAGCGTCTCGGGCAGTTGCGCCTTGAGGTCGGCCGCGGGGATCGGGGTGCCGCCAGCGCCCGTCAGCGCGCCCAGGACGTCGCCGAGCGCGGCGGTGGCCGACGCCGGGTCGCCGGACTTCTGCGCGGCCTCCATGCGGGCGCGGGCCGCGTCCATGCGCTTGGCGAGGGCGTCGGTGTCCACCGTCTCGCCGCTGGGCGTCGTGATGGTGATCGCGCCGCCCGAGTGGCCGCCGCCATAGAACATCGAGCCGCGGCCGGGCATCACCAGGGCCGAGAGCGCGCCGAGGACGATCGCCGCGACGAATCCGATGACGATCACCACCGCGGTGTAGGCGGCGGCCTTGTCCTGCGGGCACTTCATCAGCACCGGCAGGCCCAGGTAGACCAGGTAGATCGAGTAGCACGCGGCGATGAGGCCCAGGAAGCTCAACGACGGCAGCAGGCTGAAGAGGCCGCCCAAGAAGGCCGCCGTGGACCCGTAGGCCACCACCTTCAGCGCGGACAACTGGTTCTTCGTGCCGCCGAAGGTCGGCGCGAGCGCGTCGACGAGCAGCGCCAGCACGAAGGCGCCCACCAGCGACACCAGGTAGTGCGTCACCATGCGCTCCAGTCCCCACAAGACCGGAATGCGACCGCCGTAGCCGAACATGCTGAAACCGATGAGGGAGAAGCCGATGAAGGCGCAGACCACGGGGATGGCGCACATGACGACCAGCCAGTCCTTGTAGATCGACGCCACCGTCGCCGGTTCGCCGTCGATCACGGGCCACGTCTCCGCGGGCTTCAGGAGGATGGCCTTGGCGCGTTCGATCACATTCATGATGCTTCCTTCGGGAACGACTCGTGGACGCCCGAGCGACAGGATCGCCGCCGGCATCGAGCCCCGGCATCATGGGAGGGTCGCGCCCGCGCCACCATCCCCAAAAGGGGGGCGCGGGTTCAGCGAGCCGGAGACGTCCGCCCGGCTGGAGCGCCTCGCCGCACGCCAGGCTCAGTCGCCGGGGCGTGCCGCCGACGCGATCGCCGCGAGGGCTGCGCAGCGCGACGCGTCGTCGCACGGCAGCGCCAGTTCGGTCAGCGTCTCCTCGAGTTCGCCGACGACCCGATCGAGTTCCTCGAGGAGCACGCTCAGCTCGAGCACGGTGAGCGGCCGGCCGCAGGACCTGCCGGTCTCGGCGGAATTCGACGACGGGTTGGACATGCCCGAACCTCCTTCACGCCGACAGTGGCGCATCGGGCACTTGGCATTCAGCGGGCCCGCGCGGTCCGGCGCCCCGCAATCGCGCGAGGGCACGCGGGTTGCCGTGAAACGGGGTTGCGCCGGCGACTCAGTCGGACTTTTCCGGCGCGTCGAACAGCGTCGGATCGGCCAGCAGGTCGTGGGTCTGCGCGTGCTTGCGCATGTAGGCGTTGAACACCTCGCACTGCGGCACGACCTTCAGGCCGCGCTCGCGCGCGGAGGCCAGCGCGAACTCCACCAGCTCGCGCGCGATCCCGCGCCCGCGCAAGGCCTCGGGCACCACGGTGTGGATGAAGGTGATGGTGTTGCCGGAGATCGAGTACGTGGCGACCGCGGCGTGGCGGTCGACGATCATCTCGAAGCGGCTGGCCGCGACGTTGTCGCGGATGGCGGGGCGGGCGTCGTCGGTCATGGTGGCGAGTCCTTCATCGGTGATGCGACGATTCTCGCGCGACTCGCGCGGTCGCGCGCGACGTCGTCGCGATGCCCTTCACGCCAGGTGCGTCCAGTATCTGGCCGGCAGCACCATCACGGCACCCGGCACCTGGTCGGAGACCAGGATCGGCAGCAGCTTCTCGGTGAGCACGCCGCCGGGCAGGTGCGCGCGGAAGAACAGCACCGACGCCGTGCGCAGCCCGCGCGCCCCCAGCGTGGCGGGGATCTCGATGCCGCTGGTGCGCACGCGCTCGTGCGTCAGGGCCTGGGCCAGGAACATGCGCAGCGGGTTGCGCAGGCGCAGTCCCTTCAGGCCGTACATCGCCGAGGCGCCACGGGCGAAATGCTGCGGATCCACGCGGCCGGTCGGGTCGTAGACCACCTCGCCCGGGTGGTCGTCGGGGCCCGGCCTGAACAGCTGCTTGTTGGCCTGCACCAGGTTGGCCCACACCACGCGGCCCGAGCGCCACAACGTGGGCAGCGCCGCGAACCACCGAGTGAACTCCGGATCGTTGACGAACCAGGCCGGCGCCGCGACCTGCAACCGGCCGTGGTCGTGGACGGCGTTCCAGTGCGCGCCGGGATCGCCCAATGCGTCGTTGTGGGCGGCGCGGATGGCGGCCACCGCCACGGCGCCGGCCTCGTCCAGCGGCCGCGCGCCCGGCTCGCCGAACAGCCGGCGCGCGACGAGATCGCAAGGCAGCAAGGGCCAGGCGCCGTTGTGGAAGTCGTTGTACGAGCAGACCAGCGGCAGGCGCGCGTCCTGCGCCAGGGCCGGGCGATCGGGCCACAGGCGCTCGCGTTGCCTGGTCGTGTGCCAGTGCGCGCCCGTGCAGGCGGCCAGCGCCAGCGTCTCGCCCAGGTAGGCGCCCAGCAGATGCACGAAGTTGCGCCCGGCCTGCGCGTCCAGCAACGCGTCGCGCTGCGGCTGGCGCTCGGTGCGCAGGCGATCGAGCAGCGCGTCGAGCGCGGTGAGGCTGGAGAGCGAGAAGTCCAGCGTCACGCCGCGCAGCAGCTTCTCGAAGGCGAGGCCGCCCTCGAACTGGCCCTCGCCGAGGAAGGCCTCGATGTGGGCCCGCACCTTCGCGTTGCTGTCGCGATGCGGATCGTCGGGCGTGATCGCCGCGGCCCAGAACAGCGGATCGCGCGCGCTGGCCGGCGGCCGGGGTTCGACGCCCGGCTCGATCTCGAGCGCCTGCATCCACGCGGCGAAGCCTTCGCCGAACGAAGCGATGCCGCGCGCGAACGCGACGACGAGATCGTCGGACAAGGGCTGCAGCACCGGCGGACACGCCACGACGCGCACCGAGTGCATCTTGAGCGCGCGCGGGCCGAGGACGGCGCGATACGGAATCGCGATGACGAGGCCGTCGATGCGTCCGCTGACGTCGGCGAACTCGGCGACGAGCGCGTCGGCGAACGGCGTGCCGTCCATCTCCAGCGGTCGCGCCTGCACCAGGACATGGGCCAGCACGCCCGGCCACGGTGCCGCGCCCATGTATCGAGCCAGCTGCGCCGGCGCGAGGTGGTCGCGCGGGTCGTGCTGCGTGATCGCCTTGGATTCGTCCTCGCCGAACGCGCCCAGGTCGATGCCGACCGTCCGGCCCTGCAGCAGCGTGACGCAGCGCCGCGCGACCATGTTGCCGGCGAGCTGGAGGATGGATTCAAGTTGCGGTGAGATCTGCATGGGCGCGAACGATGGGGCTCGCGCCGATTGTCGCGTCAAAGCCGCCTCGTCGAATCCCCGGATGGCGGGGCGGACGTCCTGGCATAAAGTGCGGGAAAACGGGATGGCCGCGTGCCACGCGCGCGGCGACCATCGACCCGGCATCGACAGGGAGGAAACATGCACACGACCCGCGACGGCTCGCCCGCGCGGCCGCCGGTCTTCGCCGCCGGCGCACTGCTGGCGCTCGCGCTGGCAGCGCCGGCATCGGGCTGGGCGGCCTGCCACGTCAAGGTGGCCGAAATGCCGGTGCACATGGTGGGCAGGCGGGTGATGTCCTCCGTGGGCATCAACGGCCAGGAGGTGCCCATGATGGTGGACAGCGGCGCGTTCTACAGCTTCCTGTCGGACGGCGCGGCAGCGCAGCTCAAGCTGTCGACGCACCGCGCGCCCGGGCTCGACGTGCGCGGCCTGACCGGCCGGATCAACGTGCGTCTCACGACCGTGGCGCACCTGAAGCTGTTGAAGGGCACCCTGTCCGACGTCGAGTTCCTGGTCGGCGGCAACGAAGTGAGCGGCGATTCGATGGGCATCATCGGCCGCAACCTCCTGAACTTCGCGGACACCGAGTACGACCTCGCGCACGGCATGATACGCATCGTCTTCCCGAACGACGATTGCGAAAAGGAGAACATGGCCTACTGGGCCGAAGCCGACACGGTCGTCTCGCAGGTGGACCTGCTCCACACGCGTGCCGCGGAATTCGGGCGCCAGCCCTTGCGCGCGACGGTCAAGATCAACGGCAAGGAACTCGTGGCGCTGTTCGACACGGGCGCCACCACCACCGTCTCCCTGGATGCCGCCAAGTCGGCCGGCGTGAAGGAGCGAGACCTGACGCCCGAGGCCGACATGTACGGCGCGGGCAAGCACACCGCACGCGCGTGGACGGGGTCGTTCGACAGCTTCGAGCTGGGCGGCGAGCGGATCAACCACAACCGCCTCGAGGTCGGCGACTTCGACATCGACGAAGACATGCTGCTGGGCGTCGACTTCTTCCTGTCGCACCACATCTACGTGTCCGCCCAGCAGAAGCGCATGTACTTCACGTACAACGGCGGCCCGGTGTTCATGCTGAACAAGTCGACCCACGCCAGCGCGGCCTCCGCCACGGACGCGGACACGCTCGACGTCGACGGCTACCTCCGACGCGGCGCCGCATCGCAGGCGCGTGGCGACTTCCAGGGCGCGCTGGCCGACTTCGACCGCGCCTGCGCGCTCGCGCCGCAGAACGCCGCAGGCTTCGCCGCGCGCGGCTCGGTCTACCAGGATCTGAAGCGGACCGCCGAGGCCCGGCAGGATTTCGACACCGCGCTCCGTCTCGATCCGGCCCAGGTGCCCGCCCGCCTCGCGCGGGCCTGGATGCGCCAGCGCGCCGACGACGCCCCGGGCGCGCTGGCCGACCTGGCCGAACTCGACAGGATGCTCGCACCGCAAGCCGAGATCCGTCGGTCGATGGCCCGCCTGTACGCCAACCTGGACCAGCCGGCCCGCGCCGTGCCGCAGCTGGATCAATGGATCCAGGCCCACCCGCACGAGATCCGCTTGCCCGAGGCCTACAACGAGCGCTGCTGGTCGCGCGTGCTGCTGGGAACCGACCTGGCCAAGGCGCTGGCCGACTGCGACGCCGCCATTTCGCTCGACGACAAGGAGAACGCGTCCCATTTCGACAGCCGCGCCTGGGTGCGCCTGCGGCTGGGACAGTGGCCCCAGGCCAGGGACGACTTCGACCGCGCGCTGAAAGTGGCCCCGGAGACGCCCATGTCGCTGGCCGGCCGCAGCATCGCGCAGGCCCGCCTGGGCGACGCGCGCGCGAGCCAGGCCGACCTCGACGCCGCACGCAAGCTGCAGCCGACGATCGTCGCGGACCTGCAGCGCCTGGGCCTGTCACAGGAACAACTGCTGGTACGCCCATGAACCCCGTCACTGCCGCCTCCCCCATGCAAATCACCACCGCACCCGCCCTGCACTGGCGCACGATCCTGGCCTGCGCGCTTGCCGCGCTGGGACTTCAAGGTGCAGCCCAGGCACGCTGCACGGCCTCGATGATGGAGCTGCCGGTCAAGATGGTCGGTCATCGCGCGATCGCCACCATCGGCATCAACGGGACGAAGGTGCCGATGGTGGTCGACAGCGGCGCGTTCTTCAGCATCCTGACCGGGTCGACGGCCGCGCAGTTGAAGCTCCCGCTGTCGCACCTGCCGTTCGGCATGGAGATCCAGGGCGTCGCCGGCAACATGGCGGACGCCCGCAAGACCACGGTCAAGGATGTGCAACTGCTGGACGGCGAGCTGCACGACATCGACTTCGTCGTGGGTGGCAACGAGCTCGACGCCGGCGGCATGGGCCTGCTGGGACGCAACTTCCTCGCAGCCACCGACGTCGAATACGACCTCGCGCACGGCATGATCCGCCTGGTGTGGCCCAGCGACGAATGCGCCAAGACCAGCATGGCGTACTGGGCCGGCGACACGCCGGTCTCGCAGATCGAACTGCTGCACGAGCGCGAGAACCGCAGCAAGATCCCCGCGATCCGCACCACCCTGGAACTGAACGGCCACAAGACCATCGCGCTGTTCGACACGGGGGCGACGACGATGGTGTCGCTGAGCGCCGCGCACAAGGCGGGCGTCAAGGACGCGGACATGACGCCCGACGGCGAGCTCACGGGCGTGGGGCGCGGCAAGGCCGGCGAGTGGACCGCCGACTTCGATCGCGTCCAGCTCGGTGGCGAGGCCGTGCTGCACAACCGGCTGGAGGTCGGCGACTACGACATGGCCGACAACGACATGCTGATCGGCATCGACTTCTTCCTGTCGCACCGCCTCTACGTCTCGAAGAAGCAGTGGCGCATGTACTTCACGTACAACGGCGGCCCGGTGTTCGCGCTCAACAAGGGCGAGCATGCCGCGCCGCCGGCCACGGCGTCTTCCGCGGTCGACACGCTGACCGCCGACGAGCACGCCCGCCGCGGCGCGGCGTCGTTGGCGCGCGGCGACGTCGCGGCGGCCCTGGCCGATCTCGATCGTGCCTGCGCCATGGAACCCGACAACGCGGACTTCCACATCTCGCGCGCCGCCGTCTACCTCAGGAGGTCGGGCGGCGGCGGCAAGGCCCTGGCCGAGCTCGACACGGCACTGCGCCTGGACCCGGGCCGCATCGACGCCCGCCGCGAGCGCGCGATGGGACGCTTCGCCAACGGCCAGGCCGACCTGGCGCTGGACGACCTGGCGATCCTGGACAAGACGCTGCCGCCGCAGTCGCAGGTCCGGGCCGACATGGGCCGCCTGTACGAGAGCATGAACATGCCGGCGCAAGCGATCGCGCAATGGAACCTGTGGATCGCGGCCCACCCGCACGACATCACGCTGGAGGGCGCGTACAACGCCCGTTGCTGGGCGCGCGCCGAACTGGGCATCGAGCTGGACAAGGCGCTGGCCGACTGCGACGAGGCCATCGACGCCAACCCCAAGAACGCGTCCTACCTCGACAGCCGCGCGTGGGTCCTGCTGCGCCAGGGCAAGCCGCGGAAGTCGCTGGCCGACTTCGATCGCGGGCTCGCGATCAAGCCGGACGGCGCCTGGTCGCTGTACGGTCGCGGGCTGGCGCACCTGGGCCTGGGCGAGACGGCGCCGGCCCAGGCCGACATGGCCGCCGCGCGCACGGCGGATCCGCTCATCGACGCCCAGGTCGGGAAGGCCGGGCTGCCGACGGTGCCAGAGGCGAAGAAGGCGCTGCCCTGAAGTGCCCGCACGAGCCGACCTGGCGCGCGTGATCCTCCCGACCCGGGTGCACGATCCACTAAAGTGCGTGCAGACAACGATCGCAGGGAGCGACATGAAAGAGATGACCCGGACCGCATGCGGGACGCGGCGCGCCCTCGGCGCGGGCGCGTTGCTGGCCATCGTCCTGGCCTGCCCGGTCGCCAGCCACGCCGCCGGCTGCACGCTGACCACCGTGGAATTGCCGGTGCACATCGTCGGCCAGCGTGCGATCGCCACCGTCGGCATCAACGGCCAGAACGTGCCGATGCTCGTGGACAGCGGCGCCTGGTACAGCAGCCTGTCCGATGCCGCGGCCGCGCGACTCCATCTGCATCCGCGCTACGTGCCCGACTTCGCGATGTTCGGCATCAACGGCAGCACCAGCGCCCGCATTGCGGGTGCGGACCTGAGCCTGCTCAAGGGCAGCATCCCCAACGCCCAATTCATCGTCGGCGGCAACGAGCTCGACTCGGGGGCGATGGGCCTGCTGGGGCGCAACGTCCTGTCGTTCACCGATACCGAGTACGACCTCGCGCATGGCGTCATCCGCTTCGTCTTCCCGAGCAGCGAGTGCGCGAAGGCGAACATGGCCTACTGGGCCGGCAGCACGCCCGTCTCCGAAATCGAGTTGCGAAGCACGGATCCAACGGCGGTGCCCCCGATCGTCGCCACGGCCAGGATCGACGGCACCCCGGTCGACGTGCTGTTCGACACCGGCGCCACGACCATGGTGTCGCTCGCCGCGGCGAAGCGCGCGGGCGTGAAGGCCGAGGCGATGAAGCCCGCGAGACAGTTCCACGGTGTCGGCCGGGGTAGCGCGGACTCCTGGACGACCCCGATCGCGCGCTTCGAGATCGGCGGCGAGGCGATCCTGAACAACACGCTATGGGTCGGCGACTTCGAGATTCACGACGCCGACATGCTGCTGGGCATCGACTTCTTCCTGTCGCACCGCATCTACGTGTCCAAGCAGCAGTCGCGCATGTTCTTCACCTATGCCGGCGGGCCCGTGTTCGCGCAGAACGTGCAGGCGCGCGCCGGCGACGCCGCGTCGGGCAGCGCGACCGGCCACGCCGACGAGGCGCTCGATGCCGACGGCTACGCCCGCCGCGGCGAGGCGTCGCGCGCCCGCGGCGACCTGCGTGGCGCGTTGGCCGACCTGGACCGCGCCTGCGCCCTCGAGCCGCGCAACGCGCGCTTCTTCGAAGCCCGGGCGGCCGTGCACTACGCGCTGAAGGATTGGGACAAGGTCGGCGAAGACGACGATGCCGCCCTCCGACTCGATCCCGGCCTGGTGCAGGCGCGCCTGGGACGTGCCTATCTACGCGAATTCAAGAACGACCGCGAGGGTGCCCTGGCCGACCTGGACGTCCTCGACAAGCAACTGGCGCCGCAAGACGCGGCGCGCCGGCAGATGGCCATCGCCTACGGCGAACTCCACGAGCCGGCGCGCGCGATCGCGCAGCTGGATCAGTGGATCGCCTCCCATCGCCACGACATCGGATTGGCGTCGGCCTACAACAGCCGTTGCTGGAGCCGCGTGCAATTGGGCACCGACCTGGACAAGGCGCTGTCCGATTGCGACGACGCCGTCGACAAGGATCCGAAGATCGCCATCTACGTCGACAGCCGCGCCTGGGTCTACCTGCGCATGGGCCAGTGGCAGAAGGCGCTGGCCGACTTCGATCGCGGCCTGGCGCTGCGGCCGGACGGCACGTCCTCGCTCTACGGGCGCGGCATCGTCCGCCTGCACCTGGGCAACCAGGCCGCCGGCGAGGCCGATCTCGCCGCCGCGCGCAAGCTCAAGCCGGCCATCGATGCCGAGATGAAGCGCGAAGGGCTGTCGCAGGAACAGCTGGCGCCGCGTCCCTGATCCCGGTCAGCCGCGCCGCAGCGCCGCGCTTCGGCGCGGGCCGGCTCCCCGCGGCCCCGCCGTCGCCTCGGCGGCGGCCGCCTCGTTGGCCTGTTCCAGCCACTGCAACGCGTCGATGTAGCCGACGAAGCGCTCGAGGTACTCGGGGGACAGCTGCTGCATCAGCGTCAGCGAGCGATGCACGAGGTGCTGCGAGTTGAGCGGGCCGGCGTTCTCGGGCAGCGACGCACGCGACTGCGCAAGGCGTTGGTCGGCGCTGAGGCGCGACCAGGTGCGCTTGAAGAACTGCAGCGTCTTCGGATCGGCCGCGGGGCCGGCGGCGGGCGGGTTCGGCGTCGCGTCGCGCGGCCTCGTCGCCGCGCCCGGCACGGGCGCGGACTTCTGGCGCAACGCCTGCGCCACGAGCTCGGCGAGCGGCCCGCGCGGCGGGCGCGGCGCGGGCGCGGTGGGCGTCGTTTCGCCGGCGACGGCGAGCTCGTCCGTCAACGCCGCCAGCCTGGCGTCGAGCACGCTCCGCGCGGCGCCCGAGTGCGCGGCCGCGCGGCGGGCGAGCGCCTGCGCGAAGCGCGCCCGCACCGACGCGCTCGCGCGAGAAACGGCGGACGACGGCGTGTCAGGCATGCGGCGCGCTCGCGGCGCTCCTGGCGGCGTCCGAGCGCTGCGGGCGCGGCGTCGGCGCCATCTCCACGCGGCGGTTCTTCGAGCGGCCGTCGGCGTCGGCGTTGTCGGCCACCGGCTGTTCGGCGCCGAAGGCGGCGGCGAAGATGTCGGACGACGGCACGCCGTCCTCGATCAGCGCGCGCGTGACGGTCAGCGAGCGCTGGGCCGAGAGTTCCCAGTTGTCGGCGAACTGGTGGTTGCCGCCGCGCACCTGGCGGTCGTCGGTGAAGCCGCTGACCATGAGGATCTCGTCGCGCGCCTTCAGGTAGGTACCGATGGGCGCGGCCAGCGTCCTGAGCAGCGCGCGGCCGTCGGGCTGCAGTTCCGCGGAGTTGAAGGCGAACAGCACGGCGCCGTTGATGTCGATGCGGCCGTGGTCGAGGGTGACGCGGCCGGCGGCCAGCGGCACCGCCAGCGCGCGTTCGAGCTCGGCGCGGCGCTGCTGTTCGAGCTGGTGCTGCCGGATCTCGTCCTGCAGCCGCGTGACGAGCTCCAGCTGCGACGCGAGCGCGAACAGCAGGATCAGCACGAACGCGCCGAGCAGGCCGGCCATCAGGTCGCCGAAGACGGCCCAGACCGGCGTGGACGCCTCGCCGCCGGCATCGATGTCGATGTCGTCCATGATCAGGCCAGCGCCTCCGCGGCCTGGCGGCCGGCAAGGCGCTGCAGCTCCTCGATGATCTGCTTCTGCGAGAGGATGCTGAGGTCGATCACCTCGCGGGCCTGCGCCACGTAGTACGCGAGCTGCTCGTCGCTGCGTGCCATCTGCGCGTTGAGCGCGCCGTCGATGCGTTCGAGGTGCGCGCCCAGCTTGTCGTTGGACTCGCTGAACAGCTGTACGGCGAAGCCGAACGCCTCGCCCAGGCTCGCCACCTCGACCGCGCTGCCGGTGACCTGCGCGGCCACGTCCACCAGCTTGCCGGCCTCGGCCTGCACCTGG
>FSZR01001891.1_pt1 | contig 10876 bp, 8 predicted proteins | sample 1638781 | NCBI WGS metagenome assembly FSZR01 (sample SAMEA3914813, study PRJEB12502) | metagenome | biome: forest; material: soil | place: Canada | collected 2011-07-07 | depth 0.3 m | reverse complement strand
CTGCTCAAGAAGCAGGGGCACGAGGTCGTCGGCATCTTCATGAAGAACTGGGAAGACGATGACGACGACGAGTACTGCTCGACGCGCCAGGACTTCCTGGACGCAGCCAGCGTGGCCGACGTGCTGGGCATCGAGATCGAGCACGTCAACTTCGCCGCCGAATACAAGGACCGCGTCTTCGCCGAGTTCCTGCGCGAACACCAGGCCGGCCGCACGCCCAACCCCGACGTGCTGTGCAACGCCGAGATCAAGTTCAAGGCCTTCCTGGATCACGCGATGCGGCTCGGCGCCGAGCGCATCGCCACGGGTCACTACGCGCGCGTTCGCCGCAACGAGACGACCGGTCGCCACGAGTTGCTGAAGGGGCTGGATCCGGGCAAGGACCAGAGCTACTTCCTGCACCGCCTGAACCAGGCGCAGCTGGCCCAGACGCTGTTTCCCGTGGGCGAGCTGCACAAGACCGAGGTGCGCCGCATCGCCGACGAGATCGGGCTGCCCAACGCGAAGAAGAAGGATTCGACGGGCATCTGCTTCATCGGCGAGCGCCCGTTCCGCGAGTTCCTCAACAAGTACCTGGCCCACGACCCGGGGCCCATCATCGACGACCGCGGCCGCACGCTGGGCCGGCACGTGGGCCTGAGCTTCTACACGCTGGGGCAGCGCCAGGGGCTGGGTATCGGCGGCGTCAAGGACAAGCGCAGCCAGCGCGGTGGCGGCGAGCACGCGCCGTGGTTCGTCGCACGCAAGGATCTCGAGACGAACACGCTGTACGTCGTCCAGGGCCACGACCATCCGTGGCTGTTGTCGCACCGGCTCAGCGCGATGGACCTGAGCTGGGTCGCGGGCGCCGTGCCCGCGCCGGGGTCGTTCGGCTCCAAGGCACGCTACCGCCAGCCCGACTCGGCCTGCATCCTGGAGCCGTCGACCGACGCCAAGGCGATATCGCTCACCTTTCCTAACGCACAGTGGGCGGTCACTCCTGGGCAATCGGCCGTCCTGTATGACGGTGAAGTGTGCCTGGGCGGTGGTGTGATCGAGTCGGCGGCTGCGCTGGCCTGATCCTGCGACTTCGCGCAGGATGACGCTGCACCGGGCACGCACCCGTCGTGTCACCTGGGCGCCGTCACGCAACGCGCCAGGCGTGGCATGCTGCGCGCGAACCAGCCCCCAAGGACTCACCATGCTTTCCCAAGTCGCCAACGTCTTCGTCGCCCTGATCGCGCTCCTGCACGTCTACATCCTCGTGCTGGAGATGTTCCTCTGGACGACGCCGCGCGGTCGCAAGGCGTTCGGCACCACGGCCGAGTTCGCCGAGCAGAGCAAGGTGCTCGCCGCCAACCAGGGCCTGTACAACGGCTTCCTGGCCGCCGGCCTCGCCTGGGGCGTATGCATGGGCGCCGAAGGCCATGGCGTGAAGCTGTTCTTCCTGGGCTGCGTCCTGGTCGCCGGGGTCTACGGTGGCCTGACGGCCAACCGCCGCATCCTGTTCATCCAGGCGATCCCCGCCGCGATCGGCATCGCGCTGGTCCTGGGGGCTGGCGCATAGTCGTTTTCCGAGCATGGTGTCGCGTTATAAGGAATACGCGCATATCGAATAGGGTTCGATAATCGTTTGTCAGATAACGATCCGAGCCGACATGAATTTCCAGCAACTGCGCTCCGTGCGCGAGGCCGTGCGTCGCGGCTTCAACCTGACCGAGGTCGCCCAGGCCCTGCACACCTCGCAGCCGGGCGTCAGCCGCCAGATCCGCGAGCTCGAGGAAGAGCTGGGGGTCGAAATCTTCGTGCGCGTGGGCAAGCGCCTGACCGGCCTCACCCAACCCGGCGTGGCCGTGCTGCCCTGGGTCGAGCGCCTGCTTCAGGACGCCGAAAGCCTGCAGCGCGCCAGCGAGGAGTTCACGCAGGGCACCAGCGGCGTGCTCACGATCGCCGCCACTCACTCGCAGGCGCGCTACGCGCTGCCGACGGCCGTGCGCGACTTCCGCGCCGCGCACCCTAACGTCCAGCTGCAGCTGCACCAGGGCTCGCCCGAACAGATCGCGCAGATGCTGCTGACCGGCACCGTCGACATCGGGATCGCCTCGCACCTGCTGGCCGAGCGCCCGGAGCTGGTGGCGCTGCCGTGCTACCGCTGGACCCACTCCATCGTGGTGCCCGAGGGCCATCCGCTGGTGGCCGACGGCGAGGTGACGCTGGAGCGCCTGGCCAAGTATCCGATCATCACCTACGACATCGGCCTGACCGGCCGTTGGAGCATCGACGCCGCGTTCAAGCGGGCCGGCCTGCAGCCCGACATCGTCATCACCGCGATGGACGCCGACATCATCAAGACCTACGTCGACCTGGGCCTGGGCGTGGGCATCCTGGCCTCGATCGCGATGGACGACGACCAGCCGGGGCGCCTGCGCGCCGTCGACGCGCGCCACCTGTTCTCGATCAACACCACCAGCGTCGCCGTGCGTCGCGGCGGGCTGCTGCGCGGCTACGCCTACGACTTCATCCAGACCTTCGCGTCGCACCTGACCCGGGACGTGATCGAGGCGGCACAGGCGGCCCCCAGCGACATCGAGCAGGCGCCTCTGTAGCTGAACCTAGACCACCAGGGCGTCGATGAGCCTCCGCGCCGGCTCGTCGACCCAGTCGATGCGGGCGACGATGTGCCCGGCGGCGTTGACGGCGGCGATGCGCAGGTCGTGCAGCACGTGGTCGTCGTAGACCCAGTACTTCATCTCGAGCATGTCGGCCACGCGCCGGGTCAGCGCGGCCTTGCCTCCGAGAAAGTGCCAGTTCGTGCGCTGCAGCCGGTGCTCGGTTCGAAACTCGCGCCAGGCCGCGGGCGTGTCCGACTTCGGATCGAGGCTGACGACGATGACCGACAGCTCGAGGTTGCGCGCATCGGCGTCCTGCTGCGCCTGCTGGAGAAGCCGCAGGCTGGTGCTGCAGATTCGCCGGCACGACCCGTAGGCCATGCTCAGCAGGGCCGGTCGGCCCGCCCACTGCGCCATCGTCACCTGGCGTTCCTGGTCGTCTTCCCAGTTCCCGGACAACGCCCACAGGTCCTGCGAGGCCGCGGCCGACGGCGCCGACGCGGCGTGCGCGGGCCAGCCCAGCGACACGAGGCCGCCCAGCAGCATTCGGCGGGTGACGTTCGGCGCGGTCATTTCACGACGTTGACGCCGACGGCCTTGGACGCGTCGCCGATGTAGCCGACGGCTCCGGGTGTCCGCCGAACGAAGTCGACGACCTCGCCGTCGCTTGCCATGAGAAGCGGCGGGTTCACGCCTTCGCGAAAGCTCTTCTTGGCCCAGATCGAGTTGTACTTGCCGCCGTCGACCTTGAGGAAATTGGCCAGGAACTTCTCCTGCGCGCCGGTGTTGTCCACGGGCACGAGGCGCACCGCTCCGGCGAACTGCTTTTCGCCGACGAAGATGTTGCGCACATCGGCAGACACGATCGTCACGCCCGAGTTCGAGATCACGCTCTGCGCATGCGCCGCGCAAGTCGCGCAACCGGCGAGGAGCGCCGCGACGCGAAAGGTGAATAGACGCCGGGTATCTGGCATGCCCGCCTCAGAAGCGGATCGCATACTGGATACGCGACTCTCGATAGGCGTCGCGGATCCGGTCGGTCAGGCGCGTATGGTCGAACTCGAGCTTCAGGGTCGACCGCGGATCGATGTCGTAGCGCACGCCCAGCATCGCGCGACGATAGGACTGCCCTCCGATCATGGATGCAAAGTACTGGTCCCCTTGATCGAGCGTCGCGAGCTCGTAGCGGACATAGGGCGTCCAGGCGCCGAATGCGCGTCCGACATGGGCATACGCGGCATGGCTCGTGTAGACGCCCCCGCCCGCCACGTTGCGATCCATGAAGCCGAAGTATTCGGCCATGGCCTCCCAGTTGTCCTCCTCGTAGACGGCGTAGCCGCCCAGGATGCGCAGATCCGTGATCGACTGGCCGTCCACCTGGGAGCCGATGCGGCCCGTCAGGGCATGCACGCCCAGCGTCGCCCCCCCGACAGGCAAGCCGAGGTTCATGCCGACCAGGGCGTGGCCATTGGTGGCGCCGGCCACGTTCTGATCCAGGATCCCGTCCGATCCCACGCGCGGGGCGTTGGCAAGCCAGGCGTCGTAATGGAGCAGGGTGTCGCCGATCGGCAACCTGCCGGTCGCCCAAAGGCCTACGTCGTGTGCGGGCAGGATGCCGCCCTTGTCTTCGAAATCGAGGAAGCGCGGGCGCAGGATCGATGGCTGGATCTGTGCCCCGTGGTGATACGCCGTGTTCCAGTAGCCGTACGGCGAGTGAAAGCGCCCGGCCCAGAAAGTGAGCGCGTCGCTGACGGCATAGCCGATCTGGATGCGCTCGAGGTCGGTGTCGATCTGGCCCTCCCGATTGACCTCGAAGTTGAGTTCGGTGAGCGAGCGCACGCGACCGTTCTCGGTGGTCAGGTAGAGATCGAGGCCATCGGCCGTCGCACCTTTGTGACTCACGCCGCGCTGCGTGGTCGACAGGGCGCCCACGTCGAGGAAGCCGTGCAACGGGATTCCCTCCTGCGGATTGCTGCGCGTGCCGAGTGCGCTGACCTCCTGTTCGAGATCGCTCACCCGCTTCGTCACGGCCGTGCCCCATTCGCCCGGCGCCGGGCCTGACGCGGGCGCTGCCGAAGCGGCCGCGGCCTTCTCGAGCGTCTGCAGGCGCTGGTTCATCTTGTCGATCAGGCGCAGGCTTTGATCGAGCTTGGCCTTGAGCTCATCCACCTCTTCCTGCGTGGGCGGCGCGGCAAGCGTCGCGCGGCAACCGAGCGCGAGGACGCAGCCGAACGCCACCGCGCCGATCGTGCGACGCCAGGAAGCCAGCGAGCCCGAGGGTCGAGTGGACATCTTCTCCCGCATGTACTTGTGGACTCCGTTGCCAGGATTCCTCGCCGATGGCACGGCGGCTGGAGAGACTGTCGTCTGCAGCGCGCGCCCCGTCAAGCCGCGGATTCCACCCCCCGCACCAGGGAAAGGCAGCCCACGCACGGCGCGGCGGCGAATCGACCCCTTCCTCGGGCGACCTGCTGAACGCGATGCGCGTGGCGTGCGGGCGCGCATCAGGCGTCTCCTGGAGGTGGCTCGTGATCCCGGCCTTCCGTCCTCGAAAGCAACAACTCGCCGGCCAGCGCTGCCGATTGCGGCCTGTCGAAGAAGAAGCCCTGGAACTCGTCGCACGCGTTCTGGCGCAGGAAGTCGGCCTGCTCCCTGGTTTCCACGCCTTGGGCGACGACCGTCATGCTCAGGTTGCGCCCCATCGCGATGATGGACTCCGTCAGGGCCTGGTCCTCCGTGACGCTGGCGGAATCGCGCATGAACGAGCGGTCGATCTTGATCGAGTCGAGCGGGAACTCCTTGAGCGTCGCCAGCGAAAGGTACCCGATGCCGAAGTCGTCGACGGCGATGCGCACGCCGATCTCCTTCAAGCGCTTCAGGATCGCCAGGCTGCCTGGCACGTCGCGCATCAACAGGCTCTCGGCGATCTCGAGCTCCAGCAGGTGCGCGGGCATGCGTGCCGCCGCCAGGGCACCGGCCAGGTCCGGCACGAGGCGGCTGTCGGTGAACTGACGCGCCGACAGGTTGACGGCGATGGTCACTGGCCGGAGACCGCGCGCCTGCCACGCGGCGTGCTGCTGGCACACCGTTTCGAACACCCATTTCCCGATGGGCACGATCAGGCCGGTTTCCTCGGCGATCGGAATGAATTGCATCGGCGCGATCGTGCCCAGGTCGGGGTGGCGCCAGCGCAGCAAGGCCTCCATGCCCGTGACGTCGCCGCTCGCGATGTCGCGCTTGGCCTGGTATTCGAGCTCGAACTCGCCGCGCTCCAGGGCGTGCCGCAAGCCCGACTCCAGGTTGAGGCGCTGCAACGAATGGGCGTTCAGGTCCCGGGAGTAGAACTGGAAGTTGTTCTTGCCGCTTTCCTTGGCCTGGTACATCGCCACGTCGGCGTTCTTCATCAACGTCAGCTCGTCCAGACCGTCCTGCGGATAGGAGCTGATCCCGACGCTGGCCGTGACCCGGAACTCCTGCCCGATCAGGAGAAACGGGCGGGCAACCGCGGAGAGGATCTTCTGTCCGACGATGGCGGCGTACTTGCCGTCGTCGATCTCGGGCAGAAGGACGACGAACTCGTCGCCGCCCAGCCTGGCCACGGCATCGCTGTCGCGCAGGCAAGCCTTGACACGGCGCGCCACCTCTTGCAGCAGTTGATCACCGGCCTCGTGGCCCAAGGTGTCGTTGATCTGCTTGAATCGATCGAGATCCAGGAACAGCACGGCCAGTTGCCGTTCGTAGCGATGCGCCTCGTGGATGGACTGGACGAGAACCTTGCTGAACAGGCTGCGGTTCGGCAGGCCGGTCAGCCCGTCGTGGTAGGCGAGGTACTCGATCTTGGCGGCATGCTCGATCTGGGCATCCGCAGCGCGCTGGCGCGTCTGGGCCAGGCGTCGACTCATGGTCGCCAGGATGGCCACCACCAGGATCAGCAGGACGCTGCCCGCCCCGGCGCGCCACAGATACGTGCCCGCGTCTCGGCGCGAGGCGGCGAGTTGCTCGTCCGCCGAGAGCCCGACGACCACGGCAAGCGGGAAATCGTAGAGCTGGCGGGCCTTTTCGTAGCGCCGGATCCCGTCCCAGGGCGAGGCGGCAACGGCGTCGGCCTCGGCGCTCGAGGGCCCGGGCGCCACCAAAGCGGCGAAATCGACATGCTGCCCCGCCGTGACGTCGTCGCCGCTGCGCATCGCGCATACGATTCCGTCGACGCCCACGAGTCCCAGAACGCCGTGGTCCCCCAGCGTCGCCGGGTCATAGCCGCTCACGAAATAGGCGGAATCGACCTCGATGGCGACCACCCCGCCGAACTGGCCATCGGCCCCGTCCAGCCTTCGGGTGAACTGCAGGCGCCACTGGCCCGAGACAGGGTTGCGCCGAGGTCGGCTGACCTGGAGGGCATCGCCCTGGCGCAGCACCTGCAACGCCTGGTCGTCGATGGCGATCACTGCACCGGGCCGAGCGGTGCTGGCCACCAGGGCACCACGGCTGTCGCTGACGCTGACATCGAAGAACCGGTCCGGCGGGAGCAGGCTTCTTTGCCGCAATTCGCCGAGGGCCGCCCGCTCGCCCCTGATCTCGTAGGCGTACTTGACCACCTTCAGCGTCTCGTCGACTTCGCGCAAGGCGCGCACGACTTCCGCCTGATAGGTCTCGAACTGCTCGCGGCTGGAGACGAACGCGGTGCGATCCGCAGCCGTATGGTCAGCCGCCAGGAGCCTGAGCGTCACGGCCCAGATGAGGCCGAGCACGAGCATGGCGAAGATCGTGAACGGCAGGATGGGCGCGATCGTGCGTGCCCACCAGGTGGCCAGCAGCCACCGGTCGCCGGCGGGCGGCTTCGGAGTAGACGTCACGTCCATGCGCGACCAAGCAGGGCGGCCAGAAGCGGCCCGATCGCAACCAGCCACCCGTCCGGGTGACGGACACGGGGCAGCCGTCGCCCGCGTCGGCACACTTGTGCCGTCGGCATTGCCGGGGCTTGTCTCCCCCTGACAACCACGTGCGTCTTGGCACTCATCGCATTGTTGAGCCGATCATCTTCGACGCGAGATTACAGCAGACGCCAGCACGTTTCACGAGATCGCCCTTCAAAGGTTGGCAGGACATGCGTCGGATTCGGGATTTCGGAACCTTTCCGCGTCCCAGGCGGCTCCCGGCGACATCGAGCAGGCGCCCCTGCCGCCAACTAGGGAGTACCCTCTAGAACGAGAGCCATCGCTATCGTTCAAAGTGCGCACTATCCGACGGTTTCGGCAAACCGCGACGCGACGGATACTCAAGAACCCGGCAAGCCCGCCGATGGCATCGATGAAGCACCCCGACCCGGGGGGCATCGCCCTGTCCCAGGTTCACCCTTGACCTCCTTGTTCCCATCCGCCCCTGACCGCACCGGTCCGGATTCCGCCGCCGCCACCGATGCGGCACATCTGCTCGCGCAGGCCGACTGGCAGCTCTACATCGACAGCCGCCGCGCCGGCGAGCTCGGCCAGGCGGCGCTGGCCGCCACCCGCCATCAGCCTACGCTGGCGCTGCGCGGCGACGCGTATTTCCATGTCGGCCTGTCGGCGCTGCGTGCCGGCCAGCTCGCCCCCGGCGTCGAGGCCAACGAACTCGCGCGCGCCTCGTTCGCCGCGCACGACGACGCGCGCGGCCTGCTGATGTGCGACCAGTTCGACGCCACGCACCTGCACGCGCAGGGCCGGCTGCAGGAGGCGCTGGAGCTCCACCTGCGCATCCTGGCGCGCGGGGTGGACGTCGCGCGTCGCCCCACCGACCTGTACATCTGCCACAACTCGCGCGCGATCACGCGCAAGCTGCTGGGCCAGCACGACTACATGCTGCTCGACTTCTACGAGGCGCTGAACGCGGCGCGGTCGTGCGAATCGCCGGGCCCGCACATCAACGCGCTGACCAACCTGGGCGGCTGCCACACCGACCTGTACAACCTGGCCGAAGCCCAGAAGCTGTCGGAAGAAGCGCTGGACCTGGCCGAAGCCGCCGGCGCCTGGACGGCGTACGCCGTGGCGGTGTTCAACCTCGCCCAGACCTACGACGGCCTCGGCCTGGCCGCGTCGTGCGCCGCCCTGCTCGAACGCATCCGCCGCAACGAGCATCGCATGGCGGCCGGCGTGCTCGGCAACAACACGTCGCTGATGGCCATCGCCCACCTGTGCGCAAGCGACCTGGAGGGCGCGCGCGACTGGCTCGATCGCGGCGTGACCGCAATGTTTTCCGATCACGACGGCAGGACCGACTACGCGCGCGCACTGGGCACCTGGCTCATGGCGAGCGGGCGCCACCAGGAGGCGCGCGACGTCATCCAGGCGCGCATCGAGGAGACCGCGGCGCTCGAGTTGAAGGACGCGCCCTACTCGCGCATGCGCCTGCTGCAGGTCGCCAGCGACGCCTGCGAGCGCCTGGGCGACGCCTCCGCGGCACTGCGCACCCTGCGCGAGGCCCAGGGCCTGTACGAGACGCTGGTGGGCCGCAGCTCGCGGGCCGGTTTCATAGCCACGCAGGTCGCACACGAATACGCGGTCGCGCGCGAGGACCGCGATCGCGCGCGCGAGGCGCAGGAGCGCGCGGAGGTCGACCGGCGCCGCCTCGCCACCCTCAACCTCGCGCTCGAGGAACGCATGCGCGAGTCGCAGCGACTCAACGAGGCGTTGCAGCAGAAGATCGCCGAGGCCGAGGCGCTGCAGGATCAATTGCGCGACCAGGCCGTGCGCGATCCGCTCACCGGCCTCTACAACCGCCGCTTCCTGGCCGAGACCAGCGTCGCACGCATCGAGCTCGCGCGCCGCCAGCACACGCCGATCGCTATCGTGCTGATCGACATCGACCACTTCAAGCAGATCAACGACCGGCACGGGCATGGCCGCGGCGACGAGGTGCTGCAGCAATTCGCCGAACTGCTGCGCGAGCGCATGCGGCGCAGCGACATCATCTGCCGCTTCGGCGGCGAGGAGTTCCTGCTGCTGGTCGACAACTGCGACGCGGCCATGCTGCAGGACATCCTGGACGGCCTGATGGCGCAGTTCCGCGCGATGCGTTTCGGCGTCGGCGACCAGGCCATCGCGGAGCCGACGTTCTCGGCCGGCGTCGCCGTGCTGGACGTCGACGGCGCAGACTTCGAGGCGCTGGTGCGCGTGGCCGACACGCGCATGTACCGCGCCAAGGCCGCGGGCCGCGCACGGGTCTGTCACGGCGACGACTAGGAGTCTGCTCGGCCCTGGCCTCAGCTCGCCGCGAAGCGCGTCACCCGGCGCGGCTTGAGGAACACGCGCGCCCCCGGCATCAGGCCGAGACGGTCGCGCGTGGCCACGAACTCCTGGCGCGTGAGCTCCACGTCGACGAAGCTGCCGTCGTCGTCGCGCTTGAACTCGATGCGCGTGTTCGGGCCCACCGTGAGCATCTGGCCCACCGTCACCGACCAGGTATCGGGCGCCGGCGCGGCGACGATGTCGATCTCGTGCGGGCGCACGTAGTCCGTCTCCGCGCCGCGCGCGAACAGGTTCACGTCGCCCAGGAACTGCAGCACGAACGGCGTGGCGGGATGGTCGTAGACCTCGTGCGGTGCGCCCTGCTGCTCGATGCGGCCCTGGTTCATGACGACGACGCGGTCGGCCACCTCCATCGCCTCTTCCTGGTCGTGCGTGACGAACACGCTCGTGACTTGCATCTCGTCGTGCAGTCGGCGCAGCCAGCGGCGCAGCTCCTTGCGCACCTTGGCGTCGAGCGCGCCGAAGGGCTCGTCGAGCAGCAGCACCTTGGGCTCGACCGCCAGCGCGCGCGCCAGGGCGACGCGCTGGCGCTGGCCGCCGGAGAGCTGGTGCGGATGGCGATCGGCGAGCCAGTCGAGCTGCACCAGCTTGAGCAGGTCGCCCACCTTGGCCTTGATCTCGCGCTCCGACGGCCGCGTGGCCTTGGGGCGCACGCGCAGGCCGAACGCGATGTTCTCGGAGATGGTCATGTGACCGAACAGCGCGTAGTGCTGGAACACGAAGCCGACGTTGCGCTCGCGCACCTCGGTGTGCGTGGCGTCCTCGCCGTGGAACAGCACGCGGCCGGAATCGGGCACTTCCAGGCCCGCGATGATGCGCAGCAGCGTGGTCTTGCCGGAGCCCGAGGGCCCCAGCAGGGCCACGAGCTCGCCGGCCGGCACGTCCAGGCTCAGGTTGTTGCAGACCGCGAGGTCGCCATAGCGCTTCGTGACGTTGCGGACTTCAATGCTCATGACGGGCTTCCTGGTGCGACGCCTTCGCGCGCCGCTCGACGATGTATTTCAG
>FSZR01000206.1_pt1 | contig 10894 bp, 9 predicted proteins | sample 1638781 | NCBI WGS metagenome assembly FSZR01 (sample SAMEA3914813, study PRJEB12502) | metagenome | biome: forest; material: soil | place: Canada | collected 2011-07-07 | depth 0.3 m | reverse complement strand
CTGGAAGGAGATCGACGACAAGACCTGGGGCGCCGGCTTCGACTGCTTCGCCGACGACGCCGTCTGCCACCTGGGCGTCGCCGACTGGCACGGCAAGGAAGCCATCCGCGCCAACCTGCGCCAGTTCGTCGACAAGCAGATGACCACGCGCCATGATGTCGTCGAGTACCTGGACAGCCCGCACCTGAAGGTTTTCCGCGGCTTCGTCACGATGGTGTTCGACGACAAGAGCGTCGCCACCGTCAAGCCGACGATGCAGCACTTCTTCTACATGGACGAGAAGGATCCGACCCAGGTCAAGGCCTGGTACGGCTCGGTCGGGCCGACCGGGTTCTGATCGTTGTTCCCCGCAACGGCACGCGATGGATACTGATCCGTCGCGTGCCTTTTGCCGTTGCTCTCATGCCTGCCACCACTCAGTCCGCTCAAACGCCTCTCGGCATGCTGCTGCGCCAATGGCGCGACACCCGCGGCCGCAGCCAGCTCGCGCTGTCCATGGACATGGGCGTCTCGCAGCGTCACATCAGCTTCGTGGAGAGCGGGCGCAGCGTGCCGAGCCGGGCGTTGTTGCTGGGGATCGCGAATGCGCTCGACGTGCCGCTGCGCGATCGCAATGCGTTGTTGCTGGCGGCGGGCTATGCGCCGATGTATGCCGAGGCGGCGTGGGACGCGGAGGAGATGCGCGTGGTGCATCGTGCGTTGCAGCGGATGCTGAAGCAGCATGAGCCGTATCCGGCGCTGGTGATGGACAGGCACTGGAACGTGCTGATGACCAACGACGCGGCGCCCAAGTTCTTCGGGCAGTTCGTTGTGCTGAGCAAGTTTCCGCGGCCGCGGAACTTGCTTCGGCTGATGTTCGACCCGAAGGGCTTGAAGCCGTTCGTGGCGAACTGGGAGGCCGTTGCTGCGAGCCTGTTCCAGCGGATTCAGCGCGAAGCGGTGGGTGGCGTGCTGGATCAGACGATGCGGACGCTCGTCGATGAACTGCTGGCATTCCCTGGCGTGGATCCGGATTGGCGAAGCGCGGACGTCCCGAGCACATCGCCGGTGGTGCCGATCGAGTTCACGAAGGGCGGACGGACGTCGAGCTGGTTTTCGATGGTGAGCACCGTCGGGACGCCGCGAACGGTGGCGGCACAGGAGTTGAGGGTGGAGTGCATGTTTCCGACGGACGAGTCCACCGGAAGTATCGCGTTCTGACCCGGGTGTGCGAAGCGCAATCTTGGAACGTCGGCTATCGCTGGCGGACGTCACATTCGCAGCTGAGCGAGTCCAAGAATGGTGAGATGGGACCAAGCAAAGCGGATATTCGCGCTAAGCAACTGGCGGACTCAACAATCGCCCAATGATCGCGAAGAGATCGTCCCAGAGGTACGGCTTGCGAAGGAACGCGTCGTAATGTTCCGAATACTGCTCGACCTGGCTTGCATGAGTCGCACTCGTCATCACGATGGGTACCTTGGCATGCGGCGATGCAGTTCGCACAAGCTTGGCCATTTCCCCTCCGTTCATCAGCGGCATCATGAAGTCGGTGACGATCAAGTCGGGCTGCACCCGGTCCAACTGAGCCAGGGCTTCCTTGCCGTTGTGAGCGACGGTCACTTCGAATCCTTCGAGACTGAACAGCATGGTGAGGACCTCCGCCTGGGTATGCTCATCCTCGACAACAAGCACCTTCACCATCTCGCTCAGCCTTCGCGGGCGTCAGCCGCGCCGCGATCATCGGGAGCGACAAGTAGCCCGGCGTCTGACAGCGTCAGCTCACGCAATGAGAGATCCAGGCGGCTGCCCTGAACTTTGCCCATCGAAATGAGGCGGCGCGCCAGCCCGGCCTGTTCCTGGATTCGCAGGCGAACCACGTTGTCAGCCATGGCGGAGATCCCGTGGCTGGCCAGAGGAACTGCCAAGCCCTGCGGATCGTCGCTTTCGACGGCGACCAGCGTCGTCGTGCCGAGCCGCCTCAATTCGTTGGAAAGCGCTGCCAGGAACGACGTACCGCGTTCCTCGAAAGCGCGGGCCGAGAGAAATCCCCCCAGACCGTCGATGAACAGACGCTTGCAGTGCGTTCGTTCGACAGCGCGAAGGAGCCGGTAAGCCAGCTCGTCAAGACCCAGCAGCCCGTACGGTTGCCAAATGATCTCGAGGGAGTGCTGCTTGCACAGCGCCTCGAGATCCAGGCCGAAACTCGCGGCGATCTTCGCGAGCACGGCCGGCGACTCGTAAAAGCCGAACAACAATGCGGGCTCTTGTGAGGTCGCCTGGCCGACGAAGTGCAGTCCCAACAGGGTCTTCCCCGATCCGGATGCGCCGGCTACCGCCGTCACGCTGGCGGCTGGATACCCGCCTGCGTGACTGAGGCTGTCGAATCCGGGGACGCCTGCCGACAAAGGGGCATCACCGGGCAACTGCTCGACTTCGGCGGTTCGGGCAGCCTCCAGTCGAGGAAAGACAGTGATGCCGTCTGCGCTGATCTGCATGGCATGCGAGCCACCGATCGTCGCCGAACCGCGAAACTTGACGACCTCGAACGTGCGCTCATGGCGAGATCCGACAAGCTCGTGCCGCAGTCGAAGGATCCCATCAACCATCGTCTGCTCGGGCGACACGTGATCATGCGCAGACACGCTGTTGAGGAGCAGGATGGTGCACCCCATCAGGGACGAGTAGACCTGCAGTTCGCTGACGAAGAGCTTCAGTTCCTGCGCCGATCCCGCCGCCTCCGAGGCCGTCACCAGCCCATCCAAGATGAGCAGCTTGACTTTGCGGGCCCGGATTTCGGCAGCGAGGAGCTCGGTCACGCCGGCCAGACCTCGATCCTTCAGGGCAGCGAATGCGCTGACGTAGTACACGCTCGCGGGAATGGCGTCCGCGCGGTAGAAGGAAAACTCAGCGAGGTTTTCCAGCATGCGAGCGTGGGACTCCGCAAGCAAGGTGACATAGGCCGCCTTGCCGCCCGTCGAGATGTGGTGGAAACAGATCTGGTTGGCAAGTATGGTCTTGCCGGCACCTGGCGCACCTCTCACAAGGTAGACGCCGGCCTTCACCAGTCCGCCGTGGAGGATTTCATCTACGCCGGCGATGCCGGTGGGGAGTCGTGGAAGCGTCACCGGATCCTCTGGAGAGCGTGACTGGCGAAGGTGACAAGTATCGCGCACCGGACCGGCGGCGAGCTCAAGGGGCGCCGCGAATCTAGCGGGATGCGGCAGCTCGTCAGGGGTCTCAGATATCATTTGTTGGCGTGCAGGGTCGCGTGGTACCTGCTAGTCCGTCCCTTTCCATGTTGAGGACCAACCGGTTTGGCGGTCTATCCCACCCCAGAATCAGCGCTCTCTTTCCTGCTTGCTGGCGGAGAGATGGCCGACAAGATTCGAGAGCACGACTGGTCAGCGACGCCACTTGGCCAGCCGGCTCGATGGTCGTCGACTCTGAAGGCGATGGTCCGCATGGCATTGACCACTCGCCATCCCATCTTCATCTTCTGGGGGCCGGAGCATATATGCATCTACAACGACGCCTATAGCGCTTCCCTCGGCCCTGAAAAACATCCTTCGATACTTGGCGCGCGGGCCCGCGACGCTTGGCCCGAGATCTGGACCATCATCGGACCCCAGATCGAGATGGTGCTGCGAGGAGACGGCGCCACCTGGCATGAGAACCAGTTGGTGCCAATCCTTCGCCACGGGGCGATCCAGGATGCCTACTGGACCTATTCGTTCGGACCAATCGATGACGAAGACGCGCCCGGCGGAGTGGGCGGCGTTCTCGTTGTTTGCTCTGAGACCACCTCCCAGGTCATCGCGGAGCGACGGATCGCCACTGAACGGGAGCGTTTCGCGCAGCTTTTCGAGCAAGCTCCCACTTTCATGGCCTTTCTGCAAGGCTCTGAGCACCTTATCGAGCTGGCCAATCCCGGGTACATGAGGCTGGTTGGCCAAAGACCGGTGATCGGCCACACCGTCGCCGAGGCGCTTCCAGATGCGGTCGAACAAGGCTATTTGAAGCTGCTCGATCAGGTCTACGGAAGCGGAGAGGCCATCACCGCGACAGGAGCGAGGTACGTCGTTCGAACGCAGGATGGAAATGCGGACGTCGAGCGTTTTGTCGACTTCGTTTATCAACCCATCAAAGACTCAGTCGGCGCCGTCACCGGCATCTTTGTCGAAGGCGTAGACGTCACGGATCGCACGCTTGCGAGCCAAGCATTGAGCGCCGTTCAGGCTGGGTTGCTGAGAAGCGAGGAGCAGTTGCGCCTGGCCACCGACGCCGCCGAGGTCGGCCTGTGGGACGTGGACCTCCTTACCGCTACGCTCTTCTGGCCAGCCCGGGTCAAGGCAATGTTTGGTATTTCACCCGACGTGCCTGTTTCGATGGCAGATTTCTACGCCGGCCTGCATCCCGACGATCGAGCCCACACAACTGCCGCCTTCGCCGCAGCCATGGATCCTGCTCAGCGAGCTCTTTACGACGTCGAGTACAGAACGATTGGCAAGGAAGACGGTGTGATGCGTTGGGTCGCCGCCAAAGGTCGGGCCCTCTTTGATACGTACGGAAGATGCCTACGCGTTTTAGGCACGGCCATCGACATCACCGCACGCAAAGCGGCCGAAACATCCCTGCGCGACAGTGAAGCTCGACTGCGCGTTGCCATGAGTGCACTCGAGGACGCAGACCGAAACAAGGATGCCTTTCTTGCAACCTTGGGACATGAGTTTCGCAACCCTCTTGCGACATTGCGCAACTCTCTGACCGTGTTGGAGAAGGCCCGGGGCAACACCGAGATGACCGACCGGGCCAGACAGATCATGACGCGACAAGTCGATCAACTCGCCCGCCTTACCGAAGACCTTCTGGATGTGAGTCGAATCAGTCTTGGCAAGATCAACCTGCACCGAGAGGTGCTGTCGCTGGATTCGATACTTGCCCAAGCGGCGGAGTCTTGTGCACCGGCGATCGAACGCGGCGGACAGCATTTGGAGCTGACGTTCGCCGGCCCGTCGGGCACTATTCATGGTGACCCAGCGCGACTCCTCCAACTGTTTGGCAATCTGATCAGCAATGCATCGAAGTTCACCCCTGAGGGAGGTCGAATTGATGTCGCGGCGCGATTGGAGGACTCGTCGGTGATCGTATCCGTGAAGGATTCGGGCATCGGCCTGGCTGCCGACAAGCTGACTTGCATCTTCGATGCGTTCACGCAGCTCGAGAATCCGATAGGACGGTCCAACTCCGGCTTGGGCATAGGCCTGGCGTTGTCGAAGCAGCTCGTAGAGCTGCACGGTGGAAGCATCGAAGCTCAAAGTGCCGGGCTGGGGCTTGGAAGCGAATTCCTCGTAAGACTCCCTCTCCTCCGCGCGGGCTAGACGTTTTCAACGTTGTGAGAGGGGCCGGATGTCGTCAGCACTCGCGGTCAGCAACGCAGCGCATCGTCAACACCCATGCTAAAGTCCGCCCATCCTTAGGGGAGTAGCCGCCTTCACCCGCCTTGCGCGTGAAGTGCGCCGGTCAACATACTTGGTGCCCATCGCACCATGGCCGTCGCGGCTTGCAGCAGCAAGCCTGGCAAGACCTTTGGCGTGGTGTCCGACCCGGGGCTGGGAGGGACGTCGCGTCAATCGTCGATGCAATCCCGGCCCCCTGGAATCCCACCTTGAAACACATCCGGAACACCGTGCCGTCATCGACACCGGCGATCGCCTGCGCGCGCGCAGGAGCGGCGCGATGATCGTCACGCTGGCCCTCCTGCTCGGCTCCGCCGTCGGCATCTACATCGCCTGCGAATACTTCGTCAACGCGGTCGAGTGGGTCGGCCACCATTTCGGCGTGTCGCGCACCGCGGTCGGCACCGTGCTGGCCGCGTTCGGCACGGCGTTGCCCGAGAGCGTGGTCACGCTGGTGGCCGTCGTGTTCGGCAAGACCGAGGCGCAAAAGGACATCGGCGTCGGCGCGGCGCTGGGCGGGCCGCTGGCCTTGTCGACGCTGGCGTACGCGGTGGTCGGCGCCATGTTCCTGCTCGATCGGGCGCGACACCAGAAGAAGATCGCGCAGGAGTTCAGTACCACGCGACTGGCACACGATCAAGCCTGGTTCCTGGTCGTGTTCGTGTTCAAGGTGGGGCTCGGCCTCATCGCGTTTGCCTGGAAACCCTTGCTGGGTTGGCTGTTCCTGGCGGCGTACGGTCTCTATGTGTGGCGCGAGCTGAGCAGCGAAGGACACGCGGCCGACGACGTCGGCGAGGAGCGCCGCGAGGCCTTGAAGCTGCGCCCGCACACGGAGAATCCGTCGACCTTCTGGGCCGTGCTGCAGACGGTGGTGGCGCTCGCGGTGATCTTCTTCGCGTCGCAGCTGTTCGTGCACCAGTTGGAGATGGTCGGGCCTTGGCTGGGCCTGTCGCCGCAACTGGTCGCGTTGCTGCTGAGCCCGATCGCCACCGAACTGCCCGAGATCCTCAACGCGGTGATCTGGGTGCGCCAGGGCAAGACCTCGCTGGCGCTCGGCAACATCAGCGGCGCGATGATGATCCAGGCGACGGTGCCCAGCGCGCTGGGCCTGTTCTTCACGCCGTGGCTGCTGAGCCCCGCGCTGTTGTGGGCGGCGGCAGTGACGATGGCGGCCATCGTCGTGATGCTGGTGCTGCTGCGACGCCATGCGCTGACCGCGAAGCGGCTGGCCGCGATGGCGGCGCTGTACGGCGTGTTCGCGATCGGCGTCGCGCTGCGCTTCCACTGAGCGTGGCGCGGCCCGTCGTTCGACGCTGACGCATACTCCGGCCATGCCGTCGACCCCGAACCCCCGTGTGCACCGCCCCGCGCCGGGCGTGCTCGCGATCTCGATCGACAGCGCGCAGGCGTTTCCCCGGCATGCGCACGACACCTACGGCATCGGCCGGATCCGCCGCGGCGCGCAGCGCTCGTGGAGCGCCGCCGGGTGGGTCGAGGCGGGGCCGGGCGACCTCGTGATGGTGAACCCGGGCGAGGTGCACGACGGCCAGCCGATCGGCCACCTGGGCCGGGGTTGGCAGATGCTCTACCTCGATCCCGGACTCGTCGAGACCGCGGCGGCCGAGACCCTGGCCGGAGGCCGCGCGTCGCCGCTGTGGCGTCCCGTGGCATGCGATGCCCAACTGGCCGCCGCGTTCGAGTGGTGGCACGACCGGCTCGCGGCGGACGCCGGCGCGCTGGCGTGCGACGAGGCCCAGGTCGCGCTGCTCGCGACGCTGTTCGCACGCCACGGCGCGGCGCCTTCGACGCGACGCGCCTCGCCGACCATCGCGCGCGCACGCCAGCGCCTGGACGACGACCCGGCCAACGATCCCGGCCTGGCGGCGCTCGCCGCCGAGGCCGGCCTCAGCCGCTTCCAGTTGCTGCGGGCGTTCGCGCGCGAGCTGGACATGACACCGCACGCCTACCTGGTGCAGCGTCGCCTGGCGGTGGCGCGGGCGCTGCTGGATGCGGGAGAGGCCATTGCCGACGCCGCGGCGGCCGCCGGCTTCGCCGACCAGGCGCACCTGACGCGTTTGTTCCGGCGTTGCCTGGGCTACACGCCGGCGGCCTACGCGCGATCACGGCGCTGAAGAGTACCGCGCGCAATTCCGTTCAAGACCGCACCGGCCCGCGACCGCACGATGCGGGCCATGAATCCCACCGCTCCCGTCGTTCCCGCCGCCGGCCGCCTGCCCGGCGGCGTCTTCCTCACGCTGGCCATGATCACGGTGGGCAGCACCGTCGTCGCGAGCCGCATCATCGCCGCCGGCCTGCCGCCGTTCACCGCCGCGGCGCTGCGCTTCGCGATCGCGCTGCCCATCTTCCTGGCGCTGATGCGCTGGCGCGGCCAGCGGCTGCCGCGCCCGGCGCGGCACGACATGGGGTTGATCGGGCTGCAGGCGCTGTGCGGCAGCGTGGGCTACGCGGTGCTGCTGGTGGCGGGCCTGCGCACGACGTCCGCCGCGAACGCCGGCGTGATCACCGGATGCCTGCCCGCGGTCAGCGCGCTCGTCGGCGCGCTGGTGCTGCGCGAGCGGCTGGGCGCGCGCCTCGTCTGCGCGATCGCGCTCGCCTGCGCGGGCGTCGCGGCGGTGGTCGTCGCGCCGGGCCATGTCGACGCGGGTGCCGGCCCCAGCGCCGTCGGCAACCTTCTCGTGCTGGCCGCGGTTGCGTGCGAGGCGGTGTTCCTGCTCCTCAACAAGCGGCTGCGCGCGCCGCTGTCGCCGCTGGCGCAGTCCACGTTCATGAGCGCGTTCGGGCTGGCGATGACGCTGGTGCCCGCGCTCGCGGAGCACGCCTGGACGGCGCCCGTCAGCGCGGCCGCGCTCTGGAGCGTGCTGTACTACGCGCTCGTGCCGACGGTCGGCGGATACCTGCTATGGTATGCCGGCGCGGAGCGGGTGGACGCGGGTCGCGCGGCGCTCTACACCGCCGTGCTGCCGGTCGCCGCGCTGGCGCTCGCGGCCCTGGTGCTGCACGAGCCGATCGGCGTTCGCCAGCTGGCCGGTGCGGCCTGCGTGCTGGCGGCGATCGCGGCCAGCGCCTCGCCGCGGTGCCGCGGCGGTTGACCGAACTGCGATCTCATGCGGATGCGGCCTGGTGGATCGCGTCCTCGTGTCGTGCGACGAACGCGTCCATCGTCGTCTCGCCCAGGTCGACGGCCTTCGCGCCGCCGCCGGCGACGAGCGTGACGTCCGCGATGCCGATCACGTTCAGGATCAGGCGAAGGTATTGCGCGGCGATGTCGCGGTCGCGAATGGGCGAGCCTTCGGTGTAGGCGCCGCCCGACGCGATCAGCACGGTCGCCTTCTTGCCCGCGAGCAGGCCCTGGCCGTCGAAGCCCAGCGTCCGTCCCTTGCGCACGATGTGGTCGATCCACGACTTGAGTGCCGCGGGCACGTTGTAGTTGTAGACCGGCGTCGCGATGACGAGGTGATCGGCCGCGAGCAGCTCGGCCACCAGGGTGTCCGACAGCCGAAGCGTCTCCTTCATCGCGGGCGATTGCCGTTCCTGCGGCGTGAAGTAGGCCCCCAGCCAAGGGGCGTCGACGTGCGGAAGAGGGGTCTCGGCGAGATCGCGCACCACCACCCCGCCTTGCGGGTAGGTCGCCTGCCAGCGAGCGACGAAGCGACGCGTCAGCTGGCGGGAGATCGACGCGGCGCCGCGCGGGCTGGTTTCGATGACGAGGAGTCTCTGCATGGGAATCATTCGTGGGAGTCGATGGGATGACGCGAATCTAGGCGCTTCCAACTTCCGGCGGAAGCGATGAAATTACGATCGAATCCATCGGCTAGACTGATGGATCATGATCGGCAGCCTCACCCTCGACCAGTTGCGCGTCCTCGTGACGATCGCGGACGCCGGCAGCTTCTCGGCCGCCGGCCGCCAGCTGCGTCGCGCGCAGTCCGCCATCAGCCAGGCCGTGTCGACGCTGGAGGGGGTGCAGGGCGTGACGCTGTTCGACCGCAGCGGGCATCGGCCCCGGCTGACCGCGGTGGGACAGGTGCTGGTCGACCAGGCGCGGCGGGTGCTGGCCACGGCGCATCGGTTCGAGGCCGTGGCCGCGAGCACGCGCGAGGGGCTCGAGCCCGAGCTGGCGCTGGCCATCGATCCGCTGGTGCCGACCGGCCCGTTGATCGACAGCCTGCGGGCGCTGGGCGCCACGTATCCCGATCTGCCGGTCACGTTCTCCACCGAAGGCCTGGGCGGGTCGCTGCGACGCCTGCGCAGCCAGGCGGCGGCACTCGCGATCTGCGTGCTGCTGCCTGTCGTGCCGGATGACGTCGTCGCGTTTGCGCTGATGCGCGTGCCGCTGCGGCCCGTGGTCGCCCGCGGCCATCCGCTGGCCACGCTGGGGCGGCCGGCCGAACGGGGCGACCTGGCGCCCTGGGTGCAGTTGGTACTGTCCGATCCGGTGGATGCCGGCGGTCCCAACTACGGCGTGGCGGGGGACAGGTTATGGCGTTTCGTCGATCTCGGACGGCGCCTCGACTTCCTGCTGGCCGGCTTCGGCTGGTGCAGGATGCCGGGTCACCTGATCGACGACCACCTGGCTTCGGGTCGGCTCGTCGCCTTCGAGCTGGCGGAGGATTCCACGCCTGTCGAAGGCCTGACGATCCATGCGGCCCACCTGCGCGAGCGCGAGCCGGGCAGGGCCGGTCGGTGGTTGCTCGACGACCTGCGGACGAGGCTCGCGGTCGCGACCCGGACCTGAGCGCTCAGCGGCTCATCGGCTTGAGCAGGCTGCGCACCCGCGTCTTCTTCACCGGCGGCGGCATCTCCATCGCCGGCACGTGCATGCCGTCGACCTCGGTCTCGGCCACGACCGAGGTTTCCACCGCGTGGTGCGAACGATCGGCGTAGCGCGGCGGCCAGTCCTTGAGCACCGTGCGGCGCAGCAGCGCCAGGCCGGGGCCGGCGGTGAAGGTGCGCTCGAACACGTGCGTCACGAGCTGGCGCTTGATCTTCTCGGTGATGATCACCGTGGAGCAGCGCGTGCCGTAGATGCCGTCGGGCGTGCGGATGAAGGCCGGGCTCAGCAGGCGTTCGCGGTCGCGGCCGATGCCGGTGCTGGGCAGCTGGTGTTCGGGCGCGAGCTCGCGGTCGGCGAGGGCGGTGAACAGCTGGGCCGACAGCGAGTCGACCGACTCGGCGTTCTTCAGGGCCTCGCCCAGCCGCTCCTTCAGCGTGACCACCTTGGGCCAGGGCGTGTCGAGGGCGGCGTTGGACAGGCCGAAGATGCCGCGCTCGATGCGGCGCGGGATCGCCTGTTCGTTGCTGGCCCAGAAGCAGTCGCCGCGGCGGAAGTCGGCGGCGATCAGGTTGAACGGCGCGTAGCCCGACAGCGAGGTCTGCATCCAGAACTGGTCGGCGCGCATCTCGGTGCGCAGCCAGTGCGGCACGATGCCGCCGCG
>FSZR01000710.1_pt1 | contig 11089 bp, 9 predicted proteins | sample 1638781 | NCBI WGS metagenome assembly FSZR01 (sample SAMEA3914813, study PRJEB12502) | metagenome | biome: forest; material: soil | place: Canada | collected 2011-07-07 | depth 0.3 m | reverse complement strand
GCGACGATGCGAAGGCCGAGCGCTCGCGCCAACGTGACGATCGTGCGTGCGATCGCGACGGCGTTGACGTCGGTTTCCAGGTCCTTGACGAACGCGCGGTCGATCTTCATGACGTCGATCGGCAGCGTGCGCAGTTGCGACAGCGAGGAATAGCCCGTGCCGAAGTCGTCCATCGCGATGGCGGCGCCGAGCGACCGCAATTCGTGCAGTTGGTGGCGGACGCTGGCGATGTCGCCGCCCAGGACGCTCTCCGTGACCTCGATCTCCAAGTGCTTGCCGGAGACACCATGGCGGCGCAGCAGCTCGCGCACTTTCGGCACCAGGGTGCCGCTGGCGAACTGATGCTGTGACACGTTCACCGACACCCGCTCGATCGACAACCTGTCGCGCTGCCAGGCGGCGATCTGGGCGATCGCGGCCTCCATGACGAACAGGCCCAAAGCGTCGATCAGGCCGGAGGTCTCCGCGAGGTCGATGAAGAGGCCGGGCAGCAGCAGCCCGCGCTCGGGGTGAGCCCATCGCACCAGTGCCTCGACGGCCACGACGGCGCCGGTCGTCGCGTCGAGCCTGGGTTGGTAGTACACCAGGAACTCGGACCTCTCCAGGCCTCGAACCATTGACGACAGGAGGTCGATGCGTTCACGGATCTGCGTGTCGAGGGCGGGATGGAACAGGGTCGCGCGGTTGCGGCCTTCGCGCTTGGATTCGTACATCGCGATGTCCGCGCAGCGCAGCAGTTCGTCACGATCGAGGCCATGCGCGGGGTACATGGCGATGCCGATGCTCGCCCCTGTCCGATGCTCCGTGGTCGAGATGATGAAGGGAACATGCAGCGCTTCCAGGATCTGGTCGGCGGCACGCGAGGCCTGGCCGGCGTCCGATGCCGGGAGGATGACCACGAATTCGTCGCCGCCGTTGCGCGAGACCAGGGCCTCCCGAGGCAGGTGCTGCCGCAGCCTCCTCGCCGCGGCTTGCAGCAGCCTGTCGCCGACGGCGTGCCCGTAGCGGTCGTTGACGTCCTTGAAATGGTCCAGGTCGACGAACAGGACGGCGAACTCGTCGTCGGCCGCCAGCAAGGGCGCGAGCGCCCGCTGCAAGCCGAAGGCGTTGCGCAGGCCCGTGAGCAGGTCGTGGGTCGCCCGATGTTCCAGTTGATCTTCGCGGGCGCGCGCCACGACGGCGACCGCGAGCCGGTCGCGCAGCGCCCTGGCCTCGGCGAGATGCCGGTCGGGCCAGTCGCCCGGGATCACGATCAACGCGCGGTTGCTGCCGTCGTCTCGCACGCCGAGCACCTGGCATGACACGCCCGCATCGCGCGGAACCAGGCGGGCGTCCTGGAGGGCGGCCAGCGACGAGACGGGAACGGTTCCATCCTCGATGCGTTCGAAACCCGCCATCGAGGCGGGCGACTCTTCGACGACCTCCTCCTCGGAGACCCTGGATCCCGACGGCGGCGATTGAATCACGGCGACGCGGGTTGCATCGAGCCGCCAGGCGATGGCGATGCGAGCCTCGGGGGACAGCAGCGCCAGCCTGGTCAGCGCGCCTCCTGCGAGATCGGCGAACGGCGCGCCCTGGAGAATGCCGGCGTCGATGCGCGCGAGAGCCTGCAATGAAGCGAAGCGCTGCTCGAGTTGCGCCGCCATCTCGTTGAAGGCTGCCGCCAGCCGGCCGAGCTCGTCGGTGCGCTGGACGTCCACGCGGGTGGGCGCTATGCCAGCGGCAAGACGACGCGATCCTTCGGCCAGCGCTTCGAGTGGAAGCAAGGTGCGGCGGATCGTCCGGCGGGCGACCAGGCCGATCAGCAACAGCGTTGCGGCGGCGACGCAAAGAAGCCATGCCCCCACTGGCATGCCGTACCAGGAGACGACCGGGGGCGCCGCGCTTTGCTGCAGCGTCCAGTTGCCCGCGCCGAATTCGGCCATGAGAAACAGGTGCGCACTGAAGTCCGATGTCGTGCCTGTGCGATCCGCGATTCGAGCGAGCGCGTCTGCCCCGCGCCAGGACACGACCGGGGTGCCATCGTCCATCCGGACTCTCCAGGTGCTGCTGTCCGATTGGTCGCGGACAGGCTCCCAGAGGTAGTCCGGATTCAGGACGGCGATGCAGTGCGGCAGGTTCGTCGCCGTGGTGGCCATCAACAGCCCCGCGTTGCCCGAGGCGTTCGGCGCGACGCGCAACGTGGCGCCCGAGACGGCGCGGGTCGGAGCGGATGTGCCGCTTCGCGCGGTGGCCCATCGGGCCGACAGTCCGGCGTAGTCAGCCACCGCGCTCCCCGCGCAGGCGAGGTCCGAGAAGGGCCGGTGCTCCCCGACCTCGCTCGCCACCAGGCCGTCGCGCGCCGCGCCTTGTGCGTTGTCGACGGCGACGAGCAGCGTTCGCGCCAGCATCAAGCGGTCGAGGACCTGCCGGGACGTGGTTCGGGTCGCGAGGCTGTCCCGGTCGAGCGCGAGGTGCTGCACGACGCCGCTGACCACCGAGGTCATGATCCAGTCGGACACCGCCAATGGCAGCAGCGCCGCCGCCAGGAACACGGTGAGAAGTCGCCATTCAAGGCGACTGCCCAGGCGGAGGCGTGCGCGTTCGAGCAGCGACATCCGCTCAAAAGCCCGACGCAATGCCGACGTAGCCGCCGTTGCTGGCGCGGATCACGTCGTCGACACTGTCCTTCTGGGTGATCTGCGCCTTGGTGACGCCATCCGGGCCCAGGCTGTACATGTCGTAGTCGGTGTTCAGCGGATTGAGCGCATGGTCCTTGCGGGCGCCGCCTTTGCCGTTCGCATCGATGTTGTAGTACACGTAGGGACGACCCCAGGGATCGATGACCCGTGCGGCCGGGATGTCGGCCCAGCTCGACGGATATGTCTTGTTCATCGCGACGTAGGTCTCGACGATCGCTTCGTTGCCGATGATGTCGCTCGTGGCTTGAACCGTATTGACGCGATTGCGCCAGTCGCCGTAGTACGGCATGGCGATGGCCGTGAGAATGCCGATCAGGAGGACGACGATCATCAACTCGATGAGCGTGAAGCCAGTCGACGGCGGCCTGCGGATGCGAAGGACGCGTCGACGCTTGATGCGAGATCTCATGTCCATCCGCCATTATGTGGTCGGCTGCACGCTTGTACCCTGAACTGTGCCCGGCGCGCGCGAACGATGTCACAGGCGAGGTCGGAACGCAATGTGAGCGCCTGCTCGACAGCGGGGTCTCGCTTCCTCGGCGCATTGGTTCTTCAGGATGCTCGCCGTCACCCGGGAGGGCGGGTCTTCCCGAATGTTCGCTGCGCGCGACCCAGCCGAACGACGTTCGATCGAGCCCGTTGCCAGGCCTGCGCGTCCGGTCGTCGGAAGCGGGCCAGGCAGGGTGCCGTGCAACAATCCCCGCCGCGATCATGAACGTTCGCTCGAGGCTCGAAGGCCAGCGCTTCCACCCTTCGGATCGCAGCGCCGCGCGCGCCCGCCTCGGCCATTGATGAAGGATACGTGTGGTCTGGTTGTTCGTCGTGCTGGGTGGCCTGGCCCTGGCGTTCTTCGGGCGCGATGCCTGGCGATCCCTTTCGACGGGATGGTCGACGCGCGCCAGGGCGAGGCCGCCCGCGCCCGAATCGCGACCCGGCATGACGGCGCAATGGCTGCTCGCAGAATGTGGTCGCCTGGCGAGCGCCGGCGCGACGTGGAACGAGATCACCGTCGCCGTGAACCCGGACCACGATTCGCACGTCGAGGCGCTGCTGGGACGCATCCGCGCCGCGAACATGGGCGCGGTGCCGGCGATCCTGAAGGCGATCGAGGCGGGCTGCCGTGCGGCACTGGACGACAACGACGCGGCGAGCGGATTCGACGCACTGAGCGTCGCGGCGCGCAACAGCCAGTGGACGAGCAGCGCCAAGTGGTAGGCCGTGCCGGCCGATGAGCCGGGCGCCGTGAGGCGTCAGCGCGCGAGGACGTGCAGCAACAGCCAGACGTAGGCGGCGATGGTCGGCAGCGCCGTCATCACCATGCCGAACGCCCGCGCGGTCGGATAGAGCAGATAGCCGATCCAGAACGTCAGCCGACCGACGACGAACAGAAACGCCATGCAGGCCATCACCGGGAGGCGATCAAGACGAGCCAGGCGCGGGACAGGTCGCGGTGCATCCGTGCCAGCGCCCGCACCCGCGCCAGCGCGACGCGCCCGCATGCCCGCATGCGAGACTGCAGCATTCATCCCTTGCCGGGAGCGCCCTTGAGACCGCTGTTCGTCCTGCTCTGCCTCGTGTGCGTCGCGGCCTGCGGCGCGGCCTCGTCCGCGCCCGCCGGCGGCCCGACGGCATCGAGCGCCCTCGTGGTCGCCGCCCCGCGCGCCGCGAGCCCGCCCTCGGCGTCAGCGTCCGCCGCCTGCCCGGCGCGAAACGCGGCCTCGCGTGCCGAGGGGCGGGTCACCAGCAAGGTCCGCCATACCTTCGACGACGGTGACCCATGCGCCGACCCGCACAGCCAGCCCGGCGATAGATAGAGCCGCCACGCACGAAAGAAAAAGGTTCATCGCCGATCTGCGGGGTTCGCGCGGCGACCACGCCGAGGGGTCTGGCATCTCCTCGTCCGCGCCATGTCGCAGGCGACCGAGATGATGGCGATCGCGGACGAGGCAATGCCTGACCCCGAACGTCAGCGAGGACGGGCATTGCCTCGAATCGCGTTCTGCGCTTCAGCATCCGGTTGAGGCCCGGCGCGATTCGAGGAGATGCCAGACCCCTGGTCGGCGGCCTGGCCCGCCGACGGCAAATCGGGCGCTCCCGCCTCAAGGTTCCCCGCAGAACAGCGATGAGCCAAAAAAAAGCCGCGACGAGTCGCGGCTTTTTCTTTTTCGACGTCGATGCGCCTGAACGCATCGACGCGACGGGCGTTCAGCCTTGGTGCTTGCGGCGGCGCGCCAGCATGCCCATGGCGCCGAGGCCGGCGAGCATCAGCGCCCAGCCGGTGGGTTCCGGCACGCTGGGGACGGTGCCCAGTTCGCCGCCGTATTGACCGCCGTCGGCATTGATCGTGCCCGTGATGCGCAGATCGTACGTGCCGCTGCCCACACCCAGCCAGTCGGCCGAGCCCGAGTGCGCCTCGAAGTCGGCGTCGTCCGGCAGGAAGATCGAGAAGCCGGTCAGATCCGTCAGCGAGAACGACGAGAACGTGACATCGGTGACGACCTTGCCGCTCACGAAGTGAAAGCCCGATGCGACAAAGAACGAGACGTCCTGGGCGTCCTGGATCTGCAGGATGAATTCGTCGAGGAAGGTGTCGTTCTTCACGCGCGGCGCGACAGGGTCGCCGTTGATGTCCGGGCCGGTGTTGCCGACGAGGTACGTGCCCGTGGCGACGTTCGCGGTGCCCGCGGTCAGGTTGTCGAGGCGGAAGCCGGTGTCGATGTCGGCGGCCTGCGCACCGGTGACTGAGAAGGCGGCGAAGGCCGTGGCGAGGGCCAGTTTCTTGAAGAGGGTCATGATGTGGTGATCGCTAGAAGTGAGGAGTCGTGTGGGGCGGCGCGCCAGCGTGGCGCACCGCCGGAAGATTGGCTCAGTGGACGCCCAGCGCGGCGGCCAGCGCGGTCACGTCGAGCGAACCGAGACCGGAGGCCGGGTTGTAGTTCGGGCCGGCCTTGTAGTACTCGTTGTCGCCCGCGGTGATCGCCTTGAACGGCGAACCGGCGGCGTAGCCTTGCGTCTTGAAGGCCGAGTAGAGCTGCGGCGCCGGACGGCCCATGCGGCCCTTGGGGTTGCCCGCGGTCGCGGGAATGCCCGAACTGATCAGCGTGAAGATGCCGTTGAGCTGTGGTGCCACGAAGCTGGTGCCGCCGAAGCCCGCGTAGGTCGTGCCGCCGAAGATCAGCAGATAGCCGCTGGCCGGATCGGCGTTGAGCGCCACGTCCGGCACATTGCGGCCAGCCACGTTCGGCGCCAGGTCCCAGTAGTCGGCATATCCGCCACCCGTGACGGTGGGGCCGCACAGCAGCGACTGTGCCGCAGCGGAGGTCATCACGCCGGTCAGGCCGTTCTGGAACGCCGGACGTGCGAAGCGCACGCTGACGCCGCCGCCGCCGCCTTCCGCCAGGTATTGGTTGTAGTACAGGCCCAGGCCGTAGTACTTCGTGATGTAGTCCTTCATGTAGTCGCCGCCCCACGGCCGTTCGTACGGCTGCGTGACGGTGCCGTGCTTGTGCAGCGAGACGTTGGGCAACGACGTGCCGCCGGCGGCAAACACGTACGGGTCGGAGGCGGGATAGTCGACGGTCAGCAGCGCCGAGCAGTCGGGATACGGCAAGCTGCGATTGATGTCATAGGCACCGGCATCGCCCGAGGCGGCAATGACGGGAATGCCTTGGACAGCGGCCTGCTTGAACACGTTGTGCAGCACGGGCAGGGACGGGTCGCCGTCATAGAAGATTTCCGGGCTGCCCCAGCTGACCGACAGCACGTCGATCAGGTCTTCGTCCAGCGCCTGGGCGAAGATGTTGATGAAGCCCGAGCTGGTGTTGGGCGCCATGTAGACGCGCATCTTGGCCCCCGGGGCCACGCCACCGGATTGCGCGACGTCCAGCGTCGTCTCGTCGGCGCCGTTGGTGCCGACCGGACCTTCGCCGGTGTCGATCAGGACGTCCGTGATGCGATCCGGCGCGACGGCCAGGCCCAGTGCGTTCCAGTAGGCGAACACGTCGGCCTGGTCGTACGTGGCCAGGGTGGCGATGCCGATCGTCTTGCCGGCGCCGGTGAGGCCCTTGGCGTACAGCGGATTCACGTTGTACTTGGCGGCCAGGTCAGCCACCGTCCACGCGCCGGGCGTGTTCGTGGCGGCGGCGCCCGGGGTGGGCACCACGGTCGGCAGGATCGTGTCGCCAGCCAGCGCGCCGGTGCTGGGCACGGACCGCACGTGCGTGACATTGGCGGCGCGGTTGCCCAGGCCGGCCAGGCCCACGGCGGCGCCACCGAACTGCGCGGGCATGACGGCCGCGACGGACGGCGCCTGGAAGGCGGTACCGGCTTGCGTGTAGTTGTGGATCGGCGAACCGAAGGTGGTCGCGATCTGCGCATTCGTCCCACGGAACGTGATGAGCAGGTTGTTCGGATGGACGTTGACGATGGTGAAGCCCTGCGACTGCAGGTAAGCCGTGACCTGGGCGACCGTCGATGCGGGCTGGCCGAATTGCGCGGCGAACTGGGCGGGCGTCAGGAACTGGCGGAAGTTCGGGCTCTTGGGATCGGCGACGCTTTCGACCAGCGCATCGAGCGCGTCGGAATTGCGCACGTTCAGGCCGAGGGTCAGCGTGCGCACTGCGGTGGGCGAGGCCACGCCGAGATCCACGGGAGCGGACTTCGCGATCGTCAACGCCATCGCCTGGGGTGCGGCGACGCCCAATGCGAGCGCGGCGGCCAGGGCCAGGGTCGAAGCGGCAAGAGGAGCACGCAGGCGCAGTTTCATATTTCGCATGAAATTCAACTCTTCTGTTTGAAGGACGTCGGACAAGAACCGGGTCGAAGACGGGATACGCATTCGCCGCGATCGGAAAAATGAGACGGCCCTCGAAAGGGCCGCGACGAACCCACTCTACCGGCCGCGAAGTGCCCAAAAAATCACGATCGCCCCGCAAATTAGGGGGCGAGAAAACGCGAACCGCGCTTTCACCTCTTGACACTGCGAATACGGTACCCGGGTAATTTCGACGAGCGCGCCTTCGCGCACCGAATCGACGTCGACGAGCGCCTGGAACTAAGTCACGAATACCGCGCGAAACGGCGATCCAAGGAGCGCGTCTCCCGACGCGCGAACCTGGCTGGTCGCTACTGCCCGCCCGCGGTCCGGGCGCGTTCTTCGTCGATCCAGTCGACCACCACCTGCGGCATGGCCGCGAGGGAAACGTCGGCGGGCAATACGGTATCGGGTTCCACCGGCAGGCGATGGACGAGGCCCGTTCGATCCGCATCGCGCGTCTCGAGCACACCCAAGGTGGTGCCATCGGACAGCTTGTGCACCACCACGCCCAGAATCGGGAATCCGGCGGTCGGCGCGCCGAAAAAGCGGGTGTGGGACCGGCCGTGCAGGGCAACTGTTACATCTTCGCCTGCGTTGCGGGTGTTGGGTCCGATCAACACGGCGACGGGCCCGCGGAACGTCGGCTCGGGCGGCGACTGCAGGTCGACCAGCGCGGGGCCGCCGGCAATCCGGGCAATCCCGCGCTCGACGATCCATTCCTGCTTGTCCTGGCGGCTCGTGAACGCGCCGACGGCCGGCCCGTCGAGCAACGTGGAGAGTCCCGCGAACGACGGCCACGGGCTGTCGCCGTCGTGGTCGCGCAGGTCGACGACCCACGCGCGCGGGTGATGCGACGCGAGCGCGGCGATGCCGTCGTGCAGCGTGTTCGCCCACGCGAGCGCCGCGCTGTCGGACGTGGTGTCGACCGCGTGCAGGCGCACGATGGCCGTGCCGTCGGGGCGCAGCTCGAACCCGGGCGCGCGCGTGACGAGCGCGCGTCGCGCCGGCACGGGCTCGCCGGGCGCGAAGATGAAGCCGTGATCGTCGCGCACGACCTGCATCAGGCCGCGCAACGCCCACATCACGTCGACGCTGTCCTGCGCGCCGCTGGCCAGCAGGCGCACGGTCTCGAACGCCGCGTGCGGATCGGCCAGCGGGTCGACGAAGCCGCCGAAGTACGTCTTCACCGCCTCGTCGACCAGCGGCGCGACCGCCGGCGAGAACTCGCCCACGGCGAAGCGCGAGTCCGAGCATTCGAACGCGAACGCGACCTCGACCGCTTGCATCGGCTCGCTGACCCGCGTCCGCACGCCCAGCGTCTTCGCATCGTCGGCCAGGTAGATCGCCAGGCGTTGCGTGGCGTGCGCATGCGGCGCGACCGCCAGCGGCACGCCCAACTGCGCCGTCGACGCGCCGCCGTCGGCGCGTGCGTCGACGACCATCTCCGGCAGCACGTACGCCACGGCGTCGCCGCGGTTGGTCGCGTCCAGCGTGATCCAGACGCGGTGGCGCTGCCACCAGCGCACGTTCCAGTTCGCGAGGGCGATCGGGTGCGTCGCGTCCAGGCTCGCCGACAGCGCGCCGGCGGACTGCGACACGACCTCGCCGTCGGCCGGATGCAGCGTGCACGCGGCGCGCGTCGCCACGCCGGCGCGGGCCGCGGTCGACGCCAGCAGCAGTGCGGCCGCGCCAACGGCGATGCGGTTCAGGACGTGTGCGCGCTTCGGCTTCATGCGGGGTCTCGATGGGTCCAGGCAGCCCGCAATATACGGCCCCTTGCTCAGGCCAACTGCGCCGCGAGCTCCTGGTACTTCTCGCGCACGATCGCCTCGCCGTACTTGCGCTCGAGGCGGCGCACCGCGAAGTGGCCGCGCGCGACCGACTGGAAGTGGTCGATGAAGATCGTGTTGATCGCCGCGCCGCCCACTGCGCCGATCAACGGCACCAGCTGCGCGGCGGCCTTCTCGGTGACGTTGACGGAGTAGTGCTCGGCGATCAGCGTGATGAGCCGGACCAGCGCGGGCGCGCCCTCCTTGGCCATGCCGTGGCGCGCCAGGTGCGCCGCCGCGCTCGAGACCGCGCGCGTCATCGCCTCGCGGACCGCGAAGTAGCCCACCTCGGCCGCGTCGTCGCTGGGCGCGCCGCCGCCGAGCGCCAGCACCATCACGCACTCGAGCTGCGTCTGGCGATCGGCCAGGTCGGCGCCCTCGCCGCGCGCCACGTCGGCGATCGACCGCATCATGATCGTCGTGGAGACCGGCAGCTCGACGGTCAGCGCCGCGAGCCCGAACGCGCCGCCCACCGCGCCGCTGGCCGCGCTGGCCACCTTGTGCCAGCCGTTCGAGGCGCGCGGCGGCGCGCCCTTGGCGAGCGGGTCGTGCGTGGCCAGCGTGCGCAGCGAGAGGTTCAACGCGCCGTGGATCGCCTTGCGCGCCGCCGACGAGATCACCGACGCGGCGCGCGCCGGCAGCAGCCCGACGAGGCGCTCGATCGGCGAGCCCACCATGCTGGCGATGCGCGCGCCCACGCTGGGCCGCTCGATCGCGCGGACGGCGTCGGCCAGGGCCAGGGTATCGGCGGCGTGCATCGTCATCGGGGTGTCTCCTCAGCTGGACGATACAGCCTCCGGCAATCGACGGGCCGCGGGTGTCCAATGGGCGGATGAATCGACGCCCGCTCCGCCTGCTGCCGTTCCTGTTCGCCTGCGTCGCCGCCGTCTGCGGCTGCGCGTCAACGGCCTCGATGGATGCCCGCTACGAGGCGTCGCTGCTGCGCTGGCAGGGCGCCACGCGCGCCGAGCTCGAGGCCGCGTGGGGCAAGCCCACGCTGGCGCAGGCGATGCCGGACGGCACCGTGCTGACGTGGATCGTGCGCACCGACATCGACACCCGCGCCGGTCCCGACGGGCCACCACTCTACACGGTCACGCCGACCGCGCAGGGCACCATCCGCACCGTCAGCCCGGGCATGCCCGGGTCGGCCGTCGTGCCGATCACTTGCACGACGCGCTTCACGATGAAGGACGGCCGCGTGGCCGCGTGGAAGTTCGAAGGGCTGGGCTGCGGCGCGCCGACCTGACGGTCAGCCGATGCACGTGCGGTTCTTGCCGGTGCGCTTGGCCTCGTAGAGCGCCTCGTCGGCGCGCTCCAGCGCGGCCTCGAGCGCCTCGCCAGGACGAAAACGCGTGACTCCGGCCGAGAACGTGACGAACACCTCGCGGCCGTCGTGCATGAACAGGCTCGCGGACAGCGTGCGCTGCAGGCGCGTCAACGTGGCCTGTGCCTCGTCGACCTGCACGCCCGGCAGCATCACGACGAACTCCTCGCCGCCGAAGCGCGCCACGATGTCGACCGCGCGCAACTGCTTCTGCACGTGGCCGGCCAGCGTCTTCAACGCCACGTCGCCCACCGCGTGGCCCAGCGTGTCGTTCAGCTTCTTGAAGTTGTCGATGTCGAGCAGGCCGATCGCGAGCTCGCCGCCCTGGCGTTCCAGGCGCGCGGTCTCGACCTCGAAGGCCTGCATCAGGCCGCGCCGGTTGGCGACCTCGGTGAGCACGTCGGTGGAGACTTCCTCGGACAGCCGGCGCAGCTCG
>FSZR01000998.1_pt1 | contig 11097 bp, 10 predicted proteins | sample 1638781 | NCBI WGS metagenome assembly FSZR01 (sample SAMEA3914813, study PRJEB12502) | metagenome | biome: forest; material: soil | place: Canada | collected 2011-07-07 | depth 0.3 m | reverse complement strand
GGTGAGGGGTCGCGCTCGGAGGGCTTGAGGATGAAGGTGTTGCCGCAGGCGATGGCCACCGGGAACATCCAGCACGGCACCATGAACGGGAAATTGAACGGCGTGACGCCGGCGACGACGCCCAGCGACTGGCGCATCGTCCAGTTGTCGATGCCGGTCGACACCTGGTCCGTGTAGTCGCCCTTCAGCAGCTGCGGGATGCCGCAGGCGAACTCGACGACGTCGATGCCGCGCATCACCTCGCCCTGGGCGTCCGAGAACACCTTGCCGTGTTCGGCAGTGATCATCGCGGCGAGCTCGTCGCGGTGTTCGTTGAGCAGCGCCAGGAACTTGTTGAGGATGCGCGCGCGGCGGATCGGCGGTGTGTTGGACCAGCCGTCGAACGCGGCCTGCGCGGCGGCGACGGCGGTCTCGACGTCGGCGACCGTGCCCAGGTGCAGCTGGCGCGCGACCGCGCCGGTGGCCGGGTTGTAGACGGCCTGGGTGCGGGCGTCGGACTTCAGGACGCGTTCGCCGCCGATGAAGTGGCCGATGGGCGTGGCGGAGGTGAAGGCGGGCGTGGACATGTCGGGTTCCTGGGCGAAGCGTGAGGTCTGGCGCCAGTCTAGGCAGTCAACCGCCGCGAGTGAAGGCCGCCGGGCTGGATTCACTGTTCATAAAAGTGAACAATAGTGACCTCTGATCGAGGAACAACGATGGATGCCCGCAAGATCGACGCCCTCTGGTCGCATGTGCACGGCCTGGGCGTGCTGCAAAGCACCGGCAGCTTCACCGCGGCGGCGCAGCGCCTGGGGCTGAGCAAGGCGGCGATGAGCCAGCGCATCGCCGAGCTCGAGCGCGCCGCCGGCGTGCCGCTGGTCCACCGCACCACCCGCAGCGTGCGCCTGACCGAGGCCGGCGAGCGGCTGGTGGAGGCCACGCGCGGCGCGTTCGAGCAGATCGAGCAGGGCTTCGCCGGCGTGCAGGACGTCGGCGAGCCGCACGGCGTGCTGCGGGTCAGCGCGCCGGTGGCGCTCGGCCGCCAGCAGATCGTGCCGCGCCTGGCCGGCTTCCTGCGCGCCCACCCACGCGTGCGCGTGGAGCTCGCGCTGTCCGACCGGCTCGTCGCGATGGCGCAGGAAGGCTTCGACATCGCCATCCGCCACACCGCCGCACCGCCCGACACCCACGTCGCCTGGCCGCTGTGCACCACGCGCAGCTGGCTCGTCGCCTCGCGCGCCTACCTGCGCCGCGCGGGCACGCCGGCCACGCCGCAGGAGCTCGCGGGCCACGACTGCCTGCACTACCTGCGCCCCGGCGAGACGCCCACCTGGAGCTTCGAGCGCGACGCCGCGTCGGGCCGGCTCAGCGTGCCGGTGCGCGGCATCTTCGCCGCCGACAACAGCGAGGCCCTGCGCGAGGCAGCGCTCGGCGGCCTGGGCATCGCGCTGCTGCCCGACTTCAGCGCGCAGGCCGCGGTGCAGGCCGGCAAGCTGCAGCTGGTGCTGCCGCGCTGGAAGCCGGTGGGCGCGTTCGGCGAGCACCTCTACGCGATCCGGCCGTACAGCCCGGTCGTGCCGCGCGCCGTGCAGGCGTTCATCGGCTACTGGCGCGAGGCGCTCGCGCAGGGGTTCCCGGTCGCGCGCTGATCAATCCAGCCCGTGGAACGCCGCGTCCCCGGGCCCGACCTGCGCCGGCGAGCGCCACGTCGCGTCGCGCATCGAGCCCGGCACCAGGCGGTCCACGCCCAGCAGCTGCGCGAAGATGGCCATGCGGATCGGGATGCCGTTGTCGGTCTGGCGGAAGATCGCCAGCCGCGGGTCGCCGTCGAGGTCGGCGCCGAGGTCCTGCGCGCCCGCCCGGCTGTCGCGCGGCAGCGGATGCATCACGACGACGTCGGGCCGGCAGGCGCGGTCCACCAGCGCCTTGTCGATGCGGAACTCGGCGTCGTAGCCCTCGATCGTCTCGCCCGCGAAGCGCTCCTTCTGGATGCGCGTCGCGTACACCACGTCGGCCTGCGCCAGGCCGGTCGCGGGCGCGCCGCGCAGCTCGACGACGTTGCCGTTGCGGCTGGCCGCGTCGAGGATGGCCGCGGGCATCTCGAGCCCCGGCGGCGCGATCAGCGTGAAGCGCAGCCCGTTGTAGTTGGCCAGCAGCTTGATCAGCGAGTGCACCGTGCGGCCGTACTTGAGGTCGCCCACCAGCGCGATGTGCGCGCCGTCCAGCCGCTTGCCCAGGCGCGAGAACTCGCGCTGGATCGTGTAGAGGTCCAGCAGCGCCTGAGTGGGATGTTCGCCCGCGCCGTCGCCGCCGTTGACGACCGGGATGTGGGTCGCGGCAGCGAACTCCGCGACCGACCCGCGTTCGGGATGGCGCACCACGATCGCGTCCGCGTAGCCGCTGATGACGCGGGCGGTGTCGTGCAGCGACTCGCCCTTGGCCATCGACGAAAAGGTGAAGCCCGTGGTGTCGCACACCGAGCCGCCGAGCCGGCAGAACGCGGCGCCGAAGCTCACGCGCGTGCGGGTGCTGGCCTCGAAGAACAGGTTGGCCAGCACCGCGCCTTCGAGCACGCGCGTCACCTTGCGGCGGCGCGCGACGGGCAGCAGCACGTCGGCGAGGCGGAACAGGTCCTCGGCGGACTCGCGCGTGAACTGATCCACCGACAGCAGGTGGCGCAGGGGCGATTCGCCTGCAGAATGTACGCCCTGCGTCGACGTGGGCACGTTCGCCAGGATCTCCTGCACGAAGCGCCGCGCCACCTCGGGCATCGCCCGGAATTCGTTGGAGTCGTCGGGCAGCAGCCAGCTGTCGAGGGCACGGCGACGGCTGCCGATGCGGTCTGCGAACGCGTCGCGGGTCATGTCCAGGCGGCGCATGGCGTCGCGCAGCAGCACTTGTTGCGGGGTCATGAGCCGCAATTTCAACACATTGCGTATATCGCCACAACCCACTTCGCGTACATCTCGCCTCGTCGAGGCGAAAAAAAACCCACCGCGAGGGTGGGCTTCAAGTCCTTCGCGAGAAGGACGTCGTTGGGACTGTTGGTGTCACGGCTCGAACCCCTCCCAGAGCCCTCGAACCGCGAACACAACGAGATCGACTGTAGGGGCGCCACCGACGAAACGCATCCCCACTTCAGGGGGAGGTGTCCGAATTGACAACACTTTGGCCGTGTCCGATGCACCGGAATGGTTCGGCAAATCCGGGTTAAGCGCTTCACACGGCCCAGCACGCGCACCCCAGCGCGCCCCAGAAGCTCTTGAGGTCGGACACCGGCAGCCGGTCGCCGCGCGCGAACGCGTGGCGATGGCCGTGCACCCCGCAGGCCTGCGAACACCCGCACGCGGCCGCGGTGCGTCGTGCCTGCAGCGGCGCGCCCTCGCGCTCGCCCCAGGCGCCGTAGCCGCCGAAGCGGCGCACGGGCGACCAGTCGGGCATCGGCGCGGGCGGGGCCGCGTCGTCGTGCACCGCGAACGGGCCCGCGCCCCACACCACGCGACCGCCGACGACGGTGAGCAGCGCGGTGGTGTCGGCGATGTCGGACTCGGCACAGCCGAACAGGTCGCGGTCGGGCACCACCAGGTCGGCCAGCTGGCCCGCCTCGATGCGACCCTTCTTGCCTGCCTCGTTGGAGAACCATGCGACGTTCTCGGTCCACAGGCGCAGCGCCGTCTCGCGGTCCACGCAGTCGGACGACGGTTGAAGCTGCAGCCCGCCCACGGTGCGCCCGGTGATCAGCCAGGCCAGCGCGACCCAGGGGTTGTACGAGGCGACCCGGGTCGCGTCGGTGCCGGCGGAGATCTTCACGCCGCTCTCCAGGATCCGCTTGACGGGCGGCGTCGCGCGGGCCGCCGCGGCGCCGTAGCGCTCGACGAAATACTCACCCTGGTAGGCCATGCGATGCTGCACGGCGACGCCGCCGCCGAGCGCGGCGATGCGGTCGATGGAGCGTTCGGAGATCGTCTCGCAGTGGTCGAGGAACCAGTGCAGGCCGGCGAGCGGCACCTCGCGGTCGACGCGTTCGAACACATCCAGCGCCCGGCTGATCGTCTCGTCGTACGTGGCATGCATGCGCCATGGCCAGCGGTTCTGCGCGAGCAGGCGCACGACGCCTTCGAGCTCGTCCTCCATGCCCGGCGCGAGGTCGGGGCGTGGCTCGCGGAAGTCCTCGAAGTCGGCGGCCGAGAACACCAGCATCTCGCCGGCGCCGTTGTGGCGGAAGTAGTCGCAGCCGTCCTGGTAGCGCGAGCCGCGCGTCCAGGCGAGGAAGTCCTCGCGCTCGTGGCCGGGCTTCTGCGTGAACAGGTTGTAGGCGACGCGCACCGTCAGCTGGCCGGCGTCGGCGAGCTCGCGGATCACCTGGTAGTCCTCGGGATAGTTCTGGAAGCCACCGCCGGCGTCGATCGCGCCCGTGACGCCCAGCCGGTTGAGCTCGCGCATGAAGTGGCGCGTCGAGTTCAGCTGGTACTCGTGCGGCAGCCGCGGGCCCTTGGCGAGCGTGGCGTAGAGGATGGACGCGTTGGGCTTGGCGAGCAGCAGGCCGGTCGGATTGCCGGCCGCGTCGCGCACGATCTCGCCGCCGGGGGGCGCGGGCGTCTCGCGTGTGTAGCCGACGGCGCGCAGCGCGGCGCCGTTCAGCAGCGCGCGGTCGTACAGGTGCAGCAGGAACACGGGCGTGTCGGGCGCGACGGCGTTGAGTTCGGCGATGGTCGGCAGGCGCTTCTCGGCGAACTGGTGCTCGGTGAAGCCGCCCACCACGCGCACCCATTGCGGCGCGGGCGTCACGGCGACCTGCTGCGCGAGCATCGCCATCGCGTCGGCCAGGCTGCGCACGCCGTCCCAACGCAGCTCGAGGTTGAAGTGCAGGCCGCCGCGGATCAGGTGCAGGTGGTTGTCGACCAGCCCGGGCAGCATCGTGTGGCCGCGCAGGTCGATCACGCGGGTTGTCGGCGCGGACAGGGCCAGGATGTCCTCGTCGCAGCCGACACGCACGAAGCGGCCGTCGGCGATCGCGACGGCGCTGGCGACCGGGTTGGCGCGGTCCAGCGTGGTGATGCGGCCGTTGTGGAGGATCAGGTCGGGGATCGTCGATGCGGGCACGTCTGCGGCTCCTTGGCGTAGCCGCCATGCTGCCAGCGCGAGGCACCGGTGTCTTGGACGAAAGTGAGCTGCATGGGACAGCGGTCAGCACGGCGTAACCAGGCGCGGCGAGACTGCCCCGATGACCCTCGCCCACCCTGCCCTGCCCACCCCGCGCGACTCGCTGGGCTGCCTCACCCGGTCCCTGGACGGCGACCAGGAGCTGGCGAGCGGCGGCCTGCGCTTTTACCGCAAGCGCAGCGAGGACGCCGGACGCTGCCCGGTCGAGACGCCCGCCAGCGACCGCGGCTACCTGGTCGGGCTGTCGCTGCGCTGCGGCCACCGCCGCAAGGTCTGGGACGGCCCGCGCCGCGCCACGCACGAGTTTGCAGCGGACACGCTGTACGTGCGCAACTTCGCCGACCGCTACCGCGCCGAGCTCGACGGCCCGTTCGACTTCCTGCTGGTGGAGACGCCGCGCGGCGCGCTCGACCGCCTCACCGACGAGGCCGGCTGCCGGCCCATCGACGGCCTCAACGTGGCCATGGCGCGGCGCGATCCGCTGCTGTCCTCGCTGCTGCGCGTGCTGCTGCCGGTGCTGGAGCGCAGCGAGACCGCCAGTGCGCTGTTCGTGGAGCAGCTGGCGCTCGCGATCGGCACGCGGTTGGCGGAAGGCTACGGCGAGCGCCCGACCGTGGACGCGCCGCGCGCGCGACGCCTCTCGCGAACGCACGAGCGGCTCGCCAAGGAGATGCTGCACGGCCGCGCCGGGGACGGCGCGTCGATCGCCGACGTCGCCCAGGCCTGCCAGCTCTCGCGCAGCTACTTCACGCACGCGTTCCGCCAGACCACCGGGCAGACGCCGCACCAGTGGGTGCTTGCGCAACGCGTGCAGCGTGCGCGCGAGCTGCTCGCCGGCTCCGCGCTGCCGCTGGCCGAGATCGCCAGCGCCTGCGGCTTCGCGGACCAGAGCCACTTCACGCGCGTCTTCACGCGGTCGACGGGCCTGCCGCCGGCGCGCTGGCGGCGCGAGCGATAGCGCACAAACGGATCAGGCAGCGCCAAAACGTGCAAGCCGCGCGCGGCGCCGGCACGTAACGTGGCCGCTGCCCACCACCGAACAGGACGACATCGCATGAGCACGATCACCACCGCCGACGGCACGCAGATCTTCTACAAGGATTGGGGCCACGGCCAGCCGGTCGTCTTCTCGCACGGCTGGCCGCTGAGCGCCGACGACTGGGACGGCCAGATGCTGTTCTTCCTGCGCCAGGGCTACCGCGTCATCGCGCACGACCGCCGCGGCCACGGGCGCTCCAGCCAGGGCTCGACCGGCCACGACATGGACCACTACGCCGACGACCTCGCCGCGCTCACCGAGGCGCTGGACCTGCGCGAGGCGCTGCACGTCGGTCATTCGACCGGCGGCGGCGAGGTGGCGCGCTACATCGCCCGCCACGGCAGCAGCCGCGTCGCCAAGGCGGTGCTGGTGAGCGCCGTGCCGCCGCTGATGGCGCGCACCGAGGCCAACCCGGACGGCGTGCCGATGGAGGTGTTCGACGGCATCCGCGCCGCCGTGGCCGCCAACCGCGCCCAGTTCTTCGAGGACTTCACGCTGCCGTTCTACGGCTTCAACCGCCCGGGCGCGACGGTGTCGGAAGGCATCCGCAAGCACTGGTGGGCGCAGGGCATGCAGGGCTCGATCCAGGCGCACCACGACGGCATCAAGGCGTTCTCCGAGACCGACTTCACCGCCGACCTGAAGAAGATCGACGTGCCCACGCTGGTGCTGCACGGCGACGACGACCAGGTCGTGCCGCTCGCCATCTCGAGCCAGCGCACGGCCACGCTGATCCCGGACGCCACGCTGAAGGTCTATCCCGGCCTGCCGCACGGCATGTGCGCGACGCACGCCGACCTGATCAACGCGGACCTGCTGGCGTTCTTCAAGCGCTGAGCCCGGGAACGGGCGGGCGGTTCACAATGTCGGCATGAACGCGCCCGCCTCTCCCGCCTCGCCGCCGCCGCTGTCCGAAGCCGACCTGAACCGGCTGCAGGTGCTGCTGGACAAGATCCCCCAGCCGCTCGAGCCGCTGGACATCAGCATGCTCGACGGCTACCTGTGCGGCGTGCTGCTGCAGCCCACGATGGTGCCGGTGGGCAGCTGGCTCAAGCATGTGTTCGACATCGACGGCGGCCCGCTGTCCGACAAGTGGCCCGGGCTGCACGAGCTGCAGGGCCTGGTGCAGCGGCGCTACCGCGAGCTGGCCACGGCCATCGCCGGCCGCCAGTGGTTCGACCCGTGGGTGTTCGAGCTCGACGACGAGGCCGAGCCGCTCGAGTCCGCGCTGCCCTGGGTGGCCGGGTTCTCGGCCGCGATGGAGCTGTTCCCCGCGCTGATGAACATGGACTCGCCCGACACGCTCGAGCCGCTCGCCGTGCTGTACGCCGCGTTCGACCCGGACGATCTCGAGGACGCCGACGACCTGCTCGCCGAGATCGAGACGCTCGAGCCGCCGTCCACGCTGGACGAGGCGGTCGAGGACGTCGTGCAGAGCGTGATGCGCCTGGCCGACGTCAGCCGGCCGCTGCCGAAGTCGGCCAAGCCGGGCGGCCCGCCCAAGCGCCCGCCGCCGCGGCGTGGCCCGCCGTCCCGCGGCCGCTTTTAAGCCCAGGACTGCGACGGCAGCGCCACCACCGGCCGGCGCGCCGGGGTGACGTCGCCGCAGAAATCGAACGCCAGCTGCGGGCGCTTGCCGCTCATCAGCTCGGCCAGCGCGCGGCCGGAGCCGGCGCCGTGCGTCCAGCCCAGCGTGCCGTGGCCGGCGTTGATCCACAGGTTGGCGATCTTGCTGCGGCCGATGTAGGGCACGTTGTCGGGCGTGCTGGGACGCAGGCCGGCCCAGAAATTGGGTTCGCTGGTATCGGCCACGCCCGGGAACAGCTGCTCGTAGCGGCGCACCAGCGCCTCGCAACGCGTGCGCGACGTCGCGCCGCCGAGGGACGTGTCGTAGCCGGCCATCTCCGCGGTGCCGGCGATGCGGATGTGGTCGCCCAGGCGCGAGATGGCGATCTTGCGGGTGTCGTCCAGCAGGCTCACCACGCTGGCGTCCTCGGCGCGCTTCAGGCGCATCGTCGCCGAGTAGCCCTTGGCCGGATAGATGTTCAGGCGGATGCCCAGCGGGCGAAGCAGCGGTGCGGTGAACGAGCCGGCGGCCGCGGCCACCTGGTCGCCCTTGAGCACGATCCCGCGCCCGGTGGCCTGCTCGCGCACGCGCACGCCGGCGATGCGGCCGCCGGCCTGGTCGAAGCCGAGGATGTCGTGGCCGTACAGGAACGTCGCGCCACGCTCGGCGCAGCGCGCGGCCAGCGCCTGCGTGAAGACGCGGGCGTCGCCGGACTCGTCGCTGGGCGTGAACGTGCCACCGTGGATGTTGGCGCCGAACGCCTTGAGGGCGGGCTCGACGGCCAGCACGCCGTCGCGGTCCAGCACGCGGCGGTCGACGCCGTGCTCGCGCATCAGGTTGGCGGCCGTGACGCCAGAGCGGTAGTCGGCCTCGGACGAGAAGAAGTGCAGGATGCCGCGCTCGAGCCGGTTGTATTCGATGCCGGTCTGCGCCACGACGGACTTCAGCGCGTCATGGCTGTAGCGGCCCAGCGCCACCAGTTGCGCGACATTGCGCGCGAAGGCGGCGTCGGTGCACTGTCCCAGGAAGCTCAGCGCCCAGCGCCACTGGTGCGGGTCTAGGCGGGGCCGGAACAGCAGCGGCGAGTCGTCCTGCAGCATCCACTTGGCCACCTTCGCCGGCGCGCCGGCGTTGGCCCACGGCTCGCAGAAGCACACCGAGATCTGGGCGCCGTTCGCGAAGCTGGTTTCCAGCGCGGCCTGCGGCTGGCGCTCGACCACGGTGACCTCGTGGCCCTCTTCGAGCAGGTACCAGGCGGTGGAGACGCCGATGATGCCGGCGCCCAGGACGATCACTTTCATCGGGAATCCTCGTCTTCAGCGTGCATCTGCGGCGCGTCGGGGATGACGCGGCGCCATCACGCCATGGACGGATTCTCGACAGGCAAGCCGAAACGATGAAGCAGGATTAATCGAATTCCAGCTTCAGTAGCGGCGCTAATGACGCGTCAGACGGCCGAAGCGTGCAACTGGCCCGACGCGCTGGCGCTCGGTGCGAGGCTGGAGCGACCCGCGCTCGTCGGCACGATCGGCAACGGCACGTCGACACCCAGCACGTGGCTGGTGGCGCGATAACCGATGGAGCAGAAGACCGGGTTCTGGTCGGTGGAGGACAGCCATACCGCACTGCCGACAGCGGCGCTGACGGTGCCCCAGGTCAACAGCTGGATGGGTACGGTGCGCATGGGTCGACTCCCTCGACATCGGCGGGCGCGGCGCGCGCCTGCTGCGACCGTGTCAGCTTACGACCGAACTGAAGCCCCCGACACCCTCATTGCGGGGGGAGTCGTGCATTTGATACACGCGAACTGCCGGGCATTCGACACGGAGTTCGGCCCATCGCGCAGTTCACATTCCTACACACTTGTCTCACGGTTCATTACTGGAGAGCCCCATGCCCACCGCCTCGCGCCCCGCCTTCCTCCGCTCGTTCGGCCTGTCGCCGTCTGCGCGTCGAGCACCGGACCTCGCGGACATGGGCACCGCATTCGCGCTCGACGAGGCGCTGGAGCGCGGTGGCCTCGACCTGCGCGCCCCCGGCGATCCGCCGCCCGTGCGCGCCGCGGTGCCGGTGGCGCCGTGGCGGCTGTGGCTGGGCCGCAAGCTCGGCTCCTGATCAACGCGTCCGCGCCGGGATCTCGATGACGAGGTCCTCGCGGAAGTCCTCCTGCTCGCCCTTCATCAGGTAGCCGAGCGGATTGGCCACCACGCGGCACGACCAGGACGTGCCGTCGCGCTCGCCGCTGACCACGTAGTCGTTGCAGCAGTGCAGGTGGCCGTGGAACCAGAGGTCGGCCAACGGCAGGAAGTCGTCCATCCCGTTGCAGAAGCCGGCCGTGCCCGGCACCAGGCCGTAGCGCGGATCGGCGCTGCGCAGCGTGGGCGCGAAGTGCGTCACGGCGATGGTGGTGCCGTCGAACGGACGCTCGAGCGCCTCGCGCAGCCAGGCCTGGTCGGCCAGCGACATCTCGCGCCAGCCCTCGGCCAGCACCAGCTCGCCGGCCTTCAGCGTCGTGTACTTGCGCAGGTAGAAGTTCGCCGCGCGGTAGGCCTTCTCGCGCTGCTTGAGCTGCAGGGTGAGGCTGGTCTCGCGCAGCGCCAGCGCGTCGAAGTCGGCCCACAGCGTGGCGCCGACGAAGCGCACGTCGCCGATGACGATGGTCTCGCGTTCCAGCCACTCGATGCCCAGCTCGGCGCACAGGGCGCGCAGGCGGGCGTGGACGGTGTCGTAGTCGTGGGCGTCGTACTCGTGGTTGCCGGGCAGGTACAGCACGCGCTTCCACGGCGCGCCCGGAGCGCGCGGCGAAAAGCGGCGCAGGCCGAAGTCGTCGTCCACCAGCCGCGAGCCGGGCTGGTAGGAGCCGATGTCGCCGGCCAGCACCAGCACGTCGATGTCGGGCAGCGGCTTGGGCTGCCAATTGGGCGCGCGTTCGAGGTGGAGGTCGGAGAGGAGCTGGATGCGCATCGCGCGCAGTGTAGAGGCTCCGCGCCAACGAAAAAGCCGCCCGCAGGCGGCCTCGGGGAAGAGTTCGCGGGCTCAGCCGAGCGCCGCGGCGATGCGCTGCCTGGTCACCTTCAGCTGCTCGGGCAGGTGGTAGGCCAGCGTCTGGAACAGCTCGTCGTGCATCGTCAGTTCCTGCTGCCAGGCGGCCTTGTCGACGCCGATGACGCTGTCGAACTGCGCGCGGCTGAAGTCCAGGCCGTTCCAGTTCAGGTCCTCGTAGCGCGGGCTGGTGCCGAAGAGGTTCTCGCTGCCCTGCGCGGTGCCCTCGATGCGGCCCAGCATCCACGCCATCACGCGCATGTTCTCGCCGTAGCCGGGCCAGACGAACTTGCCGTCGGCGCCCTTG
>FSZR01001021.1_pt1 | contig 11137 bp, 5 predicted proteins | sample 1638781 | NCBI WGS metagenome assembly FSZR01 (sample SAMEA3914813, study PRJEB12502) | metagenome | biome: forest; material: soil | place: Canada | collected 2011-07-07 | depth 0.3 m | reverse complement strand
TCGTCGAGCCGTTCAGCGCCTGGGGATTGCCGGATGCGTCGACCACGGCGACGCTGCCGCCCAGCGTGTCGCCGGCGACGACGTTGGCGAAGTGCGGCGTGCCGGGCCCGGTTTCCTGCAGCCAGGGATTGCACAGGTGGACATTGCACGTGGGCACCGAGTAGCCGCCGTACTGCATGCTCGAGTCGTCGACGGTCCACGTCACCGGCCGCGGCACGATGGTCAGCGAGCCGACGGCGCCGCCACCGCTCGCGAGCGTGTAGTCCTGGCTCTTCGCGCCCGCCAGCGTCGTGGTCGTGTACGCGTACGTGCCGACGTCGGTCTTGGTGGCGTAAGACTGCGTGCCGTCCGCGTTGCCGGCAAGCCGGGTGGACTGCAGGCCGCTCACCTGGATGCTGACGTCGTCGTTGAACTGGACGCCGTTCAACGCGCCGAGCGTCAACGCGTTGCCGTAGGTCGTCGTGACGCCGCCCGCGGGCAGCGTGAACGCGATCGGCTTCGGGGCGATCGTCAGGGCCGCGGTGTCGGACGGCGTGTCGACGAACACGTAGTTCAGGTCGCTGCCGGCCGGACGCGGCGTGGCCAGCGTGTTGGTGAATCCGACCACGTGGTCCGCGTAGGTGCCGACGTCGGTCTGCCCGGTGTAGCTGATCGCCTTTCCGGCGGCGTTCGTCGTCGTCACCGTCGGCGCGAAGCTGTCGCCGTTGATCAGGCCGTCGAACGCGATCGACGGTGCCGTCGTGGTGCCGTAGGTCGCCGCGACGGCACCGGTGGTCACCGTCACCGGCTTGCGTGCGACGGTGATGGTGCCGTAGTTGGACGCGGGCAGCAGGTAGTTGCCGGCCATCGGGCCCGACAGCACCGCGTCGTAGGCATACGTGCCCGCATTCAGGATCGGCTGGCCGAGCAGCCCGAAGGTGTCCGGATTCGGCCCCGCCGCCACGCCGTGCACCGTCAGCGGCGAGGCGTAGGTGAACAGCTCCGCGGTGGTCTCGTCGCCAGGCAGGATGCCCGTGACCGCGCTGACCGGCACCACGCCGCCGTAGGTGATGTTCAACGCCGCCTGTTCGACCGTGAGTCCCAGCAGCACGGGTTTCACGACGATGCTGCTGGTGAAGTTGCCCACGGGCAGGCCGGTCGTGCCGCCGCCGGCGGTCATCACGTAGTTGCCGACCACCGTCCCCACGGCCGGGGCGTTGCTGAGCGACACCGGGTAGGTGCCGGCCGGCGTGCGCGAGAACAGCGGCACCGTCGTGTACTCGATGCCCAGCGAGAGGGTGTCGGCGTCCAGCAGCCCGACGACGCCGAAGGCGGGCAGCACGGGCGTGTTGCCGTAGGTGGTCGTGGACGGATTGATCGCGACGGTGACGGGGCGCGGGACGATGACGAGCGGCGTCTGGTGGATGACGGGCGCGTAGTCGGCGCCGTCGGCGCCCAGCATGCCGCCATTGAGCGTCAGCGCATAGGTGCCGGCGTCCTGGCGCGCCGGCAACTGGTTGACGATGCCTTCCGGCGTCGAGAAGGCGGCCTGGAACCCGATCTGGTCGTTGGGCTTGACCTGGCTGGGCGTGTACGTGGCGAAGGCAGCGATGCCGTCGCTGTTGCCGTACACGACCTGCGTGCCGGGGAACGATGCGGCGAGCGTGAAGGCCAGCGGCTTGGGCGTGATCGTCAGCGACTGGTTCACGTTGCCCGTCGGCGCCAGCGTGTAGTTGGACGCGGCGCTGCCGGTCAGCGTGGCGCTCGTCGCCGCATAGGCGTAGGTGCCGGCCGCGAGGTTGCCGCTGGTGCTCGTCGGGATCGTGGCGGCGGAGGCCGCCAGGCCCAGCGTGTCGTCGCCCACGAGGCCGTTGAACGAGACGCTGGCCGTGGGCTGGACGCCGGGGAGCGATCCGTAGACCGCCGCGGCGCCGAGCAGCGTCGCGCCTTGCGCCGCCTGCACGAGGTAGGTGATGGTCTTGGGCGCGACCGTCAGCGTGCCGACGTTCGCGGCCACGTAGTTGCGGGCATCCGGCCCGACCAGCACTTCGTCGATCGAATACGTGCCGGCGTTCGTCTGCGCGCCCGGCAACGCCTGCGTCGCGTGCAGCACCGGCTGCAGCTCGCCGACCTGGTCGCCGGGCAGCACGCCCGGCAGCAGGAAGGTGACGGGGTCCGGGTGCACCGTGGACTGGCCGAGATCGGCCGGCGTGCCGTAGACCGACGCCACGTCGGCCACGGTCAGGCCCAGCTGCTTGGGCGAGATCGTCAGCGTGCCGTTCTGGTTGCCGCTGGACGCCAGCACGTAGTTGCTGTTGCCGCTGATGCTGGTGACGGCTTCCGTGTACGTGCCCGCGTTCGTGCGCGCGACGTAGGTGACCGGCGTCGAGCCCGAGGTCAGCGTCTCCGTGGTGCCCAGCGTGTCGCCGGGGACCACGTTGTTCAGCACGATGTTGCCGGTCGTCGAGAGCGTGCCGTAGACGGCGTTGGTATCGGTGACCGTGTAGGTGACGGAGCGCCGCGCGACGGTGATCAGGCCTGGCGAGTTGCCCGTGGCGGCGATCGAGTAGTCCTGCCCTGCCGCGTTGAGCGACGTGACGGCGGAGTAGTACGTGCCGCCGGCATTCGGGTTGGGCGTGAGGTTGCCGTTCGCGTCGACGACGGACGTGCTGGCCGTCACGAAGTCGCCCGGCACGACGCCTTGCAGCGTCGCGATGGTCGGACCGGTCGACCCGTACGTGCCGCTCTCGGCCGGCGTGCTCCACGTCAGCGGCTTCGGCGTCACCTGCAGCGTGCCGTACGAGGTGCCGTACGACAACGCGGTACCGCTCAGCACGTAGTTGGCCGCGCCCTGGCCGCCGAAGAAGCCCGGCGCGACGGCGAAGGTGTAGGTACCGCCCTGCAGCGTGCCGAACTGCGGCCCGAGGTCCACCGGATGGCCGCCCGAGTCGAACAGCTGTCCCGACGCGGACATGATGTCGCCCGCCACGACGCCGTCGAGCACGGTCGCCGGCAGGCCGGACTGCGTGACCGCCGTGCCGTAGACGCTGCTGACGCTCACGGGTTCGAGCGTCAGCGTCTTCGGCGTGATCGTGACCGTGCCGTTGACGTTGCCGCTCGTCGCGAGCGTGTAGTTCGACGCCGCGGCGCCCGACAGTCCGGCGAGGCCGACGCTGTACGTGCCGACGCTGCGGGTCAGGCTCTCGCCGCCCTGCACGCTGGTCAGCGTCGAGATCGTCTCGCCGGCCGCCACCTGGTCGTTGCCGACGATGCCCGCCAGCGCAGGCGCCGGCAGGCTGTTCGAGCCGTACACCTGGCTCGACGACGTGCCGTCCCACGTCAACGGCTTGGGCGTGACCGTGGCGGTGAACGGGCTCGGCGCCGTGAAGCTGTAGTCGGCCGCCTTCGCGCCGGAGATGCCGGTGACGGTGATCTGCTGCGTGCCCGCGGATTCGCCCGCCGGCAGCGCAGCGCCGGCCAGCGCGACGCCCGCCACGCCGTTGACGGTCGCGATCGGCGTCAAGCTGTCGCCATTGACGACATTGTTGAATCCCAGCACGGCCGGCGACGCGGAGCCGTAGACATAGCTCGCGAGGAGCGAGCCCGCCGTGATCGGGCGCTGCGTGATCGTCATCGCGACCGAGGCCGGCGCGGTGTCGATGAAGTAGCCTGCACTCAACCCGTTGTTGACGGCGAAGGTGGACGTCGGCGTGATCGTCAGCGCCGAGGCACCGGCGTTCGCCGTGGCGCCGGGGCCGATCGCGGCGAGCGAGCCCGGCGCGAGGATCAGGGCGATGTTGTCGGCCAGCGGCTGCGCCGAATTCGGGTCGAGCCGCAGTTGCGTGCCGAGCACCCCGATGGCGAAGTCGGCGTCGCCGTAGGTACGCGAGAGGCCGCTCAGCGCAACGCCGATGTCCAGCCGCACCGCGTCGCTGCCGCGCAGCGAGCCGTAGCGCGTCATGACGCCGTTCTCGACGAACGCGACGGCCCCTTCGCCTTCGATCGTGTTGGACGCATCCCAGTTGACGTGCTGCCCCGACAGCGTGGTGAACGCGTGGCCGTTGAACAGCAGGTTGCCCGCGAGGTCGATGTCGCCGGTGGCGGTGATGTTGTTGGTCACGAACAGCGACGGCGTACGCGACGTCGAGTAGTCGAATGCCGACTCCTCGATCGTTGCCGTGATGCCGGCGCCGCTGTAGGCCCCGAGGAAGATGCCCCGGGCATCCTGCTCCGGGTTGTTGCTGCCATCGAGCAGCGACAGCGTCAGGCGGCCGTTGTTGCCGCTGAACACGGCGTTTTCGAGGTCGACGACGGCGCTGCCGGCCAGCCGCTCGGCCGAGACGACGCCGTCGGCGGCCGTGTCGTTGGCGGTCATGGTCCAGGCGCCGCCGCCGGTCGTGAAGGCGCCGCTGAGGGTGACGGAGTTGCCCGCCGACAGCGTGAGGTTGCCGCCCACGTGGCCCGCCGCCGGCGTGACCACCGACGACGTGGTGGTCCACTGGATGTTGTCGCTCGCCTGCAGCGTCAGGTTCGTTCCGGCACCGAGCAGCGTGACGATGTCGGCGCTGTTCAGGAACGTCGTGGCGCCGCCGTTGTCGGCGTAGTGCACGTCGCCGACGGTGCCCGTGGGCTCGGCGTCGTCGATGACGATCTCCTGCGGATCGAGCAGCAGCGACCCGCCCGCGCCGACGTTCACCCGGGTCAACGCGATGGCCTGGATCTGCGATGCCGACGAGATCTCGACCGCGCCACCCGACTTGCGTCCGGTGGCGTCGAGGCTGCCCTGCATCACCGTGGTCTTGTCGCTCCAGACGACGGCCGTGCCGCCGACGCCTTGCGCGCCGCTGGCCGAGACGTCGATCGAGCTGCTCGCATCGATGCTCGTGCTCGCCGCGTCGGCGATCGCGCCGCCCGCGCCGAAGCGTCCGATGTAGAGCTCGGTTCGCTCGGACGACGGATCCTGGGCCTTGCCGCCCTGGAACGCGCCGCCGATGCGCACGAGGCCGCCCTGGTCGACACCGGTGGCCTTGACGGCCGCGCCCTGCAGCGCGACGGTCGAGCCCGAGACGTCGATCCTGCCGCCATCGATGGCGCCTGCCGTGGCCGAGGCGTCGAGCGTGCCCGACACGTTCACCGCCCCGCCCTCGCCGCCTTCGAGCACGATCGCGCCGTCATGGCCCGAGATGCTGCGCGCGCGGATCGTGCCCGGCATGTTGACCGCGTTGCGCAGCGCGTCGCCGACCGTCGACGCCTTGAGCATCACGGTGCCGCCGTCGGCCTGGATCACGCCGCTGTTGTTCACCAGCGCCTGGCCGTCGGCCGCGGTCGCGTCCGCCGGCAGCAGCACTTGCAGGAAACCGTCGCCCTTCAGGTCGAGCGTGGCGGCCTGGCCGGCGCCGAGCGCGACCTTGCCGATGGGCGCGTCGATCAATCCTTCGTTGCTGGCCGAACCGCCCAGCAGCACCACCGCGGCGCCCTGCGCGGCGCTGATGCGGCCCTGGTTGACCACCGCGCCGCCCTTGCCGTTGAAGCGGTAGAGGCCGTTCATGAAGTCGGCGTCGCTGATCGCCAGCGAGGACGCGACGAAGTTGGCGCCGGTCTCGATCTGGCCGGTCGGCGTGATCGTGATGCCGCTCGCATTCACGAGAAACACGCTGCCCGTGGACTGCAAGGTGCCGGCCAGCAGCGAGGCGTTCGGGCCGGTCACGATGTTGAGCGTCGCCGCGCCCGCATCGGGCTGGGCGAAGGTGAGCTTGCTGCCCTGGGCGAGGCTGAAGTCGGTCCAGCGCACGATGCCGTGCTCGGTGGTCTGCTTGACCAGCACCGAGTTCGCGCTCGGCGCGGTCACGACGATCCTGCCCGCGCTGACGCTGGCGCCGCCGGGCACCGCGCCGCCGGCGAACGCCGCCATGCAGATCAGGGGCATCGCCGCCGCCAGGGGCCAGGCGACGGTGGAGCGCAACGCGAAGCGCGGACGGCTCCCGGGGTGTCGGAGGGAAGAGTTCAAAACTGCACCTGCGCCTTCAGAAAGAACTGGTTCCCGTTCAACTCGTCCGGGTGCGACTGCCGGTGGCCGTATTCGGCCTCCAGACTGACCTGGGCCCAGCTGGAACGCAGACCGACGCCGTACGCGGCGCTGAGGCCTTGCACCGTGGCGGGAGGAATCTTGGTGGTGTTGCGGCCGACCGCGCCGAAGCCGTAAGGCGCCAGCGACACCACGGTGCCACCGACCGTCACGTTCGCGGGCCGCGCGATCTCCTCGCGCGCCGTCCAGCCGCCGTCGTCCGAGATCGCCCCGGACGTGAAGATCGACAGCGCGTCGTCGCCATCCAGGCTGAACAGCTCCGAACCCGGAAGCACACCCTTGGCGGCCTGGGCGCGCAGCGCGAGCGTCGACTGCAGGCTTGCCGGCAGCGGCTGGCTCAGCGCGAGCCCGACCTCGAGCTTGGTGAACGCAGGATCCTCGCCGACGCGCGAGAAGCCGGTGAAGCTTTGCGCGACGTCGCTCGTCGTGCGGGCGCCGAGGCCGCGCGCGCCCTGCGAGCCGATCGCATAGGCGTGCAGGTGGCCCGTGGGCACGGTGCCCGTCCAGTCCAACGTGAGCCGGCCGACGCGCAGGCGGTCATCGGTGAAGGTGACGCCGAAATCGGGCGCTGCGTTCGACTGGTCGGCGGCCTCCAGCGCTCCGGTCAGCGTGAGTTCCTGCTCGTGGTCGAGGATCAGCGGATAGCTCAGGCGCAGCGTGAAGCGCTCGAATTTGCTCTCGCTCTTCAGCGCGCCGGGGCCGACGCGCGGCCGGGTGTCCGACCAGGTGTATTCGGGATTGAGCTGCAGGCCGTTCAGCCCCAGCGGGATCAGCACGCCGCCGCCGATGACGCGTCGCACGGCGACATCCTGGATCAGCGTCTTGCTCCAGTCGGGGCCGCTCGAGACATAGCCGTAGAACTGCTCGCCGTGTTGCGACGGCTGGTTCAGTCGCAGTTGCACCGTGGTCTCCCACGGCCCGAGAGAACCCGGGAGGTGGTTGTCGCCCTCGACGGACGCGCCGTAGGCCATCGACTCGCCTTCCAGCACCAGCACCACGCCGCCCGGCTGCACGCCCGGGCCGAGCGCGCTGCGCAGCGTCACGCCGGGCACGCGGCCCGCGAGCGTCAACGCACGCTCGAGCGCCGCGTTGGCCAGGCGATGCCGGCCCACCAGCGGCTGCATCATCCTGGCGACATTGGCGCGGCCCGCGGGCGCGACGGCCTGGACGTCCACGCGTTCGATGAAGCCGTCGAGCACCTTCAGGTGCAGCGTCCCGCGGTCCGCGAGCGCCTGCGGCGGCACCAGCACGCGCACGAGCGGATAGCCGGCCTCGCGGTAGATCGCCTCGATGGCCGCGGCCAGCTTGTAGAACTCGGACGCCGCCACGCGGTGCTTCGTGTAGGGCGGCAACAGCGCGTCGGTGACGGCGGCGAACTCGGGGAACCCGTCGTCGACGGCGATCGCGTCGACGCTCACGAACAGCGCCTCGGCATGCGCCGGCACATGCTCGGGTGCGGCCTGCGGCACGGCGGCCGGCGGCTTGGGCGCGACCTCGGGCCGCAAGTCGCGCGGCGTGACCTGGCCGGCCTGCGGCACCGGCGGCGCCGTGGGGACCTGCTGCGCGAAGGCGGTGGCCCCCAGGCAGGCACCGGCGGCGGCGGCAACAAGCGACAGACACTTCATCAAGAGAACTCCATGAGCGCGCGCAGGCGCGGAAAATCCGCCTGCCAGCGACGACTGACAGCCGACCGGCGGCCTGGGCCGGGAAAGACGCGGGCAACGCCGGCGACGCCGGCGGCGACAATCACGACAGGCCGCGCAAGCCCGCGCGGCGACCAGGGCGATGCAGGGTCCGACTCGGGGACGAGAACGGATGCGCCATTGTCCGGAGCGAATTCGGGGACACTTGATCGGGCGTCTCACTTTCCGGTCGCACGCGGCGACGGCAGTTGCGAGAATGCGGAACAAGTAGACAGTCCAGGCGTCCGATGCGCGGCCAACGCGGCAACCATGAGGTCGTCAGCGCATGCCGCGGCCGGTATGCTGGCCATCAGCTTCCCCACCCTGACGACTCCCGACCGTGCGATACCGCATCCCCTACCAGCCACAACCCGGCGCGACGATCGCACACAGGGTGGCGTGCCGGCCCCAGCCCGGGCGCATGCACGGCAGCAGCCGGCGCGGCACGAGCGAGCCCGCATGAGCCCGCACGGCCGCCCGAAGGGCGAATTGAGCGCAGCACGACGTGCGGAGGTTGCCTGGTGAGCAGGCCCTATTCGGAGGCGGTACTCCGCGCCATCACGACGGCGCGCCAGCGCAGCGCGGCACCCGCCTCCGCGACGTCGGAAACGCCGGAAACTGCCCGCATCGTCCGCCAGCATTTCACCGTCACCGGCGAAGCGACGCGGCTGCAGGCTCCGGCGTGGAGCGACTACGTCGGCCGTTTCCTGCAGGTGCCGGTGTCGCGCGCGCAGATCGCCAACGGCTTCCACGGCACGCTCGACACCTACGTCCTGAAGGACATGATCTTCCTGGACAGCCGCACCGATCCGGTGGTGCATGCGCGCACCGTCGGCGGCATCTCGACGGACGTCATGCGCGACTACGTCTTCCACGTGATGGTCGAAGGCATCATCGAGACCGCGACGCGCGTCCCGAGCCAGGCCAAGGCCGCCCAGTTCGTGCCCGGCATCCTCGCGCTCGACCTGAGCCAGCCGATGCGCATGACGCGCCCGACCTGGGCCCGGGTACTCGCCTTCTTCCTGCCGCGGGCGATGGTGGAAGCCGCCGTCCCCGATGCCGAGTCGCTGCATGGGCGCGTCGTCACCTACACCTCGCCACTCGCGCGCCTGTTGCTCGATCAACTGGCCGAACTGTGCCGCCGCCTGCCCGCGCTCGAAGGCACGGAGTCGGAGGAACTCGTGCGCAACTGCGCCCAGTTGATCCTCGCGGCCTTCGCCCGGAATGCCCGCCTGGAAGGCGGCGCGCGCGCGGCCGTCCGTGCCGCGACGCTGGGTCAGATGCAACGCCACGTGAAGGCGAACCTGCACCGCGGCGACCTGTCGCCCGACAGCATCCTGTGCGCGTTCCCGCTGCCGCGTCCGACGCTGTACCGGATGTTCGAGCCCGAGGGTGGCCTCGCCGCCTACATCCGCAACTGCCGCTTGCGCGAAGCCGCCAACGAGCTGGTCGACTCCCCGCTACTGCCGATCATGGACATCGCCGACCACTTCGGCTTCGGCAGCGCATCGGGCTTCACGCACGCATTCCGACGCCACTACGGCCGCGCACCGCTGGAGTTCAGGGCATTGGGGCGGGACATGTTTCGCGATTGAGCGCGCGACGCCAAGCCAGCGGTCGCGCAGGTCGATGAACGATTCCCGGTCGTACGGTGCATCGCTGACGCGAGTTCGGGGCTCCGCTCGATGCGCAAGAGGCTGCGATCGTCAACGCACTGACGCCTGAAGACATCACAGCGATCGACGGCGCGTTCCTCTGCGCGACATCTTCCGACCGGGCCGGCTGATGGCAGCCACCGTCGGCCAGTACGCCGCGGCTGCCGTGGCTTTCTTCTGGAAGCTGGCGAGCGAACGCAAGCGCGCGTCCGCCTGCGGCGGCCAGGGCGACGGCTGAGCATCGATGCGTGCGCGCCGGCAACGGCGCCCCTTCAGCCCGCCGGCAAGGGGGCGGCGTTGATCGCCCGTTGCGCGGCGAACGCCCGCTGGTAGGCCGGCCGTGCCTCGCCGCGAGCGACATAGCCGGCCAGGCTGGGAAACTCGTTCAGCAGGCCGGACGGTCTCAGCCGGAGCAGCACCGACACCATCAGCAGGTCGCCCGCGCTGAAGCCGCCGTCCAGCCAGTTGGCGTCGCCCAGGCGGGCGGCCAGCTGGTTCAGCCGAGCACGCACCCGGTCCTCGACGAGGGGCAGGCGCTCGGCCTTCCAGGGCCTGTCGCCTTCCACCAGCTTGACGACGACGAGTTCGAGGATGGGAGGCTCGACCGTGTTGAGCGCCGCGAACATCCACGTGATGGCGCGCGCCCTTGCGTTGGCATCGGCAGGGAACAGGCCCGGGTGGCGCTCGGCGATGTGCAGCACGATGGCGCCCGTCTCGAACAACGCGAGGTCGCCCTCCTCGTAGGTAGGGATCTGGCCGAAGGGATGCAGCGCCAGATGCGCGGCCTCCTTCATCGCGCGGAAGGACACCAGGCGCACGTCGTAGGGCAGGCCGGCTTCCTCCAGCGCCCAGCGAACCCGCGTGTCGCGCGCCAGACCCTTGCCGCCGTCGGGCGACCGTTCAAAGGCGGTGATGGTGATGGTCATCGTGAGTGTCCTTTCGAAGAACGTCGTGCGCGGACGGGCGCCGGGTTCGGCTCGCCAGCCACCGGGCCCGCGTCTCCTGGGGCGGGTGAGGCGCTGTTCGCTGCCGCCCTCCCCCACGACGATCCTGGCCGGCGGGAATCGACAGGCAGGGCCGCCTCGCCGTCCGGCAGCGATCTAGAGAAGCGTCGATCGCGTCGCGACTTGCCAGGTGTTTCCCCAGCGATCCTCCAACGTCGCACGCCGATCTCCATAGGGCGTGCGCGTGGGGGCCTCGATCGTCTTGGCGCCTGCCTCGATCGCTCGCCGGTAGACGTCGTCGACGTCGGGAACGTAGACGTACAGAAACGCGCACGCAGCGGAACGAACGCCGTCACCGTCACTGACGAGGATGCGAGAGTCGTCGATCGCCATTTCGGCGGGGCGGCCGGCGTGCGCCTCGCCCGTGGCGCCGAAGACGCGCCTCAGGAAATCGACCAGGCCCTGGACATCGCGCGTGACGAGGCGTGGCGTTATCGTCGTCCAACCTTCGGGCTTGTAGCTGTTCATGGCCTGGCCTTCCCCGTGGTGATGCACCTGTCGCTCGGATGATTCGCGGTCCTGCCCGGGCTAGAACCAGAGGTCGCGCACGCAGCGGCCGTCGGCAGGCAGGTCGTCGAAGGTCTCGAGGCCGTCGAAGTGGTCGACGGACAGCGCCGCGACGGCCTCGGGCGGCGCCAGGCGCAGGTTGACGGCCATTCGCCGGCGACCGGTCTTGTCGAGTCGCAGCGCACGCCAGCACAGCACGCAGCCGCAGGTCGGGCAGAAGTGGAT
>FSZR01001709.1_pt1 | contig 11187 bp, 6 predicted proteins | sample 1638781 | NCBI WGS metagenome assembly FSZR01 (sample SAMEA3914813, study PRJEB12502) | metagenome | biome: forest; material: soil | place: Canada | collected 2011-07-07 | depth 0.3 m | reverse complement strand
CTGGTCTCCAAGCTGCGCGAGAACAACAAGCAGGTGATCGGCGTGGGCGTCAAGGAGTCCACCTCCGACCTGCTGGTGAGCAACTGCGACGAGTTCATCTTCTACGACGACCTGGTGCGCGAGAGCGGACGCCAGTCGGTCCGCCGCGAGCAGCGTGCCCCGGCGCCGGCGCGCAGCCCGAAGCGTTCCTCCGGCAACGCCGAGGACGACCGCCGCCGCGAGGAGGCCGACGGCAAGCGCACGCAGGCCGTCGAACTGGCGCTGCAGACGTTCGAGGCGCTGTACGCCGAGCGCGGCGACGGCGGCAAGATCTGGGCGTCGGTGCTCAAGGAAGCCATCAAGCGCCGCAAGCCCGACTTCAGCGAGTCCTACTACGGCTTCCGCAGCTTCGGCGGCCTGCTCGAGGAGATGCAGGCGCGCGGGTTCCTGGAGATGGGCCGCGACGAGAAGTCCAACGCGTTCGTGTTCCGCAGCAACGGCGGCGCCACCGCCGCGACGCCGGCGCCCGCCGCGCCGGCCGTCGCCGAGGCCCCGGCCGCGCCGGAAGTGCTGCCGGTGGTGCACCGCGCGGGCGAGGCCGAGCCGCGCGAACGCGGTCGCCGCGGCGCGCGCGGCGGCCGCCGCAAGGGCAACGACCGCCACGACTTCGAGCCCGCGGTGTCGGTCGACCACGCGGCCGCCGAGTCGGCCGAGGACGACGACGCCGCCGAGCGCTTCGCCGACGCGGCGCGCGTGTCGCAGGCCGCGCTCGAGGTGCTGCCCGCCACGGAGCCGGCACCCGACGCCGACACCTGGGTCAGCGAGGAAGGCGCGGCGCAGGCCGACGCCGTCGAGTCCGGCGAACGCGCCCCGGGCGGCCGACGCGGCAACCGCGGCGGACGTGGCCGCGGCAACGCGCCGCGCCAGGCCGAGGTCGCAGCGGCGCCCGCACCCGCCCCCGTGCAGGCGCCGGCTCCCGCGCCGGAACCCGTGCCCGAGCCCGTCGCCGAGGCGGCTCCCGCGGAACGCGCGCCGCGTCCCGCACGCGCGCGCAAGACGGCCAAGCCGGCCGCCGACCCGGTCGCTCAAGCCCCCGCCGAGCCGGCGGCCAAGTCGCCCGCCCGCAAGCGCGCGCCGCGAAAGACCGCCGCGAAGACCTGATCCGCTCGCGGACGCGCGAGACGGCCTCCGGTCGTGAGAGCCCCGCCGCCACATGCCCACTGACCCGCTCCAGACCGACGCCCAGAAGCTCCTTGCCAGCGAGGAGCGTTTCCGGTTGCTGGTCGAGAGCGTGCGCGACTACGCGATCTTCATGCTGGACACCGGCGGCCGCGTGCTGACCTGGAACGCCGGAGCGCAGCACATCAAGGGCTACGCCGCCGCCGAGATCGTCGGCCAGCACTTCTCGCGCTTCTACCCGGCCGACGCCCTCGCGCGCGGCCTGCCCGCGCACGAGCTCGAGATGGCCACCGCGCACGGCAGCTTCGAGGACGAGGGCTGGCGCCTGCGCAAGGACGGCTCGCGCTTCTGGGCCAACGTCGTCATCACCGCGATGCGCGACGCCGCCGGCACGCTGCTGGGCTTCTCCAAGGTCACGCGCGACCTGACCCAGCGCCGGCTGCAGGAAGAGGCGCTGCGCCTGAGCGAGGAGCGCTTCCGGCTGCTGGTGGACGGCGTGGCCGACTACGCCATCTTCATGCTGGACGCCAACGGCACCGTCGCCACCTGGAACAGCGGCGCCCAGCGCATCAAGGGCTACATCGCCGCCGAGATCGTCGGCCACCACTTCTCGCGCTTCTATCCGCAGGAGGCGCGCGACAGCGGCTGGCCCGAGCACGAGCTGCAGCAGGCCGCCGAGATCGGCCGCTTCGTCGACGAGGGCTGGCGCCTGCGCAAGGACGGCACGCGCTTCTGGGCCAACGTCACCATCACCGCCATGCGCGACGCCGCGGGCACGCTGCTGGGCTTCGCCAAGCTCACGCGCGACCTGACCGAGAGCAAGCGCGCCGAGGCCGCCGCGCTGGCCAGCGAGGAGCGCGACCAGCTGCTCGAGGCCGAGCGCGACGCCCGCATGAGCGCGCAGCGCGCGACGCGCGTGAAGGACGAGTTCCTCGCCACGCTGTCGCACGAGCTGCGCACGCCGCTCAGCGCCATCCTCGGCTGGACGCAGGTGCTGATGCGCACCGGCGCCGACGACTTCCCGCCGCGCCACCGCCACGCGCTGGACGTGATCGACCGCAACGCCCGCGCCCAGGTCCGCCTGATCGACGACCTGCTGGACCTGAGCCGCATCATGGCCGGCAAGATCCGGCTCGACATGCAGGACGTCCGCCTCGACGAGCTCGTGGCCGCCGCGGTCGACAGCGTCGCGCCGGGGGCGCAGGCCAAGGCGCTGCGCCTGGACGTCTCGCTCGGCCCCGCGCCGGCCCGGCTCGCCGGCGACCCGGCACGGCTGTCGCAGGTGGTGTGGAACCTGCTGACCAACGCCGTCAAGTTCACGCCGCGCGGCGGCCGCGTCGAGGTGGCGCTCGAGCGCACCGACGGCCTGGCCAGGCTGCGCGTCAGCGACACGGGGATCGGCATCCCGGCCGCCTTCCTGCCGCAGGTGTTCGAGCGCTTCTCGCAGCGCGACAGCTCCACGACGCGCGCGCACGGCGGCCTGGGGCTCGGCCTGGCGATCGCCCGCCAGCTGGTCGAGCTGCACGGCGGGACCATTGCCGTCGCGAGCGAAGGCGAAGGCCGCGGCGCGACCTTCACCGTCGAACTGCCGGTGGCCGCCGAAGTCGCGGAGCCGCTTCCCCCGGCGACGCAGCCGCCGGCCCCGGCCCAGGCGCCGCTCGCACTGCCGCAGCTGGTCGGCCTGCAGGTGTTCATCATCGACGACGAGGCCGACGCGCGCGAGCTGCTGCTGCGAGTGTTCGCGGACCAGGGCGCGCAGGTGAGCGTGTTCTCCGCGCCCGAGGACGCGCTCGTCGCGCTGCGCGACCGCCGTCCCGACCTGATCGTCAGCGACATCGGCATGCCGCGCATGGACGGGCTGCAGTTCATCCGCCAGCTGCGCGCCGGCGAGCCGCGCGGCGAGCGCATCCCGGCGCTCGCGCTGACCGCCTTCGCGCGCGCCGAGGACCGCAAGCGCGCCCTGCTCGCCGGCTACCAGGCGCACATGGCCAAGCCGTTCGACGTGGCGGAGCTGCTGCGGGTGGCGGCCGGCCTGGCCGGAAGATAGCCAAGACCTGCGGTCGCCACACGCGCCGCTCTAGGCGCCATTCGCGCGACCTTCGAGTTCGGCCACCCGCGCGCGCGCCGCGGCCAGGTCGGCCTCCGTCTGCTTGCGCGCGGTGACGTCCTGCAGGATCACCGCGAACTGGCCCGGGGCACTGCGGTAGGCGACGACGTCCCAGGAGCGCCCGTCGCCGGCCGCCTGCTCGAAGTGCACGGGCTCGCCGGTGAGCGCGACGCGGCCGAAGCGGCCGATCCAGTCGGCCGGATCGTCGGCCACGTACGGGAAGACGTCGGTGACGCGCGCACCGACGGCCGTGGCGGCGTCCAGCCCCACCATCTGGCAGTACGCGTCGTTCATCGCGATGTAGCGGTAGTTGATCGGCTTGCCCGCCTCGTCGACCTCCAGCGCGTGCAGTGCGTGGCCGCTGGACAGGTGGTCGAACAGGAGGCGATAGCGCTGCTCGCTGTGGCGCTGGCGCAGCTCGAGCGACTTCATGCCGGTGATGTCGATCCAGGTGCCGTAGAAGCCGTCCTGCGCGCCCTCGAACGGCGCCGCGGGCACCAGCGTCACGCGCAGCTGGCGCAGGCCGGACGTGGTGAGCAGCGCCCACTCGAAGTCCTGCCGCCGCCCGCCCAGCACCGCCTCGACGTGCGGCGCCAGCGCTTCCCAGCCGACGGTGTCGATGCCGCGCAGGATCTCCGGCAGCGGATGGCCGACGATGAACTCGGTCGGCAGCCCGACCGCAGCCTGGAAGTCGCGGTTGGCGAAGCGGGTGATGGCGTCGCGGTCCCAGTAGCCGACCAGCGCGGGCATGTGCTCGAGCACGGCGTCGAGATGGGCGCGCGCGCGATCGAGCTCGACCTTCAGGCGGCGGGTGTCGGTCACGTCCTCCAGCACGGCCAGCGAGCGCGCGATGCCGCCGTCGTCGTCGCGCTCCAGGGTGGCCGACAGCAGCACGTCGACGAACGAGCCGTCCTTGCGCACGAACTCGTAAGGCACGTTCTCGCAGCGGCCGGTGCGGAAGAACTCGGGGAGCACGACGTCGCGCGCATGCGCCTGCGAGGCCGGCGACAGGAAGTCCGACGACAGCCGGCCCACGACCTCCTGGCGCTGGTAGCCCAGCAGCGCCAGCCAGCGGTCGCTGACATCGAGCAGCCGGCCGTCGCGGCCGATCGAGTGCAGGATCGCCGGCGTGGCTTCGTACAGGCGACGCACGCGCTGCTCGCTCTCGGCCAGCGCGCTGCTCAGGGCCAGCAGCTGCTTGCGCTGGGTCAGCATCGCGCTGACGATCGCGGCGAGGCTCTCGAGCGTCGCCTTCTGGCGATCGTCGAGGTGGCGCGGCGTGCGGTCGATGACGCAGACGGTGCCGATGCGGTCGCCACCGGGCATCGTGATCGGCGCGCCGGCGTAGAAGCGGATGTTGGGCGCCGAGGTGACGAGCGGGTTGTCGGCGAAGCGCGGGTCGCGGGTCGCGTCGGGAATCTCCATCAACGCGACGTCGCGGATCGCGTGGTCGCAGAACGCCACCTCGCGCGGGGTCTCGGTCGCGCCGGCCAGGCCCACGTTGGCCTTGAACCACTGGCGCTGTTCGTCGACCAGCGAGATCAGCGCGATCGGCACGCCGCAGGCCTTGGCCGCGGAGGCGACGATGGCGTCGTAGGCGGGCTCGGGCAGGGTGTCGAGGATGCCCAGCTCGCGCAGGACGCGCACGCGGCGCTCCTCGTCGTCGATGGGGGCGGCGGGATCCGGGGCGGTGCTCATTTGACGAGGCCGACCGCGTCGGCATCCAGGCGTTGCAGGGGTTGCGGATCGATCGTGCGCAGCAGGTCCATGCCTTGCAGCGCCGCGCGACGCGCGAGGCCCGCATGCACCGCCCAGCGCGATTCGCTCTGCATGGTGGCGACGAGGGACTGGTCGAGGCGGACGCGGAAGTCGAGGTTGTCCATCGCGCCGGTGGCGACCGCCGCCGGCAGGTGCAGCCGCTCGGCCAGCACCTGGCGCGCGGCGGCCGGCTCGGCGGCGATGTAGCGCTGCGCCCGCATCAGCGCGCGCAGCAGGCGGGTGATCTCCGGGCTGCGCTGCGCGATCAGCGGGCGGGTGGCCAGCAGGTTGAAGTACTGCGTGTAGACGCGCGGGTTGGCGAAGGTGACGGCGTCGCCGCCCAGCACCTGCGCGGCCGTCGCCGCCAGCGGCTCCCAGATCGCGACGGCGTCGACGCTGCGCTGGTCGAGCGCGGCGACCAGCTTCTCGGGCGCCAGGTCGACGACGCTGACGCTGGCCGGGTCGATGTCGTTGAACAGCAGCCAGCTGTCGAGGAAATACTGCGCCGAGCTGCCCAGCACCGTGCCGATGCGCTTGCCGCGCAGCTGCGGCGCCTCGAGCACCCGGGCGCTGCGGCGCGCGATGATCTTGATCTGGTAGGGCGAGGCGCTGATGGTGGCGAGGATCGCGATGTCGGGCCGCAGGGCGCTGCCGAGCGCCACCTGCAGCTCCGCGGCCGTGGCCAGGTCGACGCGGCCGTCGGCCAGCAGGCCGTAGCACTCGCGCCCGCTGCGGCATTCCTGCACGCGCAGCTCGAGGCCCTCGGCCGCGAAGAAGCCGCGCGCCTGGGCGACGTAGACCGGCAGCGAGACCGGCCCGTCGGCGGCCGCCAGCGACAGCACCGCGGCGCATGCGAGCGCCGGCGCGAGCAGCAGCGCGAGCGCGCAGCAGGTCACCCGGGCCGGCAGCCTCACGTCGGGGCCCTCTCGGCGATGGGCAGCTCGCCGGTCAGCACGCGGTAGGTGTTGCGGCCGCCGTCCTTGGCCTGGTACAGCGCCTCGTCGGAGCGCGCGATCAGCGCATCCACCGACGGCGGATCGACGGCCGTCACGTGCTTGCGCAGGGCCACGCCGATGCTGGTCGTCAGCATCAGCGTGCGGCCGCTCTCGAGGTGCAGCGGCGCGGTGACGTTGGCGATGATCTTGCGCGCCACGATGTGCGCCTCCTCCTCGACGTTGAGGCCTTCGAGGATGATGACGAACTCGTCGCCGCCCAGGCGGGCCACCGTGTCGGTGGAGCGCACGCTCTGCTGCAGCCGGCGCGCGAAGGCCTTGAGCACCTCGTCGCCGGTCGCGTGGCCCAGGGTGTCGTTGATCGCCTTGAAGCGGTCGATGTCCAGGTACATCAGGCCCAGGCCGCTGCCCGCGCGGCGCGCGCGCGACAGCGCGAGCGGCATCGCCTCGTTGAACTGGTAGCGGTTGGCCAGCCCGGTGAGCACGTCGGAGCGCACCAGCAGGCTCAGCTGGCGCTCCACGTTCTTGACGGCGGAGACGTCGGTCGCCAGGCCGTACAGGCCGGCGATGCGGCCGTCGGACTCGATGTCGGGCACATAGACGTAGTGCAGGCAGCGCGGCGCGCCGTGCACGATCGCCTCGACCTCGAAGGTGACGCGCTGGCCGGTGAACGCGCGCTCCAGCTGCTCGCGCCGGCGCTCGTAGGCGTCCGGCTTGAGGACGTCGCCGATGCGGCTTCCGAGCACCTGCTCGGGCGTGCGCTCCAGCCAGTCGAGGCCGGTGCGGTTGACGAAGCGGTAGCGCTGCTCGGCGTCCATGTAGGTGATGGCCACCGGCAGGTTGTCGGTGATCGCGCGCAGCTGGCCCTCGACACGCGCACGCCGGTTCTCGGCCTCCTTCAGCGCGGTGATGTCGAAGGTCATCAGGTAGAAGCCGCGCTGCGCGCCGCCGTCGTCGCGGTCGGGGATCAGGTGCGCCTGGAAGTGCGCCTCGCGTCCGGAGAACTCGGTCTTGCCCTCCAGCCGCGCGCGCCGGCCCTGCAGCGCCTCGCGCACATAGGGACGGTGCTGCGCGTAGATCTGCTCGCCGAGCGCCTCGCGCATGGTGATGCCCGGGACGTCCCCGCGGTTGACGCCCAGCGCGCGCAGGCCGGCGTCGTTGGCGTAGTGGCAGATCTCGGCGAGGTCGAAGTAGCCCACCATCGCCGGGATCGCGTTGGTGAGGTCGGCCATGCGCTGGGCGCTGCGCGCGCTCTCGATCTCGGCGGCGCGCCGCTCGGTGATGTCCACCGTCAGCGCGTAGCAGCCGCGCACGGTGCCGTCGGGGGCGACGTCGGGGATGTACTCGACCCACAGGTGGCGCTCGCGGCCCTCGCGGCGCGACGTGCGTTGCCACTGGACGCGCTCGCCGGCGAGCGCCTTGTCCAGCATCGGCTTCATCGTGGCGTAGACCTGCTCGCCCGCCACGGCGCTGCAGGAGCGTCCGACCATGCCGACGAAGTCCTGGCCCAGCCACTCGCGGTACTTGGCGTTGGCGAAGCGGTAGACGTGCTCGTGGTCGATGTAGGCGACCAGCGCGGGCAGGTTGTCCGTGATGTTGCGCAGCTGCTGCTCGGAGCGGTCGCGGCGATGGTCGCTCTCGACCAGGGCCGAGGTCATCGCGTCGAACTGGCGCGACAGGTCGCCGAACTCGTCGTGCATGCCGTTGTCCAGGCGCACCGACAGGTCGCCCCGGCGGATCGCGGCGGCGGCCTGCTCGAGCCGGCGCACCGGCAGCAGCACGCGGCGCCAGACCACCAGTCCGCTGGCCAGCATCAGCAGGAACATGACGCAGGGCACCGACAGCGCGATCCACTTGAACTCGCGCTCGGCGGCGCGTCGCTGCACCACGGCGTCCTGGAACCACTGGTAGGCGTAGTCGCTCATCGCCTGCGTGTTCGTGAGCAGCTGGTCCAGCAGCGCTTCCTTGCGGCGCACCGTGAACGCGTCCTCGGTGGGCGGGAGCTCCTCCAGCCGGGCGAACAGCGCCGGCAGCGTGGCGGTGACGTCGCGCAGCTCGATCAGCGCGGCGTTGCTGCCGGCCTGCGGATCGTCGGCCAGCGCCGCGGCGATCGCCGCGTGGCGCAGGTGCCACTGCTCGGCCGCGCGCGGCTCGGTGTAGCGCGCGTATTCCTGCGTGAGCGCCAGCAGGCCGGCGACCTCGTGCTCGGTGACCTGCGCGCGCGCCTGCGCGTCGCTGGCCGCGTCCTCGCGCCGGCCGGCCGCGAAGACGATGGCGGCGGCCAGGACACTGACGGCCACGGAGGCCGCCGCGAAGGCGATGAGCTGGTTGCGGACGCGCATGTTTCAGTTGCCCGTGCCGACCGCGGTCGGCCTGACGGACTTGAGCGGGCCAGGATAAACCAGCGTCAGCACGTTGGGGCGCAGGCCGGCTGGCGCGTGGCCTTCGCGCTGCGCCCAGCGCACCTCGCCCTCCATCGTCGACAGCAGCGATTGTTCGAGCCCCAGGCGGAACGTCATGCCGGTCCAGACCCAGTCGACCACCGCCTGGTCGAGGCGCAGCTGCTCGCGCAGGATGGCCTTGGCCTGGTCCGGGTGCGCCTGGATCAGCTGCTCGGCGCGGTCGACCGCGCGCAGCGCGCGGGCCAGCACCGCGTCGCGCAGGCCCAGGGCGCTGCGCGCGGCGACGATGTTGTAGGTCTCGATGTAGCCGCCGCGCACCGGCAGGCGCACGCCCGGCGCGTCGGGGCCGTGCAGCGCGGAGAAGCCGTAGGGCTCCCACAGCGCCACCGCGTCGACGCGTCCGCTGGAGAGCGCCGAAAGGGTGTCCTCCGGGCGCAGCGGCACCATCGTGACCTCGCGCGGGTCGACGCCCACGGCGATCAGGTGGCTCTCGAGCAGGAAATGCGCGGAGGTGCCGACGATGACGCCGACCCGGCGTCGCGCCAGCTGCTCGGCGCGGGTGACGCCGCTCGCCTTGCGGGCGACCAGCTTGAGGTTGTCGGTCGAATTGACGATGGTCGCCAGCACGACGGCGTCCGAGTGCTGGAAGCTCTGCAGCACCACGGGCATCTCGGAGGCGGTGGCGAGGTCGGCCTTGCCATCGAGCACGCGGCGCAGGCAGCGATCGCCGCCCTCGCAGTCCTCCAGCGTGACGGCCAGCTGCTCGTCGGCGAAGAAGCCGCGCTGCAACGCCACGTAGATGGGCAGCGACACCGGCGCGCGCGAGGCGGCGATGCGCAGGGCGTCCGCGGCGCGTGCCGCCGGCACCGCCAGGCCGCCCAGCGCACACGCCAGCAGCAGCGCCACGCCACACGAGGTGGCGGCACGCGCGGCGGGCAGGGACGGCGGACGGTTCATCGTGGTTCGACGCTGGAGACGCCGGTTCGCGCCGGCGGCGCCCCGGACGAGTCGCCGGCGGGCACGGTTGCGGCAATCAGACGCGAGCATCCCAGAAATTGAAGGCCCTCGATGCGACGAACAGACAAATAAACGCCGCCCTGCTCCTGCTCAGTTGGCCGACGAGTGCGCCACGTGCAGCGTCACCGCGCGCGGGCCGCGGAACTCGATCGACGTGGAGCTGACCATCTGCAGGTTGCCCGTCACGCCCTGGAACAGGCTGGCGAAATGGGACGCGCCCCTGGTCGTCATCCCGAGGGCCTTGCGCAGCTCGCTGCTGGGCGTGCCCAGCCACAGGCCGTCATCGAAGCGGACGGGGCGAAAGCGCGCCGGCAGCTCCGGGCAGTCCGGCGTGGCCACGGCGCCGGCGGCCAGGTCGCTGGCGATCACGCCGTCGATGCGGCCGCGCGACAGCTCGCTGGAGGTGAGCCACATCCGCTGCGGCGCGGCGGCGGGATCGGTGAGCGTGTAGCAGAGCCAGTCGAGCGCCTCGGTGCCGCTGCCCTGGCGCTGGCTCGCGCCGATGCCGATGGCCTGGCGCGCGTTCGACAGCGTGGTGCCGTCGAGGGTGACGCGCAGCGTGCCGAGCAGCAGCGGGCGCACCGGATCGGCGGCCAGCGGCAGCGGTTCGTCCTTGAACGTCGGCCACGGCGGCGGCAGGGTGCCGGCCTGCGCGAACGCGGCGGGCGCGCCCGACAAGGCCAGCGCCAGCAGCCAGGGGGACGATCGGATCAGCATGTTCGACAGGTCTCCACGTTGTTTGTACGGCGAGCACCTCTTGCGTGTGCCCGGTGGCGCCGGCTGCCGCGCCACTGCCGCGTAGTCTCACACGGACGGCAGGGGCTGTCATGCGCGCGGGCCCGCGAGTCCGGCACGTTGCGCCGTCGAGTGCACGATCGTGCGACATTTCCCGCACCCTCGGGACCGCGAGCGTGGTGATTTCGCACGGATCGCGCGACCGCCCGCGCCGGCCGCGCGTCACCGGCCTGACGCGTGCGCCGGCCGCGGCAGGCCGGAAAGACCCAGCGCGGCGCTGTCCGGCGTCAACGCCGCGACGGTCGAGTCTGGTAGAAACGTCCTGAAGCCGACGCCCGGTCCGCCGCCGATGGCGCGCCCCTGTCGCCATCCCACCACGTACCAGGAGAGAACCCATGCAACTCAAGGACAAGGTCGCCCTCATCACCGGCTCGGCCAGCGGCATCGGCAAGGAGATCGCGATCGAGTTCGCGCGCGAGGGCGCCAAGGTCGCCATCGCCGACCTCTCGCTGGCCGCCGCCGAGGCGACCGCCGCCGAGATCAACGCCAGCGGCGGCCAGGCCATCGCCGTGGCCATGAACGTCACCGACGAGGCGCAGGTCGACGCCGGCACCGCGCAGGTCGTCGAGCAGCTGGGCGGGCTGGACGTGATGATCAGCAACGCCGGCATCCAGATCATCAGCGCCATCGTCGACTTCAAGTACGAGGACTGGAAGAAGCTCTCGGCCATCCACACCGACGGCGCCTTCCTGACCACGCGCGCCGCGATGCGCGCGATGGTCAGGCAGGGCAAGGGCGGCTCGATCATCTACATGGGCTCGGTGCACTCGCACGAGGCCTCGCCGCTGAAGTCGGCCTACGTCACCGCCAAGCACGGCCTGATCGGGCTGGCCAAGACGGTCGCCAAGGAAGGCGCCAAGGACAAGATCCGCGCCAACGTGATCTGCCCGGGCTTCGTGCGCACGCCGCTGGTGGAGAAGCAGATCCCCGAGCAGGCCAAGGCGCTGGGCATCAGCGAGGCCGACGTCATCAAGAACGTGATGCTCAAGGAGACGGT
>FSZR01000393.1_pt1 | contig 11188 bp, 9 predicted proteins | sample 1638781 | NCBI WGS metagenome assembly FSZR01 (sample SAMEA3914813, study PRJEB12502) | metagenome | biome: forest; material: soil | place: Canada | collected 2011-07-07 | depth 0.3 m | reverse complement strand
GCGTGATCGTGCCGTTCGTCGGCATCAAGCTGATCGACATGGTTCTCAGTGTCGTCGGCTTCGTCTGAACTGGAGTTCCTCGTGAAAGCAATAATTCGTCCCGCCATCAGCCTGTTCGTCGTGTTGACCGTCGTCACCGGCGTCGTCTACCCGCTGGCCGTCACCGGCGTGGCCAAGGCGGCGTTCCCGCACCAGGCAGCGGGCAGCCTGATCGTCCAGAACGGCAAGACCGTGGGCTCGTCGCTCATCGGCCAGAACTTCTCCGATCCGAAGGTCTTCTGGGGCCGCCCGTCGGCCACCTCGCCGATGGCCTACAACGGCCAGGGGTCCGGCGGTTCCAACCAGGGGCCGCTGAACCCGGCGCTCACCGATGCGATCAAGGGTCGCGTCGATGCGCTGCGCGCCGCGGACCCGGGCAACAAGGCGGCGGTGCCCGTCGACCTGGTGACCACCTCGGCCAGCGGTCTCGATCCCGAGATCAGCGTCGCGGCGGCCGAGTACCAGGTGCCGCGCATCGCGCGCCTGCGCCAGCTCTCGCCCGAGGTCGTCGAAGGCATCGTCGCGCGCCACACGCAGGGCCGCCTGTTCGGCCTGCTGGGCGAGCCGCGCGTGAACGTGCTCGACATGAACCTCGAGTTGCAGCACGCCAGCGCGTCCTGAATCCCAAACGACAGCCCGCGACCGGCTCGGCACGCTGTCGACCTCCCCTGTGGCGCAGGCCGCAGGGGGTTCGGTGTCTTCGCCATGGACACCGGGCGGGCCTTCGCATTTCCGCCAATCCAGAACCATGAACTCGTATCGCATCCTCGCCGGCGCTTCCGTGCTGGCGTTCTCAGTCCTCGTCGTCTCGCAGCAGGCCCATGCCGCTGACGCGGCGGCATCGGCACCGGCGCCCGCGCCGTTCGTGACGGCGACCACCAATGTCAACATCGTCAGCGACTACCGCTTCCGCGGCATCGACCAGACCTGGGGCAAGCCCGCCGTCCAGGGCGGCGCCGACCTCGCGTTCGCCAGCGGCCTCTATGCCGGCGTGTGGGCCTCCAACGTGTCCGGCAACTCGTACCCCGGCGGCAGCCTGGAGATGGACTACTACGCCGGCTACAACGGCAAGTTCAACGACGACTTCGGCTACACCGTCGGCGGCTACGGCTACTACTATCCTGGCGCCAACTTCGACAAGTCGGCCTGCCCGTCGGCGGCCTATCCCGCGCCGTCCACGCTGCCGTCGCAGGGCCTGAACACATTCGAGCTGAACGCGGGCGTGTCATGGAAGTGGATCAGCTACAAGCTGTCCGTTTCCACGGGCGACTACTTCGGCGCCAACGCGTCGACGGGCTACTCCGGCCACACCAGCGGCACGCTGTACCACGACCTGTCGGCCACGTGGGCGATCGCGGACGACATCAGCCTGGTGGGTCACGTCGGCCACACGGATGTCAAGGCGACCTATGCCGGCGTCGATGCCGACTACACCGACTACCGCGTGACGCTGAGCAAGACCTTCACGGGAGGCTGGAGCGTCTCCGCTGCCGGCGCCGGCGCGAACAACAACCGCTTCTATCGTCCGCCCGTCGGTGGCCTGTCCTTCGGGAACGGCGAGACGCGCAACGTGAACAAGCCGGTGTTGATCCTGCAGGTCGGCCGCACGTTCTGATGCGGCTGCAGGGTCGGCGACCGTCCGAAAAATCGTGAAGGACGTGCTTCGATGACGAATGACCGACCCGACCCCGATCTCCTGCTGGCCAAGATCAAGGACGAGGAGATCCAGGCGCGCCGGGGAAAGCTCAAGCTGTTCTTCGGCGCGTCCGCGGGCGTGGGCAAGACGTTCGCGATGCTGTCCGCGGCGCGCGTGCAGCAGCAACAAGGCGTCGACGTGATCATCGGGGTCATCGAGACGCACGGTCGCGCGGAAACCGAGGCCCTGGTCGCAGGCCTGCCGCGGATCGAGCTCAAGGAGGTTCGATACCGCGACCGTGTCCTGCGCGAATTCGATCTCGATGGCGTGCTGCAACGCAAGCCGCAGCTGGTGCTGGTCGACGAGCTCGCGCACTCGAACGTGCAAGGCTCGCGCCACGCCAAGCGCTGGCAGGACGTGGAGGAATTGCTGGACGCCGGCATCGACGTCTGGTCGGCGATGAACGTCCAGCACCTCGAGAGCCTCAACGACATCGTCACCGGCATCACCGGCATCCGCGTCTGGGAGACGGTGCCCGACCGCGTCTTCGACGAGACGGACGAAGTGGTCATCGTCGACCTGCCGCCCGACGACCTGCTGCTGCGGCTGAAGGAGGGCAAGGTCTACCTGCCCCAGCAGGCGGAGCGCGCTGTGCGCAACTTCTTTCGCAAGGGCAACCTGATCGCCCTGCGCGAGCTGGCGCTTCGGCGCACCGCCGACCGGGTCGACAGCGAGATGCTGCAGTACCGCCGCAACCTGCAGGCCGCCCCCGTGTGGCAGACGCGCGAGTCGATCCTGCTGTGCATCGGCCCCGACGACCGCTCCGAGAAGCTGGTTCGCACCACCGCCCGCCTCGCCGCGCAACTGGGCGTGCCCTGGCACTGCGTGTACGTGGAGACGCCGGCCCTGCAGCGGCTGCCCGACGCGACGCGTCAGCGCATCATGCAGCTGCTGAAGTCCGCCGAGGACAACGGCGCGATCACCGCCGTGCTGAGCGGCAGCGAACTGGCGGCGACCATCGTCCGCTACGCACATGATCACAACCTGCCGCGCGTGGTGCTCGGCCGCGACAAGAATCGCCTGCGCCAGCCGTGGAAGCAACGACTCGCCGAAGCCGTCGGCGATCGGGCCGACGACCTCGACATCGTGCAGGTCGCGCTGCCGGCGCGCACCGGCGGCGCGGTGAAGAACAAGGACCGCGCGAGCAGCGTCCACCAGAAGGATACGATCGCCTGGGCCGACTATGGGTGGAGCACGCTGATCTGCGGCGCGGTGACCCTGGCCGTCGCCCCCCTGACGCCGCTGCTGTCCGGCGCCAACCTCGTGATGGTCTTCCTGCTGGCCGTGGTGGGCGTGGCGCTGCGCTTCGGCCGCGGGCCGGCGATGCTCGCCTCGCTGCTGACGGTGGGCATGTTCGACTTCTTCTACGTTCCGCCGCGCTTCAGCTTCAGCGTCTCGGACGCCCAGTACCTGCTGACTTTCGCCGTCATGCTGGTCGTCGCGCTGGTCATCGGGCAGTTGACGGCCGGGCTCAAGTTCCAGGCGCGCGTGTCGCGACTGCGCGAGGAGAGAGTGCGGGCCATGTATGCGATGTCGCGCGACCTGTCCGGTGCGCTGATGCCGGAGCAGATCGCGGAGATCGGCGCCCGCTTCATGAAATCGGAGTTCGGTGCGCCCGCAGCGCTGATCGTCGCCGACCTCGAGGATCGCCTGCACCGCCCGGTGCAGTCCGAAGGCCAGCCCGCCGGCCTGGACGTCGGGGTCGCGCAGTGGGCGTTCGACCATGACGAAGCCGCCGGCTACGGCACCAACACGCTCGCCGCGGCGCCGGTGCTGTACCTGCCGCTGAAGGCCCCGATGCGCATGCGTGGCGTGCTGGCGGTCGGCACCGACAACGCGGGCCGCCTGGCCGGCCCCGAACAGCGGCGCCTGCTGGACACCTGTGCATCGCTGCTGGCCATCTCGCTCGAACGCGTCCACTACGTGGACGTTGCGCAGACGGTCACGGTGCAGATGGAATCGGAGCGCCTGCGCAATTCGCTGCTCGCGGCGATCTCGCATGACCTGCGCACGCCGCTGTCCGCGCTGGTCGGCATGGCCGAATCGCTGACGATGATGAAGCTGGCACCCAGCTCCGCCGAACTGGAGACGGCGCACCGGATCAAGGACGCCGCGATGCGCATGAACTCGATGGTGAGCAACATGCTCGACATGGCGCGACTCCAGTCCGGGCCCGTTCAACTGAACCGCCAGTGGCAGCCGCTCGAGGAAGTGATCGGCACGGCTCTCAAGGCCATGAGCGGCGTCCTCGACAAGCGCGCCGTGAAGGTCGCGCTGGCGGACGACCTGCCGCTGGTGGACATCGATGCCGTGCTGTTCGAACGCGTGCTCTGCAACCTGCTCGAGAACGCGGCCAAGTACACGCCGCCGGGCAGCCCGGTCGATATCCGCGGCCAGGTGGTCGACGACCACGTCGTGGTCACGGTCGAGGACACCGGGCCCGGTCTGCCGAAAGGCAAGGAGGCCGCGATCTTCGACATGTTCGAGCGCGGTCGCAAGGAAAGCTCGACGCCGGGCGTCGGGCTGGGCCTGGCGATCTGCCGCGCGATCGTCGAGGCCCACGGCGGACGCATCCGGGGCGAAACGAAGCCGCAGGGCGGTGCCCGCTTCACCATCGAGCTGCCGCGCGGCACGCCGCCCAGCCTCGACGGACTGGAGCGGCTCGATGACATGGGACTGGATGGCGATGACGCGCATGGGTGACACGGTGCAGCGGGTTCTGGTCGTCGAGGACGAGGCGGAGATCCGGCGCTTCGTCCGCATGGCCCTCGCCGCCGAAGGCTTCGAGGTGGTCGAAGCCGACAGCGTGCAGCGCGGCCTCATCGAGGCCGGCACGCGCCGGCCCGACCTGGTGGTGCTCGACCTCGGTCTGCCCGATCGTGATGGCATCGAACTCATCCGCGACCTGCGCGCGTGGTCCGACATGCCCGTGCTGGTCCTGTCGGCGCGCGCCACCGAGGCCGACAAGATCGGCGCACTGGATGCCGGTGCCGACGACTACCTGGTCAAGCCGTTCAGTGCCGGCGAGCTGCTCGCGCGGGTGCGCGCGCAGTTGCGGCGGCGCACGCGTGCAGGCGCCGATGGCAGCACCACCGTCGAGTTCGGCGACGTCAGCATCGACCTGTTGCGCCGAATCGTCGAGAAGGGCGGCAAGCCGGTGCACCTGACGCCGATCCAATATCGGCTGCTCGTCCATCTGGCCGGCCATCCCAACTGCGTGCGGACGCATCGGCAACTGCTGCACGCCGTGTGGGGATCGAGTCACGGCGAAGACACGCCCTACCTGCGCGTCTACATGGGCCAGCTGAGGAAGAAGGTGGAGACAGACCCCTCGCAACCCCGGCACCTGCTGACCGAGGCCGGGGTCGGCTACCGATTCGTTCCCTGATATCGGGCGTCCCGCGGAAAGGGTTGGGGATCGAATCAGTGGCCGCCCTGGCGAGGGAGATCTTCGGGCTCTTGGCGCGGCGCGCTGCGACGTCGGTGACGGCGCCCCCACGCGTTCACGACGGCGGCATCGATGCTGAGCTTGATGAAGGCCACCATGCCGTCCAGCCAAAGGGGACTCGGCGAGCCGGGTTCCGGCATCGCGCCGCCGAACCTGGCGGCGAGGACCGAGAGGGCTGCAAACAGGAAGCCGAGCCACCAATCGTTCCAGGAAACCACTGCGACGGGTATCGCGAACAGGATCGTCGACCGGAAGTCGCCTCCTGACTGGACGTTCAGGATCGTGAGGACCAGCAGCCAGAGCAGCGCAAACGACCAGGCGCGATGCCTGGATGAGATGCTGCTCAGGAGGGTTGCCACACGGCTATTTGAGCGAATTCGGTATAAAGAATCCGCAAAGAATCGGGGCAGATCCGACAAGATTCCATCAACGCCGGCGTGCGGCGTTTCGCGTTTACGCGTACCCGAGCCTCTTCGCCTCCGTCGCCAACTCCCCGCGAAAGTCGGGATGCGCGATGGCGATCAGCGCGGCCGCCCGCTCCTTTGCCGACTTGCCGCGCAGCTGCGCGACCCCGTGCTCGGTGACCACGTAGTTGATGTCGTTCTTGCTGGTGCTCACGTGCGTGCCCGCCGTGAGCGTGGGCACGATGCGCGAGACGGTGCCGCTCACGGCCGTCGACGGCAGCACGATGATGGCCTTGCCGCCGCGCGAGCGATTGGCGGCGCGCACGAAATCGGACTGCCCGCCGGTGCCGGAGTAGGGCGCGTGGCCCAGGCTCTCCGAGCCGCACTGGCCCAGCAGGTCGACCTGCAGGGTCGCGTTGATCGCGACCAGGTTGTCGTTGCGCGCGGCCAGGAACGGATCGTTGGTGAAGTCCACCGGATGCATCTCCAGCGCCGGGTTCCGGTCCATGAACCGGTGCAGGCGCGCGGAGCCGAGTGCGAACGTGGCGATGGACTTGCCCGGCATCCAGGTCTTGCGGCCATTGGTGACCACGCCTTGCTCGATGAGGCTGAGGATGCCGTCGCCCAGCATCTCGGTGTGCACGCCCAGGTCGCGCTTGTTGGTCAGCTGCATCACCACTGCATCGGGGATGCCGCCGTAGCCGATCTGCAGCGTGGAGCCGTCGTCGATCATCTCGGCGACGTAGTGCCCGATTGCTTCCTGGATGGGCCCGATCGTGGGCAGCTTCACCTCGAGCAGGGGCGCCGACGTCTCCACCAGCGCCGCCACCTGCGACACGTGCACATGGCAGTTGCCGAACGCGAAGGGCACGTTCGGGTTGACCTCCAGCACCACCGCGCGCGCCTTCGCGATCGCGGCCATCGTGTAGTCGACGCCGAGGCTGATCGAGAAGTACCCGTGCGCATCCATGGGCGACGCCATGCTCAGCACGACGTCCGCGCCAACCTGGCCGCGTTCGATCAACTGCGGGATCTCGGAGAAATAGTTCGGCGCGAAGTCGATCCAGCCCTCCTGGCCGCCGGCGCGGGTCGCGCCGCCGAAGAACAGCGCCACGTGGCGAACGTGCTCGGCCGTCTCGCGATCGATGTAGCCGTACTTGCGCATGGCCAGGATCTGCGACACGGTCACGTCGCGCCACTCGCGGCGTCGATCCGACAAGGCCTCCAGCAGCGCCGGCGGTTCCCCGACGCCGGTCGGCACGATGATGCGGTCGCCGCTGCGGATGAAGTCCATGGCCTCGGCCGCGGAGCGGTGCTTGCCGCGATAGAGCTCGTCGAAAGACATGGCAATTCCCCGATGAATGCTGCGGTGACGATGCTACGCCGTGCTGGTCGATCGGCACCCTGCGCGGCGCACGTGGCTTATTCCGCGTCAAGTCGTTGCAATTTACTTTCGCCCAAAAAAAGCTGAAGTCAGACATTGCGTGGCCGAAGTCATCGTCCTACATTGCGCCATCGACCCGGAGAGGTCGGCTTTGACGGAGACACGACACGATGAGGCGCTGGGCCGGACTGACCGCGAACGAGCTGAGCGTCCTCGAGGGCGTGTTCTGGCTGCACGGCCCGTCGCGCGAGGCCTTGTCGCAGCGGCTGGCGTTCTCGCGCACGCACGTCAACGCGGTGATCGCCGGCCTGCTGGACCAGGGCTGGCTCGACCGATCCGGGCAGCGCGAGTCCTCGGGCGGACGGCGTGCCGAGACGCTGTGCATGCACCCCAGCCTGGGCGTGCTGCTGTGCGCCGACCTTGGCGCCACCAGCATCGAGGTGGCCGTCCTGTCGCTGGACCTGCAAGTGTTGGCGCGCTATGGCGAGGCGATCGACGTGCGCCTCGGGCCGGGCCTGGTGCTGTCGCGCATCCGGGCGCTGATGCGCGAGGTGCTGGCCGGCTGCAGGCTCAAGGCGCGCGACGTGCTGGCCATCGGCATGGGCGTGCCAGGCCCCGTCGACTTCGCCACCGGCCAGCTGGTGGAGCCGCCGTTGATGCCGCAGTGGGACAGCTTCTCGATCCGCGACGACCTGCGCGCCGAATACGAGGCCCCGGTATGGGTGGACAACGACGTCAACCTGATGGCGCTGGCCGAGCTGTGGCGCCTCAAGCGCGAGCTCGCCAACTTCCTGGTCGTCAAGGTGGGCACGGGCATCGGCTGCGGCGTGGTGTGCCACGGCGAGGTCTATCGCGGCGCCAACGGCTCGGCCGGCGACGTGGGCCACATCTGCGTCGATCCGGCGGGCCCGCGCTGCCATTGCGGCAACGTGGGTTGCGTGGAGACGATGGCCGGCGGGCCGGCGATCGCGCGCGAGGCCGTGGCGGCGGCGCAGGCGGGGCGCAGCGCGATGCTGGCCGAACGCCTGGCCGCCACCGGCGTGCTCACGCCCGAGGACGTGGGCAATGCGAGCCGTGCCGGCGACGCCGCGGCCAACCAGATCGTGCAGGGCGCGGGCATGTCCATCGGCCAGATGCTCGCGTCGGTGGTCAACTTCTTCAACCCGTCGCACGTGTTCGTGGGCGGCGGGCTCACGCGCATCGGGCCCTTGTTCCTCGCGTCGCTGCGCCAGTGCGTCTACCAGCGCTCGTTGGCCCTGTCGACGCGCCATCTCGAGGTGGGCTACACGCCGCTGGGCGACCAGGCCGGCCTGATCGGCGCCGGCGTGCTGGCGCTGCAGGAGTTGCTGCGCGGGCGCGGCCAGGTGGGGGCCGCATGAGTGCCCATTCGCGCAGCGTGGCGGTGTCCTTCGACGGCGTCGTCAAGGCCTTCGGGCCGGTGCGGGTGCTGCACGGCGTGTCGTTCGACCTCGCGCCGGGGCGCGTGATCGGGCTGCTGGGCGAGAACGGCGCGGGCAAGAGCACGCTGATGAAGATCCTCGCCGGCTACGAGGCGCCCACTGCCGGGCAGGTGCGAATCGACGGCGCGCCCGCGCGCTTCGACGGCCCGCGCTCGGCCGAGTCGCGCGGCATCGTGATGATCCACCAGGAGTTCGCGCTGGCGGAGGACCTCACCATCGCGCAGAACGTGTTCCTGGGCCACGAACTCACGCGCGGCTGGAGGTTGGACGACGCGGCGATGCGGGCCGAGACCGCGCGCGTGCTCAAGCTGGTCGGGCTCTGCGCGCACCCGGACACGCCCGTGCGCGAGCTGATCGTCGCCGAGAAGCAACTGGTGGAGATCGCCAAGGCCTTGCAGCGCGACGCCCGCGTGCTCGTGATGGACGAGCCCACCGCCACGCTCACTCCGGGCGAGACGGAGCGCCTGTTCACGCTCATCGCGCAGCTGAAGGCCGACGGCGTGACCGTGGTCTACATCTCGCACAAGCTCGACGAGATCGAGCGCGTCACCGACGAGGTGGTGGTGATGCGCGACGGCCGCTTCGTGGCGCGCGAGGCCACGCGCGACGTCACGCGGCGCCAGATGGCCAACCTGATGGTGGGCCGCGAGCTGAGCGACCTCTATCCCGACAAGGACCCGCGCCCGCAGGCGCCGCCGCTGCTGAGCGTGCGCGGGCTGAGCGTTCCGGGCTGGGCGAGCGACATCAGCTTCGACGTCGCGCCCGGCGAGATCCTGGGCTTCGCCGGCCTCGTGGGCGCCGGTCGCACCGAGATGTTCGAGGGCCTTCTGGGCCTGCGTCCGCATCGCGTGGAGGCGCTGATGCTCGGAGGCCGATCGCTGCGCATCCGCAATCCGCGCGAGGCCGCGCGCGCCGGGATCACGTATCTCAGCGAGGACCGCAAGGGCAAGGGCCTGCACACGAGCTTCGGCCTGGCCGAGAACCTCACGCTGATGGCTCTGGAGCGTTATGCAGCGCCATGGCTGAAGCCGGCCGGCGAACGCGCCGCGCTGGAAACAGCGGTTCGGGATTTCGGCATCCGCACCGGCTCGCTGGACATGCCGGCGTCGTCGCTGTCCGGCGGCAACCAGCAGAAGCTCGCGCTCGCCAAGGTGCTGCATCCCGATCCGCGCGTGGTGGTGCTCGACGAGCCGACGCGCGGCGTCGACGTGGGCGCCAAGCGCGACATCTACTTCCTGGTCCAGCGGCTGGCGCGCGCGGGCAAGGCCGTGATCGTGATCTCGTCGGAGCTGGTGGAGCTGATCGGCATTTGCCATCGCATCGTCGTGATGCGCGCCGGCAGGCAACAGGCCGTGCTGGCCGCGGACCAACTCACCGAGGAGGCCTTGATTGCCCACGCCACCGGAATCCACTGACGCGATCGCCGCGCCCGCGGCCGCGCCGGCGCGTGCGGGCGGCGGCGTGCGACGCGCGTGGGCGCGCCTGCACGGCCTCGGGCCCGTGCTGGGGCTGGTCGCGCTGTGCGTGGCCGGCTTTGCGCTGAACCACGACTTCGCCACGCTGGACAACGCGCTGAACGTGCTCACGCGCACGTCGTTCATCGGCATCATCGCGGTGGGCATGTGCTTCGTGATCGTCAGCGGCGGCATCGACCTGTCGGTGGGCTCGATGGCGGCGCTGATCGCCGGCGGCGTCATCCTGCTCATGAACGCCCTGGGCGCGCACCACGTGGCGCCGTGGCTCGCGGTGCTGGCGGGCGCGGCCTTCGCGGTGCTGCTGGGCGCGGTGTTCGGGCTGGTGCACGGCCTGCTGATCACGCGCGGCCGCATCGAGCCCTTCATCGTGACGCTGGGCACGCTGGGCATCTTCCGCGCGACGCTCACCTGGCTGTCGGACGGCGGCGCCATCACCCTCGACAACGACCTCGCCGACGCCTATGCGCCGGTCTTCTACGGCGCCTTTCTCGGCGTGCCGATCCCGGTGTGGGTGTTCCTGCTGGTGGCCGTGGTCGGCGCGGCCATCCTCAACCGAACGGCCTACGGCCGCTACGTGCAGGCGGTGGGCTCCAACGAGCAGGTGGCGCGCTACGCCGCGGTCGACGTCGACTTCACCAAGCTCGTCACCTACGTGCTGCTGGGCGCCTGCGTGGGCGTGGCCACGCTGCTGTACGTGCCGCGCCTGGGCTCGGCCTCGCCCGGCACCGGGCTGCTTTGGGAGCTCGAGGCGATCGCGTCGGTGATCGTCGGCGGCACGGCGCTCAAGGGCGGCTCGGGCAGCATCGTCGGAACCGTGGTGGGCGCGATCCTGCTGTCGGTCATCGGCAACATCCTCAACCTGACCAGCATCATCAGCGTGTACCTCAACGCGGCGGTGCAGGGCGGTGTGATCATCGTCGTGGCCTTCATGCAGAGGCGCCGCAGATAGTTTCCTTCCCGCGGCCTGGAGAGCGCCGCTTCCGTTCCCTGTAAAAGACTGGAGACAAGCATGATTCCGATCCAACGCAGACTCGTCCTCGCCCTGGCGGCCGCCGGCTTCGCACTGGCCACGCCCCTGGCGGCCTTCGCGCAGAACAAGGTCAACCTCGGCGTGGCCATTCCGTCGGCCGACCACGGCTTCACCGGCGGCATCGTCTGGTGGGCCAACGAGGCCAAGAAGGAACTCGAGAAGAAGTATCCCGACCTCAAGGTGACGGTGAAGACGTCCAAGGACGCGGGCGAGCAGGCCAACCAACTGCAGGATCTGGTCACGGCCAACAAG
>FSZR01000914.1_pt1 | contig 11279 bp, 6 predicted proteins | sample 1638781 | NCBI WGS metagenome assembly FSZR01 (sample SAMEA3914813, study PRJEB12502) | metagenome | biome: forest; material: soil | place: Canada | collected 2011-07-07 | depth 0.3 m | reverse complement strand
TTCCGCCGGCACCAGGCCCGACACGCCCAGGCCCGTGCCCGGGCCCAGCAGCGCGATCGCGCCGTCGGGCTGCGCCTCGCCGGCACCCACCTGCACGCGCTGGCCGTGCTGCAGGCCGGGCAGGGCCATCGCCAGCGCGGTGAAGTTGTTGACGACCAGCAGCGTGGCCAGGCCCAGTTGCTGGCGCACGCGCTCGATGGAGAACGCCCAGTCGCGGTTCGTCATCTGCACCGCGTCGCCGTTGATCGGGTTGGCGATGGCGATGGCGGCGTGGCGCGGCGGCGTGCCTTCCAGGCTCTTCAGGTAGGCCTGCACGACGTCGGCGAAGCCGGCGAAGTCGGCGCACGGGTAGACCACCACATGATTGAAGTGACCGGGCGAGTCCTCCACGCAGAAGCGCGCGTAGGTGGCACCGATGTCGGCGAGCAGCCGCGGCTCCGAAGGGGAGGCCGGCGACCAGGGGCTGTCTTTCACGTCTTGGGTGCTTTCCGCGTTCATGCGCTGATTGTCGGGCCAGTCGGCCCTCTTTTCGCAGGCGGCGGAAACGGTTCCATTGGAGAGAAGCTCTTCAGGAAGGCCACTTGCGGCTACAAAACTCAGGCAGGGTAAGTAATTGAGCTACATAAGTGTCTTGGGGTGAACCAGCACGTCGACGCATCAAGGCGGTGCGACCCCCGTGTTTCTACCCGTGTCGCCGGCACCGAAATGAGCCGTTTCCTAGGCAGGAGGGCATTGCAATCACGTAAAAGATCGGTAAACTTCGCTCAAGAATCAGATGATCTAGTTTTAATACATCCGATTTCTGGCCCTCAACAACTGAGGGTCGTTTGACTACAAACACTTCGTATCGACCGGCGCGCCGCAGAGCGGCAGACCGCAGAACTTAGGAGACAAGCTGGTGAATAACTCAATGGGTAAGCGTTCGGCCGCCGCGTTCAAGCTCAAGCCGACCATGACGTTCGCAGGTCAAGCCACGGTGGGCGCGTTCGTCGCCCTGGCCGCCTCGGGCTCGGTCTATGCACAGGGTGCCACCGCGGCGGCCCCCGCAGCCTCGGCCGCCTCTGCGGCCTCGGAGGGCGAGGTGCAACAGGTCGTCGTCAGCGGCATCCGCCGCGGCATCGAGGCTGCGATCTCGGTCAAGAAGAACGCGGACCAGATCGTCGAGGCGATCTCGGCGGAAGACATCGGCAAGCTGCCCGACACCACGATGGCCGAGTCGCTGGCTCGCCTGCCCGGCGTCACCACGCAACGTGACAGCAACGGCAACGCGACCAACGTGTCCATCCGCGGCCTGGGCCCGGACTTCAACGGCTACCTGCTCAACGGCCGCGAACAGACCAGCACCGGCGACAGCCGCGCCAGCGACCTGAGCGTCTACCCGGTCGAGCTGATGGCCGGCGCCACCGTCTTCAAGACGGCCGACGCCACCCTGATGACCGCCGGCCTGGCCGGCACCATCGACCAGAAGCTGATTGACCCGCTGATGATGGGAAAGCGCTCCATCGTGATCAGCGCCAAGAAGCTCGAGACCAGCCGCGGCATCAGCGGCATCAAGCCCGGACGCGGCAACGAGTTCTCGGCCAACTACGTCGACCAGTTCGCCAACAAGACCATCGGCGTGGCGATCGGCTACGTCCACAAGTCCGTGACGTCCTCCTCGCAGGGCGACAGCGGCTGGGGCGATCGCACGTACGACGCCACGACCACCGACGGCACGCAGCTGACCGGCGTCACCCTGAAGGGCTTCGGCAACGGCATCAACGCCTCGTCGACCCAGAACAAGGACGAGCGCAGCAGCCTGGCCGGCGTTCTGGAGTTCCGTCCCAACGACACGTGGAAGAGCGAGCTCGATTTCTTCCACGCCAAGATCAACACCACCAACACGACGGCCCAGGTCCAGTTCGACCTCGGCAACGTGGCCAACACCATCACGAACGCGACGGTGTCCAACGGCAGCGTGACCTCCGGCACGATCGCCCTCGGCCCGGAGATGCTGCACGGCCTGATCGACGCCAACGAGAACGTCGTCGACAAGGACACCCTGCAGTCCATCGGCTGGCGCAACGACCTCAAGCTGAGCGACACGTGGCGCGCCACGCTCGACCTGAGCCACAACTCGGCCAAGCGCGTCGAGCGCGACATCCAGTACTGGGCCAACTCCGCGGCTGCCGACACGCTGACCTTCACCGGCGACGGCAACGGCAACTTCACCAGCCTGAAGATGGGCAACCCGTCGGTCTACACCGATCCGGCCCAGCTGGCGCTGCGCGACACGGGCTGGAGCGGCCAGCCCGGCGTGGCGCAACAGGGCTACGACAAGGGACCGACCACGCTGGACAAGATCACCGCCGAGCGCCTGGACTTCACGCACGACCTGCCGGGCGGCGGCATGTTCAGCGACCTCGTGTTCGGCGCCAACGTGACGACCCGCACAAAGGACCGCACGAACGTCGACGCCGTGATCGAAGCGGCCGGTGCCGACGTCACCGCCGCCGTCCCGTTCCCGACCGGCTCGCACATCGTGAACAACGTTGGCGGCACCGGCATCGACATGCTGGCCATCAACCCGAGCACCGACCTGGTTCCCGGCACGGTGCTGCAGAGCAAGTACGCCAGCGACATCCTGTCCAAGACCTTCAACGTGCGTGAACAGGTCACCACGGTGTACGGCAAGCTGGACATCGACAGCCAGGTCGGCCAGATTCCGGTGCGCGGCAACCTCGGCCTGCAATACGTCCGTACCAACCAGCGCTCGGGCGGCTACCGCGCCGACACCCCGTCCAACAACGGCGTGAGCCTGTCGGGCCCGACGACCGAGAGCTTCGCGGGCATCACCTACAGCGACGTGCTGCCGTCGCTGAACCTGACGGCCGACCTGGGCGGCGACAACCTGCTGCGCTTCGGTGCCGGCGTCCAGCTGGCGCGCGACACGCTGACCGACATGCGCAATTCGTTCACGCTGTCGGACGACACCACGAACCACGTGCTCGTGGGCACCGGCGGCAATCCGTCCCTGAAGCCGTTCAAGGCCAAGACGCTGGACCTGTCCTACGAGAAGTACTTCGCCAACAAGGAAGGCTACTTCAGTGGTGCGCTGTTCTACAAGCACCTGGACACGTACATCATCTCCAAGACCGTCACCGGCTACGATTTCACGCAGGCGGCGACGGCCCTGGGCGTCGGCCCGGATACGAGCACCGGCAGCTACCTCGGCTCGTACACGACCACCGTCAACGGCAGCGGCGGCAACCTCAAGGGCATCGAACTGGCGCTGCAACTGCCGTTCAGCATGCTGACGCACTACCTGGACGGCCTGGGCATCAGCGGCAGCTGGTCCGACACCACGTCGTCGGTGAAGACGCCCAACACCATCGGCCTGAACCCGACCGACGCCGTGCCCGCGAACGGCCAGATCAGCCTGCCCGGCCTGTCGCACATCAACAAGAAGCTGATGGTGTACTTCGAGTCCCACGGTTTCAGCGCTTTCGTCGCCGAGAACATGCGTTCGCGCTACATCGGCAACGTGGCCAACGAAGGTGTCGGCGGCTTCCCGCGCCTGATGTACATTGAGCCGCAGAAGTGGGTGTCGGCGCAGGTCGGCTACGAGGTGCAGGACGGCTGGCTCAAGGGCCTGGCCGTGCGCCTGGAAGGCAACAACCTGAACAAGCCGACCTACCGCGATTCGAACCCGACGAACACCAAGACCGGCGCCTCGCTGGACCTGGGCGTGACCTACAAGTTCTGACGGTGCCGGAACGCGCCGTCGCACGGAACCACGTGCGGCGGCGTCCCAGCGGTTCTTGCAAAGACCCTTGCGCGATGCACCTTCGGCAAGGGTCTTGTTCTTGGAGCGATGCAAATGGATGAAGCAGGGCGGCTGTCCGTCGTCATCGTCGGCGGCGGCACCTCGGGTTGGATGACCGCCGCGGCGCTGTCGAAGGTGCTGCGGGGCAAGCACGACATCCGGCTGGTCGAGTCCGACGAGATCGGCACGATCGGCGTCGGCGAGGCCACGATCCCGATGATCGCGCAGTTCAACCGGGTGCTCGAGATCGACGAGGACGAGTTCATCCGCGCGACGCAGGCCACGTTCAAGCTGGGCATCGAGTTCGTCAACTGGGGCCGCATCGGCGACCGCTACCTCCACGGCTTCGGCGACTTCGGCAAGCCGTTGTGGTCGGTCGATTTCCACCAGTACTGGCTCAAGCGGCACCTGGCGGGCCAGGACGACGACCTCGAGCGCTATTCGATCAACACGCTGGCCTGCCGGCAGGGCAAGTTCCTGCGTCCGCGCGCGGACATGCCCAACTCGCCGCTGTCGCAGATCCGCTATGCATTCCACTTCGACGCGAGCCTGTACGCGCGATACCTGCGCCAGTATTCGGAGAAGCGTGGCGTGCGGCGCATCGAAGGGCGCATCACCGACGTCCGCGTGCGCGAGGGCGATGGCCACGTCGAATCGGTGACGCTGAAGTCGGGCGAGGTGGTGGCGGGCGACCTGTTCATCGACTGCTCGGGTTTCCGCGGCCTGCTCATCGAGGACACGCTCAAGACCGGCTACGAGGACTGGTCGCACTGGCTGCCATGCGACCGCGCCGTGGCCGTGCCCTGCGCGCCCGTGCCCGACCCGCTTCCGTACACGCGCGCCACCGCGCACGCGGCCGGCTGGCAATGGCGCATCCCGCTGCAGCACCGCACCGGCAACGGCCACGTGTTCTGCAGCCGCTACATCAGCGAGGACGAGGCCACGTCGGTGCTGATGGGCAACCTCGACGGCGCCGCGATGGCCGAGCCGCGCGCGCTGCGCTTCCAGACCGGACGGCGCGTGAAGGCCTGGAACCGGAACGTCGTCGCCATCGGCCTGGCCAGCGGGTTCATCGAGCCGCTGGAGTCCACCAGCATCCACCTGGTGCAGATGGGCATCGCGCACCTGATGACGTACTTCCCGTCGCGCGGCTTCGATGCGGCGGTGACGGACGAGTACAACCGCATGATGAAGGACGAGTTCGAGTGGGTGCGCGACTTCGTCGTGCTGCACTACAAGGCCACCGAGCGCGACGACAGCCCGTTCTGGAACTACTGCCGCGAAATGCCCGTGCCGCCGGGCCTGCAGGCGCGCATGGACCTGTTCAAGGCCGACGGCCGCGTGTATCGCGAGGGCGAGGAACTGTTCACCAAGCCGAGCTGGCTGCAGGTGATGCTCGGCCAGCGCCTGCGGCCGGCCGGCTACCACCCGCTGACCGACCTGATGAGCGAGGCCGAGATCGAGCGGCACCTCGCCGAAGTAGCCAAGGTGACGAAAGCGTGCGTCGAGGTGATGCCCTCGCACGCCCGGTTCATCGCCGACCACTGTGCCGCAGCGCCGATCCGCGCTGCGTGAAAGGACTCTTGCATGAAGAAGATTTCACTGCTGTCCCTGGCCGCCGCCGCGCTGCTGCTGGCAGGCTGTGCGATCGCCCCCCGCGGCGCCAAGCTGACCTACGAAACGTCGCCGGCGGGCGCGATGCTGTCCGAGGGCGGCAAGGACATCGGCGTCGCGCCGGTGATGCGCGCGTACCCCGCGGCCGATGCCAACGGCGGCGACATCCGCACGCCGGTGGTGACGGCCACGTGGCCCAGCGGTGCCAAGGCCACGTTCTGGACCTTCCTGAAGCCCGGCGACGACCACGTCACCACCATCGCCCGGCCGGCCGCCGCGCCGAACCTGCAGGCCGACCTGGACAACGCGCAGAAATACCAGAGCGACGAGCAGCGCCGCAAGGAGATGGCCGCGCATGACCAGGCGCGCAACTCCGCGCGCTGCCAGGCGCAGATGCGCGGCGGTGCCACCGGCATTGACGACTGCAAGTGACGGGCGGCCGTCGCGCTCAGGGCGCGCGGCGGCAGTTGATGAACGCGTTGGCCGTGAGCCGGCCGACCGCCGGATCGGCGCTGAGCTGGTCCGGCCGTCCGATGTCGCCCGAGTGGAAGCAGCACGCGTCGTACAGGATCATGCGGTTCCACGTGGCGGGCACGCGCGCCACGCGCTCGAAGAACGCGTTGCTGCCATCCATGTAGCCGGGCGCGACGCCATGGCGCGCGCTGAACGCCTCGGCGCCCAGCGCGTTGCTGTCACGCAGCAGCGCCTCGATGACCTCGGGTGGCTGACGCGGCACGTAGAAGCTGGTGCCGCCCAGCGACGGATCTCGGAACAGGTAGAGCACGGACGCCACGTAGGCAGCCGCCGGCCCGGGCTCGGGTGCGTCGCGATGGCACTGCCATTGACGCGGGTCGAGCTGCGCGGGCGGCGTCGTCACCATCGACAGACGCAGGTCGTGGGCGAGCACGCCGGCCACGCCCAGGACTTCCTGGACGTGCATGGCGAAGAAATCGACGAAGCCCGCTGACAGGTCGCCAGGCGCGGGCCGCACGACGCCGGGGTAGGGAAACGTGCGCGGCGGCTGGAACGCCTGGCCCGAGGCCCAGGCGACCACGCCGTCGGGATCGAGCAGCACGTCGTCGACCACCACCACCGGCGCGCGCCCGGGCAGCGGCACCGTGGTGACGGTGGGCCGTGGATTGAACAAGTTGGCGGCCGCGCTCTCCGGGTTCATGAGGAAAGTCTCGCATGGGGAGACTTGCCTCGTCAGCGGGGCGCAGCGGCTGGACGAGTGAAGTTAGGTTTCCGTGGAGGTCTCGATTGAGTCAATCCTGACGCAATCGTATTCAGCGGTGCGCCGCGTCCACCAGCACGGTGCCGAAGCGGGGCGGCACGGTCAGGTGCAGCGTGCGGGTCGACGTGGACTGCGTGGCGTGCGTGAGCGCGTCGGCCCAGCGCGCGGGCGCGTCCGCGGGCAGCGTGACGTCCACGGTGCGCGCGGCATCGTCGTTGTTGGTGGCGGTGAGGGCCCAGTGGCCGGCGTCCTCGCGCGCCAGCACCACCACGTGCTCGTCGGCGTACAGCGGCGCGCGCAGCGTGCCGTGGCGCAGCACCGGCATCGACTTGCGCAGCGCGGTCAGCTGGCGCACATCGGCCAGCAGGTGTTCGTCGGGATGGCCGCCCAGGTCGGCCCACGGGTAGGTGGCGCGGTTCATCGGGTCGGCGCCGCCGGTGACGCCCACCTCGTCGCCGTAGTAGATGGCGGGCGAGCCGGGGTAGGTCATCTGGAACAGCATCGCCAGGCGCAGCTTGTCCTTGGCCAGCGCCACCTGCACGGGCGTGGCGCCGTCGACGTCGCCGAACACGTTCAGCGTGCGCGGCACGTCGTGCGAGGACAGCAGGTTCATCAGCGCCGAGAAGCTCTGCGGCGGATACGCCTCGCGCATCTCCTCGAGGTTGGCCACCATCACGCGTGCGTCGCCGCCGTTGGCGTAGTCCAGCACGGCGTTGCGGAAGATGTAGTTCATCGTCGAGTCGAACTCGTCGCCGAGGAAGAACTTGGACGCGTCCCACCATGCCTCCGACACCGTGATCGCATCGGGCTTGGCGCGCTTGACCGCGATGCGCCACTCGCGCCAGAAGTCGTCCGGCACCCACGGCGCGACGTCCATGCGCCAGCCCGCGGCGCCCATCTTCAGGTACGTCTTCATCACCGAGTCGGGCGCGCCGTATGCGAAGTCGCGGAAAGACTTGGAGGACTTGTCGATCTCGGGCAGGTCGGACACGCCGGTCCAGCCCTTGTACTGCTTGTCCGGATCGCCTTGGGTGGGGTCGAACGTATACCAGGTGGCGTAGGGCGACTTCGGGTTCACCTTTCCGCCCTCGAACGCGCCCTGGCCGCCGCGCGTGCCGAAGCGGTCGAAGTAGATCGAGTCGGCGCCGGTGTGGTTCAGCGACGCGTCGGGCAGCACGCGCAGGCCGCGCCTGGCCGCCTCGCGGCACAGGCGCGCGAACGCGTCGTTGCCGCCGAAGTGCGGGTCGATGTGCTTCCAGTCGGCGGTGTCGTACTTGTGGTTGCTGGCCGCGGTGAACATCGGCGTGATGTACAGCGTGTTGGCGCCGACGCTCTTGATGTAGTCGAGCTTCGAGAGGATGCCGGCGATGTCGCCGCCGAAGAAGTCGTTGCTCCACTGGTCGTCGCTTCCGTCGCCGGAGTTCGGGCGGAAGGGCTTCTCGTTCCAGTTGGCGTGGAACTCGACCGTCTTGTCATGGAACCTGTCGACGCCCGGCTTGGGGTCGTTGCTGCGGTCGCCGTTGCGGAAGCGCTCGGGGAAGATGTAGTAGTAGACCGCGTCCTTCGCCCACGCCGGCACCGTGTAGGGCGCGTAGACGGTCTGGCGGAAGCGGCGGATGCGCCGCGCCGAGTGCGGGCTCGCCTCGACGACGCCCGCGCCGCCGGCGCCTTTCTCGCGCGTCCAGTAGATGGGCGTGCCGTTGTTCTCGAACACGAAGGTCTTGCCGCCGATCTTCAGTTCGAACCAGTAGCCGTGGATGGCCGCGGCGTCGAAGCGATAACGGCCGCGCCAGCGCTCGCGCCCGGACGCGTCCGCGGGCGTGCGCGCCAGCGTCACGCGCGCGAGCGGCGCGTACGCGAGCGTGGTCTGGTCGCCTTCGAGCGAGCGCTTCTCGACGACCAGCGTCACCTGCTCGACGCCGGGCAGCGCGCCCAGCGAGAACGCGACCTCGGTGCCGGTGGCGACCGCGCCGTAGGGCGACTTGTCGGCGGCCTTCTGCGAGTCGAACGCGACGCTCAGCGCGATGGGGTCGGTGACGGTGGACACGGCCGCGACGGCGCGCGGCGTGTCGGCGGGCAGGTCGGTGATGGTGAGCGTGGGCGCGCCGCCCGGCGTGGCCGAGGGCGAGAGCGACAGGCGCGTCATGCCCTGGAACGTGTACTTCAGCGCCTCGCCCTTGCGCGCCAGCGGGAGGGCCTGGCCGGGCTTCGCGCTCGCGGCGCCGGACGTGCCGAAATCGGCGTCGGCCGACCAGTCCTCGTCGCCGATCTTGAAACTCTGCTCGCCGTGCAGTTCGCCGATGAGCTCCCAGTGGTCGCAGTCCCAGTGCAGCGCGGCCTGGTCCTCGGCGCGCCAGCCGTCCATCGTGCCGCGCACGTAGAGGTCGCGGTCCTGCAGCGGGTCGGGGCGGCAGTCGGCGGCGAAGGTGGAGGTGGCGCAGAGCGCGAGCGCGAGGACGGAGGCGGCGAAGGGCGGGCGGATCATTGAACGCGCTTGTAGTTGGTGTAGCCGCCAGGCGGTGCGACGTCGGGCTTGAGCACGACGAAGCCGTGCGCGGGGAGCGTGAGGTGCATCAGGGCGGAGAACAGCTTGACGTCGGCCAGCGTGTTCTCGTCGGCGAGCAGGTTGACCATGCGCGTGCCGTCCATCAGCTTGGAATCGGGCACCAGCACGGTGTCGGTCACCTCCTGGTCGGACGGGTTCAGCAGCACGACGACGGCGTCGGCCGCGTGGTCGGTGTAGCGCTCGAAGCCCACCAGCTTGCCCGCGACGACCGTGCGGTAGTCGCCGACGCGCAGCGCGCGGTGGTCCTTGTGCAATGAGACGAGCCGCTTGCTCCAGTTCAACACCGCGTTGTCGGGCTTGACGAGATCCCAGCGCATCGGGGCGCGCATCTCGGGGTCGTCGCCGCCTGGCATGTCGAGCTCGGTGCCGTAGTACATGTCGGGCGCACCGGGCAGCGTGAACTGCAGCACCTGCGCGAGACGGCGCTCGCGCGCGTCGGGCAAGGCGCTCGCGAGGCGCGGCGTGTCGTGGTTGTCGAGGTAGACCCACGACTTCAGGATGTGCTCGTAGTCGGCGTCCTGCACGATGCGGTCGATCATCTTCTGGCCCGTGGCCGCGTCGATGCGGCCCGCGGCCATGTTGATGATGACCTGGCGCAGCGTGAAGTGGATCAGGCCGTCGACCGACGGGTACCACTCCCTGGGGAAGTTGGCGATCTCGCCCACCACCAGCGATCCGGGCTTCTCGTCGTGCGCGGCCTGCGTGAGCTCGCCAAGGTACTTGAAGCCGATGTCGAAGGCCACATCCAGGCGCCAGCCGTCGACGCCATCGCGCAGCCAGCCGCGCACGACCGACGCGTGGGCGGCGTAGAGGTCGTCGCGCACGGCGGGGTTCTCGAGGTTCAGCTCGGGCAGGTTCTCGGCCAGGGCCCACGAGCGCGCGCCGCCGGCGAACTGCGGGCCGAAGACGAACCAGTTGCGATACGGGCTGTGGGTATCGGCCTCGGCCTGCTTGAACAGCGGCGAATTGCGGCCCATGTGGTTGAACACGCCGTCCAGCACCAGCTTCATGCCGCGTCGGTGCACGTCCTGCGCGAGCTCGCGCGCGTCGTCGCGCGTGCCGTATTCGGGCGAGACGGCGCGGTAGTCCAGCGAGTCGTACTTGTGGTTGGTGTACGCGAGGTCGATCGGGTTCAGGTACAGCACGTCGGCGCCCAGGCCCTGCACGTAGTCGAGCTTGCCGCGCAGGCTCTGCAGGTCGCCGCCCCAGAAGTCGACCTCGTGGCTCCAGACCTTGGCGTCGGGCAGGTAGGTGCCGTGCACGGGCAGGTCGGTCCACGCGTGCAGTTTCTTGGGCGCCGGGTAGAGCGCGCGCTTGGCCTCGAGGTTGGCCGGCGGCGCGAAGCGGTCGACGTAGACCTGGTAGACGACGGCGCCGTTGCGCCAGTCCTTCTCGCGGGCCTCGAACACGCCGGCGAGCGGCTGGTCGAAGCCGTTGGCGAAGTTCTCGCGCGGCGCGGTCGTTTGCGCAAAGGCGCCAGCGCAGCACGCGCTCGCCAGCAGCGTGACGAGCAGCGTGCGGGTCATTCCTTCACGCCCCCGGCCGTCAGGCCCGACACGATCCAGCGCTGCGCCGCGAGGAAGACCACGGTGATGGGCAGGCCCGACAGCACCGCCGCGGCCGCGAAGTCGCCCCACAGGTACTTCTGGTCGGCCAGGTAGTACTTGGAGCCGACGGCCAGCGTGAGGTTGGACTCCTCGCGCAGCAGGATCGACGCGACGGGGTATTCGATGATGGTGCCCACGAAGGCCAGCACGAACACCACCATCAGGATGGGCACGGCCATCGGCAGCAGCACGCGGAAGAACGCCTGGAAGTGCGAGGCGCCGTCCACCTTCGCGCATTCCTCGATCTCCACCGGGATCGTCTCGAAGTAGCCGCGGATCGTCCAGACGTGCGTGGCGACGCCGCCCAGGTAGGCCACGATCAGGCCGCCGTGGGTCTCCAGGCCCAGCGCCGGGACGTAGTTGCCGATGGTCTCGAAGATCGCGTAGATGGCCACCAGCGCCAGCACCGGCGGGAACATCTGCAGCAGCAGCATGCTGTTGAGGATGGGCATC
>FSZR01000775.1_pt1 | contig 11292 bp, 8 predicted proteins | sample 1638781 | NCBI WGS metagenome assembly FSZR01 (sample SAMEA3914813, study PRJEB12502) | metagenome | biome: forest; material: soil | place: Canada | collected 2011-07-07 | depth 0.3 m | reverse complement strand
GTCGCTCGGCGCGCTGGGCATCTCGCCCGACGCGCTCGACTGGCCCGTGTCGCGCCTGTCCACCGGCGAACGCCAGCGCCTTGCGCTGCTGCGCGCGATCACGCCGCGCACCAAGGCCTTGCTGCTGGACGAGCCGACCTCGGGCCTGGACGCCAGCAACGTCGTGCGCGTCGAGGACCTGCTGCGCCGCCTGCTCGCGCGCGGCATCGCCATCGTGCTGGTGACGCACGACGCCGCGCAGGCCGCGCGCCTCGCGCAGCGCCGCTTCACGCTGGCGGATGGCCGGCTCGTCGAGGAGACCGCATGAACCCGCCGCCGGTCAGCGCCTGGGAACTCGCGGCCGCGTCGGGCCTGGTGCTGGCCAACGCGGGGCTGTCGGTCCTGTTCGAGGCGGGGCTCGCGCGCACGCTGGTCGTCGCGGCGATCCGCGCGATCGTGCAGCTCGTGTTCGTCGGCTTCGTGCTGAACGCGGTGTTCGCGCTGCAATCGCCGTGGCTGGTGGGCGCGGTGGTGCTGGCGATGCTGGCCATCGCGGGCTTCGAGATCCAGTCGCGCCAGGAGCGCCGGCTGCGCGGCGTGTGGCGCTACGGGCTGGGCGCGGGCATCACGCTGTTCGCGACGCTGCTCGTGGGCGCGTTCGCGGTGGCCATGGTGCAGCCGCGGCCGCTGTACGACCCGCACGTCGTCATCCCGCTGGTGGGCATCCTGCTGGGCAGCGTGATGAACGGCGTCAGCATCAGCCTGAACGCGTTCAACGGCGGCGTGGTGCGCGAGCGCCAGGCCATCGAGGCGCAGCTGGCGCTGGGGGCGACGCGCTCGCGCGCGCTCAAGCCGCTGCAGCGCAGCGCGCTGCGCGGCGGGATGATCCCGGTGGTCAACCAGATGTCGGCCGCCGGCATCATCACGCTGCCCGGCATGATGAGCGGCCAGATCCTCGCGGGCATGAACCCGCTCGAGGCGGCCAAGTACCAGGCGCTGGTGCTGCTGCTGCTGTCCGCCGGCGCGGCGCTGGGCGCGTTCGCGACGGTGTGGGTGGCCACGCGGCGCATCACCGACGAGCGGCATCGTCTGCGGCTCGACCGGCTGGTCGTCTGACCGGCGGATCGCTGCCGGTCCATCGGCGCCATGCGCAGCTGGTGCGGGCGGGCAGGCGGCTCGTCGCAACCCGGTTGGTGGCGCGTTCGAAGGCTCCGATAGTCCATCCATCGGAACACGAAACGCGGTTCCGAACCCACCAGACACCCGGAGCCCACCATGACCAAGACCACCGCCCAAGCCGCCGCCATCGTCCTGTCCGCCCTCATGAGCCTGAGCGTCGTCGCCGGCATGAACGGCATCGCGACGTCGCAGTACGCCAAGGCGGACGGCCTGGCCATGGCGCCCTACGGCCAGACGCACGTCGCCGTGCAGCACGTGACGGTGGTCGGCCACCGCGCCGCCTGACCCGACGCCGGGCGCCCCGTGCGGGCGCCGCCCTCGCTCCTTCAGCCTCGCCGCGTGCGAGGCTTTTTTCATGCCGCGCGCATCCGCGCGTCCGACCTGCGGCAGGGTCGCGAAGGCCGGCGCACTGTCGAGGGCCTGCTGGCGCGCGCTCAGGTCGAGCGGCGCACGGTCGGTTGGCGCCGGTCCGCGAGCGGCGCCAGGTGATCCGCGACCAGCGATCGCAGCACCACCAGCCGTCCCTTGAAGAAGTGGTCGGCGCCCGGCACCACCACCACGGGCTGGCCGTCCAGGCGCGCCCAGTCCAGCACCGAGGCCAGCGGCACGCGGTCGTCGCGCTCGCCGTGCACCACCAGCGCGCCCGGTATACCTGACGGGGTATCGTAGACTTGGCTGCCGCGCACGTTGCCGTACGGCAGGCCGGCGAGCGCGACGCGGCGCAGCGGGTGCCCCGCCTCGGCCATCTGCTTGGCCACCTTGGCCGCCACGAACGCGCCGAACGAGAAGCCCACCAACGCGAGCTCGAGCTTGGCGTGCGCGGCGCGCAGGGCGTCGGCGAGCTGGCGGACGTCGTCGGCCTCGCCGCCGGCGCTCGCGTGCTCGCCCGCGCTGCGGCCCACGCCGCGGAAGTTGGGGCGCAGCACCAGGAAGCCGATGTCGGCGAGTCCCTTGGCCAGCGTCGCCGGCACCTTGTGCTCGGCCGTCCCGCCCTGCGTGGGATGCGGGTGCAGCACGATGGCCATCGCCGACGGTTCGCCGCGCGGACGGTCGACGAAGACCTCCAGCGCGCCGACCGGGCCTTGCAGCAGGATCGGGCCTTCCGGCAGCGGCAGGGTCAGTTCCATCGTCGGGCCTTTCGGGAGGTCGATGCGCGGGCCGGCGTCATGAGCGGCCCACCAGGTCGGCGACGAGCAGCACCAGCTCGGCGACGTCGAACGGCTTGGCCAGGTGCGCCTGGAAGCCGGCCAGCAGCGAACGCTTGCGATCCTCGGCGCGCGCGAACGCGGTCAGCGCCAGCGCGGGGATGCGCGCGTGGCGGGCCTCGGTGGCGCGCAGCGACCGCATCATCTGGTAGCCGTCCATGCCGGGCATGCCCACGTCGCTGACGAGTACGGTAGGGCGCGACGACGCCAGGGCCGCCAGGGCGTCGGCTGCCGACGCGAACGTGGTCACCTGCGCGCCCTGGTCGGTGAGCACGCGCCGCAGCAGGTCGCGCGCGTCGGCCTCGTCGTCGACGATGAACGCGTGCACGCCGTCGAGCCGCGGCAGCGGCGTGGCATCGATCTCCGGCGGTTCGGCCGTGGGATGCGCGCGCGAGCGTTCCGCGTCCACCTGCATGATGGAGATGGGCAGTTCCACCGAGAACGTGGCGCCCAGTCCCTCGCCCGGGCTGGCGGCGCGGATGCTGCCGCCGTGCAGCTCGACGAGCTGGCGGCAGATCGCCAGTCCCAGGCCCAGGCCGCCGTGCGCGCGCGTGCTCGAGCCGTCGCGCTGCGAGAAGCGGTCGAACACCAGCGGCAGGAAATGCGCCGGCATGCCGATGCCGTTGTCGGACACGCTCAGCTCCACGTGCGAGTTCACGCGTTGCAGCAGCACCTGCACCTTGCCGCCCTTGGGCGTGAACTTGATGGCGTTGGTGAGCAGGTTCCACACGACCTGCTGCAGCCGGCCGGGGTCGCCGTTGACGATCGCGCGCGCCGGGTCGAGCAGGCAGGTGATGCGGATCTCCCTGGTCGCGGCCGCCGGGCCGGCCGAGTCCACCGCGGCCTGCACGATGTCGGCGATCTGCACCTGCTGCAGGTCGAGCCGCAGCTTGCCGGTCATGATGCGGCTGAGGTCCAACAGGTCGTCGATCAGCTGCACCTGCGCGCGGGCGTTGCGGTCGATGACCTCGATGGCGCGGCGCTGGTCGATCGCGTCGGCGCGCTCGGCCTTGAGCAGCACCTGCGTCCAGCCGAGGATGGCGCTCAGCGGCGTGCGCAGCTCGTGCGACAGCGTGGCGAGGAACTCGTCCTTCACGCGTGTGGCGCGCTGCGCCTCGACGCGGGCGCTGCGTTCGGCGTCGAGCATCTCCTCGCGCTCCTGGCCGGCCACCGCCAACTGCTCGGCGAGCTGGCGCTCGGTGAGGTCGCGCGTGAGCTTGGCGTAGCCCAGCAGGCGGCCCGACTCGTCGCGCATGGCCGTGATGGCGACGTTGGCCCAGAACCGGGTGCCGTCCTTTCGGATACGCCACCCCGTATCGACGAAGCGGCCCGTCTGTCCGGCCTCGCGCAGCTCGTGCTCGGGCCAGCCGCTGTCCTTGACGTCCTGCGGATAGAACACCGAGAAGTGCCGGCCCACGATCTCGTCGGCGTTGTAGCCCTTGATGCGCTGCGCGCCGACGTTCCAGGTGGCGACGTTGCCGTTGACGTCCAGCATGAAGATCGCATAGTCGGCGACGCCGTCCACCAGCAGGCGGAAGCGTTCCTCGCTCTGGCGCAGCGCCTCCTCGTGATGGCGCCGCTGCGTGAGGTCGCGCGTGACCTTGGCGTAGCCCACCAGCTCGCCGCTGGGCTCGCGCATCGCGGTGATCACCACGTTGGCCCAGAACATCGAGCCGTCCTTGCGCACGCGCCAGCCCTCGTCCTCGAACGAGCCGACCTCGCTGGCCACGCGCAGCTCGTGCTCGGGCAGGCCGCGCGCGAGCGCCTCGGGCGGGTAGAAACGCGAGAAATGGCTGCCGAGGATCTCGTGCGCGCGGTAGCCCTTGAAGCGCTCGGCGCCGGCGTTCCAGGTGACGACGTGGCCGCCCGGGTCGAGCATGAAGATAGCGTAGTCGCGCACGCTCTCGACCAGCAGGCGGAAGCGCTCCTCGCTCGCGCGCAGGTTGCTGGTAGGGCTCGGATTGTCCTGCTTGGTCATCGGCTGGGCGCGGTCGGCGGTGGTCGATGGTACGCCGGTGCGCGCTGATCGGACGTTCGGTCGCGCGCGCGCCACGCGCCCCCACGGCCGAGCGGGCGCGCCCGTTGCCTGAACGATTTGTCAGGAAACCAAGCCATGCCCAACTGCAAGATCCTCGTCGCCGACGACAACCACGACGCTGCCGACAGCCTCACCGACCTGCTGAACGCCGTAGGCTACGACGCGCAGGCCGTGTACGACGGCCAGCAGGCGCTGGACGCCGGCCGCGCGCTGCACCCCGACCTCGCGCTGCTGGACGTGCAGATGCCGCACGTCGATGGCTGCGAGGCCGCGCGCCGCATGCGCGAGGACGCCGACGCCCCTCGCACCATCGCTTCCATCAGCGGCCTGTCGCCCGACGAGGAACCGATGCGCTCGATGGGCGGTGTCTTCGACGCCCATTTCCGCAAGCCGCTCGACCCCGACCAACTGCTGGACTTCGTGCGCGGCCGCCTCGGCCCGCCCCCCGACGGCCACTGACGAGCGGGCCTGCACCTTGCTGCCGGCAGGGCTCATCAACCGGAGCACATTCCATGACCCATCCCATTGCGGACACCCTCGGCAACGCCATCGGTGCGATGCGCGCCGACGACGACATGAAGACGGTGCTCGACGAACTCGGCAAGCTGACCGACAAGCACATCGAGGATCTGGACGTCGCCGCGGCACGCAACGAGCCGACGCCGGCCACGGCCGTCAAGTCGCTGCTGCGCCAGCGCGGGCAGTCCACCGACCCGGCCGTGCTGGTGCCAGGCATCACGTCGCACGACACCACGATCCCCGGTGCCGCGGGCAGCCTGCCGGCGCGCATCTACACGCCCGCGGGCGCGGGCCCGTTCCCGCTCGTCGTGTACTTCCACGGCGGCGGCTGGGTGATCGCCGACAAGGAGGTCTACGACGGCGGCGCACGCGGCCTGGCCAAGGAGGCCAATGCCGTCGTGGTGTCCGTGGACTACCGTCAGTCGCCCGAGCATAAGTTCCCCGCCGCGTGGGACGACGCGCTCGCCGCGTACCGCTGGGTCGCGGACAACGCGGGGCAGCTCAACGGCAACCCGGCCCGCATCGCGCTGGCGGGCGAGAGCGCCGGCGGCAATCTGGCGCTGGCCACGGCGATCGCCGCGCGCGACGCCGGACTCGCACGGCAGCCCTGCCACGTGGTGGCCGTCTATCCCGTCACGCAGACCAGCCTCAACACCGAGTCCTATCTCGAGAACGCGATCGCCAAGCCGCTCAACCGCGCAATGGTGGCGTGGTTCGTGGACAAGCTCACCACGTCCAAGGACGACCTCGAGGACACCCGCCTGCAACTGGTCGACGCCAACCTCACCGGCCTGCCGAGCGTCACGCTGATCAACGCCGACATCGACCCGCTGCGCAGCGACGGCGCCAAGATGGAGGACGCGCTGCGCAAGGCGCGCGTGCCGGTCGAACGCCGCAACTACGACGGCGTGACCCACGAGTTCTTCGGCATGGCCGCGGTCGTGGCCAAGGCGCGCGAGGCGCAGGCCTGGGCCGGCGACCGCCTGCTGGAGGCCTTCGCGGCGGCGTGATCCTGCATCGCCGATGGGAAGACGGGCTCGCGAGGAGCCCGTCTTCGTTCCTGGGTGGCCTGCCTCAATGGAAGAACAGGTACAGCAGCACCAGGACGCCGAGGGGAATGCCGAGGAACCAGCCGATGACGTACTTGCCCATGATGATCTCCTTTGGTTGATTGCGCCGCGGAGGGCGCCATGGGCTGAGTGTGGCAACCGGAGTGCCGGGTCGGAGAGCGCCTGCACGCAGCGCACCGTACGGTAGAGTTCGCCGGAACTTCCGGGAGGGGAACATGGGACGTCTGGGAGCGCGCAGCGCCGGCTGGATGGTTGCGGCGGCCATGGGGGTGCTCGGCTTGGTGCTGGCCGCTGCGCCTCGCCAGGCGAGGGCGCAGGTGGTGCCGATCCTCGATGCGCGGATCGTGCTGCCGCACGAGTACAAGGACGACGAGTATCACGAGAAGGGCGTCTGGAACGCGCAGGTGACGCCCGATGGTTCGAGAGTCGTGACGTACTACGATCAGGTCGTGCGCGTCTGGGACGGCCGCACGGGGGCCAAGCTCTTCGACCTGAGCGGCCACAAGGCGGCGGTGAGCGTCATCAAGATGAACCAAGACGGCCGGCTGGTGGCCAGCGTCGCGCGCGACAAGAGCCTGCGCGTCTGGAGTGTGTCCACCGGCAAGCTGGAGCGCGACTTCGGCATCCGCGACGCCCGCATCAAGTGGCTCGGGTTCACGCGGGACGGCGCGCTCGTGACCGTCGATTTTTCGGGCACGTTATCGATCCTGGATCTGGCGGACGGCTCGGTGCGCAAGGCGTATCCGGTTGAAAAGAAGGGCGTCTTCTCGATCGAACTCGACGCCGATGCCTCGCGCTTCATGGTCGTCCGGCGCAACCGGACCTTGGCGCTGTTCAGCGTCCCGACTGGGCGCCTGCTGGCGACGCATGGAGAGGCTGCCGACGAGAACGTGTCCAGCGGGATCGCGTGCTTCAGCAGGGATGGCAGCACGATCGCGTATCTCTGGGCGGATGGCAAGCTTCACTTTTGGCAGCCCGCCTCGTCTGCCGATGCGGACGACAGGACCGTCTTCGATCCACCAAGCTCGGTGGAGACGCTGGCTTTCAGCCCCGACGGAAAGCGGCTGCTGCTTGGGCTCGCGGACGACGTGGAGCAGCTCGCGATCCAGGTACGGGACGCTCAGACTGGCCTCCTGCAAGGGATCCTGCGTGGTCACGCCAGCACCATGGAGATGAGCTTCACCGCGGATGGTCGTACGGTCGTGTCGGCCGGAGGCAAGGACACGTCGGTGCGGATCTGGGACATGCCGGAAGCGGCGCCAGCCGCAGTGCGGTCGTACTGGGATCGATACGCTCGGAATTTCGAGGCGGCATATTTTGATGGCAGACAATTTGCGCTCGATCCCTTGGCGAGGTTTGATGCGCTGGCCTACAGCGCGGACGGCAGGACGCTCGTCTCGCAGAGCTATGACGACGGCATGCTCTGGGACATGACTCGGCGTGAGCGGCGCGCGCAGCCGGTCCTGTCGATTGCGGACCACCGCATTGCCAGCCCGAAGTCCGAATTCGTCGACGACCAGCGTCTGCTGATGCTGTCCAACGACGGTGGAACTCGGCTTTGGGACACCGCCGCGAACAGGATCGTCGACAGCCAATTGCCGAAGGATTCCGTCTGGGTCAAGGACATGTGGCTGGGGGCCACCAAACAGAATTTCCTCGTCCACCTCGTCCATGGCTCGAGCTTCAATGGCACGGGCATGATGGCCACATCCAACAAGGACGGTTTCGACATCGTGGAGGTGCGTCGCATCGCGTCCGGCGAGGTGCGATCGCGATTCGAGATGCGCGGAGCGAGCGGCGAAGGGTCGCTGCTGAACGTGGCGTACCTGGAGGACAGCAACTCGGTCGTCGCTTGCCTGGCAGAACATCGCTTCGCGATTCTCGATGCCGCATCCGGCAAAGAGATCGGATCGTTCGGCCAGGGCGAGGCACGGACGCGCTCCAGTTGCCTCATGGCCTTGACGAAAGACGGCCTGCGCCTGGCCGAGGCGGACGACTTCGGCGATCTCAACGTCTGGAGCCTGCGCGACAGGCGCTTGCTGTTCAGCGCGCGCCGCGGCGTCAAGCACGTCGCGTCGCTGGTGTTCAGCGCGGACGGACAGAACCTGCTCGTCGGATCCTCGGACTACAGTGAAAAGGATGGCGTTCGCAACGAGCTGATGACCCTGGAGGCGTATTCCGTACCGTCGGGTCACCGTCTCTTCGCAGTGCCAGCTACCGCGATTGGCAGCGTCACCTCCATCGCGTACAGCCCCGACGGGAAATCGTTCGTGACGGCGCATCAGATGTCGCGAGTCGGTTCGATGAGCGGCCTGCGCGTGTGGAACGCGGCGACCGGCGAGCCGTTGCCGAGATAGCTGATCCGGCGCACGAGTGCACCGACGCCCTTGCTGGTGATCGAACTTCAGGCGCGAACGCGCCGCCGGCTCCTGGCCTGACGCGCCGTCGCGTCGGGCAACGGCTTGCGCGCGAGCTCGACGAAGGCCTGCAGGTAGTCGATCTCGAAGTCGACGTCGCGCGCGCCCAGGAAGATCTGCTTGGCGATGCCTTGCCGCCCGAGCTTGACGGGCACCACGGGCATCTTCTGCGCGTACTCCTCGGCCAGCCAGCGCGGCAGGGCCGCCACGCCGCGGTCACTGGCCACCATCTGCAGCATGATGTCGGTGGTCTCGATCGCCTTCTGGCGCTTGGGCGTGATGCCGGCGGGCATCAGGAACCGGGTGTAGATGTCGAGCCGGTCGACGGGCACGGGGTAGGTGATCAGCACCTGGTCCGACATCTGCGCGGCCTTGACGTAGGGCGCCTGCGCCAACGGGTGGTCGCGCGCCACCACCAGCACCTGTTCGTAGTCGAACACCGGCACGAAGCGCAGCCCGGGCTTGTACAGCGGATCGGGCGTGACCAGCAGGTCGATCTCGTAGCCGAACAGCGCGCCGATGCCGCCGAACTGGAACTTCTGCTTCACGTCCACGTCGACGTCCGGCCAGGTGGCCAGGTAGGGCGACACGATCTTCAGCAGCCACTGGTAGCAGGGATGGCACTCCATGCCGATGCGCAGCGTGCCGCGCTCGCCCTCCGCGTACTGCCCGATGCGCGTCTCCGCGAGCACCAGCTGCGGCAGCACGCGGTTGGCCACCTGCAGCAGGTACTGGCCGGCCTGCGTCATGCGCAAGGTGCGGCCCTCGCGCAGCCAGAGATCGGTGCCCAGCTGTTCCTCGAGCTTCTTGATCGAATGGCTGATGGCCGACTGCGTCAGGTGCAGGGCGTCGGCCGCAGCGGTCATCGAGCCGAGCTTGTCGACCTGCTGGACGATGGCGAGGTGGATGCGCTCAAGCATGAGTGAAATCGATGAATCGCTGAAATAAGACCATTTTACGTCATGCACTGATTTTCCTACGATGCCGTGTCCCTGTTCAAACGGAATCGAATCCCCATGGTCACGACGCACAACCTCGGCTTTCCGCGCATCGGCGCGAAGCGTGAACTCAAGTTCGCGCTGGAGTCGTACTGGAAGGGCGACAGCTCGCTCGCCGAACTTCAGAGCCTGGGCGCGCAGCTGCGCCAGCGACACTGGATCAACCAGACCGCGCTCGACCTCGCGCCCGTGGGTGATTTCGCGTTCTACGACCAGATGCTCGACATGAGCTGCACGCTCGGCAACCTGCCCGAACGCGTGCGCGGTTTCCACGGTGATCCGCTCGACAACTACTTCCGCGTCGCGCGCGGCCGTTCGGCGCACGCCGCCGACCATGCGCAGTGCTGCGGTGGCGGTGTCGCGGCGGGCGAGATGACCAAGTGGTTCGACACCAACTACCACTACATCGTCCCCGAGTTCACGGCCGACACGCAGTTCAAGCTCGACGCCACGCGGCTGCTGGCGCAGCTGGCGGAGGCGCGCGCGCAGAACGTCAAGGCCAAGCCCGTGATCATCGGCCCGGTCACGTATCTCGCGCTGGGCAAGGCCAAGGACGACTCCGATCGCCTCGCGCTGCTGCCGCGCCTCGTGCCCGTGTACTGCGAGCTGCTCGACGCGCTCGCCAAGGCGGGTGTCGAATGGGTGCAGATCGACGAGCCCGTCCTCGTGACGGAGCTGTCCGCCGAATGGCAGCACGCCCTGCGCACCGCGTACCACGACCTCAAGAGCGCCAAGGTCAAGCTGCTGCTCGCCACCTACTTCGGCCAGCTGTTGGAGAACCAGCACCTCGCCGCGAACCTGCCCGTGGCCGGCCTGCACATCGATGCCATCAACGGCCGCGACGACGTGCTCAACGTGCTCAACATGCTGCCGTCGCACAAGGTGCTGTCGCTGGGCGTGATCAACGGCCGCAACATCTGGAAGACCGACCTGAGCGCGGTGCTCGACTGGATCGAGCCGCTGGCCGAGCGCCTGGGCGACCGCCTCTGGATCGCGCCGTCGTGCTCGCTGCTGCACGTGCCGGTGGACCTGGCCGGCGAGAAGAACCTCGACGTGCAGGTGAAGTCGTGGCTGGCCTTCGCGCTGCAGAAGCTCGAGGAGCTGCAGGTGCTGGCGGGCGCGCTGCGGCACGGGCGCGACTCGGTCAAGGACGCGCTCGAGGGCAACCGCAACGCGATCGACGCGCGTCGCCGTTCGCCGCGCGTCAACGACCCGGCCGTGCAGGCCGCCGTCGCCGCCGCTTCCGACTCGCTGGGGCGGCGCAAGAGCGCGTACGGCCAGCGCGCGCCCAAGCAGGCCGCGCTGCTGAAGCTGCCGGCGTTCCCGACCACGACGATCGGCTCGTTCCCGCAGACGCCCGACATCCGCCACGCCCGCAGCGAGTTCAAGGCCGGCCGGCTCGACGCCGCCGCCTACCGCGACGCGATGCACGCCGAGATCGAGCGCAGCGTGAAGGAGCAGGAGGCGCTGGACCTGGACGTCCTCGTGCACGGCGAGGCCGAGCGCAACGACATGGTCGAATACTTCGGCGAGCAGCTCGAAGGCTACGCGTTCAGCCAGTTCGGCTGGGTGCAGTCCTACGGCTCGCGTTGCGTGAAGCCGCCCATCCTGTTCGGCGACATCAGCCGTCCGAAGGCGATGACCGTGGAGTGGATCAGGTACGCGCAGTCGCTGACGCGGCGCCCGATGAAGGGCATGCTGACCGGGCCGGTGACGATCCTGAACTGGTCCTTCGTGCGCGACGACCAGCCGCGCTCGGCATCGTGCCTGCAGCTCGCGCTGGCGATCCGCCAGGAAGTGCTCGACCTCGAGCAGGCCGGCGTGCGCGTGATCCAGATCGACGAGGCCGCGCTGCGCGAAGGCCTGCCGCTGCGCAAGTCGCAGTGG
>FSZR01000432.1_pt1 | contig 11297 bp, 9 predicted proteins | sample 1638781 | NCBI WGS metagenome assembly FSZR01 (sample SAMEA3914813, study PRJEB12502) | metagenome | biome: forest; material: soil | place: Canada | collected 2011-07-07 | depth 0.3 m | reverse complement strand
GCGGCCCGTCACCTGGCCGAGGTAGGCCAGGCCGTAGTTGAACTCGTGGTTGCCGATGGTGCCGGCGTCGTAGCCGATGGCGTCCATCGCCTTGAAGATCGCCAGCTTGTCGGTGCAGGGCACCTTGCTGACGAGCGCCTGGTAGTCGCCCAGTACGGTGCCCTGGATGATGTCGCCGGCGTCGAACAGCATCGTGTTCGCATTGGCCGCGCGCACCTGCTTGATCAGCGTGGACGTGCGCTCGATGCCCACGGAGTTGTCGGCGGCGAGCTTGTAGTAGTCGTAGCCCAGGATGTTCTGGTGCAGGTCGGTGGTCTCCATCAGCGTCAGCGCGACGGTGGTGCCGACGGCCGGCGCGTTGTTGGCGGAGGACTTGTCGCCGCCGCAGGCGGCGAGGGTGGCCGCAGCGAGGAGCGAGGCGACGAGCGCGCGGTGGCGCGCCGCGGTCGCGGTGTCAGGGTGGGTCATCGGGAGCTCTCGTGAATCGACGAAAGCGCGGACGTTAGGGGCCGCGCATGACGTCCTCGTGACGCTTCCGTGAACCCCCTGCCGTATACCTCGTTGCGGCGACGGCCGGGATCAGCGCGACAGGAAGTCGGCGACCAGCTTCGTCGTGGCGGCCGGGTTCTCCTCCATGATCCAGTGTCCGGAGTCCGGGACCTGGGCCTCGGTCACGTCGTCGGCGGCCGCGCGCATGACGGTGGCCATCATCGGGCCGAACGACTTCGCGCCGCCAACGGCGAGCACCGGCATCTTCAGGCGCCCGCCGCCGGACAGGAACGCGCGGTTGTCGACCGCGTCCTGGTCGAACGCGGCGAACTGCGCGAAGCCCGAGTGCATGGCGCCGGGCATCGCATAGAGCGCCGCGTAGTGCACGCGCGCCGGCTCGGAGAAACGCGCGGGCGACGCCGAGAACTCGTTCCAGAAGCGGTCGAGGTAGATGCGCTCGCGTCCCGCCACCAGCCGCTCCATGTCGGGCCCGCCGAAGCGGAAGTGCCACAGCAGCGGCGCCTTGAGGATCTCGTCCCAGGGGCCGACTCCGGGCACCGGCGCATCGATGACCACCAGGCGGCGCACGCGTTGCGGATAGCGCGCCGCGACCTGGAATGCGACCATGTTGCCGATGTCGTGCGCGACGACGTCGGCCTTGGCGACGCCGAGTGCGTCCATCACGGCCGCCACGTCGGCGGCCTGCGTCTTCTTGTCGAAGCCCCCAGTCGGCTTTGCCGACAGGCCCAGGCCGCGCAGGTCGGGCACGATCACCTGGTGATCCTTGACCAGCGTCGCGGCGAGCGGCACCCACATGTCGCCGGTCTCGCCGTAGCCGTGCAGCAGCACGACGGCCGGGCCCGCGCCGGCGGAGCGGACATGGATCGTCGTGCCGTTCGCCGCGATGTCGCGTGCCGTGAAACCGGCGGGGAAGTCGAAGGTCTCGGCGCTGGCGGTGCCGGATGCCGCGCCGATGAGCAAACCGGCGAGCAGGGTGATGAAGGGCAGGCGCATGGGAGTTCCTTTCGAGGCTTGGGGTCGGGGATGGAGCGAGTGTGGAGACGCCGCCGCGCTGCGTCTAGTCGCCGGAGAAGGCAATCTGCTTCAACCAACGGTTTAAGATCAGCCATGGCCGACCTGTCGCTCCTGACGTCCTTCGTGCGCGCCGCCGAGCACGGCAGCTTCTCGGCCGCGGCGCGCAGCCTGGGCCTGACGGCCGCCGCGGTCAGCAAGAACGTTGCGCGGCTCGAGCTGCTGGTCGGCGTGCGCCTGTTCCACCGGAGCACGCGCCGGCTGGCGCTGAGCGAGGCCGGCGAGCGGTTTCTCGCCCAGGTGCACGACCCGCTCGCGGCGCTGGACGCGGCGCTCGCAGGCATCCACGAGCACGACGACGTGCCCGCCGGCACGCTCAAGGTCAGCATGGGCCAGGCCCTGGGCCGCAACTTCCTGGTGCCCCTGCTCAACGACTTCCTCGAACGCCATCCGGCCGTCGTGCCGGACTGGCACTTCGACAATCGCCGCATCGATCTCGTGGGCGAGGGTTTCGACGCAGCGGTCGGCGGCGGATTTGCGCTGACGCCCGGCGTCGTGGCCCGCGAGCTCGCGCCGGTGCACATCGTGGCGGTGGCCGCGCCGCGCTACCTGGACGGACGCGCGCTGCCCCAGCAGCCGGCCGACTTCGCCGCACTGGACGGCATCATGCGGCGCTCGTCGCCCACGGGCCGCGTGCGACCCTGGACGCTGCGCCCGCGCCGCGGTGTCGACCAGCCGGTGCCGTGCCGGCCGCGCCTGATCTTCAGCGATCCCGAGGCCATCGCACTGGCGGCGCGCCAGGGCCTGGGCGTGGCGCTGGTGCCGATGCCATTCGCCTTCGCGCACATCGCCAGCGGCGAGCTGGTGCGCCTGCTTCCGGGCTGGTACAGCGACGCCGGGCCGCTGTCGATCTACTACCCGTCACGCCGCCTGCTGCCGGCCAAGACTGGCGCGTTCGTCGATTTCGTCGTCGAACGGTTCCGCGCCAGCGGGTTCGCACGACTGGTCGACGGACGGTGATGGGCCGCGATGGCCGCTTGGAAAATGTGACTTTCAGTCCATTTCGGCCACCTCGAGAAGCCTTCGGCGTACCACAAATCGCGTGCCGATCGCGCCGCCGAACGATAGTAGACTGCGCCCTTTTGCCACTGCGACAGTGTCTGCCAGCTTGCCGCGCGCGGCGCGCCGCACCCCTCTCACCGGCTCCACGTTCATCCGCACCCTGGCGGCGCTGAACGACGCGCCCGCCCCCGATGCCCCCGACGCGTTCGCGCAGCGGCTGGCCGGCTGGCTCGCCTGGACCGACGCGTTCTCGCTGTCGGCGGCGCTGGTCGACGCGAACGTGCGATCCGACGTGCCCGCCTTCGGCGGACTCGGCGCCGTCACGGCCGACGAGCGCGAGGTCGTCCGCGTGCGTGCCGCGCTCGCCAAGACGATCGCCGACGCGCCCGGCGGCGCGCCGTCGCGGCGCCCGGAGCGTCCGCTGGCCGGTGCCGTCGTGCCCACCGAGATGCCCGTCGATTTCGCCACGTATCGCCAGCGCTACAGCCAGTGCCAGCTGGCGATGGAGACGCAGATCGTGCCGCTGCGCCGCCGCCTGCGGACCACGCTCGCCGACCGCTCGCCGGCGCTGGCGACGCTGGCCGAACTCGACACGGTGATGGAGCAGGTGGTGGGCGCTCGCGAGCGCACGCTGCTGGCCACCGTGGGGGCGCAGCTCGAGCCGCGCTTCGAGCAGTTGCGCGACGCGGCCGGTGCGCCGTCGCCCGAGTCCGCGCACCGGCCAGCGCCGTGGCTGGCGCAATTCCGCCAGGAGATGCGGGGCCTGTTGCTCGCCGAACTCGATCTCCGCCTGCAACCCGTCGAAGGCCTTCTCGAAGCCTGCCGCCAGTCCTTGTCCGATCGCTCATGAACCAAATTCTTCGCCACGCCGCCGCCCTGGCGGGCCTGGCCGCCGTCGCCTGGGTCGGCGCCGGCTACCTCGCCACCAACCCGCTCGCGCTGGTCGTCACGCTCCTGATCGGCGGCTTCTACGTGATGGGGCTGCTGGAACTGCAGCGCTTTCGCCGGGCCACCGACGCGCTGGCCCAGGCGCTGGCCGACCTGCCCGAATCGCTGGTCGAGCTGCGGCCGTGGCTGGAGCGCGTGCCGGCCGGCCTGCGCAACGCCGTGCGCCGCCGCGTGGAAGGCGAGCCCGTGGGCCTGCCCGGGCCGTCGCTGGCGCCCACGCTGGCCGGCCTGCTGGTGCTGCTGGGCATGCTTGGCACGTTCCTGGGCATGATCCTCACGCTGCGCGGCACTGGCGCAGCGCTCGAGACCGCCACCGACCTCGTGGCGGTGCGCAACTCGCTCATCGCGCCGGTCAAGGGCCTGGGCCTCGCGTTCGGCACGTCGGTGGCCGGCGTCGCGGCCTCGGCCGCGCTGGGGCTGCAGTCCGCGCTGTGCCGGCGCGAGCGCGTGGCCGCGGCGCAGGCGCTCGACGCGCGCATCGCCACCACCTTGCGCCGCTTCTCCGTGGCGCACCAACGCGAGGAGTCGCTGGCGCTGCTGCAACGCCAGGCCGAGCTGATGCCCGCGCTGGTCGATGGCCTCAAGACCATGATGGACACGCTGGCCCAACAGGCCGACGCGTCGAACGCCCGCCTGCTGGCCAGCCAGGAGCGCTTCCAGGGCCAGGCCGAGGCCGCCTACGCGGGGCTCGCGCAGTCCGTCGACCGCACGCTGCAGGCGAGCCTCACGGAAGGCGCGCGCATCGCCGGCGAGACCATCCGCCCGGTGGCCGAGGCCACGCTGGCCGGCATCGCACGCGAGACGTCGGCGTTGCACGCGGCGCTGGCCGGCACGATGCAGGGCCAGCTCGATCAGCTGTCCGCGCGCTTTGCCACCAGCACCAGCACCGTCGCCGACACCTGGCAGGCGCTGCTGGCGCGCCATGACCGCGCGGGCCAGGATCTCGTCGCCGCCCTGGGCGCGTCGCAGGAACGCTTCGCGCAGGGCTTCGAGCAGCGCTCCGCCGCGCTGATGGACGACGTGGCCGCGCGCCACGCCCGCATGTCGGGCGAGACCGGCGCGGCGCTCGCCACCGCGGCCGGCACGTTCGAGCAGCACTCCGCCGCGCTGCTGTGCAGCGTGGAGCAGGCACACGCCGACCTGCAGGTGGCGTCGGCCGCGCGCGACCAGCAGCGCGTCGACGCGATGGCGCGTTCGCTGGAGGCGATGGCCACGTCGCTGCAGCAGCAATGGCAGCAGGCCGGCGCGCAGTCGCTGGCGCAGCAGCAGCACGTGGTGGAGACGATGGAACGCACCGCGCGCGACATCACCGTGCAGGCCGAGACGCAGGCGCGCGCGACGATCGGCGAGATCGCCCGTCTGGTCGAGGCCGCGTCCGCGGCGCCGCGCGCCGCCGCCGAAGTCATCTCCGAGCTGCGCCAGAAGCTCGCCGACAGCATGGTGCGCGACAACACGATGCTGGACGAACGCGCCCGCATCCTCGAGACCCTGGGCACCCTGCTGGACGGCGTGAACCAGGCCGCCAGCGAGCAGCGGGGCGCCATCGACACGCTGGTCGCGTCGTCGGCCGACGTGCTCGAACGCGTGGGCGCGCGCTTCGCCGAGCAGGCGCAGGCCGAGGCCGGCAAGCTGGCCGACGTGGCCGCGCAGGTGAGCGGCAGCGCGGCCGAGGTGGCCAGCCTGGGCGAGGCCTTCGGGTTCGCCGTGCAGCTGTTCAGCGACTCCAACGACAAGCTCGGCGCGCACCTGGAGCGCATCGACGGCGCGCTCAACGCACAGCTGGCGCGCAGCGACGAGCAGCTCGCCTACTACGTGGCGCAGGCACGCGAGGTGATCGATCTCAGCATCCTGTCGCAGAAGCAGATCATCGAGGAGCTGCAGCGCGCGGCCGGGCGTCGCGCCGCGGAGGCCGTGGCGTGATCGCCGATGAACTCGACGCCGACGACGCGGTCGATTCGTCCGCGCCCGTGTGGGCCGTGTTCGGCGACCTGATGGCGGGGTTGCTGGGCGCGTTCGTGCTGATCCTGCTGTTCGCGCTGGCGTCGCAGCTGGAGCTGGTGACGCGGCTCCAGGAAGAGATCAAGCAGCACCAGCTGGAGCAGCAGCGCCGCGCCGAGCTCGAGCGCGCGCTGGCCGTGCCGCTGGCCGCCGGCCGCGTCACCATCGACCACGGCCGCATCGACATCAACGGCAGCGTGCTGTTCGCGTTCAACTCCGCCGAGCTGCAACCCGACGGCCGCGCGCTGCTGAAGACGCTGGCCGCGCCCATCACCACCTACCTGAAGGCGCGCGACGAGATCCTGATGGTGAGCGGCTTCACCGACGACCGCCAGGTGCGCGGCGGCAACCACCAGTTCGCCGACAACTGGGAGCTGTCCGCCCAGCGCTCGCTGACCGTCACGCGCACGTTGATCGAGGCCGGCGTGCCGGCGTCCGAGATCTTCGCCGCCGCCTTCGGCGCCGAGCAGCCGGTGGCCGACAACGCCGACGCCGACGGCCGTTCGAAGAACCGGCGCGTGGAGATGGCGCCCACGCCGCGCCAGAAGCGCGTGGACGCCGTCAGGCCGGCCGCGAGCGCCGCGCATGGCTGACGAAGCCGCGCCGCCGTCCGCCGCGGCCAGCGCGCTCGACGCGCTGCGCGAGCGCGGCGTCGATCGCCGCGACCCGGTGCGCTTCCGGCTCGCCGAGGCACTCGCGCGCCGCGCCACCGGGCACGCGGGCGCCGCGCGCCGCGTGCTCGACGCGCGCATGGCGGCGCTGGTGGACAGGCTCTCGGGCATGCCCGACGCTCCGGAGCCCGCCGTCGCGCGGCTCGCGACCCCAGGCCCGCTCGCTCGGCTCGTGGCCCAGGCGGCGCGCGGCAAGCCGGCGTCCGTGCTGGCGTCGGCGTCCGGGCCGCGCGCGGCGGCGGTCGACCGCACGCCTGCCGGGCCCGCGACCGATCCCCGGACGCTGCAGTTCTTCCAGCGCACGTGGTCGCGGCTCAGTGCCACGCAGCGGCTGGCGCAGTCGCGCGCCGCGCTACCCGACAACGCCGGGCCGCTCAACTCGCAGCACCTCGTGCATCGTGCGCTGACGCTGATGCAGTCGCTGTCGCCCGAGTACCTCGAACGCTTCGTGGCGCATGTCGACGCGCTGCAGTGGCTGGAGCACGCCAACGACGCGGCGGCGCAGGAGCTGGCCAACGCCACGCGGCCGGCCGCGGCCCGGCGCAGCCAGCCCGCGCGGCGCTGACTCAGCGCGCCGGCGCGGAGGGTGCGGACGTCGCCGCCGGCGCCGACGGGAACCCGAGCTTGCGGACCTGGTCGTCGATGTCGGAGGTCTTCTGGCGCGCGGCGGCGAGGTCTGCCTGCGCGCTCGCTGCGTCGCCCAGGCCCAGGTGAACCAGTCCGCGGCCGTACAGCGACCACGCGCCGTCCGGCTTGATCGCCAGGCCGCGATCGAAGTCGGCCAGGGATTTCTTCAGCTTGCCCAGGCGCAGGTAGATCCAGGCGCGGCTGTCCAGATAGGACGCGTTCTTCGGGTCGGCGTCGACCGCGTCGTCGCAATCGTCCAGCGCCTTGTCGAGGTCGACGTTCAACTCCGCGCGCGACCAGCAGCGCGAGTTCAGGGCGGCCGCCAGCCCGATGTCGTGCTTGTGGGCGGCGATCCAGAGGTTGGCCTGCGTGATGGTCTGCGCGGGGCGGCCGAGGTCGTTGTAGAGGAGGGCCATCTCGACGCGCAACTGGGCCTGCGGCGTGGCCCTGCGGTCCAGCTCGGCCAGGTCCTCGAGCGCCCGGTCCTTGTCGTCGTGCGCGGCGTGCATCCAGGCGCGCTGCATGCGCGCCGCGTCCTGGGCCGGGTCCAGGCGCAGTGCGGTGTCGAGGTCGGCCAGCGTCGCGTCGAAGTCGTGGCGCTGCGCATGGATCTGCGCGCGGGTCGTGAAGAAAGCGGCGTTGCCGGGCTCCATCGCGCAGGCGCGATCGAGGTCGGCCAGCGCTGACGCCAGCTCGCGCCGCGACAGCGACGCGGCGCCGCGTCGCTCCAGTTCGTCGGCCGTGAGGGCGGTGTCGGTCGAGGCCGCCGGCGCCGTGCCGGAAGCGGCGGTAGCGACGTCCGCGGCACGCTTGTTGAGCGCGAACACCGGGCCGCCGTTATAGGTGAAGTACATGCGCGACTGCTTCTTCGAGACGTAGATGCGATGGGACAGGAAGAAGTCGATCCCGATCAGCATGTCGGCCTCTCTCAGGTCGAAGTCGGTGACCTCCAGGCGGTTGTGCATCACCGCCTCGCCGTCCAGTTCGACGCGGTCGAACGCGGCCGTCCACGAGCGGACCTTGCCGCGCCCGGCGCCGGCCACGTCCGTGTCCGGCGTCATCGCCGCGTCTTCGACGCCGGCCTTGTGCGCCCCGCGCAGCGACACGGCGGTGCTGGCGCCGGTGTCGAACAGCGCAGTCGTCTTGTGCCCGTTCAGTGCGATGTTCGCACGGATGGAGGGGCGTTCCTCGCGGAACTCGTGCAGCAGCGGCAGCTCCGAGACCGGCGTCTCGCCGGCCCAGTACGCCATGTTCGTCTTCGAGCAGTCCCCGCTGGTGAACACGAAGCGGATCATGCCGTGCGCGAGGTCGTACTCGGTGTCGGTGAAGGTGAGCATGTTGCGACCCATCACGCCCATCGCGCCCTCCCCGGGATCGTTGCCGCCGACGACGAAGTCGACGTCGGGCACGTCGCCCTTGAGCAACCGGAGATGGTCCACCGTCGTCAGGTGCGCGTCGACCTTGCCGGCCAGTCCCTGGATCTCCATGCGGTAGGGCAGGGGGCGCAGGCTGAGCTTGAACTGCGCGGCCGCGGCGTCGGTCAACATGCTGAAGAAGCCGCCGGTGTCGACGATGAGCGGCACCGTCGTGCCGTTGATGCCCACTGTGGCGATCGCGCGGCTGCCCACCATCTTCACGGGCATTTCCATCAGCTGGAGCGCGCAGCGTTCCTCCGCCGCTTGCGCTGTCGGCGCACCCGTGGCAAGCAGTGCCGCGGCGAGAAGCCCGCCGCGGGCGGTACGGCGCCAGACGCCGATGCGGTCGTTCATGATCCTCCCTCTCGCGACGCTGCGCGGGCGCCGGTCTTGTCGCCGGGGCGCCTCGCAGGCTCGACTTTATGCCACTTCAGGGGGTGTCCGAACGCGCGAGAATCGCGCCATCCCCCAGGAGAACCCGCCCATGACCGCCGACGCCCGCCCTGCCATCCGCGACAACGCCGCGGCCCATCGCTTCGAGATGATCGTCGACGGCCACGCCGCGGTCGCCACCTATTCGATCGAGGGCGACACGATCACCTTCATCCACACCGTGGTGCCCGAGGCCTTGCGCGGGCGCGGGATCGCGCGCGAGCTGGTGGAGTTCGCGCTGGCCGCGGTGCGCGAGCGCGGCCTCAAGGTGGTGCCGCAATGCGAGGTGTTCTTCGCCTACATGCGCAAGCACGCGCAGACGCACGACCTGCTGGCCGACCCGGCGCTGTTCGACGCACCGGGTGCGCCCGACTGAGCGCGGCACGTCTCCTCTGTTCGACAAGCCGTCGCGTGGCGTTTCGCGCGACGCGATCGCGTTGCGTTCGTTCTCGTGTTCTGAAAACCTAGGGTACGCCCGCCCCCCTATTGGGGATGGTGGCGCGGGCGCCGGGCTCCGATGATCCCGGGGCTCGTCGCCGGCAGGGGGTCCGCCGGGCGGGCATCCATTCGTCTTTCCTGAAGGAAGCACCATGAACGTGATCGAACGCGCGAAGGCCATTCTCCTGAAGCCGGCGGAAACCTGGCCCGTGATCGACGCCGAACCGGCGACGGTGGCGTCGATCTACAAGGAGTGGCTGATGATCATCGCCGCCATTCCGGTGGTGTGCCACTTCATCGGCATGTCGGTGGTCGGTTACGGCTTCTTCGGCTACGGGTTCCGCACGCCGATCGTGGCGGGCCTGGTCGGCGCGGTGATCGGCTACGTGGTCTTCCTGGGCATGGCCTTCGTCCTTGCCCTGCTCGTCGACGCGCTGGCGCCGAGCTTCGGCGGCACCAAGAACCAGGTGGCATCGATGAAGGTCGTTGCCTACGGGCTCACGGCCGCCTGCGTGGCCGGGGTGCTCTACCTGTTGCCGTCGATGTTGCTGACGCTGCTGGTGTTCCTGGCGGCCTGCTACGGCGTCTACGTGTTCTACCTCGGGTTGCCGGTGCTCATGAAGTGCCCGCAGGACAAGGCGCTGGGCTACACCGCCGTCGTGATCGTGATCGCGATCGTGGCGGGGGTCATCATCGGCAGCGTCCTGGGCACGGTCATGGGCCTGGGCATGCTTGCCAGCGGCGGCCACCACGCCGGCGGCGGCTCGTTCAGCATCAACACGCCCAACGGCGAGGTGACCGTCGACAGCGACGCGATGGCCGCGGCCGCCAAGCGCATGGACGCGGCCCGCGCCCGCATGGAGGCCGCGCAGAAGTCGGGCGACCCGGCGTCGGCCACCGCGGCTCTTGGCGATGTGGTGGGCGCGCTGACCGGCGCGGGCGGCGCGCCGATTCCTGTCGGCGACCTGAAGGCGCAGCTGCCCGAGACGCTGGGCGAGCTCAAGCGCGAATCGTTCGAGACCAGCGGCGGCTCCGCGATGGGCATCTCGAGTTCCATCGCCAAGGCCGGCTACGCGGGCGGCGACAAGCACGCGCAGGTCACGATCACCGATCTCGGCGGCCTGGGCGGCCTCGCCTCGGTCGCGACCTGGGCCAACGTCACCGTCGACAAGGAGACGCCCGACGCCATCGAGAAGACGTACAAGGACAGCGGCCGCACGATTCACGAGGAGTACCGCAAGGACGGCAGCCACTCCGACTACACGGTGATCCTGAAGAACGGCGTGATCGTGGAAGCCAGCGGCGACAGGATCGACGGCGCGACGATCAAGTCCATGGCCGCGGCCCTGAACCTCGACGCGATCGAGGCGATGAAGCGGCCTGCGAAGTCGTGAGATCAGGACAGAGGCGTACATTCGCGTTGTCTCAACAACCGCAGCTCGCACATGGCATTCGCAAGTCTCTATCCCAAGGGTGACGATTCCTCCGGCGGCCGCGGCACGCTGCTGCGCAAGGGCGCCATCGCCGCCGTGGTGCTGGTCCTGCTGGCCTGGCTGTGGCCGATCCGCACGGTGCCCACCGGTTCGCGCGGCGTCATCACGGTGGGTGGCGCCATCCGCGGGCTGCAGAGCGAGGGCTTCACGCTGGTGTTGCCATGGCAGAAGCTGGACGTGTTCAGCATCCGCGCCGAGCAGGCCGACATCGAGAACGCGGAAGGCTCCACCTCCGACACCCAGCCGGTGAAGGTGAGCCTCACCGTGCGCTACTCGATCGCGCCTGACCGCGTGACCGAGGTCTACGAAAAGTACAGCCACGACGGCAACCTGGCCAACTACGTGCAGACGGCCACCCAGGAGGTGTTCAAGGCCGTGACGGCGCGCTACTCCGCGCCCGACCTCATCAGCCGCCGCGCCGAGGTCTCCAACGACATCACGTCGGCGCTGCGGGCGAAGCTCGCCAACTACGGCGCGCAGGTGATCTCCATCGACATGCGCAACTTCTCGTTCAGCGAGAGCTACATGCGCGCCATCAACGACAAGGTGACGCAGGAGCAGCTGCGCCTGGCCGCCGAGAACAAGTTGAAGACCGTGGAGGCCGAGCAGAAGCAGAAGGTGGCCATCGCCGAGGCCGAGGCCAACGCCGTCAAGGCCACCGCCGACGGCGACGCCTACGCCAAGATCAAGGT
>FSZR01001822.1_pt1 | contig 11321 bp, 6 predicted proteins | sample 1638781 | NCBI WGS metagenome assembly FSZR01 (sample SAMEA3914813, study PRJEB12502) | metagenome | biome: forest; material: soil | place: Canada | collected 2011-07-07 | depth 0.3 m | reverse complement strand
GCCCGGAAGGCTCGACCGACTACGAGGTCTACCTGCGCACGGCCACCAGCGTCGATCCGCAAGGCTGGGCCCAGTTCGGCCACGTGAAGATGCGCGACTACCGCTGGGGCATCTTCCTCAACCCGGGCGACGCGCAACGCCAGGTGCACTTCGGCGACCACGCCGGCGAAAAGGCCTGGCAGGACGTACCCGGCGAGCACCGCGCCAACCTGCGCCGCATCATCGTCACGCAGGGCGACACCGAGCCCGCGTCGGTGGAGCAGCAGCGCCACCTGGGCCTGACGGCGCCGTCGATGTACGACCTGCGCAACCTGTTCCAGATCAACGTCGAGGAAGGCCGCCACCTGTGGGCGATGGTCTACCTGCTGCACAAGCACTTCGGCCGCGACGGCCGCGAAGAAGCCGACGCGTTGCTCGAACGCCGCTCGGGCGACGAGAACAATCCGCGCATCCTGGGCGCGTTCAACGAGCAGACGCCCGACTGGCTCGCGTTCTTCATGTTCACGTACTTCACCGATCGCGACGGCAAGTTCCAGCTGTCGGCGCTGGCCGAGAGCGCGTTCGACCCGCTGGCCCGCACGACCCGGTTCATGCTGACCGAGGAGGCACACCACATGTTCGTGGGCGAGAGCGGCGTGTCGCGCGTGATCAACCGCACCTGCCAGGTGATGAACGAGCTCAGGACCGACGACGTGCAGTCGCTGCGCGCCGCCGGCGTGATCGACCTGCCGACGATCCAGCGCTACCTGAACTTCCACTACAGCGTCACCATCGACCTGTTCGGCGCCGACCAGTCCAGCAACGCCGCCACCTTCTACAGCTCGGGCCTGAAAGGCCGCTACGAGGAAGGCAAGCGCACCGACGACCACATCCTGAAGGGCCAGACCTACAAGGTGCTCGAGGTGCAGAACGGCCAGCTCCTGGAAAAGGAAGTGCCGATGCTCAACGCCCTCAACGAGGTGCTGCGCGACGACTTCATCAAGGACTCGGTGGCCGGCGTCGAACGCTGGAACAAGGTCATCGCCAAGGCCGAGATCCCGACACGCCTGACCGTGCCGCACAAGGCCTTCAACCGCAGCATCGGCGCGCTCGCAGGCATCCGGATGTCGCCCGATGGCCGGGTCGTGAGCGACCAGGAGTGGGCCGCGAAGAAGGACGCGTGGCTGCCGACCGCCGAGGACCGCGCATTCGTCGCCTCCTTGATGGGGCGCGTCGTCGAGACCAACCGATTCGCGAACTGGATCGCCCCGCCGGTCATGGGCATCAATCGCCAGCCGGTCGACTTCGAATACGTGCGCTTCAATTGAAGAGGCTGTCGGCGCCTGTCGCAGGGCGCCGGACACCAGGAGACAAAGATGGACATGGCCGTCGACGTGTCGGCGATCAGGCAGCACCTGATCGATCCCGAGATCTGCATCCGCTGCAACACCTGCGAGGCGACCTGCCCCGTCGACGCGATCACGCACGACGACCGCAACTACGTCGTGCGCGCGGACGTCTGCAACGGCTGCATGGCCTGCATCTCGCCCTGCCCCACCGGCTCGATCGACAACTGGCGCGTGGTGCCCGCGACGCGCGCCTATTCGATCGAAGAGCAGCTCACGTGGGACGAATTGCCTCGGGAATTGACCCCCGATCAATTGGCTGCGGCCGGCGTCGTCGAGGGCTCGGAGCCGGGCAGCGCCGCAGCGGAATCCGCCGCGGCAGCCACGCTCGAATCCGCCATCTCCGGCGAGCAGGTCTTCAATTCGGCCGCCTGGGGCGCGACGACCCCGCCCTGGTCGGCCGCGCATGCGTACAGCAACCTCTACGGGTCGAAGCAGGCGACGTCCGCCACCGTCGTGGGCAACTTCAATTGCACCGAGGCCGGGTACGAGAACGAGACCCATCACGTCGTGCTCGACTTCGGCACCATGCCGTTCCCGGTGCTCGAAGGCCAGTCCATCGGCATCGTGCCTATGGGCGTCGATGCGAACGGACGCGCGCACGTGGCGCGCCAGTACTCGATCGCCAGCGCCCGCAACGGCGAGCGCCCCGGCTACAACAACCTCTCGCTGACCGTGAAGCGCGTGACGCAGGATCACACCGGTAAACCGGTGCGCGGCGTGGCGTCGAACTACATCTGCGACCTCAAGGTGGGCGACTCCGTGCAAGTGATCGGACCGTTCGGCACGTCGTTCCTGATGCCCAACCATCCGAAGTCGAACATCCTGATGATCTGCACCGGCACCGGCAGCGCGCCGATGCGCGCGATGACCGAATGGCGCCGCCGGCTGCGCAAGACGGGCAAGTTCGAGGGCGGCAAGCTGTCGCTGTTCTTCGGCGCCCGCACGCAGCAGGAACTGCCGTACTTCGGGCCCCTGCAAAGCCTGCCCAAGGACTTCATCGACATCAACTTCGCGTTCTCGCGCACGCCTGACCAGCCAAGGCGCTACGTGCAGGACGTGATGCGTGAACGCGCCATCGACGTCGCCGAACTGCTCAAGGATCCCGACACCTTCATCTACGTCTGCGGACTGAAAAGCATGGAAGAAGGTGTCGTGCTCGCCCTGCGTGACATCGCGGAAGAGGCCGGACTGTCCTGGGAAGCCTTGGGGGCCGCGCTCAAGCGCGAGGGCCGGCTTCACCTGGAGACGTACTGACCCTGGGCGGCCCGCCCGCGCCGGATGTCGAAGGTGCCGAGCTGTTGCGCTGTCCGCGCAGGCGATCCCGCCACGGCACCTCGATGTACCGGTGGCAAAGCAGCGACGCCCCCACGGTCGCCAGAATAACGAGGAGGTGCACGACCGGCGTCCCGTAGCTGCCCAGGAAGCTCATGCGCAGGAAGGTCGTCGCCGACCAGTGGATGATGTAGAGCGAATAGCTGGCCTCGCCCAGCAGGATCATCCAAGGCCGCTCGAGAACGAAGCTCAGGAAGTTCGGGCCCGACGCGACGGCGAGGATGATGGCGGTGAAAGGCACCAGGAAGATCGGGAACTTGACCGCGACGTCCAGCAGCCAGAGCCACTGGCTCGGTCCGGTGTAGTCGGACGATCCGATGCGCAGGCAGACCGCCAGGATGCTGATTGCGAGGACGCCGTCGCGCCACCGCCGGGCCCGGCGGGCGTCGGCCGAGAACAGCGGAAACCAGCTCCGCCGCTGGAGGAAGAACTGGCCGGCGATGCAGCCGGCCATGAACTCGCTGTAGCGCAGCAGCGGGTTGTAGCAGACGAAGATGTACTGCGCCTCGCCGCTGACGTGGACCACGAAATTCAGCAGGTAGATCACCGCCACGTACAGCGCCAGGCCGCCGAGCAGCACGGCCGCGAACAGCTTGGCGAGGCTCGCCGTCGTGCGATGGCGGGCGGACAGCCACGCGCAGACGAACGGAAACGTCGCATAGAAGAAGAACTCGGCGGACACGCTCCAAGCCGGCGTGTTCCAGAACATCGCGAACGGCACGGCCGGCACCCAGGCCTGCAGGCCGACCAGGTTGAGCAGCCAGGATGCCCACCAGGTGGGCCCGACCTCGGCCAGTTGGCCGGCATGCATCCGGTCGATCACATGCCAGGGCGTGTCCAGGAACAGGCCGACCAGGTAGACCGGGTAGATGCGCGCCACCCGCAGCCTCTGGAAGCGCCAGAACCGGGTGTCGGTCACGCCTCCGGCGAACCACCCCTTGTAGCGGTAGGTGAGGATGAAGCCGCTGAGGATGAAGAAGAAGGTCACGCCGTACTGGCCGCCCACGATGCCGTGCAACAGCCAGGCCGGCATCGGCCCCAGCAGGTCGCGGTAGTGCAGCACCAGGACACCGAAGGCGGCGACGAAGCGCAGGCTGGTCAATGCCGCGAGCTGGCCGCCCTCGGCAACGGCGCTCGGCGTCACGGCGATGACCGGGGCGATCCCTTCCTCGCCGGACCCATCCGCCGGCGCGGCACGGGGCGCATCGGGAACTCGAACGACCGTGATGACGCCGGTGCCGTCTTGCTTGCGGATCGAGTCCGTCATGGGGTGTCGCCGATGCTCATGCACGGCAGCTTAGCCGACGCGCGGCCGCCCGCCCACAGGCACGACGGGAGTCGGCGAGCCAAGCCACCTCAGCAGCGCGTGTTCGACGTCGCCGACAGCGGCGTTCTCGTCGACGGCCCAGGCGACGAATCCATCGGGGCGCACCAGCAGTGCAGCGAGCCCCAGCCGGTCTTTTGCGCCGCCCGACACGATCGTGATGCGATCGCGCCAGCCGGCGACTGCATGTCGCAACGACTCCGAGCCGCCGAAATCGACCAGCACGGCAAGGCCGTCGCGAAGCTGGCTCGCGAGCCGATGGCCATCGTCGAACTCGAGATCCGGCGCGCTGCGGCCGACCAGCGGATGGTCGCCGCCCAGGTCGTAGCGCAGCGAGAGGCCCCACAGCTGCTCGGCGAAATACGTTGCGCCATCGGACGTCGCGGCCAGGTCACGCACGACGCCCTCGAGGGCGCGCGCGTGCGGACCGGGCCGCATGATCGCGACCTGCGCGCGAGTCCAATCCAGCAGCCACTGGCCGACCGGGCGGCGCTCCGCCTCGTAGGTGTCGAGCAGGCCGGCGGGCGCCGTGCCACGGACGGTGGCGGCGAGCTTCCAGCCGAGGTTCATCGCGTCGCCCAGGCCCGCGTTGAGGCCCTGGCCGCCGAGGGCGGAATGGATGTGCGCGGCGTCGCCGGCGAGCAGCACCCTGCCCTTGCGGTACGTCGCGGCCAGGCGCGCGCGGTCGGTGAAGGTCGTGGCGAGATGGACGCGGGACAGCGTGACGTCCGTCCCCGAGACGCGACGCAGCACGGCTTGCAGGTGGTCCAGGGTGACCGGCTGCGAGCGGTCGAACGCGCCGCCGTCGAAGTCGGCGATCGCCAGGCGGCCCGGCTCGTTCATGTAGAAGCCGGTGGGCGTCGGGTTGCGGCCCGGGGACAGCTTGTGCGGATCCGCGATGTCGACGAGCGCCGAGTACGCCGTGAACTCGGGCTCGGTGCCGAGGAACTCGAAGCCGGCCAGCTTGCGCACCGCGCTGCGGCCGCCGTCGCAGCCGACCAGCCACCTCGCGCGAAACGCGAGCTCGCCGGCGCGGACGACGACTTCTTCTCCGTGATCGGTGAGGCCTGTGACCGGCACCCCGCGCCGGATGTCGACGCCCAGCGCCACGGCCCGCGCGGCCAGCACCGATTCCACGGAGCCCATGTCGGCCGCGAAGTGGGACGAGGCCGGGTTCGGCAGGCCGTACTTCCAGCCGGACAGGTCGATCCTGGCCGGGTCGATCGGGATGCCGGCGAAGTGACCGGCCTGCGCCTTGCGTGGCGCGCCCGTCGCGGGCCCGCGCGCGGACGTCGCGGCGACCAGGAGGTCGTCCAGCAGCCCACGGCGATGGAACGCCTCGCCGGTGGCGACGGACAGTCCCCGCGTGCCGAGCGGCGGGGCCTTCAGCGGCGCCTGGGGGTGGGCGTCGCGTTCGAGAACGAGCACGTCGAGCCTGGCGAGCGCGAGCTCGCAGGCGAGGAACAGGCCGACCGGGCCGGCGCCGGCGATGACGACGTCGTGAAGACGAGAAGAAACAAGGGAAGTCATGATGTGGACGATCGAGAGAACGCAATGGGTGGCTCCGATGCCGGAACCGCGGCGCAGCGCGTCGAATCGATGGCAATCCCTCGCGCGCGTCACGCGCACGCGCGCCCCGCGTGAGACGAGGGCGGCACGACGCACGCGCCGATGCGCGGACGATCAAACGAGGAAGAGGGGCAAGCGCGCGCCCGGACCGACGTCGCGGTTCAACGGGAGCGCGCGGAACGTCGCGCTGTCGGCTTCAGGTCTTGCCTGGAAACCGACGCGTGTCGACGATTCGACGCTGCGAAAGAAGAGAGGTTCGCTTGCCTATAGGCCGCACCGATGGGTGGGATCCGTGGGTGGCGTCCCGGCGCAGGACGCGCGGGAACGTGAGCGAATTGTAGCGGCGTCCCGGATCGGCGTCCGTGCGGTCGTCGACGCCAGGTCACGCGCGCCGCGGATACCAGCCCACGACGCCCGGCCGCAGGTTGATGTTGACCTGCTTGACCTGCTGGTACTCCTGCAGCCCGTTGATGCCCAGGTCGCGGCCGTAGCCGCTCATCTTGTAGCCGCCCCACGGGGCCTCGTTGAAGGTCGGGTTGTAGCAGTTGATCCAGGTCACGCCGGCGCGGATCTCCTTGATCACGCGCAGCGCGCGGGCGCCGTCGGTGGTGAACACGCCGCCGGCGAGGCCGTAGGGCGTGTCGTTGGCCATCGCGACGGCCTCGGCCTCGGTGGTGAAGGTCTGCACCGCCACGACGGGGCCGAAGACCTCCTCGCGCACGATGTCCATGGCGGACGTGCAGTCGTCGAAGATCGTGGGACGCACGAAGAAGCCGCGCGCGCAATCGCCGTCGGTGAAGCGCTCGCCACCGCACACCAGCCGCGCGCCCTGCGCCTTGGCGCGCTCGATGTGGCCCAGCACCTTGTCCAGCTGCGCCTGCGAGACGAGGGCGCCCATGTCGGGATCGCCCAGGCCGTCGCCGATCGTCATCGCGTTGGCGCGCTCTGCCAGGCGGGCCACGAAACGGTCTTTCAGGCTCGCCTCGACGAGCAGGCGCGAGCCCGCGGAGCACACCTCGCCCTGGTTGAAGAACACGCCGACCATGGCCCACTCGACGGCGCCCTCGAGGTCGGCGTCGGCGAAGACGATGTTGGGCGACTTGCCGCCCAGCTCCAGTCCCACCTTCTTCAGGTTGCCGACGGCGGCGGTGGCGATCACCTGGCCGGTGCGGGTGCTGCCGGTGAAGGTGATCATGTCGACGTCGTGGCTCAGCGCCAGCTCGTGGCCGGCGTTCGGACCGGTGCCGAGCACCAGGTTGGCGGCGCCCGGCGGCAGGCCGACCGCGTCGAGGATGCGGAACAGCTCCACGGCCGACAAGGGCGTGAGCTCGCTCGGCTTGAAGACGACGCAGTTGCCGGCGGCCAGCGCCGGCGCGAGCTTCCACGCCGCCATCAGCAGCGGGTAGTTCCAGGGCGTGATCAGGGCGCATACCCCAACGGGTTCATGCATCGCATAGGAATGCATGGGCCCGAAGCCGTCGCTGACTTCGTACACCCCGCCCTGCGGCTTCGTGACGAGCCCCGCGTAGTAGCGGAAGCACGCGACGGCGTCGTCGACGTCGGCGCGCGCCTCGCGCAGCGGCTTGCCGTTGTCGCGCGTGTCGAGCACGGCGAGTTCGTCCGCGCGGGCCTTGATGGCGTCGGCGATCGCCAGCAGCATGTCGGCGCGGCGCGGGCCGCTCATGCGGCGCCACTCGCCCGTTTCGTGGAACGCCTTCTTCGCGGCGGCGATCGCCAGGCGCGTGTCGTCGGCCTGGCTGTCGGCGACGCGCGCGATGACCTCGCCGGTGGCCGGATTGATGACATCGCGCGTCGCACCGCTCAATGCGGGCTGCCAGCGGCCCGCGATGTAGTTGTGGCGGGTGTCCATGTCAGGCTCCTGGCAATGCGGTGGCGCGGTCACGAATCGAAGCCCAGGCCCAGCGCGTCCATCGCGCGCAGCAGCACGTTGCGCCGACCGTGGTCGTGATCGGCCCGATCCAGCGACCAGCGCGTCGCCTGCACCGCGGCCCAGGTCAACGGCTCCGGCGGAAACGGCATCGGCGTCTCGCGCACCATGCGCAGCCGCGTGCGTTCGGTGTCCAGGCCGTCGATCTTGTCCAGCAGCACGTTGGCCGCGAAGCGCGTGGCGCCGACGCCCAGCCCGGTGAAGCCGGCGGCGTGCGCCACGCGCCCGCCGTGCGCGTCGCCGAAGAAGGCGCAGAAGCGCGAGCAGGTGTCGATCGCGCCGCCCCAGCGGTGCGTGAAGCGCAGGCCTTCGAGTTGCGGAAAGGTCGTGAAGAAGTGGCTGGCGAGACGCCCGAAGGACTCGGGGCGTTCGTCATGCTTCGCATCCACCTGGCCGCCGAAGTTGTAGATGGCGTCATAGCCGCCGAACAGGATGCGGTTGTCGCGCGTGATGCGGTAGTAGTGGAACTGGTTGCCGAGGTCGGCCAGGCCCTGGCGGTTCTTCCAGCCAACGGCGGCATGCTGTTCGGCGCTCAAGGGCTCGGACATCAGCACGTAGTCGTACACCGGAATCGTGTGCGCTCGATAGCGCCGCAGCAGCGACGGGAACGCATTGGTGCCGAGGATGACGCGGCGCGCGGTCACGCCGCCGTCCGCGGTCGCCAGTCGAATGTCGTCGCGCGACGCCTTCAGGCCGGTCACCCGCGAGTGCTCGTGGATCCGCACGCCCAGTTCGCCGGCCACGCGCGCGAGGCCCGTCACCAGCTTGCCGGGGTGCAGCATGGCGGTGGTGTCCTTGTCCCAATGGGCGGACAGGAACGTGGGCGACGCGACCTCGGCGCGAGCCTGTTGCGCGTCCATGTAGCCGGGGCCGCGCAGCGTCTCGTCCTGGTACGGCTCGACGGCGACGGCCATCACGCCCGTGCGTTCGAAGTCGCAGGCGATGCCGTAGCGCTCGACGGCCTGCGCGATCTCGTCGAGATTGCGCCGACCCATCGCGTCCAGTTGGGCGAGCTCCTCGGGCCAGCGGCGCGCGCCGTTCTCCTCGCCATGCGTGAGGCTGGCCTCGCAGAAGCCGCCGTTGCGGCCGGAGGCCGCCCAGCCGACCTGCTCGCCTTCGAGCAGCACGACGCGTCGCGCCGGATCGCGCTCCTTGGCCAGGATCGCCGTCCACAGCCCGAGGAAGCCGCCGCCGACGATGGCCAGGTCGGCACTCGCGGGTCCGCGCAGGGGCGCGAAACGCGCGCGCGGGCCCACGTCGTCGAGCCAGAACGGCCGGTTGACGCTGTCGCGCAGCGACGCCGCGATCACGGCCGGCTTCGGCGCGAGCCGTTCGAACACGGTGGCGCCGTGCCGGCGGGAGGTCGAATCGTTGAAGGGCATGGCGGACTCGGGCGTGACGAGACCCGCGGCGCCCGCCAGGCGAGGCCGCGTGATCCGGGATTGGGACGAAAACGCGCTAGGCGGCGCGCGCGGGATGGCGACGGAACCAGCGGTCGACCTGCTCGATCAGGTCGAGCCAGTGGCTGGGGTGCCACTCGAAGCTGTGGTTGTCGTCGGGATAACGCACCAGCGCCGCGTCGACGCCGCACAGCTTGAGCGCCGTGTAGTACATCTCGGACTGCGCGATCGGCGTGCGCGCATCCTTCTCGCCGCACAGCACGATGGTGGGCGTGCGCACCTGCCCCACGAGCGACAGGGGCGAACGTCGCCAGTAGTGCGCGTGCATGCCCTCCTGCCACGGCGGCGCCGGCGAGCGGAAGTAGCCGAAGTAATCGGGGCGGTCGACCGTCAGCGCCTGGCTGATCCAGTCCATCACGCCGTAGATGACCGCCGCCGAGGCGAAGCGCCGGCTGTGTCCGATCAACCAGCTGGTCATGACGCCGCCGGCCGATTCGCCCGCCACGTGCACGTTGTCGCGTGCGATGCCCCCGCGGGCGACGACCTGCTCGACGCAGTCCAGGATCTGCAGGTCGTCCGCGCACGGGAAGCCGTCCTGCAGCTTGTCGGTGAACGCCTCGCCGTAGCCGAGGGAGCCGGGCGGGTTGATCATCAGCACGGCGTAGCCGCGCGCGGCCCAGACCTGCGGCACGATCGCGAAGTCGGGGCCCCACGACAGGTATGGGCCGCCGTGCAGCCACAGGATCAGCGGCACCTCGGCGTCGGGCGCCACGTGCGGCGGCCGCATCAGCCAGGCCTGCCAGCCGCGCGCGGGCTGGCGCGTCTTGAGCCACAGTTCCTCCATGGTGGCCACGGTGCGCGACGCCAGCCAGGCCGATTCGTTCGACAGCACCGCCTCCAGCCGGCCGTCCGCCGACAACAGCGCCACCTCGTCGGTGCGCGCACGGCTGCCGTGCAGGCACGCGACGCGGCCGTCACGCGCCACCGACAGGCCCTTGGTGTACAGCGCGTAGCCGGAGCTGGCACCACCGCCGACGTCGCGGTTGAGCGTCGTCCAGTGGCCGTCGAGCGTCACGCGTGCCAGGCAACCGGCGCCGGCCTCCATGACCAGCGCCAGCAGGCCCGAGCTGTCGGGCAGCCACTGGATGCCTTGCTCGATGTCCAGTGTCTCGGGATGCGGCAATGCGACGATGTCGCCGCCGTGGCGCGGCATCACGTGCAGCACGCCGGTCTGGAAGGACTGCTGGCGGTTGCGGTAGCCGACGAACGCGATCCAGCGGCCGTCCGGCGACACCGTGGCGCGGCACACCGGGCCGCCGAACTCGGTGAGGCGGCGCACCCGGCCATCCGCCGTGTCGAACTCGTAGACATCGGCCTCGACGACCGTGCGCGGATCCAGCGGCCCGGCCTGCGGCGGGTGGCGCTGCATCGACATCACGATGTGGCGCCCGTCCGGTGTCCACGAGATGCGGCCGGCCAGCCCCAGCTTGGTGACGTCGACCAGCGGGCCGCCGTGCTCGAACGGGCCGTCGGTGAGCTGCTTCAGGTCGCCTGTTGCGAGCGTGAGGACGAAGATGTGGTGGAAGCCGTCGGGCTGCTCGCCCTCGTAGCCCTCGACGCGGCGGATCAGCTTGTCGCTGTAGATGCCCGGCGGGCTCCACTTCGACGTGCGCAGCGCTTCCCACGCGGGGACTTCGACTTCCGCTGGCATGTTCGGCACTCGCTTGACGAACGCGAGCCGACCCCCGTCGGGCGACCACGCGAGGCCGCTCGGCGCCTGCGCAAGGCGCACGAGCACCTGCCGCAGGTCGGTGCCCGGGAACCAGCGCTCGATCGCGAAGCGGCCTTCCGACGAGGTGACGAAGGCCACGCTCTGGCCGTCGGGCGCCCAGCGCGGCTGGCTGCCGCGACCCAGCTCGACGCGCAGGTGCGACGCGGTGTCGACCACGCACACCTCGGCGGCCCAGCCGTCGGTCTCGACGTCGGCACGCATGCGCACGTACGCCACGTGGCGGCCGTCCGGCGCGATCTGCGGGTCGCCGGGCAGGCGCAGGTTGAAGTGGTCTTCCGCCACGATGGCGGATGTCGTCTTGTCGCTCATCGAGCGTCTCCGGGAACAGGTTGAGCGAGGGCCTGGCGTGCGGCTTCGCGCCGCGCGGCGCGCCAGGCGATGGACAGGTGCACGAAGAGAAGCAGGCCCAGCAGCTTGACGATCAGCATCGCGTACTTCAGCGACTCGTGGCCGAAGCGCGGCTGCAGCACGTCGCTGAACACGCCGATCAGCAGCGGGCCGCCGCCGTCGCCCAGCAGCGTCATCGCGAGCAGGAACACCGAGGCCGCCAGCACGCGCATCGAGCGCG
>FSZR01001921.1_pt1 | contig 11434 bp, 10 predicted proteins | sample 1638781 | NCBI WGS metagenome assembly FSZR01 (sample SAMEA3914813, study PRJEB12502) | metagenome | biome: forest; material: soil | place: Canada | collected 2011-07-07 | depth 0.3 m | reverse complement strand
GGCCGAGCACCGCGAGTTCCCCATCATCCCGTGCACGCTGTGCGGCAGCCAGGACAACCTGCAGCGCGTGCAGATCAAGCAGATGATCCGCGACTGGGACAAGCAGTACCCGGGCCGCATCGAAAACATGTTCAGCGCGATGGCCAACATCGTGCCATCGCACATGATGGATCGCGACCTCCATCCGTTCACCACGATCCGCGCGTCGGGCCAGCCCGAGCCGGACGGCGACATCGCGTTCGACGAGGACGAGCAGTGCGGTACGCCGGCGCCCGGCGTGATCCGGATCGTCTGAGAATCCGGTCCGGCCGAGAACCGCGCGGCCCGATCCGGGCATCCACGAATGCAGTCGCCCGGCGGCAAGCCTGCTGACAGCCTCTGGAAAGCGTCCGCGCGGGCCCGCCGCCTGCCGGTACATACTCGAGTTACACGCGAGCGCGATGCTCGCCATTGCGGTGCCGGCGTCGGCACCGGGAGACCGCCATGACCATCCTGCAGAGCACCCACCGCCTCCTAGGCGTCGCCGCCCTCGCGGCCGCGACGCTTCTTGCCGGCTGCGCCGGCATGCGCAGCGTCGACACCTCCGTGGCCACGTTCGGCGCCTGGCCCGCCGGCACGGCGCCGGGCACCTACGCGTTCGACCGCCTTCCCTCGCAGGAGGCCAACCTGCCGCGCCAGCAGTCGCTGGAAAACGCCGCCGCCCAGGCCCTGTCCGTGGCGGGCTTCCGTCCGGCGGTCGGCGGCGACAAGCCGTCGGTGATGGTGCAGGTCGGCGCGCGCATCGAGCGCTTCGAACAGGCGCCCTGGGACGACCCGTTCTGGTGGGGCGGCCCGCGCCGCTTCGGCTACGCCGGCTGGGCCGGCTACGGCCCGTTCGGCCCATGGGGGCCCTACGGCCATCGGCGCGGCATCTGGGCGCCGTTCCCGCCGGAGCCCGACATCTACCTGCGCGAGGTGGCCCTGCTGATCCGCGACGCCGCCACCGGCAAGGCGCTGTACGAGGCGCGCGCCAGCAGCGACGGCTACTCCGACGGCGGCGAACGCGTGCTGGCGGCGATGTTCGACGCCTCGCTGCGCGAGTTCCCGAGCACCAACGACAAGGCGCACGGCGTGCGCGTCGAGCTGCCCATGGTGCCGTCGGCACTGCCCGCGGCGGCCGCCTCCAGCGCGCCCAGCGCCTGATCCCCCTCTTAAGAGGGCGGGGGCACACCCGGCCCGGCTTGCGATAATTCCGGTTCCTCACACGAACCGGAATTCATTTATGGCACTCAGCGTCGTGATCATGGCGGCGGGCAAGGGCACGCGGATGCGTTCGGCACGGCCGAAGGTGCTGCATGCGTTGGGAGGCCGGCCGCTCCTGGGTCACGTGGTGGCCACCGCCGAGGCGCTCGCGCCGCAGTGCTGCATCGTCGTCACGGGCCACGGTGCCGAGGCGGTGGAGGCCGCGTTCGCCGGCGCGCAGCGCGCCTTCGTGCGCCAGATGCCGCAGCTGGGCACCGGCCACGCGGTGCAGCAGGCGGTGCCCGCCCTGCCCGACGACGGCATCACGCTGGTGCTCAACGGCGACGTGCCGCTGATCCGCGAAGCCACGCTGCGCGCGCTGGTCGAGGCCTGCGGCGGCTCGAAGCTCGCGCTGCTGACCGTGGACCTGGCCGACCCGTTCGGCTACGGCCGCATCGTGCGTAACCCTGAAGCGGGCGACGCCGACGGCATCGGCGCCGTGCAGGCCATCGTCGAGGAGAAGGACGCGACGCCGCTGCAACGCCAGATCCCAGAGGTCTACACAGGCATCCTGGCCGCGCCGACAGCGCTGCTCAAGAAGTGGCTCGCGCGCCTGACCAACCAGAACGCCCAAGGCGAGTACTACCTGACCGACGTCGTGGCCCACGCGGTGGCAGACGGCGTCGAGGTCTGCACGGCCTCGGCCAAGGACGAGACCGAGGTGCTGGGCGTCAACAGCCCGCTGCAACTGGCCGACCTCGAGCGTCGCCTGCAGCGTCGCCGCGCCGACGCGCTGATGGAGGCTGGCGTGCGCCTGGCCGACCCGGCGCGCTTCGACCTGCGCGGCACGCTCGCCTGCGGCATGGACGTGGAGATCGACGTGGGCTGCGTGTTCGAGGGCGCGGTGACCATCGGCGACGGCGCGCGCATCGGCCCCCACTGCGTGATCCGCGACACGCAGATCGCCGCCGGCGCGGTGATCCACCCGTTCACGCACATCGAGGGCGCGGCCGTGGGCGCCGGCTCCCTGATCGGCCCGTTCGCGCGGCTGCGTCCGGGCGCCAGGCTCGGCGAGGAGGTGCACGTCGGCAACTTCGTCGAGGTGAAGAACTCCACGCTGGCCAACGGCGCCAAGGCCAACCACCTGGCCTACCTCGGCGACGCCACCGTCGGTGAGCGCGTGAACTACGGCGCGGGCAGCATCACGGCCAACTACGACGGCGCCAACAAGCACCGCACCACCATCGGCGCCGACGTGCACGTGGGCTCCAACTGCGTGCTGGTGGCGCCGGTCACGATCGGCGCCGGCGCGACCATCGGCGGCGGCTCGACCATCACCAAGACGGTGGAAGCCGGCTCGCTGGCGATCGGCCGCGCACGCCAGGTGGCGTTCGCGAACTGGGAACGGCCCAAAAAGCACCCGAAGTAGGCCGCGAAGTGGATGCCGGAGGGGTCTGGCCTCTCCTCGGCTCGCGCCGGGCAAGCGCCGAGAGCACACCGCCTCGCCGCGAGACGAGGACAGGCCTGACCCCGATCCCCGCTCACGTTCGGGGTCAGGCCTGACCTTCGCCCGCGAAGAATCGCCTCACGAACGCCCACATCGTGGCGCGGCCGAAGGATAGGCCAGACCCCTCGGTCAAGCCGCGTCCGCGGTCGCCTTTGCCAGGCACAGGTCTTCCCACGCCTTCGCCTTGTCGGGCATGTTGCGCAGCAGGTATGCCGGGTGGTAGGTGACGATCACCGGGATGCCTTCGTAGTGGTGCACCCGGCCGCGCAGCTTGCCGATCGCCTCGTCGGTCTTGAGCAACTGCTTCACCGCGAAGCGGCCCATCAGCAGGATCAGCTTGGGCTGCACCAGCGCCACCTGGCGCTTGAGGAAGGGCTCGCAGCGCGCCAATTCGTCCGGCTCCGGATTGCGGTTGCGCGGCGGGCGGCACTTGAGCGTGTTGGCGATGAAGACGCGGCGGGTCGGGTCGCCGGCCTGGTCGTCCTCGACGCCTTCGCCCGACGCGGCGCGGCGCGACTGGCCCACGGCGCGCAGCATCTGGTCCAGCAGTTGGCCGGCCGGACCGACGAACGGCTCGCCCTGCTGGTCTTCCTGCTCGCCGGGCGCCTCGCCCACGATCATCCAGTCGGCCTGCGCGTGGCCCGTACCGAACACGGTCTGGCGCCGGCTCTCGCACAGGCTGCAGGCCGTGCAGGCGGCGACGGCGTCGTGCAGCGGGCCCCAGGCCAGCGTGGCGATGTGCGCGGCGCGTTCGGCGAGCACGGGGTCGGACGGGGCGCCGTGCGCGGCCGCGACGGCCACGGGGGCAGGCGCACGCGCCGGCGCGGCTGCAGGCGGGATCGGACGTGCGGGTGCGGGCGCGGTCACGGAAGCGCGCACGGGCTCGGCCGTGCGGGCAACAGGCGCGGCGGCCACGGGCGCCGGCGCCGGCACTTCGGCGACGCGTTCGGCCACGGCCGTCGTCGCCGGCGCATCACCACCGCTGGACGCGACGGGCGACGCCGCGGGCGACCACAGCCGCACGCCCATCGCGGCCAGCATGCGCCGTTGACGCTCGCTCCAGCTCATGCCGCGCCCCTCGCGTGCAGCGGCCGCGTCATGAGGATCGCGTCCTCGCGCCGGCCGGCCGGCGCGGGATAGTAGTCGCGTCGGCGTCCGGCCTCGGTGAAGCCCTCGCGCAGGTACAACGCACGCGCCCGCTCGTTGCTCTCGCGCACCTCCAGCCACAAGGCCGTGGCGGCGAAGCTCGCGCTGAGCGCGTAGAGCTCGGCCAGCAGGCGGCGCGCGTGGCCGCGACCTTCGTGCGGCGCGGCCACCGTCACATTGAGCAGGTGCATCTCCTCGAAGCCGGGCATCGCCACGAAGTAGCCGATCAGTTCGCCGTCGGCGCCGAACAGCGCGCGCGTGAGGTAGCCGGCGGCGATCGAGTCGATGAAGTTGCCGCGCGTCCATGGGAACGGGTAGGCCTGCACCTCGATGGCCAGCACGGCGTCGAGCATGTCCACCGTGACGGGCCGCAACGTGGGTGCGCCGCCCGGACGCGGCGCGATCTCGGAACGCACTGCGCTCATAGGGCAGCCTCCGTCCCGCGGACCGCGGCGCGAGCGCCCTTCGGAACGGCCGTGCGTGCGCTCATGAGGATGCCCCTGTCGCGGCGTCGCGCAAGGCCTTGGCGGCTTCGCGCTCGGCCGTGGTCTGCGCGACCTTGTCGCGCAGGTACACGGGCAGGGCCTGGTCGGCCGGCACGCCGTCGCCACGCGCCAGGCCGGCGGCGGCGAGCCAGCCGAGGGCCGCGGCGCGTCCATGCTCGACGGGCGCGCGTCGTGCGCCGCCCGTGTTCAGTCGCTCGCCGAAGGCGGCCAACGCCGAGCCGGCGACGAAGTCCGGCGGCGCCGTCGCCCACTGCGCGTGCAACGCCTCGGGCGTGGTCAGCACGGGCGCGACCACCACCTGCCAGCCGGCGGCGCCCGCGTCGCGGTAGCAGCCGGCGTAGATCTCGTCCATGCGCGCATCCATCGCCACCCACACGACGGCGCCGTCGCTGAGCCCGGCATGGCGGGCGGCGTCCTCGGCGACGATCGCCAGGCTGTCGATGGGCACCACGGGCACGCCACGACCCCAGCCCAGGCCTTGCGCGACGGCGCAGGCGGTGCGCAGCCCGGTGAAGCCGCCCGGGCCGCGGCCGAAGGCGATCGCGTCGAGGTCGGCGAAGGTCCAGCCCTGGCGTTGAAGAAGGGCCAGCAACATGGGCAAGGCCTGTGCGGACGCGGCGGCGCCGCCGTCGAGGTCGAGCGAATCGATTCGGCAGGTCGCGCGGGCGAGCGCGACGCCGCCGTCGTCGATCGCGGCGAGCGCCAGCCGTTCGGTGGCGCTGTCGATGGCCAGCAGCTTCACGCGCGCGTCCCGGCCCGGGCTGGCACGAGCGAAAGGCGCGCCGTGGGCGACGCGTCGCGGAGGGGGAATCGGGGTGGCCGGCGCATGGCGTTCAGTGTAGCCGTGCGATCATGGCCCCGCCCCCGCAGGCGCCGATCGCGCGGGCGGCCATCGCCCACCTTCCAGCCCACCCATGTCCCTGTCCCGGTTCGTCGCCCTCGCCCTGCTTTCGTCGTGCGCCGCCGCCGGCGCCGGCGCCCCGGCCGCTCCCGCGGCTGCATGGACCCTGCCGACGACCATCTCCGCCGCGCTGGCCAACGCCCACGTCCCCGCGAGCGCGCTCGCGCTGTGGGTGCAGCCGGTCGACGCGCCCTCGCCCGCGTGGGGCTGGAACCCCGACTTCGGCGTCAATCCGGCATCGGTGTTCAAGCTCGTGACGACCAGCGCCGCCCTCGAGACGCTGGGCCCGGCGTGGACCTGGAAGACCGGCGTGTACGTCACCGGCCCGATCCGCAAGGGCGTGCTCGACGGCTCGGTGGTGATCGTGGGCACCGGCGACCCGAGCCTGGTGATGGAGCGCGTTTGGCTGATGCTGCGCCAGCTGCGCGACGCTGGCGTACGCGAGATCCGCGGCGACATCGTGCTGGATCACGGCGGCTTCGCCCCCGGCACCCGCTCGGCGGGCGACTTCGACAACGCGCCGTCCGAGCCCTACAACGTGCTGCCCGACGCGCTGCTGATGAACTTCCGCTCCGTCACGTTGAGCTTTCAGCCCGACCCGCAGGCGCGCGTGGCGCACGTCAGCGCCGAGCCGCCGCTGGCCGGCTTCGCGATCGACGCCACCGTGCCGTTGTCCAAGGGCGGCTGCGACGACTGGCGTGCGGCGCTCAGGCTGGGCGCCGACAACGCGGCGCGCTGGCATTTCGCCGGCGCGTACCCGGCCAGTTGCGGCGCCCGCAACTGGCCGCTGGCCTACCCCGACCCGGCCAGCTACGAGCGCAGGCTGGTGGCCGCGCTGTGGCGCGAGGCGGGCGGCAAGGTCAAGGGCCAGGTGCGCGACGGCACGTTGCCCGCCGGCGCCACCCTCGCCTTCACGTTCGAGTCGCCGCCACTCGCGCAGATCGTGCGCGACATCAACAAGTACAGCAACAACACGATGGCCGAGCAGCTGTTCCTGACGCTCGCGGGGAACGTGTCGGCGGAGCCCTCGGCCACGGCCACCGAGGTCAAGGAGGAGCAGGCGCGCGCCGTCCTCGTGAAATGGCTGCACGACCGACTGGGCAACGCGGCCGACGGCGTCGTCGTGGTCAACGGTTCGGGTCTCGCGCGCGAGACGCGCATCAGCGCGCGCACGCTGGGGCAACTGCTCGAGTCGAACTGGACGAGCCCCGTGATGCCCGAGCTCGTGAGTTCGCTGCCGATCAACGGCGTGGACGGCACGCTGCGCAAGAGCACGGCGATCGCGGGCCGCGCGCATCTGAAGACGGGCTCGATGCACGACGTCGTGGCCGTGGCCGGCTACGTGCAGGCCGACAGCGGCCGGCGCTACATCCTCGTGGCCGTGATCAACGATGCGAACGCGGGCGCGGCGCGGCCCGCGCTCGACGCGGCCATCGACTGGGTGGCGCACGACCCGGCGAAGAGCCCATGAAAAAACCCGCGGGCATCGCTGCGCGCGGGTTTTCGGGGAACGGCCGCGGGCGGCCGCGCCGGCAGGCTCAGAACGTGTAGCCGATCGACGCGTTGATCGCGATCGGGTTCAGCTTGGCCGAGGTGCTCTGCCCGGTGGACAACTTCGCCTTGGTGCTGATGAAGGTCTTCAGGATGGCGGCGTCGACGAACCAGTGCTTGTCGATCTTGTAGTTGCCGCCCGCCTCGATCGTGGCGCCCCATTCGGTGTCGCCGCCGATGGTGGTGGGCGGGCCGCCGGGGTTGGTGACCGCGGTCAGCGCGGCGGAACCCTTGGTGCCGTAGAACTTCGCGAACGTGGGGCCGGCGCCGACGTAGGGTCGGAACGGCGCGTCGGCGGCCATGAAGCGGTACTGCAGCAGCACCGTGGGCGAGACCTGGTGCACGCTGCCGATCTTGCCGACGCCCGCGACCGCACCCGCGCCGACGATGTCGTGCTTGTACGGCAGGCCGCCCAGCGCCTCGACCGAGATGTCGTCGGTGATCATGTAGGTGGCGGTGAGGAACAGCGCGCTGGCCGACTTGATGTCGATCTTGGAGCCCGGCAGCGACGGCGCCGTCAGGTCGTCGCTCTTGACCTTGGGCATGATCTTGTTCCAGCCCAGCTTGACCAGGACGTCGCCGGCCACCTGAGCTTGCGCGGCACCGGCGCCGCACAGGGCGGCGGTGGCGACGAGAGCGGATGCAATGGAGTGCTTCTTCATGAATGTGTCCTTGCGAGTGTCTCGAGCGCCGGCTTACAGCCAGCCCTTGATGGCCATCTGTTCGCTGACCAGCTCGGCCAGCAGGCGATACGCGTACGGGGTCGGGTGCACCGTGTCGGCGAACTCGTAGGTCATCAGGCTCGCGGTGTCGGTGGAGACCAGCGTGTTGACCGTGCAGAACAGCGAGGTCGCGATCGGCACGAACGTGGTTGTCGTGGGCCCGGTGGGAACGGTCAGGCCCGTGGAGCCGGCCGAGCCGTCGAGCTTGCAGGCCGGCGTGGTCACGTTCGTCAGGCCGTAGGCGGCCGGGTGGGCAGCCTGGTCGGTGTTGGCGGTGAAGGCGTCGACCCAGGCCACCTCGGCCAGCGAGCTGGACTGGTTGCCGTTGGCCGCCGCCGTGACGCTGAGCCCAGTGGCCAGCGCGGCGTTGAACGCGTTGGTCATGTCGAGCGTCAGGTGCGCATGGATGGGCTCGACGTAAAAGCCCGCGCCGGTGGTCACCCACAGCGCGTTGTCGGGCGTCAGCGAGACGTTGGGCAGGTTGACCACGACCACGTGCTTGGCGCCGTTGGCGATGATCTGGGTCTTGACCAGGTCGGCGAGCTGCGTGCCCGCCAGCGTCATCTGGGCGACGGCGTTGGTGGCGGCGGTGCCGATCATCGCGGCCGCGGTGGCGGCGTCGATCTGGCCGGCCTGCTCGGCCGCCAGGATGCCCTGCACCTGGCCGTCGACCGTCAGCGCGCGGTCGATGAACAGGTCGTTGCCGCCGGCAAGCACGGTGACCAGCTGCGACGCGGTGAAGGCCGTGTGCGTCGTCAGGTAGGAGGCGATCTGGTCATGGACGGGCTTGGTCAGCTGACCCAGCTGGCCGCTGCTGGCGCCATAGGTCGTGTACAGGTAGGCATTGCCCGGACCGTAGGGATTGGTCACTTGCGCGCCGCCCTGGGCGTAGCTCAGGCAGGTGGCGGAGTCGACGGTGGCCTGCGCCAGGAACGCCAGTGCGCCGACCGAGGCCAGGCCCACTTCCGCGGCGCAAGGCTGGGTCAGCTGGAGCTGCTTGGCGAGGTATTCGGTCCAGTTGGTGTAGGCCAGGCCTTGGGCGGAGAGGTCGCCGTTGATCGAGTAGTGGCCGCCGCCGTTGGCGCCGACGATGGCCGTCTTGTAGCTGCCGACGTCGCTGAGGCTGTCGCCGAAGTTGACCATCTGCGTGAACGCGAAGCGCGGCGACTGGTCGCCCGCCTCGTTGCCACCGCACGCGGCCAGGAAAGCCGCGGCCGCCAGGGCCGTGGTCAAGACGTGGAATTTCTTCATGAGCACCTCTCCAAACGAAGAGTCAAAGACATTAATCGAACGGTCGTTCGATTTCCATAAAAACTATACGCAATGGGGTGTCCGGGGCCCTTGGGGACTAACCCTCGCGGCACCGCGCAAACAACACTTCGCCCACGCGCTGGAGGCCCACGTTATGTGGTGCGCGCCACGCTGTGAAGACTGCAATGCCCTTGAACAACCGTCGCGTCGTGCGAGGACCACATGGTGCAATGCAGCACGCACCCGGAACCGTCATCGGGTCCCGATCGACCGCGCCGCATCGACGTCCGCGGATGGGCGCTCAGAACGGGTTCGAATGGGCGATGCGCAGCGCCAGGCTGCCGATCTGGCCCTGCACCACCGGGCCGAGGTGGGTGGGATCGGCCCACATGAAATTGGACGTCTCCTGCTGGCCCGAGGTCGGGTCGTTGCGCAGCGTGTCGGGCGTGCAGGTGGGCAGCGGCGCGGTGTCCAGGCAGCCGTAGTACTGGTTGGCGAACGGGATCATGCCGTACGCGGTGGGGTTGCGCGAAGCGTTGCGCACGGTGTCGTCCGCCTGCACCAGGCCGACCTTGCTGCCGTCGTTGATGAAGTTGGTGCGCAGGCCCAGGTTGAACTGCTCGGACATGTCGTGCAGCAGCTTCAGGCGGTCGAAGTCGCCCTTCTGGGACTCGGTGAAGGCATACGGGGTGAGGCTCATGTCGGGCACGGTCAGCAGGAGCACCTTGGCGCCCGCGGCCGCGATCGAGTTGACGACGCCGGCCAGCTTCGCGCCCTGCTCCTTCATGTCGGACAGCACCACGGTTTCGTCGCCGGTGCCGTTGGCCTTGTACTCGTTGAGGATGTCGTTCATGCCCACCCAGATCGTGACGAGGTCGTTGCCGTTGAAGGTGTCGCCGGCGCGGAACGCCTCGACCTTCTGGACCACGTCGTCGACGGTGCCGTTGACCGTCGTCAGGTCGATGGCGTTGGTGTCGGGGGACGCGTTCACGTTGCAGTTCGCATAGACCAGGCCGAACGAGTTGGCCAGCGACTGGGTCCAGATCGGTGCCTGCGAGCAGTCGATCTGGCGCGAGCCCTGCACGACGCCGTTGATGCTGTACTTCAGGCCTTGCGCGCCTTCGAGGCGGCTGCTCTCGTCGCCGAACGTGAGGATGCGCGCCGGCACGAAGGACGCAACCTGGTACGTGCCGCCGCCGCAGGACGCCAGCGTGGCGAGGGCGCCGGCCAGGGCCAGCCCGGAGATCGCTCGCGTCGCGCTGCGGCCCACATTCGTCTTGAAAAACATTCGTACTCCCTGTTGGATTCGGCTGGATCCCGGCGACTGTCGTGCAGGCCGGTTTCCGATAGATTTCTAGGCAGCGGCCGCGCGCTGCAAACGGTCGAGAACGCCTTCCCACGCCGGAGCGTCGGGGGGGGTTTCGACCCAGATGAGACTGGCGCCGGTGGCGTCGAGTTCACGCAGCGCCGAAAAAAGTTCGTGCGCCGCGGCAACCGGATTGTCGGGCATCGCGCGATACGCGCGTACCGTGCGCCCGGGCGTGACGGTGCGGAAATATACAGCCACCGGGCTGGTGCCCTCTTTCGGGAGGACGCCGAGGGCGGTGCGCAACTGCTCTGCGGACATCAGGCGCAGCTTGGCGCGCGGCGCGTAATGCGCCTCGAGCGTGCCCGATGCACGCGGCGCGTCGGCGCCGGCCTCGCGCAGCGGATGACCCAGCTTGGCCTCCAGCTCGTCACGCGTGAGCACCCCCGGGCGCAGCAGGCGCGGGGCACCGCGGCTGCAGTCGACGATCGCCGACTCGATGCCGGCGTCGCAGTCGCCGCCGTCGACGATGGTCATGGCGTCGCCGAATTCCTCGAACACGTGTGCGGCCGTCGTGGGGCTGATGCGGCCGAAGCGGTTGGCGCTGGGGCCGGACACGCCGGCCACGCCCAGCGCCGCCGCGGCGTCGAGCAGCGCACGGGCCACCGGATGCGACGGGCAGCGCAGGCCGATGCTGGTCTGGCCGGCCGCCGAGGCGGTGCCCATGCCCGAGCGGCGCGGCACGATCACCGTCAGCGGCCCCGGCCAGAACGCGTCGGCCAGCTTCTGCGCCGCCTCCGGCCACTCGCTGGCGAAGGCGCGCGCGGCGGCGACGTCGGCCACGTGCACGATCAGCGGGTGGTCGGCCGGGCGGCCCTTGGCAGCGAAGATCTTCGCGACGGCGGCGTCGTCGTCGGCGCGCGCGCCCAGGCCGTAGACGGTCTCGGTCGGAAACGCCACGAGCTCGCCCGCGGCCAGTTCGGCCGCGGCGCGCTGCAGGGCCGCCGGGTCGGTGCCGCTCACGATGGCCATCAGAATCCCTGCAGCCCCAGCACGGCGGCGGCGGCATTCGCACGCTCGCGCGCCAGCGCCGGTGTGGCGGCGGTGACGGTGAGGTGGCCCATCTTGCGACCCGGGCGCGCGTGCGTCTTGCCGTACAGGTGCAGGTGCATGCCCGGCAGCGCGAGCAGCGCGCCCCAGTCGGGCTCGCGTTCGTGGCCGCCGTCGAACCACAGGTCGCCCAGCAGGTTGACCATCTCGCACGGCGAGTGCTGGCGCGGCGTGACCAGCGGCAGCCCGGCCAGCGTGCGCACCTGCAGCTCG
>FSZR01001285.1_pt1 | contig 11475 bp, 7 predicted proteins | sample 1638781 | NCBI WGS metagenome assembly FSZR01 (sample SAMEA3914813, study PRJEB12502) | metagenome | biome: forest; material: soil | place: Canada | collected 2011-07-07 | depth 0.3 m | reverse complement strand
GGGGCGGACGGCCCGCCGCTGCTGGTCATCGACATCGCCGGCGCGCAGACCCACTTCGACCGCCTCGGCACGTTGTCGCGGCTCGACGTCCGCCTCGCGCCCGGCGCACGCCAGGGAGACGTGATGGCCGCGCTCGGCGCCGGCCCCCAGGTGCGCGCGGCGGCGCCCGACGAGGCGGCGTTGCGCATGGCGCGGCTGTCGCAGTCGTACCGCGTCAACCTCAGCGTGCTGTCCCTGGTGGCGCTGTTCACCGGCGGCTTCCTGGTGTTCTCCGTTCAGTCGCTGGCGGTGGCCAAGCGCATCCCGCAGCTCGCGCTGCTGGGGGTGCTGGGCATGGGCGGGCGCCAGCGCCGCACGCTGGTCCTGGCCGACAGCGTGCTGGTGGGCGCGGTCGGCGGGCTCGCCGGCCTGGTGCTCGGCACGGGGCTGGCGATGGCGGCGCTGCGGGCGCTCGGCGGCGACCTGGGCAGCGGCGCGTTGTCCGATGCATCGCCGCACCTGCACTGGAGCGTGGCCGCCGCGCTCGCCTACGCCGCGCTGGGCCTGGCCTCGGCGCTGGCCGGCGGGTGGTGGCCCGCGCGTGCGGCGCAGTCGCTCGCGCCGGCGCAAAGCCTCAAGGGCCTGAGCAGCGCGGGCAGCGACGGCACGCCGGTCTGGGCGGGGATCGCGCTGCTCGCGCTGTCCGGCGTGCTGGCGTTCGTGCCGCCGTGGCACGCCGTACCCTGGGGCGCCTATGCCTGCGTGGGCGTGCTGCTGCTGGGCGGCATCAGCCTGGTGCCCCAGGTGGTGAGCCTGCTGCTGCGCGGCCTGCGCGGTGCGCGCAACCCGATCGCCGCGCTCGCCGTGGCGCGCGCGGTCGACCAGCGCCACACCGCCACCGCGGCGGTCGCCGGCGTCGTCGCCAGCCTCAGCCTGGTCGTGGCGCTCACCGTCATGGTCACCAGCTTCCGCGACTCCCTCGTCACCTGGCTGGACCAGGTCCTGCCGGCCGACCTCTACGTGCGGCCGCCGCCCAGCGCCGCCGACGGCCCGGCCTTCCTGCCGCCCGCCGTCGTCGCCGCGGCCTCCGCGGCAGGGGTACGGCAGGTGCGCGCCGAACGGCTCGTCCCGGTCACGCTCGCGCCCGAGCAGCCCGACGCCACGCTGATCGCGCGCGACCTGCCGCCAGGCGCCAACGCGCCCGACCTGCCCTGGATCGTCGCGCCCGACCCGTCCCCGCCCGCGCCCGGCCTCCTGCCCGTCTATGCGAGCGAAGTGCTGGCCGCGCTGCAGCACCTGCACCGCGGCGACATCATCGACCTGCCCCTGCCGCCCCGCCCCGGCAGCGGCGCGGCGCCCGGCCCGGTGCGTGCCGTCGTGCGCGGCATCTGGCGCGACTACGCCCGCCAGCAGGGCGCGCTGCTGGTGGCGCGCGCCGACTGGATGCGCCTGACCGGCGACGAGCGCGTCAGCGACATGGTGCTATGGCTGGCCGACGGCGCCAGCGACGCCGGGGCGATCGCGGCCATCACCGGCCGACTGCAGGCCGCGCAGGTCGCCGCGGGAGGCGACGCCGGCCTCGAGGTCTCCACCTCGCGCCAGCTGCGCGACTACTCGCTGCGCATCTTCGACCGCAGCTTCGCCGTCACGCGCTGGCTGCAGGGGGTGGCGCTGGCGATCGGGCTGGCCGGCATCGCGGCCAGCTTCTCGGCGCAGGTGCTGGCGCGGCGGCGCGAGTTCGGCACGCTGCAGCATCTCGGGTTCACGCGCCGCCAGGTGCTCGCGCTGGTGGCCGTGGAAGGCGCGTTGTGGAGCGTCGTGGGCGCGCTGCTCGGACTGGCGCTGGGCCTCGCGGTGAGCGTCGTGCTGGTGAAGCTGGTCAACCCACAGAGCTTTCACTGGACCATGCAGATGAGCGTGCCGGTGCTGCAGCTGGCGGGGTTGGCGCTGGCCGTGGTGGTCGCAGGCGCGCTCACCGCCTGGGGCAGCGGCCATGCGGCCGCGAGCCGCGATGTCGTGCGCGCCGTCCGGGAGGACTGGTGATGCGGCGGCGCGCCTGCCTCGGCGCGCTGCTGGCGGGCGCGGCACGCGGGTCGAATGCCGTGGGCACCACGATGTCGGCCCCTGCGGAACTCGCGGCGCCGGCCGGCGTCACGCACCGCGCGCTCCAGTTCCCGGCCGACCACGGCGCGCACGCCGACACCCACATCGAATGGTGGTACGTCACCGGCTGGCTGCGGTTCGATCAGACCAAGGAAACCACCGACGCCGCCCCCGCCCTCGGCTTCCAGGTGACGTTCTTCCGCAGCCGCACCGGCCTCGCGACGGACTCGCCCAGCCGCTTCGCCGCGCGCCAGCTCGTGCTGGCCCACGTCGCCCTGACCGACCTGGGGCGCGACGGCGCCCACCCCTCGCTCGCCCACGACCAGCGCGCCGCCCGCACCGGCTTCGGCCTGGCGGACGTGCCCGCCGCGTCGGGCCTCCAGCAGGTGCGGCTGGGCGACTGGTCCCTGAGCCGTGCGGCTGCCGCCGGCTCCGCGACGACGTCGCTGCGCATCGGTGTCCGGGCCGAGCGTTTCGCCCTCGACCTGGCGTTGGCGGGCACCCAGCCGCTGCTGGCGCAAGGCGACGGCGGCTATTCGCAGAAAGGCCCGGATCCGCGCCAGGCGAGCCTCTACTACAGCGAACCCCAGCTGGCCGTGCGCGGGCGTGTCGAGCGCCCAGGGATGCCCGCGCGCGAGGTGATCGGGCGCGCGTGGCTCGACCACGAGTGGAGCAACGAGCTGCTGCCTGCCGATTCCCCCGGCTGGGACTGGGTCGGCTTCAACCTCGCCGACGGCAGCGCGTTGATGGCCTTCCGCCTGCGCCGGCCGGACGGCAGCGCGCTGTGGGCGGGCGGCACGTGGCGCACGGCGGCGGGCGTCACGCGCACTTTCTGTGCTGGCGAGGTGTCGTTTCGCCCGCTGCGACGCTGGCGCAGTCCACGAACCCACGCCGACTATCCCGTCGACTGGCAACTCGAGACCCCCGCCGGCCGCTGGCGCGTCACGGCATTGCTGGACGACCAGGAGCTGGACAGCCGCGGCTCCACCGGCGCGGTCTACTGGGAGGGGCTCGCCGCCCTGCAGGCCGAGGACGGCCGCACGCTGGGCTGGGGCTATCTCGAGCTCACGGGCTACGTGGACCGGCTTCGACTCTAGGCGCTGGCATTGCACGCGATACGTCGCACCCGGCGCCAGGGATATTGCCAACCCGGGCACACTGCGGCGATCCTGCGCAACGGCAAGCTCCAGGGCACGGCCGTTGCCGCAATCGGCGTTCACACAGGAGAGCCCATGAAAACGCTGAATGAGTCGCCCGAAACGCAACACATCTATCGCCAGCTCAAGCTGGGGCTGGGCCACGAACTCGTCAACGACGAGAACGTCTTTGCCCTGATCGAACTGGCCCGCGCGGACGGCAACACGCTGCTCGAGACCGAGCTGCGCGAATGGCAGGCCCCCTGCAGCGACTCCAACGACGGCCCGCGACCCACCATGGCGCCGACGGCAGGCTTCAACAAGGCCAACGTCAAGCACTGAGAAAGACGGTCGATCGCCGCGACTCCGCGCGCCTGGCCGGCGCGGGTCGCGGGCCGATCGACCGGCGTGCAGCGCAGCGCCTGCACGAGCGGCCGACACGGCCTGTCGCCCGCGCGGCGGGCCCCGTCGGCCCCTGGCGCAGGCCGTCGCACCCTCCTCGCGCCGCGCAGCGCCCCGGCGTAATCTCCAGTCATCGCTTCACAGCGCCTTCAAGGAGAACACCATGTCGTACAGCGACGAACTTGCCAAGCTTGCCGACCTTCATCAACGCGGCGTCCTCTCGGACGAGGAGTTCGCGGCCGCCAAGGCACGCGTGCTCTCGGGCTCGTCCGCCGCCTCCGCGACCGCAGGGTCCTCGATCCCGCAACCCGGCGCGCTGCACGCGCTGCGCCGCAGCCAGGGTGACCGCTGGCTGGGTGGGGTCTGCGGCGGCATCGCGCTCGCCACCGGCGTACCCTCCTGGGTATGGCGGCTCATCTTCGTGGTCGCCGCCGTGTGCGCGGGCACGGGGGTCGCGCTGTACGTGCTGCTGTGGATCCTGATGCCGCAAGAGCCGCTGTACCTGCCCGCCTCGAACGACTCGATGCGCTCGCGTTGAGCGGCGGACGGCACCGATGATTGCCGTCCGCGAGATCGACCACCTCGTCCTGCGCGTGGTCGACCTCCCCGCGATGCTTCGCTTCTACGTCGACGTGCTGGGCTGCCCCGTCGAGCGGCGGCAGGACGAGATCGGGCTCGTCCAATTGCGTGTCGGCCGCTCGATGATCGACCTCGTGCCGGTGGACGGCAAGCTGGGACGCGTCGGGGGCGCGGCGCCCGGGCCCGAGGGCCGCAACCTCGACCACTTGTGCCTGCGCGTCGACCCCTTCGACGAGGCCGCGATCCGCGCCCATCTCGCCGGCCACGGCATCGCCGCCGGGCCGGTGGACGATCGCTACGGGGCGGAGGGCGAAGGGCCGTCGCTGTACCTCAGCGACCCCGAGGGCACCGTCGTCGAGCTCAAAGGGCCGCCCACGCCCCGGGCACCGGGCCCGCACATGTAAATTTGAGTGTCCGCGGCCCACCGGATCGGGTGCTGCCGCGTTGAACCGACACGGGCCGGACACACCGGCCACGTCGCGCCCGCCCTGACGCGGGCCGATTCCAGGAGACCCCCTTCCGATGACCCGCCCCATCCGCCAGCCGTTCGCACGCCTGGCCCCCCTCGGCGCCGCCCTGGCCGCCGCCGCCGTCCTGTCCGCCTGCGTCGTGCAACCGCTGCCGCCGCCGCGCTACGTCGCGCCGCCGCCGCGTCCCGTGCCGGTGTACGAACAGCCCGCCTATGCGCCCGAGGACGATCCTGTCGTCAGCGTCTACGTCGAGCCGCCGCTGGCGCAACCGGAGCCCATCGCCGTCGCCTGGGCGCCGCCGCCGATGCTGGTCGAGGCGCCGCCGCCGCAGCCTTATGCCGAGGCCGTCTGGACCGGCGGCTACTGGACCTGGGAGGGCCGCTGGGTGTGGGCCGCGGGGCGCTGGATCGCGCCGCCGCAGCCGCGCTTCCTGTGGGTTCAACCGTACTACGAGCACCGCGGCGACGTGGTCGTCTTCGTGCCCGGCTTCTGGTGCCCGCCCGAACAGCACTTCATGCCGCCGCCGCCCGGGCTGCGCATCTCCGTGGTCGTCGGCTTCGGCGGCGGTCGCGGCGGACGCGCGCCCATGGGCCCGCAAGGCGTGTTCGTGCCGCCGCCGCCGGGCTCGCGCGCCGGGATCATCGTGCCCGCGCCGATCGGCACGCCGCCGGCGGTGGTCGTCAGCGCCCCGCCGGTCGTCAACGTGGGCATGCGCGTGCGCGGAAACGTGGACGTGAACAGCCACAACACGACCCTCAACGACAACCGCGTCACCAACGTCACGAACATCACCAACGTGACGATCGAGGCGCCCGCGGGCACCACGGCCAACGGCCAGGCCTACCAGGGCTCGGTGCCGGCGCGCGCGCACCTCGCGGCGGCGCTCGCCCCGGCCGGCAGGCCGGCGGCGCCGCGCCCGGCCAGCGCGCAGGCGATCCCCGCCTTCGTGCCCGGACGTGCGCCCGCCGCCCTGCCGCCGGCGCAGCCGGTGCGGCCGGATCGCGGCGACCGCTTCGACCGCGGCAACCCGCAGAACGAGGCGCGCCCCGCCGCGCCGCAGCAACAGGCGCCTGCCGGCCAGCAGCCCGGATTCCAGGCCCGCCCCGCCGTGCAGCCGCCGGTGCAGCAGGCCCCGCAAGCGCAGGCGTTGCCGCCGCAAGGCGTGCCGCAGCGCGTCCAGCCTGGCCAGGCGCAACCCCAGCAGGCCACGCAGCCGCCGCAGCAAGGCCAGCAACAGGCCCAGCCGCAAGGCAATCCGCAGGATCCGCGCAATCGCGGCGGCAATGCCCCGGGGGCGCAAGGCGGCCGTCAGCCGGGCCAGCCAGGTCAGCCCGGCCAGCCCCCGCAGGCCCAGGGCGGACCGCAGAACCCGCCGCAGCAAGCGCAGCAGGCGGCCCCGCGTCGCGAGGGCAAGGAAAGCAAGGAAGAAAAAGAGGTGCGCGAGCGCAAGGCGCAGCGGGAGCGCAAGGAGGATCGCGACAAGAAGGATGGCGATCGGGATCGCTGAGGGAGCGCGCGGTCAGATACCGCATCCTGCGCGGATGACTGCGCGGCGTCGCGCCGGCGAATTTGCGCGCAGGATGCCATGCCAGACCCCGTGCAGGGTGCGGCCAGCCCGGCTCACTGTGCCGAGAGCAACTCGTTGAGGAAGAAGCCCAGCTCGTCGCTCGCCTGCTCGACGCGCTCCGGCAGCGATGCCGGGCCGTCCTGTCCGCTCGACTCGCCGGTTCGCAGCAGCAGCGGGCGTCCGCTGGGATCGGCCTGCTGCAGGCGCGCGAGCCACTTGCGCGCGTGCGCCGCGGGGGCGTCGGAAAGCGTCACCAGCACGGCGGGATAGTTCACGCCGTCGCGCACGCCCTGCATCGGCGAGACGGCACGTGCCGCGTCGAACTGCGCGCGGTCCGCGAACGCGCCCTGCGCCGGCAGATCGGGCACGCCGGCCGGTCCGCGGGCCGCCAGCAGCAGGTCGTACGAACCGCCGGCGACGCTCGCCGCGTGGAACAGCTCGGGCTGGCGCGCCACCGCCGCGGCCACCACCAGCGCCCCCGCGTCGCGCCCGCTCGCGCCCAGCAACGCGGGCTGCGTCACGCCACGCTGCACCAGCGCCCGCGCGGCGGCCAGGAAATCGTCGACCGCGTTGGACGCACGGCTCGCCGAGCCGTCGCGCCGCCAGTCCTCGCCGAAGCCCTCGACACCGCGCACGTGCGCGATGGCCACGACGCCGCCGCGATCGAGCCAGGCGCGTCGCGCCGGGTCGAACGCGAGCGCCGCATCGGCGTCGCCCGGGGCCAGCAGCACCGGGTTGCGGCCGTCCGCGCGCAACCCGCGCCGGCGCAGCAGCGTCAGCGGGACCTGCGTGCCGTCGCGCGAACTGGCGAACTCGTGGCTCACCTCGCAGTCGTTGAAGGCGGCGTCGGAGGTTGCCAGCAGCGCGGTGCGACGCGCCCGGCCGCCGACGTGGGTCCAGCCCGGCGGCGCCAGCGGCGTCGACACCTGCGCCACCACCTCGCTGCGCCCCGTGCGCGCGAGCGCGCTCACGCCGGCGCCCGCGGGCAGCGCCTGCGTCGCCGTGCGTCGCGTCTTGACATCGAGGGTGCGCAGCCGCGGCGTGCTGCCGGCAAGCTCCGCCAGCACCAGCGTGCCGCCGGCCACGGCCAGGTGCTGGATGACGGCGTCGGTGGGCGCGACGAGGGTCGTCGCCTTGTCCAGCCCGCCGCCGCGCGCTTCGGCCAGGCCGAGGCGCAGGACGCGACCGCGCGGCGCGCCGGCGACCGACAGCACGTACAGCGCGTCGTCGTCGCCGAACTGCACCTGGCGCACGCCGTCGACCTCGGCGGCCAGCCGGCGCCAGCTGCCCTCGCCGTTCGCGTCGGCCGTCTTCAGGAACAGCACGGTGTCGCCGCTGGTGGCGTCGACCGCCAGCGCGGCCAGCGAGCGCCCGTCGCGCGTGCTGGCGAGGACGATGCGGGCCTGGCGCGGAAGGCCGGTGCCGAGGTCGAGGCGATCCAGCGCCGCGGTCGCGCCCAGCCGGTGGAACAGCACCTGCTCGAGCGGCACCGCCCGCGTGTAGAACAGGCCGGCGCCGTTCGCGCTCCAGGCCGCGTCGCGCGGCTGCGCCACGCGATCGGCGAGCGACTGGCCGGTCGCGACGTCGACCACGCGCAGCGCGCCCGGCGCCCCGCCCGTCCCGCGCACGGCGATCGCCACGCGCCGTCCGTCCGGCGACGGCCTGAAGAAGGCGATGCCGCCGGCGGCGTCGGCGGCCGGGTCGTTGGGATCGAACACCACGCGCTCGGTGGCGGTGTCGTCGATCGACCTCAGCGCCACCAGCACCGCGCGCTGCGACGGCGCGCCGCTCTTGAGCGCGAACACCAGGTTGCCGCGCTCGGCCAGCGCGCCGTAGTCGCTGATCGTGGAGACGAGCAGCGCCTGCACGCGCTCGCGCAGGGCGGCGCGCGCGGGCATCGCGTCGAGGTGACGACGGCCATAGGCGGTCTCCGCGGCGGTCCACGAGCGGGTGTACGGATCGGCGGCGTTCTCCAGCCACTCGAAGTCGTCGCTGACCGGTTCGCCGAACCACGTCCGCGTCGTCGTGCGCGACGCCGCGAACGGATAGCCGCGCACGCCGGGCCCCACGAGCGTGCGCACGTCGTTCGGGTCGCCCGACGGTCCCGGGCCGCCGCCCGCGCAGGCCGCCAGCAACGCCGCGACCCCGGCCGCCAGCCAGGCCAGGCGCACATGAACACGCACACGCAGCAGCTTCAATGGACCTCCCCGGACCTGTCGTCCTCGCCAGCCCGCGATGTTAGGGCCAGTGGACGACCCCGCCGTCGGGGAATTCCGGCTGGCGCGCGAACGGGGGCACGGCGACCCGGCCGACGCCGTGGCACGCTCCTAGAATCGGCCGCACCGCAACCCCGGAGCGACGCTTGGCCTACGACTACAGTTCGGACAACCGGCGCCTCGAGCTGCCCAACCCGTTCCGCATCCACAACCTGTTCCTGTTCGCCTGCGCGGCGATCGCGCTGGTCGGCGGCGTCACGGCGCTCGCGTGGGCACGGGGGGCGATCGAGGCCGAGAGCACCCGCCTGGGCATCGCCCCGCTGGTGGTGGGCGTCGCGCTGCTGGCCGCGGGCCTCACCTTCGCGGTGAGCGCGGCGCGCCGGCTGCGCTTCTTCTTCGGCCGCGGACGCCCGCGCTCGCTGGCGCCCGAGGTGGCGATCGGCGCGAGCGGCAACTCGGCGCGCGCCGACCACTACAAGGCGACGCTGCGCCAGGGCGGCCTCGAATACCCCGAGCCGCAGGGCGCGCTCAACGGCGTGCTGTACCACGCGGTGCCGCGCCTGATCACCGCCCCGCTGGTGGTGCAGGAGCTGGCGCAGCGCCAGTTCTTCAACGCGCTGTCCTTCGTCGTCACGCTGGCGAGCTACGTGTTCGCCTGGGGCCTGCTGGGCACCGAGGCGACGCGGCCGCTGATCTCCATCGCCTACTTCGTGTTCGGCGCCGTGGTGCTGCTGCGCCCGCTGGTGAGCGGCGACCAGGCGCGGCTGGGCAGCGGCGCGCTGATCGCGCTGGTGGCCGCGGCGATCGTCGGTCCGGTCGCGGCCGGCCTGCTGGGCCCGGCGCTGCCCTCGGTGCGCTACACGATGGCGGGCCAGGCGCTGTTCCTGCTCGCCTGCGCGCTGCTGGCGGTCGTGCTGATCCTGCACGCGCTGCACGCCCAGCTCGACGCCTCGCCGCAGACCCAGCGCAGCTGCGAGCAGCGCACGCTGTCGATGAACGGCCCGCCCGGCGCGCTGCTCACCGAACTCGATCGCACGCTGCAGCAGCAGTGGGTGGAGCAGATCCCCAACCGCCGCTACGCGCGCGTCGAGCCGGTCACCGAGGGCGCCGCCGGCTCGGGCCGCTTCGCCGGCGAGCTGCTGGAGGAGACGCAGCCGATGCCGATGACGGGCACCGCGCCCGTCACGCTGGCGGGCGCGCTGGCCGGGCCGCGCCACGCCGCGCTGGTGGTGCTGGACTTCTACGCGACGCTGCTGACCGTGTTCGGCGTCGTCTGCGCGCTGGTCTACGTGCGCGGGTTCGACCCGTCGCGCCTGCTGCACGACGGCTGGGGCCGCACGGCCACCGTGGGCTATGCCGCCGTCTGCCTGGGCGTTGCGGCGTTCTGCTTCCGATCGTCGGGCGCGATCTGGGGCCGCTTCAACTTCGAGTCGGTGCTGGTCTGGGTGGAGCTGCAGGGCACCTGGCAGTCGTCGCGCATCGGCACCGGCAACCCGTTCAACAGCCGGCTGCAGACCGAGAACGACGTCGTGCGCGTGGAGGCGATGACGCTGCGCGTCTGGCGCGCGCGCATCGAGTCGGTGGTGTTCGGCAAGGACGGCGCGCGCCAGGTGACCGCGATGTACGCCACCTCGCAGGAGGCGGCGCGGCTGGCGGCGGACCTCGAGGCGTTCGCCGGCCGCCAGAGCGTGTTCGTCGCGCCGCGCGCGGGCGAGGACGGCCAGCGGCTGGAGGCCCTGCGCGCCACCGAGTCGATGCTGGGCGGTGCGGGCGCCCTGGCGCCGATCGCGGCCGGCGCCGACGCGCCCCAGGTCGCCGCGCCCCCCGCCGCCGGCGACCGCCCGCGCTTCTGCACCGCCTGCGGCACGCGCGCCGATGCGCGCGCGAGGTTCTGCAGCAACTGCGGCGCCGCCCTGCCCGCCGCCTGACTCAGTGCGGCACGACGGCCGGCGCGAGCTCGTCGACGTCGGGGGTGTCCTTGTCGCTGATCAGCCGGCGCAGGAACGGGATCAGCAACGCCAGCACGACGCCCACCAGCACCGTGCCGCCGCCCAGCAGGCCGAACAGGCGGCCGTAGAACGGATTGGTAGCGAGCGCGGCGGTGCCCTGGGCCTCGGGGATCGCGCCCGAGAGGTCGTTGGCGACCAGCGACGCGATGCCGGTGACCAGCATCCACGCGCCCATCATCACGCCCTGGTACTTGTGCGGTGCGAGCCGGCCCACCATCGCATAGCCGACGGGCGAGATCAGCAGCTCGCCGAGACTCTGCAGCACGTAGCTCAGGAAGATCCAGAAGAACGCCGAGCGGCCGCTGGCGGGATCCGCCAGCGCGATGCCCACGGGCAGCGCGAGGAAGCCGGCGCCCATCAGCACCAGCGCCACCGCGAACTGCCGGGGCACGTCGATGCGCCAGCCGCGCTCGCGCAGCCGCGCCATCAGCAACGCCAGCAACGGGCCGCCAAGGGCGATCACGAAGGTGTTGATGTTCTGCACCCACTGCGGCGGCACGGCGAACCCGAGCACCACCGGGTCGACGTTGCGGTCGAAGAAGAACTGCAGGCCGCTGGGCGCCATCTGGTAAAGCGACCAGAACACCAGCGAGCCCGCGGCGAGCACCAGGTACGCCCACATGTTGCGGCGCTCGCGGCGCACGGGGTGGCGCAGCGTCAGCACCACCATGGCCACCAGCACCAGGGCGCCGATCGCGTAGATCACCTGCTCGGTGAAGCCGGGGTGCTGCAGCAGCGTCCAGACCACCGGCACCAGCGCCACGAGGATGGCGATGCCCGCGACGAAGCGACGCAGGAAGCTGGCGTCGGTTGCCGCCAGCAGCGGCGTGCTGCGATCGGCCAGCACGCGCCAGAACGCGAACGCCAGCGCGATGGCCACGATGTTGCCGAGCGTGGCGAACACGAACAGGCTGCCGTAGCTCTCGGTCTGCTGGAAGTAGCCCGCCGCCGTGAAGCCGATGAAGAAGCCGATGTTCATGCCCGCGTAGTTCCACAGGAACGCGCCCTCGCGGC
>FSZR01001677.1_pt1 | contig 11661 bp, 11 predicted proteins | sample 1638781 | NCBI WGS metagenome assembly FSZR01 (sample SAMEA3914813, study PRJEB12502) | metagenome | biome: forest; material: soil | place: Canada | collected 2011-07-07 | depth 0.3 m | reverse complement strand
CGCTGTTCTTCGACGCCGGCACCACCGGCAGCCAGCCGTGGGAGCCGAAGAACTACGACGGCAAGTTCGAAGGGCCGATGACGCTGCGCAGCGCGCTGGCCAAGTCCAAGAACATGGTGTCGATCCGCATCCTGCAATCGGTGGGGCCAGCCTACGCCCAGCAGTGGATCTCGCGCTTCGGCTTCGACCCCGAGAAGCATCCGCCGTATCTCACGATGGCGCTGGGCTCGGGCTCGGTCACGCCGATCCAGATGTCCACCGCGTACGGCGTGTTCGCCACCGGCGGCTATCGCATCAACCCGATGCTCATCACGAAGGTGACCGACGCGCGCGGCAAGGTGCTGCACGAGGAGCACGCCCGGCCGTTCACCGACGACCAGCGCGTCATCGAGCCGCGCAACGCGTTCATGATCGAGTCGCTGCTCTACACCGTCGCCCACAATGGCACGGCCGCGCGCGCGGGCTCCACGCTCAAGCGCGCCGACGTGTACGGCAAGACCGGCACCACCAACGACTCGATGGACGCCTGGTTCTGCGGCTTCCAGCCGTCGCTGGCCGCGGTGGTCTGGATCGGCTACGACACGCCGCGCAAGCTGGGCGACCGCGAGACCGGCGGTGGCCTCGCGCTGCCGGTGTGGATCGAGTACATGCAGACGGCGCTCAAGGACGTGCCGCAGGTGCCGATGGATCCGCCCGAAGGCGTGATGAACGTCAACGGCGAGTGGTACTACAACGAGTTCGGCCCGGCCAACGCCGTCACCGGACTGGGGCTGGACGACAAGGCGGCGCCGCAGTCCACCGACGACGAGAAGAAGAGCATCCTCGATCTCTTCAAGACCGGCAACTGACGCGCATCACGCGCTCGCGCGCGGCTCCTGCAGCATGCCCGCGAGCTCGTGCGCGAAGCGGTGGGCGTCGCCGGGCCAGCGCGCCGACAGGTAGCGGCCGTCACGCACGGTGAATCCCACGCGCTGCAGGCGGTCCGAATCGCGCAGCAGCGCGGGCGGGCCGACGAGGAAGTCGCGCGTCGACCGCAACGCCGCGGCCACCTCGTCTTGCACCGTCTGCGGATAGGTGCGGTAGTAGTCGCCCAGGCGATGGCGGGTGAGGCGCCAGGCCAGCATCTCGAGCTGCCTCGTGAGGCCCGTGGTGCGACGGCCGAACAGCACGCTGCGGCCGGCGTCGGCCCCGCGCGTGACGCGCGAGCGCGCGGCGAGCACGGTGCCGTGGCAGATGGCGGCCACGGGCAGGTCGCGCTCGAAGAACGCGGCGACGGCCGACTGCAGCGCCGTCGACTCGAGGTACTCGCGCATGCCGGGCGCGTGGCCGCCGGGCAGCAGCAGCGCGTCGAACCGGGCCGCCTCGATGCCCGCGGCGATGTCCGTCCATGCGATCGGCCGACGATAGGCGTCCGACTGCGCCATGCGATCGTGGTCGGCCACGGCGTTGGACTGCGCGCGCAGCATTGGCGACAGCAGGCCCAGGTCGGTGCCGCGCAACATGCGCTGGTCGGCCTGCGCCGACGTGGCGTCGGGCGTGGCGAAGACGAACGCGTGGCCGGCCTCGCTGAGCACGCGCCAGGGCACGCCGGCCTCGGTGGGGTCGAAGTCGTGACTGGGCAGCGGTACGAGGACGGTGGCCACGCTCAGGCGGCCTTGAACGCCAGCGCCTTGCCGCCCTGGCGACCGGCTTCGTCGGACAGGCGCTCGAAGAACTCGACGCCGTCACGGGTGTCGCGCCAGGCGCCGTCGGACAGCTTGAAGTGGTAGCCGCCGTTGCGCGCCGCCAGCCAGATCTCGTGCAGCGGCGGCTGCTTGTTGACGACGATCTTGCTGCCGTTGGGGAACTCGAGTTCGACCAGGCTGCCGGCGCGGTTGGTGTCGATGTCGATGATGCCGTCCTGCAGCCAGTCGTCGCATTGGCGCTCGATGGCCGCCAGCACGCGGTCGGCGGCGGCCTGGTACTCGGTGTCGGGCTGCGTCGAAGTCGACATGGTCGATAGAATCCGGTGGATGAATGAATGCCAGGGATCGAGTTTAGCGGCGCGACGCCGCCCTGCCGCGCACGCAGTCTTGGGTGGGCTCTCGATCACGCTCGCGCTGGCCGCGGCGCTCGCGGGCTGCGGCCAGAAGGGCCCGCTGTTCCTGCCGGCCCAGGCCGGCAAGGCGGCCACGCCGGTGGACAGGCTGCCGAGCGCGCCGGAAGACGGCCGTGGCGCGGCGGCGTTGCCGCCGCTGGACAGCGCCAGCTCGCCGGGCCTGCCGCCCGCGGCGCGCTAGATCCGCCCTTCCTCGACCGCGTGGCAGGCCACGCGCACCGCCCCCGACGGCAGCAGCGCCGGCCGCTCCACGCGGCAGCGCTCGTTCGCGTGCGGGCAGCGCGGATGGAACGCGCAGCCCCGCGGCGGCGCGAGCGGGTCGGGCACCTCGCCGAGCACCGGCGCGCGCTCGCGATCGCGGTCGCGCAGGTCGGGCACGGCGGCCAGCAGCATGCGCGTGTACGGATGGCGCGGCGCCGCGAACAGCTCGGCCTTGGGCGCCAGCTCCACGATCCGTCCGAGGTACATCACGCCGACGTCGTCGGCCACGTAGCGCACCACCACCAGGTTGTGCGAGATGAACAGGCACGTGAGCGCGCGTTCGCGCTGCAGGTCGACCAGCAGGTTGAGCACCTGCGCCTGCACGGAGACGTCCAGCGACGAGGTCGGCTCGTCGCACACCAGGAACTCGGGGCTGGTGGCCAGCGACCGCGCGATCGAGATGCGCTGGCGCTGGCCGCCCGAGAACTGGTGCGGGTAGCGGCGGGTGTCGACGCCCTCGAGTCCGACCGCGGCGAGCAGCGCGGCCACGCGCTCGGGCGCCTGCGCGGGCAGGATCAGGCCTTGTTCGAGCAGCGGCTCGGCGACGATGTCGCCGATGCGCCAGCGCGGGTCGAGGCTCGCGTGCGGATCCTGGAACACCATCTGCATGCGCCGGCGCAGCGCGCGCGCCGGCTCGTCGGGGCCGGCCAGCGTGGCGTGCACGTCGGCGCGATCCAGCCAGGCGCTGCCGTGCGTGGGCACATCGAGGCCCACCATCAGCCGCGCCAGCGTGCTCTTGCCGCAGCCCGACTCGCCCACGAGCGCCAGCGTGCGGCCGCGCGCGATGCTGAAGCTCACGTCGTCGACGGCCACGATGCGCGCGGCCGCGGCGCGGCGGATCACGCGATCGGCCCACGGCGAGCGCAGCTCGAAGCTGCGACCGAGGCCGCGCGCCTCCACCACCACGGTGTCGGCCGTGGCCGGGCGATCGAACGCGGGCGCGCTGCGGCTCATGACACGATGGGCCACCAGCAGGCCGCGCGCGTGCGCTGCACCAGCGCGAGTTCCGGCCGCTCGTCGACGCACTTCTGGCTGGCCTTGGGGCAGCGAGGATGGAAGGCGCAGCCGGACGGGATCTCGTCCAACCGCGGCAACGAGCCCGCGATCTGCGCCAGCCGGCCGCCGCCGTCGTCGTGCAGCGACGGCACGGCCGCCATCAGCCCCGCCGTGTACGGATGCGCCGGACGACGCACGATCTCGTCGACGAGCCCGATCTCCACGATGCGGCCCGCGTACATCACGGCGACGCGGTCGCAGGTCTCGGCGATCACGCCCATGTCGTGCGAGATGAGCATCACCGACGCGCCGCGCGCCAGCGTCATGCCGCGCAGCAGCCGGATGATCTGCGCCTGCACGGCGACGTCCAGCGCGGTGGTGGGCTCGTCGGCGATCACCAGCTGCGGCTCGCCGGCCAGCGCGAGCGCGATGACCACGCGCTGGCGCAGGCCGCCCGACAGCTCGTGCGGATACTGCGCCAGCCGCGCCTGCGGCGCCGGCACGCCCGCCTGCGCCAGCAGCTCGAGCGCGCGCTCGCGCGCCTGCGCGGCGCCCAGCGGCAGGTGCGTGCGCATCGTCTCCACGAGCTGCTGGCCCACCGTGAACAGCGGGTTCAGCGAGGTCAGCGGATCCTGGAAGATCGCGCCGATCCGACGCCCGCGCAGGCGTCGCATCGCCTCGCGCGGCAGGTCGTCGATGCGCTCGCCGTCCAGCAGCACCTGCCCTCCGCTCACGTGGCCCGGCGGCTCCAGCAGGCCGATGATGGCCGCCCCGGTGAGCGACTTGCCCGCGCCCGATTCGCCGACGACGCCCAGGATCTCGCCGGCCGCGATGTCGAACGACACGCCATCGAGCGCGCGCAGCGCGCCGTGGCGCGTGGGGAACTCGACGCGCAGGTCGCGCACCTGGAGCAGCGCGGCGGTCATCGGACAACCTCCGTCCTGCGGACTGCGGAGCGAGCGCCTTCGGGCAGCCGGGCGTCGCTCATGCGAGCCTCGGGTTCAGCGCGTCGCGCAGCCAGTCGCCCAGCAGGTTGACGCTCATCGCGATCAGCACCAGCGCCGCGCCCGGGAACAGCGTGATCCACCACTCGCCGGCATGCAGGAAGTCGTTGCCGATGCGGATGAGCGTGCCCAGCGACGGCGTGGTGGGCGGCACGCCCACGCCGAGGAACGACAGCGTCGCCTCGGTGATGATGGCCTGCCCCACCTGCAGCGTGGCCAGCACCAGCACCGGCCCCAGCACGTTGGGCAGCACGTGGCGGCGCAGCAGGCGCCAGCGCGAGAGGCCCACCAGTCGCGCGGCCTGCACGTACTCCTTGTGGCGTTCCACGAGCGTGGCGCCGCGCACGGTGCGGGCGTAGCGCACCCACTCGGTGAACGTGAGCGCGAAGATGAGGACGCCGAACGCGAGCGCGTCGCGCGCCTGCGGGAACACGAGGCGGCCCACGCCGTCCACCAGCAGCGCGACGAGGATCGGCGGGAACGACAGCATCACGTCGCACAGCCGCATCAGCAGGGTATCGACGAGCCCGCCCATGAAGCCCGAGACGAGCCCCACCGACACGCCGATCAGCACCGACAGCACCACCGAGCTGAGACCCACCATCAGCGAGATGCGCGCGCCGTGCAGCAGCACCGAGAGGATGTCGCGCCCCTGGTCGTCGGTGCCCAGCAGGTAGGCCGCGCGGCCGTCGGCGAGCCAGGCGGGCGGCAGGTGCGAGTCGGCCAGGTCCAGCGTGGCGAGGTCGAACGGATCGTGCGGCGCCAGCCATGGCGCGAACAGCGCGCCCAGCAGGCACAGCAGCGCGACGGCCGCGGCCAGCATCGCCGTCGGCGACTGGACGAACGAGTGCGCGAGGTCGCTCTCGCGCAGGCTGCGCCAGCGCGAGGCGACGGTGGGCGTCGGCGTGCTCATCGCGACGGGCCGCCGGCGCGCTGCACGCGCAGGCGCGGGTCGACGGCGACGTACAGCAGGTCGACCGCCAGGTTGATCAGCACGAACACCAGCGCGATCAGGCACAGGTAGGCCGCCATCACGGGCACGTCGGGAAACTGCACCGCCTGGATGAACAGGCTGCCCATGCCGGGCCACGCGAACACGGTCTCGGTGATGACGGAGAACGCGATGAGGCCACCCAGCTGCAGGCCGGAGATCGTGAGCACCGGCATCAGCGTGTTGCGCAGCGCATGGCGGAAATGCACCACGCGGTCGGGCAGGCCGCGGGCGCGCGCGAACTTCACGTAGTCGGAACGCAGCACCTCCAGCATCTCGGCGCGCACCAGGCGCATCAGCAGCGCCACCTGGTAGACGGCCAGCGTGACGGCCGGCAGCGCGATGTGGCGCCAGCCATCCGCGGTCAGCAGGCCGGTGCGCCACGGCCCCAGCTGCACCGTGGCGCCGCGGCCGAAGCTGGGCAGCCATCCGAGCAGCACCGAGAACACCTCGATCAGGACGATGCCGATCAGGAAGGTGGGCAGCGACACGCCCACCAGCGACACGGCCATCGTGAGGCGGGCGTCCCAGTGCCGGCGGCGCAGCGCGGTATAGACGCCCAGCGGTATGCCCACCGCCATCGCCAGCAGGGCCGCCACCACCGACAGCTCCAGCGTCGCCGGCAGCCGTTCGGCGATCAGCGCCGACACCTCGCGGCCCTGCCTCAGGCTGACGCCGAAATCACCGGTGAGCGCGTGGCCCACGAAGCGCGCGAACTGCACGGGGGCGGGACGATCCAGCCCCAGCTCGGCGCGCAGGCGCTCGCGCTGCTCGGTGGGCACGTCCTGCCCCACCATGTTGCCCACCGGATCGCCGACGTACTGGAACAGCGCGAACGCTCCCATCCCGACGACCAGCATCACGAGCACGGCCTGAGCGAGTCGACGGAGGATGAACGACAGCATCGAGGCCAAGAATACTCGCGAACGCCGGCGCCGGACCCCGGGGTCCACCGCACGCGCGGCGTGCTTTCACGACGCTGACGCGAACGAAGTCACGGGGGCGCGCGCCAATGAAAAAGGCCCGTCCGAAGACGAGCCTTGATGGGGCCCCGCGCGAGCGGGGCGCTGACGCTGACCGGCCGGGGCCGGCGAGGATCAGAAGTTGTGGACGACGCCGGCGTTGAACGCCTTCTGGCCCGTGCCAACATCCGTCGCGTTGCCGACCAGGATGGCGCTGTTGGTAGCCGCCGTCGCGCCCGTGATGTTGTGGTTCTGGATGCGGGCGAACGAGGTGTACAGCGCGGTGCGCTTGGACAGCGGGTACTGGTAGCCGACGCCGACCTGGTTGGCGTCCTGGTCCTTCGACGTGCGGTCGTTGTGCTTCACGTACGACGCCATCAGGCTGCCGGCGCCCACGGGCACGGTCACGCCGCCCATGATGTTGAAGATGTCGATCGCGCCGAAGTTGCCGGAGACCTTCTGGCCCAGGGCGTGGACCTTGACGACGCCGAAGTCGTACGAACCGCCGAACGTGGTGACGCGCTTGGCGGCACCGCTGCCGGCCGCCGTGTTCACGGCGTAGTACGTGATGCCGGCGTAGACCGGGCCCGACGCGTAGTTCACGCCGGCGCCGGTTTCGCGGCCGGACTTCCAGTTGCCGACGACTTCGCCGAAGGCAGCTTCGACCGAGCCGGTGAAGCCGGCGACGTTCGGGGTGGAGTACGTGACCGAGTTGTTCAGGCGGATGCCCGACGGGTCGACCAGGTAGGTACCGGTGTTCGAGACGTTGTTGGCCTGGGCGGCGAAGCCGGCGCCGAACGGGTCGATCGTGGCCAGGTTGTTGAAGCCGAGGCTGTACTGACGGCCGGCGCTCAGGGCACCGAAGGCGCCGGTCAGGTCGCCGTGGGCCTGGCGGCCCATGAAGTTGTTGCTGCCCGTGCAGAAGTTCGGCGCGGAGGTGGTGCCGATCTTGGTGGTGCCGCTGGGGTCCTTGACGTCCGTGGCCTGGCCGGCGGCGCTGTCAGCGCAGTAGCCGGTTTCCAGCTGGAACGAGAACTTGTTGCCGCCGCCCAGATCTTCGACACCCTTGAAGCCGATGCGCGAACCGCCGGTGACGCCGGAGGACAGGCGGACGGACTTGCCGGCGCCAACCGGGTTGCCTGCGTCATAGACCATGCCCAGGTCGACCTTGCCGTACAGGGTGACCGACGATTGAGCGAATGCGGCGCCGCTGACGGCGGTAAGCACTGCGAGAGCGAGCAGCGACTTTTTCATTGCGAATATCTCCTAGGGTTTACAGAAGATTCCGGTCACGGCGCGGCTGGGGTGGACACCGCAATAACCGCAACCTCTTCGGAAGCTGCACGTATTGCACCAGACGGGCTTGGCCGTGGCAAAGAATCGCCTCGGAAATCAGATATGCCTGTTGTCCTCACACAACGTCACACTCGGGGGTGGCTTCGCACTCCATCCGGCCGCCATCTCGAGCGATCGGTTATCGTTTCGGCATGGAATTGAGTCTCGTCGATCGCTGGATCTGCGGCGCCGAAACGGCGCTGCGGACGCTGTCCGGCGGCAGTCGCGCGGAGCGTCCCACGCCGCGCCCCGATGCCGCGCCCGCCACCCCCACCGCCGACCTGGACGCCGCCGACAAGCGCCTCGCCGGCGCCCTCATGCGCGTCAACCACGTGGGCGAGGTGTGCGCCCAGGCGCTCTACCAGGCGCAGGCCGCGGCCTCGTCCAACCCCGAGCTGAAGGCGCAGATGGCGCAGGCCGCGCGCGAGGAGGTCGACCACCTCGCCTGGACCGAGGAACGCCTCGCCGAGCTGGGCGACCGGCCCAGCCTGCTGAACCCCCTCTGGTATGGCGGCGCCTTCCTGATCGGGCTGGCCGCGGGGCGGCTGGGGGACCGCGTGAGCCTGGGCTTCGTCGTCGAGACCGAGCGCCAGGTCGGCGAGCACCTGGAGAGCCACCTCGCGCGCCTGCCCGCGGGCGACCTCGCGTCACGCGCGATCGTCGGGCAGATGCGCGCCGACGAGGCCGCGCACGCGCAGGCCGCGCAGGCGGCGGGCGGCGTCGACCTGCCGGCGCCGGTGCGCGGCGCGATGCGGCTGGCGGCCAAGGTCATGACCGGCACCGCGCACTACCTCTGACGGTGGATCAGCCCTCGAGCACTTCGTAGCTGGTGGTGACGTCCGCCGTCTTGCCCAGCATCACGGTGGCCGAGCAGTACTTCTCGTGCGACAGCGCGATGGCGCGCTCGACGGCCACCGGCGACACCGCCTTGCCCGTGACGACGAAGTGCAGGTGCAGCTTGGTGAACACCTTGGGATCCTCGTCCGCGCGCTCGGCGGTGGCCTTCACCTGGCAGCCCGTCACGGCATGGCGGCCGCGCTTGAGGATCAGCACCACGTCATAGGCCGTGCAGCCGCCGGCGCCGGCCAGCAGCGTCTCCATCGGACGCGGCGCGAGGTTGCGGCCGCCGCCGTCGGGCGCGCCGTCCATCGTCAGCAGGTGGCCGCTGCCCGTCTCGGCCGAGAAGGCCATGCCGGTGGCCGACAGCCAGTTGATCGTGCATTCCATGTTTCCGGGTCCGGATTCCTGAGGGCCATGAGCCCGACCGTGTCAATTGTGCAACGCCCGGATTGGCCCCGCTGCGCCGAGAGATTGCAAATCGCTGACCAACTTGGTGCACGACCGTGCTTTTTGCACCGCCGCAGGACATTTGAGCAGCCTCCCTACGGAGGGCGCAGAAGAATTATTGCGGTGCAACAACCAGTGATATAGACTGACTTCATTGTCGATGCGGCAAGCGCTCCAGAGATTGGTTTCCACCTCTGCAGAACAGCTCCCGCAAAGACCGCAAGTTGTCTCCTCCACCTCCTCAAAACTGGTGGATTCAGGCCCAGAGCTGTGAAGCTTTGGGCCTTTTTTCTTGGTGGCGGCGGTTTCCGGCCAGCGTGGCGTTCGTTGTCGCATCGAGAAGCCACCGGCCGCGGGGGCGCCGTATCATCCGGCGGCTCTGCCCAACACTGCGACTGGAGCCCCCGATGTCTGCCGCGCGACCCCTGCGTGACCCTTCCCTCGATGCCGACACGGAACGCTCGTCCGGCATTGCGGGGATCGCGCCCGCGGCCCCGTTGTCGCGCAGCGCGCAGGCCATCGCCGGCGAATACCTGCGGCGCATCCTCACGGCGCGCGTGTACGACGTGGCCGTCGAGACGCCGCTGGAGCCCGCCAAGAACCTGTCGCGCCGCCTGAACAACCACGTGCTGCTCAAGCGCGAGGACACGCAGTCGGTGTTCAGCTTCAAGCTGCGCGGCGCGTACAACAAGATGATCAAGCTGCCGCCGGACGCGCTGCAGCGCGGCGTCATCTGCGCCTCCGCCGGCAACCACGCCCAGGGCGTGGCGCTGGGCGCCCGCCGGCTGGGCACGCGCGCCGTCATCGTGATGCCCGTCACCACGCCCAAGCTGAAGGTGGACGCCGTCCACGCGCTGGGCGGCGAGGTGGTGCTGCACGGCGACAGCTACTCCGATGCCTACGGCCACGCACTGGAGATCGAGAAGGCCCAGGGCCTCACGTTCGTGCACCCGTTCGACGACCCGGACGTCATCGCCGGCCAGGGCACCGTCGCCATGGAGATCCTGCGCCAGCACCAGGGCCCGATCGACGCGGTGTTCGTGGCCATCGGCGGCGGCGGCCTCATCTCCGGCGTGGCCGCGTACATCAAGGCGCTGCGCCCCGAGGTGAAGGTGATCGGCGTGCAGGCCGCCGACTCCGACGCGATGATCCAGTCGGTAAAGAAGGGCAAGCGCGTCACGCTGACCGACGTCGGCCTTTTTTCCGACGGCACCGCGGTGAAGCTGGTCGGCGCCGAGACGTTCCGCGTCACCCGCGCGCTCGTGGACGAGTTCGTCACCGTCGACACCGACGCCGCCTGCGCCGCCATCAAGGACGTCTTCCAGGACACTCGCAGCATCCTCGAGCCCGCGGGCGCGCTGGGCGTGGCCGCGATCAAGCAGTACATCGAGACGCACAAGCTCAAGGGCAAGACGTTCGTGGCCGTCACCTGCGGCGCCAACATGAACTTCGACCGCCTGCGCTTCGTGGCCGAGCGCGCCGAGTTCGGCGAGCAGCGCGAAGCCCTGTTCGCGGTGACGGTGCCCGAGGAACGCGGCAGCTTCCGCCGCTTTTGCGCGCTCATCGGCCCGCCGGGCAGCGCGCCGCGCCAGGTCACCGAGTTCAACTACCGCATCTCGCACGCGAACGAGGCCCACGTGTTCGTGGGCATCTCCATCGCGAAGCGCGACGAGGCCGAGAAGATCGCGAAGCATTTCGAGAAGCACGGCTTCCCCACCGCCAACCTCACCGGCGACGAGCTGGCCAAGGAACACGTGCGCCACATGGTGGGCGGCCGCAGCGAGCTCTCGGCCGGCGAACGCCTGTTCCGCTTCGAGTTCCCCGAGCGGCCGGGCGCGCTGATGCGCTTCCTGAGCTCCATGCACCCCGACTGGAACATCACGCTGTTCCACTACCGCAACCAGGGCGCCGACTACGGCCGCATCCTGGTGGGGCTGGTGGTGCCGCCCAAGGACAACAAGGCGCTGGCCACTTTCCTGGCGACGCTGGCGTTTCCGTGGGTCGAAGAGACGGACAACCCGGTCTACAAGCTGTTCCTGTCGTAGTCGCCTCGCGCGCGCCCGCGTGACGCGTGCGCGCCCCTCCGCCTGTCATCCTGCGCGAAGTCGCAGGACCCACGCGGACCCGGGCAGCGGCGTGGCAGGGGTGGGCCCTGCGTCTTCGCGCAGGGTGACAGGCTATTGGTGGCCTACCAATGGCTCGGCAGTTCGCGCAGGATGCGCAACCGCCCATCCTCCAGCGAGATGATCGCCGCATGCTCCAGGTCGCGCAGGATGCTGCCGGCCATCTCCTGCGAGCAGCCCAGCCGCTGCGGCAGGTCGATCTCGGCCAGCGGCTCGCGCACGAGGCGCGTGCCGTCGAACTGCGCCTGCGCCACCGCGTCGAGCCAGCGCTTCAGGCGCAGGTAGGCGTCGTTGAGCGCGTACTGGCTCGCGGCCAGCGTGGCCACGCGGGCGCGCTGGATGACCTTGGCGATGAGCTCCAGCGCGAACTGCGGGCGCTCGCCGATGTACTGCAGCAGCGTCGGCCGCTCGACGTAGGCGCAGGTGGTGTCGGCCAGCGCCTCGACGCTGGCCATGCGGGCGCCGCCGTCCAGGCCCATCTCGCCGAGGTAGTCGCCCGGGCCGTACAGGCCGTAGGTGACGTGGCGGCCGGTGTCGGAGCCGGTGAACGCGCGCAGCTCGCCGGCCAGGATGATCAGCAGCGCGTCGCCGCGGTCGCCCTCGT
>FSZR01000765.1_pt1 | contig 11662 bp, 8 predicted proteins | sample 1638781 | NCBI WGS metagenome assembly FSZR01 (sample SAMEA3914813, study PRJEB12502) | metagenome | biome: forest; material: soil | place: Canada | collected 2011-07-07 | depth 0.3 m | reverse complement strand
GCTCGGGATGAGCAGACCGTGACTTGCGCGCCGGACGTCGGCCTGAACATCGCCGAAGTCGGCTCCCGCCGGGACGAGCTACCGAAACAGGTGTATTGCTGGCCCGGGTAGCGGTTCCTAAAGTGCACACGGTGTTGATCGCAACCGAACATCGCCATGTGCCAGATTGATTCGCTCGCCAAAGGCCAGTCGCCTGACGCGCCGTCGCAGCGGTGCAAGGGGGTGGCACGGGACCGCTGCTCCTCGTCGGATGCGAACTCCGTCTCCGCGCGCCTCTCAGCGTTGCTGCAATCGCAGCATTGCGGGCATCTCCATGATTGATCTGGCCAAGCGGCGGACGCTGCGCTGGTCGATGCTGACCTTGACGCCCCTGGGTGCGGTGGATGTCAGCGCAGCGGATACGACGCCGTCCGTCGGTCGCGATTCGCCACCGTTGCCCCTGAGCCCGGTGTCGGAGAGCGACCCCTTGGCGCAGGCCATCGGCTTCCGGCAGGACGCCGCCACCGTGGATGGTCGCTATTTTCCGGCGCGCAAGTTGGCCAAGGCTCGAAACGAGGTCTGCGGCGACTGCCTGCTCTTTCGCCCGATCGACGCCCACTGGGGTCGCTGCGTGGTGATGATCCCCGCCGGGGCCGTCAACGTCATGGGATGGTGCGGGCGATGGACGCCGATTCGCGTGAGCTGAGGCCTGCGCGCCGCCCGCCTCTTCGGCCTCGTCGCGACGTGTCGGGCCAGCGATGGGACTGCCTTGCGTGCGGTGACGTCCGCGGGCGCGGCGGCTTCGCGCCGGCGCTGAGGACATGATGATCCGCCGCTTCGCGCTCGGCTTGGTCACGGCGATCGTGCTGTGCTTCACCTCGACCGTCGCCGGGTTCCTGGTGGTCTTTCCGCGCGCGAACGCGCCAACGACCGCGGTGGTCCGTCCGACGCCGGCGATGGTGGAGCGTGGCCGCTACCTCGTCCTCAACGTGGCGACCTGCCTGGGCTGCCATTCGGCCTACTACACGGATCGCGTGATGGCGCCGGTCATCCCCGGCACGGAGGGCCAGGGGGGCTACCCGTTCACCGAGCAGTGGGGCGTGCCGGGACTGGTGAACGCGCAGAACATCACGCCGGACCCGAGCTTCGGCATCGGCGGATGGACCGATGGCGAGGTCATCCGCGCGTTCCGGGAGGGCATCGACCGCAACGGCCATGCACTGTTCCCGATGATGCCCTACCAGCACTACGCCCGGATGAGCGACGACGACGCGCAGGCGGTGGTCGCGTACCTGCGCACGCTGCGGCCCATCCACCATGCGGTGCTCGCAAGGCGGCTGCCGTTCGTGGTCGAGCAGATGATCAAGACGGTGCCGCAGCCCGTGCGCGCACCCGTCGCCACGCCCGATCGCCATGCCGACCCCGCGGGCTACGGCCGCTACCTCGTGGACATGGCGGCCTGCGTGGAATGCCACACGCCCCATGACGCGCACGGCCAGCCGATCCCCGGCCAGGAGTTCTCGGGCGGCTGGCCGATCCGCGGCCCCTGGGGCACGGTCGTCAGCGCCAACATCACGCCCGACCCCGAGACCTTCGTCGGCCGCGTGACGCGCGAGGGCTTCATCCGACGCTTCAAGAGCTTTGCCCCTTACGACTCGGAGAGCGCACCCCGCACGCCGTACAACCAGACGACCATCATGCCGTGGCTGCACTACAGCCACCTCAGCGAGGACGACCTGGGGCTGATCTACGACGACCTGCGCAGCCGTCGGCCGATCCGCCACGCGGTCGATCCCTTCCCGCTCGCGGGTACCCCCCGATGACCGCGCCACCCGCCCTGCCCGACGTGTGGTCGGCCAGCTACGTGTCGTACTGGGTCCCGCGCCAAGACGGCGACGAGATGACCTCGGGCCACGTGTGGTTCGACTACCCCGGCCAGCGCTTCCGCATCGACGGCCTGTTCAACCCCTGGGACGAGGCGGCCACCGGACACCGCCTCTGGATGTCGGAGATCGGCTGGCCGGGAGATGGCGAGACCTTCAAGCTGACGGTGCCCTACAACGCCGGCCCCCAGGGTCACCGCGCGGGCGATCCTCGGTGGCGCAGGGAGCCGCTGGCGGCCTCGCTGCTGCCTCAGCGCGTGCTGGCGGAGCGCGGCGCCCGGCGTGTGGCGACGCCGCCGGTGCTGGGCGAGTCCGCGCAGGCCTGGCGCTTCGAGCGCCCCGGCGGCAAGGGCCCGGCGACCTACGTGTTTTCGCAAGACGGTCAGCGACTGCTGCGCATGGTGACCGGCGAAGAACGCCAGCGAGCCTCGATCCGCGATTTCTTCAACTTCTCGGCGGCTGCGCTCGCGCCGTCCATCTTCGAGCTGCCGCCGGCGTGTCGTGCGGCGACGCCATCCGACAGGGAGCAGGCACCATGAAGACCGTGATCGCGGGCGGCGGCGTCGCTGGCCTCTATGCCGCCTGGCGGCTGGCGAGTGGCGGCCGTCACCGGCCCGAGTCGCTCGTGCTGATGCACGACGGCAGCCGGGCCGCGCTCGGGGGGCGATTGGCTTCGCTCGAGGGCGTCGATGGCTCCGCCTTCAACCTGGGTGCGGGCCGCATCTCGCGCGGCCAGCACCCGCGCGCCAGGGCGTTGATCGAGGCGATGGACCTCGAGACCGTGCCGTTCGACTACCGCGATGACTTGTGGGTGATCGGGCAGGCGCGGCGGCGGCGCGACTCGCTGTCGCACCAGCGCTCGCCCGGCGCGGGCGTCGACGCACGCCTGCACGACTGCGCGCCGCTCGACTGGCACGAACGTGCCTGGCAGCTCGCGCCGCAACTGCCCGGTCACGACACCTCCTTCGTCGAGTGGATCTCACGTTTCGTGGGCGAGCGCCACGTGCGCACCATCCAGCACCTGCAGGGCTACGGCATCCTCGAGAACCCGGAGCTGCCGCTGAGCGAGGCACGGCGCATCCTGCAGCAGCATCCGGAGACGCAGCACGGCGACGACTGGGTCGAGCCCCGCGGCGGGTTCCAGGCCATCGCGCATGCGCTGGCCGCTCGCCTGGAGGCCCTCGGCGTCGAGATCGTGGACGAGCATCGGCTGGTGAGCCTGTCGCGGCGTGCCGGGACGCCGGGCGCCGAGCTCGTGTGGCGCGCCGCCGGCCGTGAGCGCCGCCTCGTCGCCGACCGGGTCGTGCTCGCGCTGCCGCCACGCGCGCTGTCTCCGCTGGCCCCCGGCCTGCCGCCGGAGCAGCGGCGCATGCTGGACGCGGTGTCGCCGGTGCCACTGGCCAAGCTGTTCGTGACGTTCGACGCGCCCTGGTGGGTGGACGCCGGCTTCGCCGTCGGGGACTGCGTTCGCACCGACCTCGATCTGCAGAAGGTCTACTTCCGGAGCGACGGCGCCTGCCTGGTGTATTGCGACAGCGCGGCGGCGCGTCACTGGTCCGGCTTGATGGACGCCGACGCGGCGTGCCCGGGCACGCTGAGGCAGGCGCTCGCGCGCCAGCTCGCGCAGGTGGCGGGCGTGGACGAACGCCTGGTCCGCATCCGCACCGTGCATCACCGGTTCTGGCCCGAGGGCGTGCACTTCTGGCGACTCGGCGCGCGACCCGAGCAGGTGCACGCGCTGCTGCTGGGCGACCCGGCGCAGGGCATCCATATCTGCGGCGAGGCCTACTCGCCCAACTCGGGCTGGATCGAAGGCGCGCTGGAGTCGGTCGACGCGCTGATGGATCGGTTGGCTGCCGCACCGGTACGCACGCCCGTGCTGGCCGACGCGGGGCGCTGAGGCGATGTCGGTCCTCGATCTGCCGCGCCTGCACTTTCGCGGGTTGTGCCGCGTCCATGCGCCGACCGGCAACGCCAACCGTGCCGGCCACATCGACAGCGCGACGAACACGGTCTACCTGGACGGGATTCCTTATCCCGCCGGCGCGCCGGCCTCCGTCTTTCACGGGCGCCTGGCGGGCGACGGCCCCCGCTTCGGCGCCGACGGCCTCCCGGATCCCGCGGGCATCTTCAACGGCGCCGCCGGCTGGGACCTCGAGGGCAATGGCCATTGCTCGTGGGAAGGCGTCGCAGTCGTGGGCGCGCAGACGAGTTTCGGGCTGATCGAGACCGAGCAGGCGCGCGATCCGATCATCGGCAGCCTGGTCGACCTTTGGGGCCACTACAACGAGTACCTGGGCACGACGTTCAACCGCGCGCGTTGGGTGGAGCTGGACCCGTCGTCGCGCTGGACCAACCAGGTGCTGGCCGGCCAGGTGACGATCGGCCGGCGTGCGTCGTCGGTCGACGTGCCGTGGCAACTGAGCGCCGCCATCGAGAAGCCGCACGCGGCGCGCTGCCGCAAGCGCCGGCACATCGACGGACTGGCGCCCCACGTCTGGGCCGCCGAGTTCGCGCGCGCCGAGCTCTTCCAGTTCTCGGTGCGCAAGGAGACGATCGAGTGGCGTGCGCTGCAGGCGGCCGACTCGCCCGTGCTGCGCGCGTTCGCGCGTGCGCTCGAGGACGACGAGGTGTCCGGGCTCGCGTTCCAGTACCGGTTGTCGAACATGTCGGCGCCGACGCGTCCCAACACGCCCGTCTTCCTGGACCTCGCAGGCACCGCGGGCCTGTGGCGGCGCGGCGAGATGGCAACCTTTCCGGCGGGGCGCCTGCTGGTCCCCGCCGATCCGCAGCGCCAGCCCACGCTGGGCAACGTGCTGGTGCACGAGGCCGCGCAGGGGCTGTCGATCAATCTCGCGCTGGCCTTCGGACGCCGCGGCCGCAGCGCCGTTGCCGCAGGCAGCGGCCCGGCACACGCCCTTGGGCCGCTCGACGAGGTCGGCGACATCGAGCTGCGCGCCGGCGATCGCGTGCTGGCCCGTGTGCCGGCCGCGCGCCTTGCCGACGCCATCGATGGTCCCGGCTGCGGTGTCGTCGATGTGCCGCACTTGCCGCCCGCCGGCCATGGCCTCGCTGTCGCGGATCCGCTGTCGATCCATGCCGATGGCTTGCTGCTGCACGTCGAACAGGAATGGGTGGTGCAAGCCGACGACAGCACGCTGTCACTCGAGATGCCCGACCGGCGGCAGGAGCAGGATCACCGCGTCGAGGTGCCGGTGCGCAGCTTCCATCGGGGTCGGCCCGCGGCGTCGGCGATCGACGTGCGTGCGTTCTGGAACCCGCACGGCCTGCCGGCGGCGGCGTCGTCGTCGATCGCGGCGACGCCACCGCAGGTGATCGAGCTGCGCGCGGGACGCGCCGCCGATGACGGCTCGTTCGCGCCGTCCGCCACGCTGCGCACCGACGCGCAGGGCGAAGGCTGGCTGACGCTGCGCGGCGTGGCGCCCGGGGGCGCGCGCCTGTGGCTGTCGCCGGCTGGCCGCGCTGCGGCAACACCGCTGGTGGCGGACGCGAACCTCGAGGCCGCAATCGCCAACTACGACAACGACGACCAGCTCGGCTTCTGGAGCCGGGAAGGCAGCCTGCACGTGCGCGTGCTGCCCGACGACTGGCACCTCGACGAGGTGCCCGAGGACACCGTCGACTTCGCCTTCCTGTACGAACATGTGCTCGCGTACTACGAACTGGTCTACCCGTTCATGAAGGCGCTGGTATTCAGCCTCGCCGACGAATGCAAGTGCGAGACCTACGCGCGCCTGATGTGGCAGATGTGCGACCCGCGCAACCGCGACAAGACGTACTACATGCCGCCCACGCGCGAGCTGTCGCTGCCCAAGAGCCGGCTGTTCCTGAAATACCTGCGCAACGTCGAGCCAAGGGTCGTCCTCGCGCCATGACGCCCATCCGCACCCGCGCTGCGCTGGCCGACGCACTCCGGCTCGCGATCGATCTCGAGGTCAGCGTGATGCTGCAGTACCTGTACGCGGCCTATTCGCTGCCCGGCCACGGCAGCGGCCAGGAGCACGTCCGGCGCGGGTTGTGGACCGCCGACGAACTGCAGGCGATCTGCGGCGACGGCCGCGAGGCGCGCGACCAGGGCTGGCGCGGCACGCTGCTGGAGGTGGCGCACGAGGAGATGATCCATTTCGTGGTCGCCAACAACCTGCTGCGCGCGATCGGCGAGGAGTTCCACCCCGGCGCGCCGCGATTCGGCGAACCCGGCTGCCGGCTGGCCGGCGTGGAGCTCTCTCTCGAGCGATTCAACGCGGACGCGCTCGAACGCTTCGTCGCGCTGGAACAGCCGACCCCGGCATCCACCGGCGACGCGACCGCCGACGGCCGCGCGCCCGCCTCCATCAGCGCGCTGTACGCGGCCATCCGCGATGCTTTCGTTCGCATGCCCGAGCTGATCGTCGCGCGCAAGGGCGGCATCGGCGGCGAGCACCACCTGTTCCTGAACGAAGGCGTCAACTGGCATCACCCCGACTACCAGTTGCAGGTCGACGACCTGCCCAGCGCCCTGTTCGGCATCGACTTCGTCGTCGCCCAGGGCGAGGGTGGCGCGCGGGCGCTGCCGCGCTCGGGCGTGCCCCACCTCGAACGCTTCCAGCGCATCGCGCACGACTACCGCGCCTTCCGCGGCCGGCGCGCCGATGCCGCTTGGACGCCGGCCTATCCGGCGCTGAAGAACCCGACGCTGCACGATGGCGCCGACGGTCGCCAGGCGCTGCTCGATCCGGGCGCGCGCGCGCTGGTTGCGCTGACCAACGGTTGCTACGCGCTGATGCTGCTGCTGATGCTGCGGCACTTCGCGCAGCCGCCATCCAGCCTGCGGCGCTCGCGCCTGATGAACGCGTCGATCGACGTCATGACCGGCCTGCTGCGTCCGCTTGCGATCGCATCGATGGTCACGCCCTCGGGCGTCAGCGGCAGCACCGCGGGGCCCAGCTTCGAGCTCGCGCAGCCGCTGGCCGTGGGCGGACCGCTGCCGCAGTTCTGCCACGAATGCGCCGACCGCTGCCGGCGCCTGGCCCGCGAGGCGCATGCGCTCGGGCCCCTGCTGCGGCCGGCCCAGGCTCAGCTGCTCGAGTGGTACGCGCAGTACTTCGTCGACTACGCGGAGGGTCGGCTGCCGGCGGAGGCATGAGGATCAGCGCTGCGGCGGCCGATCGCGGTGCGCACGCGCACCGTGGTGCCGCGGGGGTCGGACAGCACCTCGGCGTGGCCACCCAGCCGCGCCGCGCGCATGTGCAGTCCCTTCAAACCGATGCCCGCCGAGGACGTCGCCGGATCGAAGCCACGACCGTTGTCCGAGACCTCGACGCCCAGCACGCCGTCGCGGTCGATGAGCGCGACCCGCACCTCGGTGGCCCGGCCGTGGCGGACGGCATTGGTCACGAGCTCCTGCAGGATGCGCGTGAGCTCCAGCACCTGCGAGGCGTCGACGTCGAACAGCCGCAGGCCCGAGACGTCCCAGATCGCGTGCACGCCCTGGCGCTCGAGCCGCCCGGTCAGTCGGTGGCGCAACGTGGCCATCGCGGCCACGAAGGAGCGCTCCGGCGCATTGAAGTTGGTGTCGATCACCAGCCGCAGGTCGTCGCGCGCGTCGCGCAGCACGGTCAGGATCTGCTCGGCGGAGGGCGCCACGCCGCCGGCCTCGAGCGCCGTGATGTTGCCCACCAGCGTGCCGCCGAGGCCGTCGTGGAGATCGTGCAGCAGCTGCTGGCGTTCGGATCGGCGCGCCTCGGACACCTCGCGTTCGCGCTGCAGCTCAAGCACCTGGCTCAGCTGATCGCGCGCCTGCAGCACACGTTCCTGCAGTTCCTCGTTGAAGCGCTCGGAGGCCTGCAGGCTGCTCGCCAGGCGCGCCGTCAGCGTCACGGACATGGCCACGAGGAACAACGGCACGATCTCGGGCAGGATGAACCAGCGTTGCTCGACGCTGCTGGCGGTCGCCAGCGTGTCCTGGACGATGAAGGGCAGCACCAGGATGGTCAGGCCGGCGATCACGCCGCAGGCCCCGCGCAGGCGTCCGCGGTACAACGTGTGCACCACGAACGCGATCTGCACCCCGGCGCACAAGGCACCGGCGGCGGACTGCACCGCGATGCGCATCGACATGGCCGTCGAGGCCGGCACCGCGACGAGCAGGCCCACCGTCGCCGCCGTGGCGACCAGGAGTACCCGCTCCAGGCGTGGCAGCCGCACGCCGGCGATCCGCGCCAGCGCCATGCTGTTGACGGCGACCGCCGCCAGGATGCAGCCCGTCTTGAACAGCATCAGGCCGAGGGAGGTCTCGAAGGGCCACGGCTGGTGGGCGACGATGCTCCACTCGTAGCCGGTCCAGGCGAAGCCGCCGGCCGCGGTCCAGCCGTAGCTGCTCTCGTGCCGACGAAACAGCCAGAAGCTCAGGCACACCACGCCACAGGCCAGGCAGACGCCGATGTTGCCGAACTGCGCGTCGTAGCGCCAGCGCAGCGCCCGCTCGTAGAGCCGCGTGATCGCCGCCGGGGCGCCCACCTGCACGACGCCCAGGCCCGACCAGCTGGGCGCGTAGCCGACGATGCGTATCAGCAGGGTGTTGTCGCCCGCGCGCACCAGCGGGGCGTCGACCGTCCACAGCCGCGCACGGTACTGGTTCTGGCTGAGCGGTTCGGCCAGCTGCGGATCGAGGTGGACCAGCGATCCGTTGAGCCACGCCGCTGCGGCACTGCGGTAGCCGTCGACGAGGATGGCGGTGGGCACGGCCGCGGGCGCATGCCAGCGCACGCGGTACCAGACGCTGCCGTCGTGGGTGGGCCAGCGCTGGCTCCAGCGATCGGGCAGCCGCACCGGCACCCAGCCGGCCACCGGTGCCGCCGCCGATTCATCCGGGGCCTCGGCGGCCTCCACCTGCAGTGGGACATCGCCGCCGTCACTGCGCGTGGGCTGGAGGGCGGCGGCGACCAGGCCGAGCAGCAGCGCGAGCAACAACCCGGCGGCCACCCGCAGGTTGGCCCTGCTGCGGGACGCCATCGCTAGTCGAGCAGGCCGCCGGCACGCGCCAGGCCAACCGCCTGCGTGCGGCTGCGCGCGGACAACTTGCCGTACAGGCGCTTGGCGTAGAAATCGATGGTGTGCACCGACAGGGCAAGCCGATTGGCGACCTCCTTGTTGGTGCAGCCCTCGGCGATGAGTTGGAGCACCTCGTGCTCGCGCGGACTCAGTTCGATCGACGGGACGTCCGTCGGCGGCAACGCCGGCTCAGGCGTGCGGGGCGGTGGCAGCTCGGCCGCCATCGCGAGCAGCCGGCGTGCGATGCCGGGGTTGATGGCGGCGCCGCCGCGGCCGACACACGACAGTGACCAGGCGATTTCGTCGTCGTCGGCATCCTTCATCAGGTAGCCCACGGCACCGGCGCGGATCGCATCCAGGACGAGATCGTCGGTGCCGAAGGCACTGGCCACCACGGCTTGCAGCGCCGGCTGGAGCAGCGCCATGTCGCGGATCAGCGTCGAGCCCATGCCGTCGGGCAGGTACATGTCGACCAATGCGAGTCCATACGACTTCGAGCGAAGGCGATCGCGCGCTCCGCTCAGGTTGCCCGCGGTGTCGACATCACGCGGCTCGACACCGCACCCGACCACCAGGCCCTGGAAACGCCTCGCGCAAGCGTCGTTGTCTTCGACGATGAGGACCGGGGTGGGCAGAGGCATATGGTGAATATACCCTTGCAAAATGGCGCTCAAGGTGATCTGCGTGGCGACCATCGGATCGAGTGCTGGCCCCGTACCGACCCTGCCAATGGACCCTGCGATCCCGCCGTGTCGAGGGCCGAACCGTCGTCGCTGCGCAATCCTGGATTTGGCGCCCGGCTGCTCGCGCGCTCAGGCACGAGCGCCATGGTGCTGATGCACACCGCCGCGAACCAGGCGGCGGCTGACTCTTCGCGGTCGGCACGCTGACCCCATCGCCAGACGCGCGCTCGGGGCCTTGCGGGAAGGCCAGCACGCAGACCACCGGGGCGAATGCCATGACGCCGCCAAACACCGTGAACAGCGAGAGCCCGTCCACCCTGCTCGCCGACGGCGCCGCGGCACCCACGAAGACGCCGAGGGCGGCGCCCACCAGCGCAAACAGCCGGTGCGGTTCGGCGGACCGGCCGATCGTGCAGGAACAGCGTCACCGTGCCGCCCGCCTGCTGCGGGTCGAGCCGATTGCGCTGGATCAGGGGCCGATCCGTACGGACGCGCCACGAGGTCGACCATGCCCGCGCAGTGCGCCGCCATGAGGGCGAACGCGCCCCCGCGTGAGATGGCTGCGGCCATGGATGTCGCCGGTCTTCGCCGTCGTTGTGGACCCGGAGGCTACGGAACTGCGACGGCTTCGGACAATGGATTCGATCAATCGGACGATTCTGGAAATCGAATGCATCGAGTGGTTATCCTGGCTCTGGGTGGCGCACCTGGTCTTGGCGTTCGTGGCATTCATGTCGACGCCAACGCCTCCCGGCTGCGACCCTGGACCTCGGTCCTGCACCCCTTGACGATGTACCTGGCTGCGTCCGTGACGATCTGCCGGGTGACAGGCTTGCCGCCGGGTTCAGCGTCTGGCCGCAGTGCATGGTGTCAGCGGGTCGGCCGCCTCAGGCCGCCAGTGCCCGAGCAATGGTTCCCACCGTCTTGAGCGCCGCGTGGAAGTCCTTGTGGTCGGGATGCCCGAAGTTGATCCGCACATGGTGCTTGAAGCGATGGTCGGCCGAGAACAAGTGACCCGGCGCCAGGCTGATGCCCTGCGACAGGGCCAGCCGGTGGAGTTCGAGCGCGTCGATCTTCGGGGGCAGTTCCACCCAGATGAAGTAGCCGCCTTCCGGCTGCGTGGCGCGCGTGCCGGGCGGAAAGTGCTTCGCGATGTCGCGCAGCGTCGTGTGGCGATGCTGCGCCAGCGTCGCCCGCAACTGACGCAGGTGCCGGTCGTAGCCGCCCTGTTCGAGGTATTCGCTCAAGCCCTCCTGCGAGGGCAACGGTGCGGCGATGGAACTCATCAGCTTGCGCTGCGCGACCTTGCCAGCGTAGCGACCCGCCGCCACCCAGCCGACGCGATAGCCCGGCGCCAGCGTCTTGGAGAAGGAACTGCAGTGCATGACCCCGCCGGCGCGATCCCATGCCTTGGCGGGCCGGGGCTTGCTGGCGCCGAAGTACAGCTCGCCATAGACGTCGTCCTCGATCAGCGGCACCTCGCGCTTGGCGAGCAGTTCGACCAGGGCCTGCTTGGCGTCGTCCGGCATCAGGCTGCCAAGGGGATTCTGAAAGTTGGGCATGAGCCAGCATGCCTTGACCGGATGCCGCTCCATGACCGCGGCCAGCGCGGCCACGTCGATGCCCGTGCGCGGATGGGTGGCGATCTCGACGGCGCGCAGGCTGTGGCGTTCCAGCGCCTGCAGCGCGGCATAGAAGGTCGGCGACTCGACGGCCACCAGGTCACCGGGTCGAGTGACGCTCTCCAGGCAGAGGTTCAGCGCCTCCATCGCGCCGTTCGTGATGACCAGCTCCTCGGCGTCCACGCCGCAGCCCATGCCGAGATAGCGCAGACCGATCTGGCGGCGCAGCGCGGCGCTGCCGGGCGAGAGGTCTTCGACCGTGCGCCAGGGGTCCAGCCGACGCAGCGCCCTGCCCGTGGCGAGCGCGAGCTTGGGCAAGGGAAACAGCAGGGGACTGGGGAAGGCCGAACCCATCGGCACGAGCGCCCGATTCCTGGCGTGGCCCAGCACCTGGAAGACCAGTTCGGAGACCTCGACGGCGCGCTCCTTGGCCACCGGCCTG
>FSZR01000310.1_pt1 | contig 11684 bp, 10 predicted proteins | sample 1638781 | NCBI WGS metagenome assembly FSZR01 (sample SAMEA3914813, study PRJEB12502) | metagenome | biome: forest; material: soil | place: Canada | collected 2011-07-07 | depth 0.3 m | reverse complement strand
GGCAACTGGTTCTTGACCGAGTTCACCTGCGTGTTGATCTCGGTCATCGCCCGGTTGGCGTCGTAGTTCAGGCGCAGCGTGGCCGTGATCGTCGACACGCCGGCGGCGCTCGACGACGACAGGTAGTCGATGCCCTGCGCCTGCGCGATCGCGCCTTCGAGCGGCTGCGTGATGAAGCCCGCCACCGTCGCGGCGTCGGCGCCGTAGTAGGTGGTGGAGATCGTGACGACCGAGTTCTGGGTCTTGGGGTATTGGTTGACGGGCAGGCTGAACAGCGAGCGCAGCCCGAGCACCACGATCAGCAGGCTGACCACGCCGGCCAGCACGGGCCGGCGGATGAAGAGATCTGTGAACTTCATGGCATGCGCCTCAATGTTCCTGCGGCGTCGGGTTCGGCGAGTTGGCCGGGACGACGGAGTTGTCGATCACGATTGACGTGCCATTCTTGAGCTTGAGCTGTCCGCTGGTGACCACCTGCTGGCCTTCCTTCAGGCCCTTGAGGATGGCCACCTGGTCGCCGCGAGTCTCGCCGGTCGTGACGAAGGTCTGCTGCACCACGAGGCCGTTGCCGGACGCGGCCGGGGCCGGTGCCGAAGCGCCGCTGGCTGCCGTCCTGGCCGCCGCGGCGGCCTCGTCGGCCGTCAGCACCACGAACACGGTGGAGCCGTACGGGTTGTAGGTGATCGCGGTCTGCGGCAGCGTGAGGTAGTGCTTCTTGTCGCCCACCTCGACGCTTGCGTTGGCGAACATGCCGGGCAGCAGCTGGCGCTTCGGGTTGGCCAGCGTGGCCTCGACCACGACGTTGCGCGTGGTGGTGTCCACCTTGGGGCTGATGGCCGTGATCTTGCCGGGGAAGACGACGCCGGCGAAGCCGTCGCTGGTGACGTTGACCACCTGGCCAACCTGCAGCGCGCCGAGCTGCTTTTGCGGCAGGTTGAAGTCGACGTAGATCGGATCGATGGTCTGCAGCGTGACGATCTTGTCGCCCGGGTTCAGGTACTGGCCCGGGTTCACCGTGGTGATGCCCAGCTTGCCGGAGAACGGCGCGCGGATCGTCTTCTTGTCGATGATGGCCTGCTGCTGCGCGGCCAGCGCGCGCTTGCTCTTGAGGTCGGCCGCATCGGCGTCGACCTGGGCCTGCGCGATGGCCTGCGCCTCGAACTGGGCCTTGTCGCGCTTGAGCACCGTGGCCGACAGCTCGGCCGCGGCCTCGAGCGCCGCCAACTGCGCCTTGTCGGAATCGGCGTTGAGCTCGACGAGCACCTCGCCCTTCTTCACGTCCTGGCCCGACTTGAAATGGATCTCGCGCACCAGGCCCGCGATCTCGCTCGTCACGTCGACGCCGCGCACCGGCACCACGCTGCCGACCGCGGCCAGCGCGGGCTGCCAGTCCTGCGCCCCGACCTTGATGGCCGTGACGGTCTGCGGCGCCGGCTTGGGCGCCGCCGCGATCAGCTTCTGGATGTGCAGGTAGAAGCCGAAGGCCAGGGCCACCAGGATCAGCAGCACGCCGCCCAGCATGATCAACATCCGCTTGGTCATGTTTTCTCTCTCCAGATTTCGTGTTCGATGTTCGTGGCGTCCGTGGGCCGGTCAGGGCGCGCGCGGACGCGGAAGTGTTCGGGTCAGCGTGTCGGCGCCGGTGCGCTTGCGGCCGAGGCCACCGCGTCGGGCGAGTTCCACCAGCCGCCGCCGAGCGCCTGGAACAGCGCCGCGGTGTCGGTGAGGCGCGCGGCGCGCGCCTGCACCAGCGCCACGCGCGTCGACAGCCAGGTGCGCTGGGCGTCCAGCGACGCCAGGTAGCTCACGGCGCCCAACTGGTACTGGCGGGCGACGAGGCCGAGCGACTCGTTGGCGAGGCGCTCGGCGTCGGCGTTGGCGATCACGGCGTCGGCATCGGTGTCGATCGCGCGCAGCGTGTTGGCCACGTTGAGGAAGGCGTTGAGCACCGTGGACTGGTACTGCGCCTGGGCGGCGTCGTACGCGGCGACCGCGGCCCGCTTCTTCGCGTGCAGGGCGCCGCCGTTGAAGATCGGCTGCACCAGGCCCGCGGCCATGTTCCAGCCGGTGGTGCCGGTGTCGAACAGCCGCCCCAGCTTCAGGCTCTGGCGGTCGACGCCGGCGCTCAGCGTGATCTGCGGATAGAGGTTGGCCGTGGCCACGCCGATCTGCGCGCTCGCCTCGTGCAGCAAGGCCTCGCTCGCGCGCACGTCGGGGCGCTGGCGCACCAGCGCCGACGGCACGCTCAGGGGCAGCTCGCGCGGCAACGTGAGCGCATCGATGTCGAAGCTCGGAAGGCCGTCGTCGCCGGGCAGGCGCCCGGCGAGCACGGCCAATTGGTGGCGCGTCTGTGCCAGCGCCTTCTCGAGCGCGGGGATCTGCGCCTGCGACTGCGCGATCAGGGTCTGCTGCTGCAGCATCGCCGAGCGGGCGAGGGCGCCCAGTTGCACCTGGCGCGTGATGACGTCGAGCGACTTCGTCTCGTTGTCGACGACGTCGTGCGTGACCTTCAGCTGCGCCCGCAGCGAGGCCTCCTGGATCGCGGTGGCGACCACGCTGGAGGTGAGGCTCAGCCAGGTAGCCTCGACCTGGTAGCGCTGGTAGTCGATCGCGGCGCGCACGCCCTCGAGCTCGCGCCGGTTGCCCCCGACGATGTCGAGGTCGTAGGACAGGTCGAGCCCGGCCTGGAACAGGTTGGCGGTGTAGCCGGCGGGGATCTGCGGCGACTGGGGCAGCGCGTAGCGCTGGCGCACGCCGCTCACCTGGGCCGTGACCGACGGGAACACCTTCGAGCCGTAGTCGGCGCGGTAGTTCTCCTCGGCCTGGCGCAACGTGGCCTGGGCCGCTGCCACCGTGGGACTCTGCTTGAGCGCCGACTGCACCAGCGCGTTGAGCGCCGGCGACTGGAACGCCTCCCACCATGCGGCGGAGATGTCCTGCCCGTCGACGAAGCGCTGCGGCACATAGGCCGGGCTTGCGCCGCTGGCCGGCATGGCGGGCAGCGCGGCGGGCGTGTAGGCATGGCTCGCGTCGGCCACGCGGGGAGGCTCGGGCGCATGGAAGTCGGGGCCGACGGCGCATGCCGTCAGGGCCAGGCCGACGGCCACGCTCACGGCGCCGGTGCGCCAGGGCGGGCGTCGGAGGATTTTGTTAATCATTCCTGCTCCTCGGTATTCGGGCGGGTCGCGGCCTCACGGCGCGACGATCAGCGGGGCATGGTAGTTGGGAATTTCCCGTAGAGAACCTATGTCCCCATGAATTTGCTGCCTAAGCAATGATTGCCAGCGCGGCTTCCGGATCTGTGAACAATTGCGGGCCTGGTCGCGATGTCATCAATCGATGACGTTAACGTGACATTAAAGCCCTGCGGGGTGCCTGACCGGGGTGAAGAGGCCAGCTGCGACGAGTTGTGCCCCGGGCTGGCCAGGCTCGCCAGCTTGCGCCGGACATCCTTACCGGCCTCTTTCAGGCCAATCCCTTGAACGTGGGTGGGTATGCGCTGGAACGGCACGACGGGCCGCCGCGCGACGCTCAGTCCTGCGTCGCCTTGCGCCGCACGCAGTCGAGGTATTGATGGCCGTCGGGCGGCAGGCCGCTGCGTTGCGACTGCCAGATCATCTCGCCCAGGCAGTCCATCGCGGCGTGGTGCGCGTCGTGCAGCGACTGCCGGCGCGCGGCCAGCAGCTCCACCGCCTGGCGGATGCCGCTGGGCTGGTCGATGCTGCACTGCTCGCTGATGGTCAGGTGCATGGCCAGGTGCAGGAACGGATTGGTGCGGCCGTCGTCCACCTCGAAGACCGCGGCCAGCGCGGCGTCGACGTCGGCCAGGTCGGCGTGGTACTCGGGATGCTCGGCGATCCACTGCGACGCGAGGATCTGGATCGGCGACATCGGCGCGCCCGTGGCGGCGAGCGCATGGGTCTCGCAGAAGAAGCGACGGACGTCGTGCTGGGACGGCTGGAACATGGACCGATTGTCGCCCGAACAGCCTTACGCGCGGCTCGCGCGCGTCGGGCGCGCAGGCACGTCGACCGGCGGATAGGTGACGCGCACCTTCAGCCCGACGCCGCCGGGGCCGTCGAGCAGTTCGACGATCGCGCCGTGGTGGCCGGCGATGTCGCGCACGATGGACAGGCCCAGGCCGCTGCCGGTGCCGCCCGAGTTGCCGCGCTGGAAGCGCTCGAACGCGCGTTCGCGCTCGTGCTCGGGAATGCCGGGGCCGTTGTCCTCCACCTCCAGCATCGCGCTGGCCGGCGTGGCCGGCGACGCGCCGGTGCGGATGGTCACGCGCGCACCGTGGCCGGCATAGTTGATCGCGTTGTCGAGCAGGTTGGCCAGCATCTCGCGCAGCAGGAAGCCGTGGCCTTCCACCCGCGCGCTCTCCAGCTCGAAGCCCAGGTCGACGCCGGCGTCCACCGAGCGAGGCACCCACTCCTCGGCGGCCTCGGTGGCGATCTGCTTGAGGTCGAAGCGTTCCATCGACGAGTTGTGGCGCACGTGTTCGGCGCGCGCCTGCGACAGCAACTGGTTGGCGAGGCGGGCGGCCCGGGTGGTGGCCATGTGCAGGCGGCGCAGCAGCGCCTCGGTCTGCGGCGGATGCGACTCCAGCAGGGCCAGCTCGGTCTCGGTGCGAAGGGCGGTCAGCGGCGTGCGCAGCTGGTGGGCGGCGTCGGCGATGAAGGCCTTCTCGGCCTTCGAGGCCGTGACCACCCGCGCGAACAGGTCGTTCAGCGCGGACACCAGCGGCGCCACCTCGCGCGGGATGTCGGGCCGATCGACCGCGCCCAGGTGCTCGGGCGAGCGCTGTTCGATGTCCTTGCTGAGGCTCTCCACCGGCCGCAGGCTGCGCGCGATCGCGAGCCAGCCCATTACGGCCAGGATGAGCGCCTCGATGAGCATGGCCGAGGCCGCCGCCGCCGACACGTGCTTGGCCACGCTGCGCCGCTTGTTGAGCGTCTCCGACACCCGCGCCTCGCAGCGGCCCTGCGCGCGCCCTGGCGCCGCGGGCACGCAGACCCAGCTGTGCATGGCCACGCGCACCGGGTCGTCGTTCCAGGTGGAGTCGGTGAAGCGCCAGTCCAGCGGCTGCGGCGGGCCGCCCAGCGTGACGAGCTGGGGGTCGCCGGCGATCACGCGGGCGTCGGGCCCGAGCAGGACCCAGTGCACCTCGTCGAAGCGATCGGCGCGCAGCGCGTAGTCGAGTTCCGGCGACACCGCCATCCGCGCGACGCCTTCGGCGTCGAGCTTCACCAGGCGCTCGATCTCCAGCGCGGTGCCGTCGAGCGAGTGGTCGAGCGAATCCAGCGCAGGGGCCAGTGCCAGGCGGTAGAACAGGATGGCTGTGGCCGGCACCAGCAACGCCAGCGGCAGCACGAGCCACGAGACCAGCGAACGGCGGATGCTGGGGCGGGCATCGAACCGGAACAGGGCGCGCCGGCCGTGGTCGGGAAGGGGTCGTGCGGTCAAGGGCATGTCGCGTTCAGCACGCGAGAGTCGTGCGGCAGTATCGCCGAGCCGGCACGCCGCCCTGTCAGGCTTCCTCGAGCAGGTAGCCGAAGCCGCGGATGGTGCGGATCTTGAGCCCGGCCGGCTCCAGCTTGGAGCGCAGGCGCGACACGTGCACCTCGATCGCGTTGTCCGAGGTGGTGCCGTCCCAGTTGGAGATGGCCGCGATGATCTGTTCCTTGGCCACGATCTTGCCGGTGCGGCTGAGCATGAACTGCAGGATCGACCATTCGCGGCCGGCGAGCGCCAGCTCCTGCTCGCCGATGTAGGCGCGGCGCGCCTCGAGGTCCATGCGCAGGTTGCCCAGCCCCAGCACGCTGCCGCCGCGCGCCTGGTTGCGGCGCACCAGCGCCCGCGAGCGCGCCACCAGCTCGCTCAGCGCGAACGGCTTGACCAGGTAGTCGTCGGCGCCGCTCTCGAGCCCGCGCACGCGGTCCTCGATGGCGTCGCGCGCGGTGAGCATCAGCACGGGCAGGTCGGAGCCCTGGGCGCGCACCCGGCGCAGCGTCTCGAAGCCGTCGATGCCGGCCAGGCCGACGTCGAGGATCAGCAGGTCGTACGGATCCTGGCGCACGGACACGGCCACGGGCTCGCCGCGCTCGGTGCAGTCGACGACCCAGCCCTGGGAGCGCAAGGCCCGTGCGGTGGAGTCCGAAAGAAGGGGATCGTCTTCGACAAGAAGGATGCGCACGGGCGGCACTCCGATGGGAGCGATGTGGGGACGGGATCTGTGGATCATCGAAGGGCAGCCTCAGGCATCGCTGAACGATACCTGAGCCCAAGCTTGCTAGCCAGAGCGGCCGCCCGGTGCGGCGATCAGTGTTCCGGTGGCCCCTCCTTGGCGCCAGCCGCATTCGCGGACGCTTCTTCCCGCTCGTCGAAAGACTCGTCGCCGGCGTGCTCGCCGTCCCAGGTCTTGCGCACGGTCGGGCGGCCGAGGCGCTCCTGCGCGAACAGCTGTTCGAGCTGCTGGCGCCCCGCGCGTGCCAGCGAGATCAGCTTGGACTCGTCGCGGAAGTGCGGCGCCAGCTCGTGCAACTGCTGCACCGAGTGGCGGCGGAAGCGCATGGCCAGCGTGCGCGCGCGGTGCGGCTCGTAGCCCATCACCTCGAGCACGCTGCGGGCGCTCATCAGCGCCGCGTCGAGCGTCTCGCGCTCGATGAAGTGCACCCCGCGCTCGTTGAGCTGGTACCAGTGCTGCACGTTGCGGGCACGCGCCACGATGGTCAGGTTGGGGAAGTGCTCGCGCGCCATGTCCACCAGCTCGAGGCTGGGCTCGATGGCGTCGATGGCCACCACCAGCACGTGCGCCTTGGCCGCGCCGGCCACGCGCAGCAGGTCGAGCCGCGTCGCGTCGCCGTAGTGCACCCGGAAGCCGAAGCGGCGCAGCGCCTCGATGGCCTCGGCGTCGTGCTCGAGCACCGTGGCCTGCACGCCGTTGGCATGCAGCAGGCGGGCGATGATCTGGCCGTAGCGCCCGAAGCCCGCGATGATGACCGGCGCGTCCTGCGGCTCCTTGATTTCCGTCAGCGGCGGACGCGGGCTGAACTTGAGGAGAAGCGGCAGCCACCAACGGTCGACCACCAGCATCAGCAGCGGGGTCAACAGCATCGACAGCGTGATCGCGGCGGTCAGCAGGCCGGCCTCCGAATCCTCGATCACCTGCTGGCCGCGCGCCGCCTGCAGCACGACGAAGCCGAACTCGCCGCCTTGCGCGAGCAGTAGCGTGAAGACAGGGCGCTCCAGGCGCGGGATCGGAATGCCGATCTCCATGCCCCACAGCACCAGCGTCTTCACCGCCATGAACCCGACCACGATGGCGGCCACCTGCCACGGGTGATGCAGCACGACGCCGAGGTCGATGCCCATGCCCACGGCAATGAAGAACAAGCCCAGCAGCAGGCCCTTGAAGGGCTCGATGTCGGTCTCCAGCTCGCGCCGGTACTCGCTCTCGGCCAGCAGCACGCCGGCGAGGAAGGCGCCGAGCGCCATCGACAGGCCCACCGCCTGCATCAGCGCCGCGGTGCCCACCACCAGGCCGAGCGCGGCCGCCGTGAAGATCTCGGGCGTCTGGCTGCGCGCGATGAAGCGCAGCGCGGGCCGGATCGCGAGCCGCCCGCCGAGCACGATCACGGCGATCATGCCGAACGCCCGGGCGGCGGCGATGAGCGGATGCCCGGCGTCCGCCCCGGCCACGCGATCGGGCGCCATCAGCGGGATCAGCGCGAGCAGCGGGATCGCGGCGATGTCCTGGAACAGCGACACGCTGAGGATGCCCTGGCCGCCGGTGGTCTGCAGGATGTTGCGCTCGTTGAGCGTGGACAGGCCGATGGCCGTCGACGACATGGCCAGCGCCGCCCCGGCCACGACCGCGAGTTGCCAGCCGTCCGGCCAGAAGCCCATGCAGGCCCAGCCCAGCCCCGCGATCAGCACCAGGCTGCCCAGCAACTGGACGCTGCCCCAGCCGAAGATCGGCCGCCGCATCGCCCACAGGCGCTTGGGCTCCAGCTCGAGGCCGATCAGGAACAGCATCAGCACGACGCCGAACTCGGCGAGGTCGACGATCTGCGACGGATCGGTCACCAGGCGCAGGCCCCAGGGCCCGATCGCAAAGCCCGCGGCCAGGTAGCCGATGACGGCGCCCACGCCCAGGCGGCGCGCGAGCGGCACGGCGATGACCGCGGCGGCCAGGTAGGTGAGGGCGAGGGTGAGCCAGTGGCTGTGCGACATCGGTTCAATCGTCGGTCGTGAGGCGGCGCTCGTCGGCGGCGACGGCGGGCTGCGGCGCGACGGCGTCCGCGCGCGCCTCGCCCGCGAGCGCCACCAGGCGCTGGGCAAAGGCGTGCGCGTGGGCATGCACCTCGTGGGCCTCCGCGCGGTGGGCGCCGTGGAAGATGAGCGGCTCGAGGAAGCGCATGCCTACCATCTCGGCGGTCTGGCGATAGGCGGGCAGGAAGCGGTTGAACGCCGGCACCTCGCCGCTCAGCTGCCGATACGAGGCCTCGATGCCGCCGGTGGAAACCACCAGCCAAAGGCACTTGCCCAGCAGGGCGCGCCCGCCGGGGCCGTAGGCCCAGCCGAAGGCCAGCACGTCGTCCATCCACAGCTTCATCAGCGCCGGCGTGGAGTACCACTGCACCGGGTGCACCCATACCACCGTGCGCGCCGCGGCCAGCGCGGCCTGCTCGGCCTCGACGTCGATCACGTAGTCGGGATAGAGCGCGTACAGGTCGCGCACTTCCACGTCGTCGGACGGCAGCAGCCGGGCCTGCGCGGCCAGCGCGCGGTTGACGCGCGAACGCGCGATGTCGGGGTGGGCGACAAGCACCAGAACGTCTGCCATGTGCCGCATTGTGGCGGGTTCGGTAACATGGGGGCGTCCCGTCGAGCTACAACAACACCGGAGAGACAACTCATGGCTGTGATCGTCGTCGCAAACCCCAAGGGCGGAGTCGGCAAGAGCACTCTTGCCACGCAGATCTCGGGGTTCCTCGCCTCGCAGGGCAAGTCGGTCACGCTGGGCGACCTCGACCGGCAGCAGTCCTCGCGCCAGTGGCTGGACATCCGTCCCGCCCACCTGCCGCGGATCCAGCCGTGGGAGATCTCGCGCGACCAGGTCGCCCGGCCGGCCAAGGGCGCCACCGACGCCGTCATCGACACGCCCGCCGGGCTGCACGGCGCCCGCCTCGACACCGCGATCAAGGCGGCCGACGTCGTCGTGGTGCCGCTGCAGGCCAGCCTGTTCGACATGCAGGCCACGCACGCTTTCCTGCGCGAGTTGCGCGAGCACAAGCGCGCCAGTCGGGTGCGCATCGGCCTGGTGGGCATGCGCGTCAAGGAGCACACCATCGCCCTGGAGCGCTTCCAGGAGTTCGTGGCGACGCTGGGCATCCCGCTGATCACGACCCTGCGCGACACCCAGAACTACGTGCACCTGGCCGCGCACGGATTGACCCTGTTCGACGTGGCCCCGGGCAAGGTCGAACGCGACCTGGCGCAGTTCGGGCCGCTGGCGCGCTGGCTGCTGCAACCCGCCAAGGCCGTCCCGCTGGAATGATCACCCGCTACCGCCTCGCCGACCTGGCGGCGCTGCAGGGCCGGGTCATCGGCACCAGCGACTGGGTGGTGGTCGAGCAGTCCCACATCGACCAGTTCGCGCAGGCCACCGGCGACGCGCAATGGATCCACGTCGACCCGGCGCGCGCGGCCTCGGGCCCGTTCGGCACGACGGTGGCGCACGGCTTCCTCACGCTGTCGCTGCTGTCGCGCCTGTTCGCCGGCGCGATCGCGATCGACGACGTGCGCATGAGCCTCAACTACGGGCTCAACCGCGTGCGCTTCCCGTCGCCCGTGCCCGTGGGCACCCGCCTGCGCGGCGTGTGCGTGCTCGACGCGCATGAACCCATCGCCGGTGGCGCGCAATTGACGGTGAGCGTGACCGTGGAGCGCGAGGGCGGCGCGAAGCCGGCCTGCGTGGCCGAATGGGTCACGCGCCATCTGGTCTGAACGGACACAAGTCCATGCGAGCCATCGGCCCGTTTTACAGGGCACGGCCGTCGTTCAACTGGACAGTCGTTTTCCCTGCCCCCCCCATCGGGGGGTCGGCAGACGGGGCTGCAACCCGATACGATCGGATCGAGGAGTGCGTCGTCTCGCCGCGGGGCGATACAGGGCCACCTACAACGAGAGTCGGAGCGGAAATCCATGAAGGTGTTGCTGGTCGATGACCACCCGTTGATCCTGTCGGCGCTGCAGGCCATGATCCAGGAGCTGGATCCTGACGTGCGCGTCACGGCAGTGGGCAGCGCCGCTGCGGCGCGTTCCGCGCTTGCCGCCGACGCGAACTTCGACCTGGTGCTGCTCGACCTCCAACTGGGCGACGCCTCCGGCTTCGACGTGCTCGTCGAGATGCGCAAGGCCCATCCGGCGCTGCCGGTGGTGGTGATCTCGGCATCCGACCGCGCGAGCGACGTGATCCAGGCCATCGACCTCGGCGCGATGGGCTTCGTGCCCAAGCGCGCGTCCAACGACACCTTGGTCGACGCGCTGCGCCTCGTGATGGCAGGCGGCATCTACGTGCCGGCCATGCACCTGGGCAGCCAGGCCGGCCCGGCCAGCCGCGCGGCCTCGCCGGCCATTCCCGCGGCCGAGACCGCCACCTACCAGGTCACGCCGTCGTTCGAGGAGCTGGGCCTCACGCCACGCCAGGCCGACGTGCTCACGCAGCTGCTGCAGGGCAAGCCCAACAAGGAGATCGCACGCCGCCTCGGCCTGTCGGTCGAGACCGTGAAGGATCACGTGCAGGCGGTGCTGCGCGCGCTGGGCGTCAGCTCGCGCACGCAGGCCGTGCTGGCCGTCAGCCAGATGACCCAGCAGCGCCTCGAGCGCCGCGCCGTCCCCCGCTGACCGGCCGATCCCGGCCGGCCCCCGGATCCGCACGCACCCCATGCGCGTCGCGATCATCTCCGTCTTCGTCGACTACCACCGGCGCGGCGCGCATCACCGCGGTGTGCTGCAGCCGCAGGTGGGGCCGCTGATCGCAGCGCTGCTGCCCGAGTCGGCCGACATCGACATCGTCAACGACACCTGGATCGATCCGCACTGGGATCGGCACTACGACCTCGTGTTCCTGTCGTGCATGCACGCCGAGTTCGACCGCGCGCGCCAGATCTCGCACTACTACCGCAAGCGTGGCGCGCAGGTGGTCATCGGCGGGTCGATGGCGTCGCTGTACCCGCACCTTTGCGCGCCCTGGTTCGACGCCGTGGTGGTGGGCGACCCCGAGGACACCGTGCCGCACGTCTACGAAGACGCCGCGCGCCGCCAACTGCAGCGCTTCTACCGCTCGGCCGGCGACGCGTCGGCGCGCGCGCCCACGCCGCTGGTGCACCGGGTGGCCGACCAGCAGGTCTTCCCGCTGGCGCTCGAGGTCACGCGCGGCTGCCCTTACACCTGCGACTTCTGCGTGCTCACCGGCATGGGCACGCGCTTCGACACCCGCCCCGTGGCGCGCGTCGAGCACGACCTGGTCACGCTGCGCGAGGCCCTCAAGGGCCGCGTCACCGGCCCGCTCAAGAACAAGCGCCGCCGCATGGCCATGTTCTACGACAACAACATCGCCGGCAACCTGGGCTACCTGCGCCAGCTGTGCGACGTCATGGCGCGGCTGGGGCTCGAAT
>FSZR01001357.1_pt1 | contig 11744 bp, 9 predicted proteins | sample 1638781 | NCBI WGS metagenome assembly FSZR01 (sample SAMEA3914813, study PRJEB12502) | metagenome | biome: forest; material: soil | place: Canada | collected 2011-07-07 | depth 0.3 m | reverse complement strand
CGTGGAGGCCGAGCAGAAGCAGAAGGTGGCCATCGCCGAGGCCGAGGCCAACGCCGTCAAGGCCACCGCCGACGGCGACGCCTACGCCAAGATCAAGGTGGCCACCGCCGAGGCGCAGTCGCTGCAGGTGCAGAACGACGCGCTGGCCAAGAACAAGGACGTGCTGGAGCTGCGCCGCATCGAAGTGGAGCTGACCAAGGCGCAGAAGTGGAACGGCGCGCTGCCCACGTCCATCTATGCGGGTGCGCCGATCCCGTTCATGAACGTGGGCAACACGGGCAAGTAGCCCGCGCTGCCCGGAACTCCACCGGCCCGCGTGGGTTTGCAAGAGAGGTGTCGCGTGGCCCCGGTCGTCCATCCGTTCTACGAATCCCATCGCGCCGAGATGGAGGCCTCCATGCGCCAGCGACTGGACCTGGCCGAGGCGAAGCTGCGCGAGTGCCTGGGCCAGTCCGATGTCGACGGGGTCCGGCGGGAGGTGATGGACGAGTTCGGCGTCGTGCTCTCGCAGATGCCTTACGTCGGCGGCGAGGAAAATCGCATGAGCGACTTCTTCATGCGTCTCCTGGGCTTCATGGCCATCGGCCGGGTGTTGCGCCGGCATGGCGTGCCGCCGGCCGTGATCGGCGAGATCGAGCGGGAGGCCCTGAAGGCGCAAATGCTGGCGCTGCCGGAAGAAGAGCGTCTCGCGGCCGGGCGTCAGTTCATGTCGGCGCAGAACCAGGCCCTGGTGCGCGCACAGGCCTCACGCAGCGCGACAGCCGGCCATCGAGAGGAGTTCCCGCTGGATTTCGTCTACGACTTCGTCGAGGCGGGCCCCGGTGACGACTTCGAGTTCGGCATCGACTACAAGGCGTGCGGCTTCTGCAAGTTCGCGGCCCGTCATGGCGATGGCGAGGTCTTGCAAAACCTCTGCGGCCTGGACTTCGACGCCTACGAGACGCGCGGCATCCGCCTGGAGAGGAGCCAGACCTTGGCGGGCGGTGCCACCCACTGCAACTTCCGGTTCTCGCGTCGCTCGCCGGGCTAGGACGGCAGTCCGTGCGCTTCGGGACGGCAGGCGACGCGGCGGCCCTTTCGATTAGCGCGCTAATTAATAGTTGATGTCGTTGCAGGGTTGATTCTAAACACATTGCACGCTAATCGTTAGTGCGCTAATATTCTTTCCACGCCAAGACCAATTCCCCGAAGCGACGACGCTTCGACCGGTGGTGGCGCCAGGATCCAACCGCAACGTCTCATTGAAAGGAAACCCATCATGAATGCAATCGCCCTCACCATCGTCCTCGTCCACGGCGGCTTCGTCGACGGCTCCGGCTGGGAAGGTGTCTCCAACATCCTGAAGAAGGACGGCTACGCCGTGACGGTCGTCCAGAACCCGACGCTCTCGCTGGAGGACGACGTGGCGGTGACCAAGCGGGCCATCGCGGCGCAGAAGGGGCCGGTCCTGCTGGTCGGTCACTCGTACGGCGGCGTCGTCATCACCGAGGCCGGCAACGATCCCAAGGTGCAGGGCCTCGTCTACGTGGCCGCGTTCGCGCCGGACAAGGGCGAGTCGGTCTCGTCGCTCATCAAGAACCCGCCTCCCGGCGCGCCGGTCCCGCCGATCCTGCCGCCGCAGGATGGCTTCCTGTTCCTGGACCAGGCCAGGTTCGCCGCCTCGTTCGCGGCCGACGTGGCCCCGGACACGGCCAGCTTCATGGCGGCCTCGCAGGTGCCGTGGGGCGTCGCCGCGCTGGACGGCGCCGTCACCCAGGCCGCGTGGAAGGTCAAGCCGAGCTGGTACCTCGTGGCCCAGGACGACAAGATGATCCCACCGCCCGCGCAGCGCCTGATGTCCAAGCGCGCCGGTGCCACGGTGACCGAGGTGCCCGGCAGCCACGCCGTGTACGTGTCCCGGCCCGACGCCGTGGCCGCGGTGATCGAGCAGGCGGCCCGGGCCATCGCGAAGAACTCGCAGTAAGCTTGGCCCCGATTGGATCCGCATGCCGTTGCCCGGCGTGCGGATCCACTTTCCATCCAGGATCGACATGCCCGCCAACACTGACAAGCCCGCCCGCGACGCCAAGTCGCCGAAGTTCCCGACGCTCGGCGACAAGCTGTGCTTCGCGCTGTATTCGAGCTCGCTGGCCATGCTGCAAAGCTACAAGCCCCTGCTCGCCGCGATCGGACTGACCTATCCGCAGTACCTGGCGATGCTCGTGCTGTGGGAAGAGGACGGCATCACCGTCAAGCACCTGGCCGAACGCCTGGGCCTGGACTCCGGTTCGGTGACCCCGCTGGTCAAGCGCCTCGAGGAGTCGTCGTTCGTCACGCGCCAGCGCGCCGTCGGCGACGAGCGCAACCTCAGCATCGAGCTGACCCGCGAAGGCCGCGCCCTGCGGGCGAAGGCCGAGGCGGCGAGCAGCAAGTTCGTCGACGCCTGCGAGCTGGGGCAGGCCGACGGCGGGGACTTGAGGGACAAGCTGACGCTGTTGACCCGGACGCTGCGCAGCGCCGAGCAGTGAGTTGCGACCGCAGGCGCTGATCCGGCAGGAGCCAGCGCACGCCGCTCCCCAGGGGCGCGACGAACTTCGGCCAAGGAGCCGAAAGCGTTCGCGACCGCGGGGAACGGCGACCCGTCAGGCGACGTCCAGAATGTCGAAGCCGCCGAGACTCGACGCGTTGGACGCCGTCTCGTCGAAGCTGCCGTGGATGGATGCCATCATCGCGCTGTCGAGCGACAGTTCCATGTAGCGGTAGCTCGTGCGGATCGCCTGGCGTACCTGCGCGATCTCGTGCGCGCTGGGGGCATGGCCCAGCAGCGTGGCGACGATGTCCAGCGCTTCCCACGGATGCGTGTCGTCGTACTCGGCGTGCACCTTGAGCCAGCGCATCGCGGGGCTGCGCACCTCCTCGGGCAACGACCTTGCGTAGGTGTCGGTCGAGCACACCACGCACGACCATTCACCGGTGGCGCCCTCGACGGCGTAGTTCGTGGCCGCCATCGCCACCGCCAGGTCGGCGTGGTCGCACACGTACCAGCACCAGTGCGCCAGGGCCTGGAGCTCTTCGGTCTCCACGCCCGATCGCAGGTCGTTCAGGCTCAGGTCCGCCGCGGCGGCCCAGGTGGCCCAGTGCTCGGAATGCTTCTGCTCGACACGGATGTTCTGGATCAGGTAGCGGCGCGCCATGTCGATGCCGACGCCTTCGCCGTAGCCGGCCTTCTTGAGGTTCATGGCCATGAAGCGCGGGAACTGCTCGATGGTGGGCCAGATGCCCACCATGAAGCGCTGCATGGACGGCAGCGGCAGCTTGGCGTCGCGCATCAGCGCGAACAGTTCGTGGTCGACGACGCGGCGCTTCAGCGGCGTCGTTTCGTGCACCACACGTTGCAGCCAGACGGGGTAGCTGCCGATGCTTTTCAGGTCGCCTGTGCGACGGAACGCGTTTGTCATGATCCTCCAGACGTTGACAAGGTTGACGAACCCCCATGAACCCTGCTCGCGGGTGGCGCTGCGTCGCCGGCCGGGGGCCGGTCGCGCAGCGCCTGACCCGTCAAGTCAGGCCAAGGCTTCCTGGCAGCGCATATCCAGCACCGCCAGGACCTCCTCGAAATTGATCGGCTTGGTCAGGTAGCTCTCGAAGCCGCAGGCCATCGCCGCGCTGATCTGTTCCGGCAGCGCGTCGGCCGACAGCGCGACGAGGCGGATGTCGCGGGTCGCGCGATCGCGGCGCAGCGCCCGGGCGAGCTCGATGCCGGTCATGTCGCCCAGGTTCATGTCCACCAGCATCAGGTCGGGCGGGTCGGCGCGCGCGCACTCGAGGGCCATCGCGCCGCTGGAGGCCACGCGCAGCGTGACGCCGCAGCGCATGCTCACGAGCTGGCGCACCAGTTCCGCGTTGACATCGTCGTCCTCGGCGTACAGCACGCGCAGGATCGGGGCGCCGCGGGCCTGCGGCTGGCGCAGGCGCGCCGGGTCGCTCTGCGCGGCCGGCGCGCTGGCGATTCCGAGCTCCAGGCTGGCGCGCGTGCCCACGCCGAAGGTGCTGGTCACGTTGAGCGTGCCGCCCATCATCTCCGCGAGCTGGCGCGACAGCACGAGCCCGATGCCGGTGCCCTCGACGGTGGACGACTCGGCGCCGAGGCGGTTGAAGGGCTGGAACAGGCAGGCGAGCTGGTCTTCCGGAATGCCCTGGCCCGTATCCGTCACCAGGATCTCGCACTTGCTGCCGGCGCGCTTCCAGGTCAGCGAGACGCTGCCGCCGGGCCGGTTGTACTTGACGGCGTTGCTCAGGAGATTGACCAGCACCTGCCGAAGCCGCACGGGATCGGCGTCGACCCAGAGGTCGTCAGGCGGCACGGCCTGCACGTCGGCGCGCGGGTCGGACGCCGTCTGCGGAAGCCCGGCCGCCAGGAAGACCTCGACGCCGGCCTTCGTGACCAGCGGCGACACCATGGTCGCCGCCTCTTCCACCACCCTGAGCAACTGGACGGCCTGGGTCGAGACGGCCATCTCGCCGGCCTCGATGCGCGACAGGTCGAGCACGTCGTTGACGAGCGCAAGCAGGTGCGAGCCGGCGTTCTCGACGTGCTGCACGCGCTCGAGCTGCTCGACCGACAGCGGCTTGACGGTGTCCATGCGCAGCAGCGTCGAGAAGCCGATCACGGCGTTCAGCGGCGTGCGCAGTTCGTGGCTCATGCGCGAGAGGAAGTCGGTCTTGGCCTTGTTGGAGGCCTCCAGGGCCTCGTGGGCGCGCCGTTCGGCATCCGCCACGATGCGCATGGTGATGTCGCGCAGCACGATCGTCGTCAGCGTCCCTTGCTCGGTCGGCAGCCGCGACAGCGAGGCCTCGATCGGAAACGGCCGACCGTCGCGCTTGCGGCCCGTGAGCGCCTGCAAGATGCCGGCACCCGGCGTGGCGCCGGCCGCCTTCGGCGACGCGGGAGCGTTCTCGATGCGCAGATGCTCCAGGAACCGGCCGATCGGGCTGCCCAGCGCGTCGGAGGCCTCGACGCCGAACATGCACTCGGCGGCCGGGTTGAACAGCACGATGTTCTGGTGTTCGTCGACGGCCACCACGCCCTCGCTGACCGCGTGGATCAGGCGCGCCATGCGCAGCTCGGAGGTGGTCTGCATGCGGATGCTGCGGCGCACGAAGACCAGCCCCGAGACCGTGAGCAGTCCGGCAAGAAGCATGTTGAGCGCCAGCAGCAGGCGCTGCGTCGTGCGCGAGGCCTCGCCGAGCTGGGCCGAGAACGCGCTGGTCAGGCGGGTGAGGCGAGCGTTGATGCGGGGCGATTGCACGAGCATCGCCTGCACGGCGGGCGCCTGCGGCTCGCCGGCCCGGATGCGTTCGCGCGCGCTGTCGACGAGCTCGCGCATCTCCTCGATCGTGTGGTCGCCCTCCGTCCAGGTGGCGATGGGGCGCGACATGAACGGCACGTCCTGGAACCAGCGGAACATCCGCACCAGGCCGTCGATGTCGTCGGGATGGTTGCCGCCGTCGAGGAAGCCCTGGCGCGCGGCGGCGATGTCCGGCTCGGCGCGTTGCAGCGCCTCGCGCGCGACCCGGTCTCCGAGCGGTATCGCCAACGCCGCCGTGAAGCGGGCGTAGTCGGCCTCTTCGTGCCGCTCGGCGTAGTCGCGCAGGTAGATCTGAGCGTCCTTCTCGGCCTTCGAGTACAGGCTCTCGCCCGCGACGTAGGCGCGCACGGTCGACAGCAACTGGATGCTCAGCGCGGTCACCGACGCCTGCAGCACCGTCATGGCGACGAAGACGGCGACGATGGGCCAGTAGCGAGGGAGTTGGAGCGTCGGACGGTTTGTTTTCACGCGAATCATGGGAGGGGCATACCCAGCCGTCTCTTCGACGACCTGACCGAACTTTCCGGGAAATTGTGATCAATGCCACGAAATTTCGCGAGAGGGGGTCGCTCGATTCGGTGTAGGGAAATCTCGACACTCGCCCCGACGCGACCCGGATACCCCATGGGACAGGCATTTCCGTCTCGCGACCATCTCCCCTTGGCGGATCAAGGCGCTCCGGACGCCGGCGTGCATGTCCGCTCGACGAAGGCCCGTGCGGCTTGCAGCGCGGGTTCGTGGCCCAGCGCGAAGCCAGCGGCGCGGAGGCGGGCGTGGGTGGCGGCGTCAAGGGCGCGGACGGCGCGCTCGATGCGTTCGCCCTGGAAGGGCTCGAAGCGGTTGAAGTGTCCCGCCTGGCGCGCCTGTCGTTCGTAGGCCGCGTTCAGCAGCACGGCGGTCTGGGGGTGTCCGATGGCCGCCGCCCATTCCGCGACGAGCGCGATGCAGTCCATGCCGGCAAGTTGCACGTGGACCACCGCGATGAGCGCCAACGCTTGCGCGATATGCGGTCGCGCAGTCTCCGGCTGGTCGGAGTCGAGGGCCAGTTCAGCCAGGCACGTGCAGGTGGAGATCGCTCCCGACCTGTCGCCGATGCGATGGCGCAGTGCCAGGGCCTCGTCGAACAAGGCGCGGCCGGCGTCCGGCTTGCCGGCGCGCAGTTGCGCGTGGGCGGCCTGCATGAGCGCTTCGCCGAGCTCCACGCTGTCGCCGATCCGCCGCCCGATAGTCAGGGCTTCCATCGCCAGCTTGCAGGCGAGCGTGTTTTCGCCGCGCGTGTGACGGACGTTGGCGCTCTTGCACAAGGCCTGGCAGAGCGCTCTGTCGTCGGAGAGCTCGCGGGCAAGGTGCAAGGCCTCGGCCAGGCAATCGAGCGGCTCGGCCTCCTGGCCCGCGCACATGCCCAGCCACCCGGCCATCACGAGGGTGTGGCAGCGTTCGAGGCTGGGCGACTGCGCTCCGGGTCGATCGAGGGCGGCGCGCGCCACCTCGAAGCCGCGTCGGGGCATCGCACGGAAGAACCAGAACCAGTGCGTCGCCGCCGCCAGGCGCAGTCCGGCAGGGGCGTCCTCAGGCTGGGGTGCCCACGCCAGCGCGGCCAGGAGATTGTCGCGCTCGACGTCGAGCCGCGCGATGGTGCGCGGCAGGTCGCGCGTCATCAATCCGGGCTGGCATGTCTCGGCCACGAACAGGAAATGATCGCGGTGGCGTGACCGCGTCGCGACGAGTTCTCCGCTGTCGATCAGTCGCTCGAGGGCGAACAGGCGCGTCGTCTCGAGGAAGCGATAGCGCGGTACCGGCGCGCCTTCTGCGACGACGAGCGACTTGTCGACCAGCGCCCCGAGGTGTTCCAGGACGTCCCAGCGGTCGATGCCGGCCTCGTCTTCCGCAACCTGTTGCGCGGCCTCGAGCGTGAAGCCGCCCACGAAGACCGCCAGCCGGCGCAGCACGGCCTGTTCGTCGGCCGACAGCAGGTGATGGCTCCACTCCAGCGCGCCGCGCAAGGTCTGGTGGCGATGCAGCGAGGCGCGGTTGCCGCTGGTGAGCACGTGGAAGCGCTGGTCCAGCTTGTCGCGCAGGCCTTCGACGCCCAACAGGGGCACGCGCGCCGCCGCCAGTTCGATGGCCAGTGGAATGCCGTCGAGCCGGCGGCAGATCTCCGCCACCAGGGCCTGGTTGTCGGGGCGCAGCTCGAAGAGGCGGTCGGCCGCCTTCGCACGCGCGACGAACAGGCTCACCGCGCCGCTGGCGACGATGCGCTCGGGCGAGTCGCCGTCGGGCAGCGACAGGGGTTCGGGACGAAGCACGAACTCGTCGTCGATGCGCAGCGGCTCCTGGCTGGTGACGAGAACGCGCACGCCGGCGACCGCCGCACGCAGGCGCGTGACGAACACCGCCACGCCCTCCAGCAGGTGCTCGGCGTTGTCCAGCACGAGCAGCGGCGAGCGATCGCGCAGCGCCGTCGCCACCGTGAGGGTGGCGTCGGTCGACGTGCCCAGGCTGAGGCCCAGCGCGATGGCCACCACGTCGGGCACGCGCGCGGCGTCGGCCAGCGGGGCCAGGTCCACCCACCAGGTGCCGTCCGGCGTGGCCGCGGATCGTGCCGCGGCCGCCGCCTGCGCCAGGCGCGTCTTGCCGATGCCGGCGGCGCCGGCCACGGTCACCAGCCTGAAGCGGTCCATCAAGCCGATCAGGTGCAGCAGGTCGTCGCCGCGGCCGATCAGCAAGGACGATTCGATCGGCAGGTTGCCGGCGATCGTGTCGGCGGTGCCCGCCGCGGGCGCGGATGATTCTGCCGGCGGCGTCGGTGCGTCGCCGCCGGCGTGCGTCACCGGCAACGTGAAACGGTAGCCGCGTCCCGGGATCGTGGCGATCGCCGGGTGCCCCAGCAACTTGCGCAGGGCCACGATCTGCACCTGGAGGTTGTTCTCCTCGACCACGAGATCGGGCCAACCCAGGTCCATCAGCTCGCTCTTGGTGACGATGCGATCGCGCCGCTCAAGCAGGGCCACGAGCACGTCGAACGCGCGGCCGCCCAGCTTGAGGGGCGCCCCTGCGCACAGCAACTGGCGTTGCGAAGGCAGCAGCCGGAAGGGCGGAAAGCTGTAGGCCAGGCTCGATGTCATGAGGGGCTCCGTGGTCGTGCCGCCATCGTAGGGGCGGCGGCCCCGAGTTGCGCACGCCGGCGACGTGCGGAGCGCGAAATTAAGGACTATTCAGGAGCGCCAGCGACGGCACCTTGCTGTTTAAGGAGTTTTAAGCGCAGCTCAAGGACGGTGGCGAGGCGGCTCTCCAACACTGTGATCGACGCCATGCCGGCGTCCTTTCCATCACCCGACATCCAAAGGAGAGACCATGACCATCAATGCGCATCGATTCAACATTGCCAAGGCCGCTCACATCGAACCCGACTTCGCCGGCTTCGCGGCGACGCACGCCTGGATCGGGTCTGCCGTCGGCGGCGTGCAGCAGGTCACCGGCGGCCTTCTGCAGGAATATCAGGAGGCCAGCGTCTATGGCCGTCTCGGCGGCGACGCCTTCGAAGTGCACGGCGCCATCCGCGACGCCTGGGCGGCCGCCGGTTCGATTTCGAGAACGGCTCCATCTTCTGGACCGCCAGCAACGGCGCCAAGCTCAAGCCCCAATGGTTCGTGGTCGACCGACCGAACATCACGTTCAGCGGCGGCATTCCCGCGGGGGGACACGGCCGCCTGACGGTGTTCAGCGACGGGACGATGCACTTCGAAGGGCACCTGCGCGCCACTGGCGCGTGGTCGTACGACTGCCTGGCGGTCTTCGCCGTGAAGGACGTGGACGGCAACGCCTACGCCGCGGCCCACAGCGGTCGCATCCACGGCTCCGACGAATCCGGCGACCGGAATCTCGATTGGAACGAATGGTCCGTGAGCGAGGATTTGCGCGACAACTGGTCGCGCATCCGCGCGGGCGCCTCCGGCGGATCGCAAGTGAGCGTCACCGCCGACTGGTCCCTGGACAAGATCAAGGATGCCGTCGTCGCAGTGGCCGGATTCGTCCTGAAGGTGGCGCTGGTGTTCTTCGGCGGCGGCGGCGGTGAGGACCCGGTCAAGGAATCCGATCCCCACTACGGCGACACGCCGGACGGGCTGCCGCCGTCGGCGCTCAAGATCGGAGCTGCCTGAGCGCAGGGCAGGGTCGCCGGTCAGCCGAGTTACGATCACTTCGAGCCGGGCCGTCGAGCCGTTGCACCCTGGCAGCGGGCGAGCGGCCTGGCCATGAATCGGAGAGGAACACTCGAGATGCGCAGAAGCCCCAGCACGCCCGTCGGCACCGTCCACCACCTGGCCATCGACAGCCAGGTGCTCGCGGGCAACCTGCTCGGCGACCCCACCCTTCGAGCCATCGACGTCTACGTCCCGGCCGGGCATGACGGGCGCGGTCTTGCGCTGTTGGTCGACGTCGTGGGCTTCACCGCCGGCGGGCCGATCCACACCAACTGGAAGAACTTCGGCGAGAACCTTCCCGAGCGACTCGACCGGTTGATCGCGGCGGGCGAGATGCCGCCCGTCGTCGTCGCCTTCCCCGACTGCTTCACTCGGCTCGGTGGCAATCAATACGTGAACTCGGCCGCCGTCGGCCGCTGGGACGATTTCCTGCGGGCCGAGGCGGTACCGTTCGTCGAAGCCAGCTTCAGCTGCGGCGGCGAGGGCCGGCGCGGTCTCTTCGGCAAGTCGAGCGGCGGCTACGGCGCGATGGTCCATGCGCTGCTGCATCCCGACTTCTGGAGTGCGGCGGCATCGCATTCAGGCGACATGGGTTTCGAGCTGCTTTATCGGCATGAATTCGTCCCCGTGCTGCGGGCGCTCGCCAAGGAGCCCGATATCGGCGCGTGGGTCGATACCTTCTGGCAGGCCAGGAAGGTCAAGGACAGCGACGTGCACATCCTCATGATGCTGGCGCAGGCCGCGACATTCGACCCCGACCCTTCGGCGCCCTGCGGCGTTCGCCTGCCGGTGACGCTCGACACCTGCGAGCTGATCCCGGAGCGCTGGGCGAACTGGATGGCCTGGGATCCGTTGAGCCTGGTCGAACGACACGGGCAGGGGCTGAAGACGCTGAAGGCCCTGTACATCGATTGCGGCGACGTCGATCAATACAACCTGGTCTACGGCGCCAGGCGAATGCACAAGCGGCTCGTCGAGATGGACGTGGCGCATGTCTACGAGGAGTTCGACGACGACCATTCCTCGGTCGACTACCGGATGGACGTCAGCCTGCCGATCCTGGCCAAGGCGCTCGCCTGAGCGGACCCGCGGCCGCGCGAATACCCGTACGACCTGCACCAGAATGCGGCGGATGGGCGTACGCTTCGTCTCCAATCCCGCCAAGTCGCGCGGGTGAGATACGCGGGGGAACCGACCCATGAGCGACTCCACTGAAGCGCTGCGGCGCGAGACGATCGAAGCGGTGCTGGCCCTCGCCGCCACGCGCCTGAACGCCGAGCAGCGACCGCAGGTCGAGGTCTTCGCGCGCGAGTACCTCCGCCATCTCGACGCCGACGACCTGGCCGAGCGCACGGCCGAAGACCTGTGCGGCGCCTTGCTGTCCCAATGGCAGTTCGGCGCCTCGCGCACCGCGGGCCAGCTCAAGGTGCGCGTCCTGAGCCCCGCCATGGCCGAGAACGGCTGGGCGTCGCGCCATTCGGTGATCGAGATCGTCAACGACGACATGCCCTTCCTGGTCGACTCGACGACCACCGAGATCAACCGGCAGGGCCTGACCTTGCACCTGATCGCGCACCCCATCTTCGCCGTGGAGCGCAGCGCCGGCGGCGCGCTCGCCTCCCTGCGGCCGCGCAACGAAGCGCCACAGGCCGCGCGCGAATCGTGGATGCATATCGAGGTCGACCGGCTCGTCGATCCCCAGCAGCGCACCGAGCTGGTGGCAGGCATCGAACGCGTGCTCGGCGACGTGCGTGCCGCCGTGCAGGACTGGAAGCCGATGACCGCGCGCCTGCAGGAGGCGGCGGCCGAATACGCGAGCGCGCCGCCGGCGCTGCCGCCGGCCCTGGTCGCCGAGAGCCGTGCCTTCCTCGAATGGCTGGCCGACGACCACATCACGCTCCTCGGCTATCGCCAGCACGACCTGGTGAGCGACAACGGCGAGGACGCCCTTCGCCTTGTCGCGGGCAGCGGCCTGGGCGTGCTGCGCGAAGCCGATGCCGCGACGGAATCGGCCAGCTTCTCGCGGCTGCCGGCCAGCGCCCGAGCCCTGGCGCACGCGCCGACGCCGATGGTGGTCGTCACCAAGGCCGACACGCGCTCCACGGTGCACCGGCCGGGCTATACCGACTACGTCGGCGTCAAGCGCTTCGACCAAGGGGGCCGGGTCATCGGCGAGCATCGCTTCCTCGGCCTG
>FSZR01001256.1_pt1 | contig 11749 bp, 12 predicted proteins | sample 1638781 | NCBI WGS metagenome assembly FSZR01 (sample SAMEA3914813, study PRJEB12502) | metagenome | biome: forest; material: soil | place: Canada | collected 2011-07-07 | depth 0.3 m | reverse complement strand
GTTCTCGAAGGTGGGCGTGCTGATGGCCAGCGCGCGCCGCACGGCGCAGGCGCTGCATCCGACCAACCTGCACGTCAACGCGGCACTGTTCCCGCGCGACACCATCCAGAGCCGCATGCCCGACCCGCAGTGGCTGGAAGGCTGGCTGGACAAGCAGATCCAGTTCGACGCCGTGTGGGAAAGCAAGGTCGTCGAACGCATCCTGCACAACATGAGCCTGCTGCTCGAACGCAGCTTCGTGTCGGTGCAGGAGCTCAATCGCTACCGCAAGGAAGTGGCGGCGCTGGTCGTGGCGCGCGTGACGCCGCCCACCGGGCCGGACGCACAGCCGGCCTGAGCCTCGTCGTCGCAGTGCCGGTTCAGCCCGGGCCCGCGAACGCTCGGCCGCTCCGGAGAGAGCGGGCCTGAGCCCCCCGGGGGCGACGAGCGGCAGCGAGCCGGGCCGTCATGTCTCAAGGAAGTGGCGGCGCTGGTCGTGGCGCGCGTGACGCCGCCCACCGGGCCGGACGCGCAGCCGGTCGGAGCCCCCCGGGGGCGACGAGCGGCAGCGCGCTGGGCCGTCATCTCCGGGGGTTTCTCCTGGGGCCGCGGAGCCCTCGCGGACCGGGCTCCCACGAACTCCCGAACCTATAATCGCGCGGCTTTTGCGTGATGACGGGGCGTGTGCGCAACGTGTGCGAGCTCCCGTTCGAAGTTCTTCCTGCAGCCCCCCGGACCGAGGAATCCATGAGCGACGAGCACCAGCAAGACGGCGTTGAACACGAAGAACACGAGTCCGCGATCCGGACGCCGAAGCAGCTGATCACCGTGGTCGCCGCGGCCATCATCGTGCCGGTGCTGGTCATCATCATGCTGGCGCAGTTCGTCTCGCTGGGGAACAAGGAGTCCCCGGGCGCCGATCCCTTCGCCGCCTCCGCGGTCGCGCGACGCATCGCGCCGATCGCCAGCGACGCAGTGTTCGACGCCTCGGCGCCCGTCGTCTACAAGACCGGCCAACAGGTGTTCGAGGCGCAGTGCACGACCTGCCACACCGCCGGCCTGCTGGGCGCGCCCAAGTTCGGCGACGCCGCCGCGTGGGGCCCGCGCATCGGCAAGGGCTACGACGCGCTGCTGCAGTCCGCGTTGCACGGCAAGGGCAACATGCCCGCGCAGGGCGGCGGCGACTTCAGCGACTACGAAGTCGGCCGCGCGGTCGTCTACATGGCCGACAAGGGCGGCGCGAAGTTCGACGAGCCCAAGGAGCCGGCACCCGCAGCGAGCGCGGCTTCCGGCGCCGCCGCGTCGGCCTCCGACGCGGGCTCCGCGCCCGCCGCCGCTTCCGCCGCCTCGAAGTAAGGCCCGCCTACTTCGCGTAGGCCTTGCGCGAGCCGTCCTCGAACACCTGGTCGTCGCGCACCGGCTGGCCCGACTCGTCGAACTCGCGCTCGCGGGCGACGTGGCCGGCCGCGTCGTAAAGGGTCTCGGCGCGCAGTCGGCCGTTCTCGTCGAACGATTGCGACGCCCCCGTCGCGCGCTCGTCGTACTGCGACAGCCTCACCCAGGTGCCCGTGCTGGCCAGCTTGCCGTTGTCGTGGAAGGTGCTGCCGTGGCGCACCGCGTGGCCGTCCTGCTGGGTGAATTCGTCCTTCGCCTGCAGCTGGCCGTTCAGGTACCAGGACTGGTCCAGCGCCAGGTCGGCGCCGCGATCGGTCGGCGTCCAGCGGCGCTCGCGCACCAGCGTGCCGCTCTCGTGATAGTCCTTCTGCAACGTGACCACGCGCGGCCCCGGCTGGCCCGGGGTCGACGGCGGCCTGACGATCCACGCGAGGTCCTTGCTCGGCTTGCCGTCCTCGGTGAAGTCGTGTTCGGTGCCCGCCGTGTCGCCGAGATCGACCACCTGCTGCGGCTTGCCGTTGTCCCACAGGTTCTCGATGCGGCGGCGTTCGCCGTGGTCCCAGGTGACGTGGGCGGCGACCACTTCCTTGGGCGAGTAGAAGTCCACCGTGACCGGCGCCTTGCGGAAGCCGCACCACGCGGCGTCGTCGGCATCGGGCGCGAAGACTGGCCGGGTGAAGCAGCGCAGCGCGCTCAGCCGGCCTTGCGCGGTGAAGCCGGCCGACGCGTGCTCCTGCCCGTCGTCGCCGAAGTACGCCAGTCGCTGCAGCGTGCCGTCCGGATACCAGGTGCGCGTCACGCCGATGGTGGTGCCGTTGCGCGCGGTCTCCTCGCGCACCAGCTGGTTCTTCGGTCCGGGCGTGCCCGCGTACAGGCGCGAGAAGCCGTCGACGTTGCCGCGCTCGTTGGCGACGTACTCCTTCACCAGCACGCCCTTCTGGAAGTAGCGCATCGTGCCCATGCGCTTGCCGTCGCGCAGCTCGATGTCACGCAGCGCCACGCCGTCGGCATCGACGCAATGGACCATGCCGGTCCTGCCGGCCGTCGCGCGGCCGTCGTCCAGGTCGATGGGCTGGCCGTCGAGACGGCACGAGGTGAGGGCGTGGGCCGTGAGCGGCGACAGGACGGCCAGGACGGCCGCGCGGGCAAGAAGGGTTCGCATGGCGGGCGCGGCGCGGGCCGCGTCGGAGTTCAGGACGCAGCCGACAGCGTAGCGTCCGGGCGCGGCGGGTGTCCATCCCAGCGCGCGGCGGGGCTCAGGCAGAAGCCGAAGCGGGCGGCCATCGCGTCGAAGGCCAGCGACTGCGGCGTCCACAGGCCGGCCTCGATTGCATCGGCCGCGGCCTCCATGTCCTGCGTGTGCACGAGGCCGAAGCCCGCGTCGGTGTGCAGGAACAGGCGGCCGTGCTCGTCGACCCATGCCGACTCCACGGACGCGGCCGCGCCCGCATGCGAGCGCACCTCCGGCGCCGTGCCCTCGCGCGCGGTCAGCCGCCACACGTGCGGCGCGGCCTCGAGCTCCACGTACACGCGCTGCGGCCCGTTCTGGAAGTACCACTCGCCGTCGGGCGTGGCCGCGTAGTTGCGCTCGATGAACTCGCGCAGCTGGCGATGCTCGATGCGGCTGCCCTTGGCGATCGGGAACGCGTCGGCGGCCTGGGTGCGGTCGTCGCGCATGTACCAGTCGCCACGCGCGTCGAGCGCGAGCCAGCCGGTGCAGGCGGGGACATGCGGCCACTTCTTGAGGGCGGCAAGGACCATCTCGTCCATCGGTGATTCCTATCCGTTCCGCGCCGGCGTGAGCCCCTCGGGGGTGGGGAGCGCAGCGAGCCGGGTCGTCATCTACGCGTCGTGGTCCTTGAGCCAGCCGAAGACCGCGCGCGGCATCGCGAGCGTGTGCCCGCGCGGCACCGCGCCCTGCGCGAAGCCGACGTGGCCGCCTTCGCGCGGCTGCCACAGCGTCACGTGCTCGCCCACCTCGCGCTGGCGCGGCAGCGACGCCCCCGGCACGAACGGGTCGTTGAGCGAGTTGAGCACCAGCGCCGGGATGCGGATCTCCGACAGCCGCGGCTTGGCCGACGCACGGCGCCAGTAGTCGTCGGTGTCGCGGAAGCCGTGCAGCGGCGCGGTGAAGACGTTGTCGAACGCGTACAGGTCCTGCGCGGCCATCAGCCGCTCGGCGTCGAACAGGCCCGGATGCTGGCGCAGCTTGGCCATCGCCTTGGCCTTCATCGTGCGCAGGAACATGCGCGTGTAGGTGAGACGGCCGAAGCCGCGGCCGATGGCGTGGCCGCCGGCGGCCATGTCGATCGGCGAGCACACCGCAGCCACCGCGTGGGCCTTGCGCGCGGCCTGCGTGCCGGACTCCTCGGCCCAGCGCAGCAGCATGTTGCCGCCCAGCGAGATGCCCACCGCCAGGATCGGCCCGCCGTGGCGCTCGGCCATGCGGTCCAGGATCCACTCGACCTCCTCGAAGTCGCCCGAGTGGTAGGCCCGCGGCGCGAGATTGAGCTCGCCCGAGCAGCCGCGGAAATGCGGCACGGCGTAGGTCCAGCCCTGCGCGCGCGCCATGCACGCGAACGCCTGCGCATAGCCGCTGGCCGACGAACCTTCCAGGCCGTGGAACAGCACCAGCATCGGCCGGCCGTCGGCGTGCGGGTGGGTGTCGGCCAGGAAGTCGACGTCGATGAAGTCGTCGTCCGGCGTCGTCCAGCGCTCGCGCTCGAACGCCGGCTTGTCGCCCTCGGTGGCGCGCGAGAACAGCGACGGCCAGATCGTCTGCAGGTGCCCGCCCGGCAACCACCACGGCGCGCGGTGGGCGGACAGCGACGGCGAAGGCGAGAGGACGGCGGACATCGCGGCAACTGGAGAGCGGGAGGGTAGGGTCACGCGGGCAACACACGTGCCCAAGGGCTTGCGGGAGACTGTCCCGCCCCCCGATTGTCTCCCTACTTGCGCGCCTCGATCATCTTCCAGCCGTTGCCCGAGGGGTCGCGGAAGCCGGCGTCGACGGTGCCGTAGCGCTCGGTCGGCTCCTGGGTGAACTCCACGCCCTTGCCGCGCCACTCGGCGTACGAGGCACGGCAGTCGGCCACGCTCAGCACCAGCGACGGCATCGCGCCCTTGGCCACCATCGCGGCGAGGGTCTGCGCGGTGGCCGCGTCGTGCAGGGGCGGGCCGGGCACGAACAGGCCCAGCTGGAACGAGGGCTGATCGGGCGACTGGATGGTCAGCCAGCGGAACGGGCCGTTGCGCACGTCGGTGTGGACGCGGAAGCCGAGCTTGTCGACGTAGAAGGCGAGCGCCTCGTCCTGGTCGCGCACGTAGATGCCGGCGACATCGATGGTCTGGTTCATGGGGACTCCTTGTTGCGAACGACCGCAGTGTCGCGCGGGTCGGCCGACCGGCGCTTCTCCGAAACTGCGGTGCGCAGGTCGGGCCGGTGGGCCGCGTTGGCGACGCACTCGGGCACGCCGGCGAGCGCGGGCCCCTGCGCGCGGACGCGGGCGCGATGTTCGCCCGGGCTCTCGCCGGTGATGTCGCGGAAGGTGCGGCCGAAGGTGCCGAGGCTGGACCAGCCCGTGTCGAACGCGATGTCGGTGATGGCGCGGTCGGTGTCGCGCAGCAGGGCCGTGGCGCGCTCGATGCGCCGCGTCAGCAGGTAGCGGTGCGGCGGCAGGCCGAACGCCTGCCTGAACGAGCGCGCGAAGTGGGCGGTGGAGACGCCGCTGACGTCCGACAGCCGCGCCACCGGCCACGCCTCGTGCGAGGCGGCATCCATGCGGTCCTTCGCGCGCAGGAGGCGGCGCAGCAGGTCGGGGTCTTGCAGGGCGTCGACCATGCCGGCGTCGCGGGCCGCGGTCAGCGGGGACGGGCGCGCGTCGATTCGCGCAGCACCAGCTCCGGCCCCTTGAGCGCGCCTTCCGGCACCCGCCCGCGGATCAGGTCCAGCACGGCCTCCGCGGCGCGCACGCCCATGTCGTAGACCGGCTGGCGGATGCTGGTGAGGGGCGGCACGGCGAAGCGGGCGATGGCCAGGTCGTCGAAACCCACCAGCGAGACGTCGTCGGGCACGCGCAGGTGGCGCCGATGCAGGCCCAGCAGCACGCCGGTGGCCATCTGGTCGTTGGCGGCGAAGATCGCGGTGAACCCGGCGCCGCCGTCGACGAGCCGGGTCGCGGCCTGCAGGCCGCTGTCCTCGGAGAAGTCGCCCGCCATCACCAGCGCCGGGTCGAACGCGATGCCGGCCGCCTGCAGCGCCGCGCGGTAGCCGGCCTCGCGTTCGAGCGCGTCCTCGTGCGATGGATCGCCCGCGATGAACGCGATGCGGCGGTGTCCGAGTTCGACGAGGTGACGCGTGGCCAGCGCGGCGCCGGAGAAGTTGTCGAAGGCGATGCTGAACACGCGCGGCCCGCCCAGCTCGCGGCCCAGCACCACCGTCGGCGCGTGCCTGGCGTACTCGACGAGCGCGTCACCGGGAAGCTTGCCGGCCAGCACGATCAGGCCGTCGACGCGGCGCGACAGGAGGGCCTCCAGCGCCTTGCGCTCCTCGGCCTCGTGCCAGCGGCCGCTGACGAAGATCGGGATGTAGCCCTCGCGTTCCAGCCGGTCCTCGATGCCGCACAGGGCCTCGCCATAGAAAGGGCTGTTGATGGTCTGCGTCAGCACGCCGACCGACAGCGTGCGCCCGCCCGCCAGGCCGCGCGCGACCGGGTTGGGACGGAAGCCCAGCGTGCGGATGGCCGCGTCGACGGCGGCCCGCTTGTCCTCGCTGACCAGCGCCGTCGCGTTGAGGATGCGCGACACGGTGCTGGGCGACACCCCCGCCGCCTTCGCCACCATCTCCAGCGTCACCGGCACCGCGCCGACCGGCCCGACGGCGGTCGCGGGCGCGCGCTTGCGACGGGGCGGCGGCGAGGCCATCAGTGCAGCACGGAGGGCGTCTCGCCGAGCTCGGGGAGTTCGTCGGGCGCGCCGGCGCTGGCGTGATGGGCCACCATCTGCCAGCCCTCGCCGGTCTTCACGTAGACGTTGGTGGCGACGATCCAGCCGGTGCGCGGGCCGTCGGCGGTCTCTAGGTCGAAGCGCTCGAGCACGCTGTGCACGGCGACGCCCATCGCGTGCACGCGCTTGACGTGCTCGGGGTGCACGACGAGGCTGCCGCTCGCCAGCACCGCCTCGAACGCGGCGCGCACCGCCTGCGGCCCGACCACGCGCGTGCCGCCGGGGTGCACGCACACCACCTCGTCGTCGTCCGACCAGACGGCCATGACGCCGTCGAGGTCGCCGTCGCGCAGCGCCTCGTAGAACTGCGCCTCGGCGTCCTCGGGCGAGGCCATCAACAGCGCGGCACGGACCTTGGGGCTGGGCATGGCGGGGGGCGTGGCGTCAGTTGAAGACGACGGTCTTGCGGCCGTTGCGCAGCACGCGGTGCTCGACGTGCCAGCGCACCGCGCGGGCGAGCACCACGCATTCGACGTCGCGGCCGATGGCGGTGATGTCCTCGGGCGTGAGCGTGTGGTCGACGCGCTCGACGTCCTGCTCGATGATCGGGCCTTCGTCGAGGTCGGCCGTCACGTAATGCGCGGTGGCGCCGATCAGCTTCACGCCGCGGTCGTGCGCCTGGTAGTACGGCTTGGCGCCCTTGAAGCTGGGCAGGAAGCTGTGGTGGATGTTGATCGCGCGGCCCTCGAGCCCCGCGCACAGCTCCGCCGACAGGATCTGCATGTAGCGCGCGAGCACCACCAGGTCGACCGCCTCGCGATCGACGATCGCCTGCACCTGGCGCTCCTGCTCGCGCTTGGCGTCCGCGCCCGCGCCGGCCGCGAGCGGCAGGTGGTGGAACGGGATGCCGTAGCTCGCGGCCAGGTCGGCGAAGGCGGTGTGGTTGGAGACGATCGCCGGGATGTCGATGTCCAGCTGCCCGCTCTGCCAGCGAAACAGCAGGTCGTTCAGGCAGTGGCCGTGCTGGCTCACCATCAGCAGCACGCGCGGGCGGCGCGCCAGCGCGTGCAGCTGGGCGTCCATGTCGAACTGGTCGCGCACGTTGGACAGCAGGCGATCCAGCGTGGCCGCGTCCGCCAGGTGCGGCGGGGCCTCGAAGTGGACGCGCATGAAGAAGCGCCCGGTGGCGCCGGCGCCCGCCAGGTCGCCGAACTGCTGCGAGTCGATGATGTTGCAGCCGGCCTGGAACAGCAGGCCGGAGACGGCATGCACGATGCCTTTGGTGTCGCGGCACGACAGCTTGAGGACGAACTCGCGCTCGCGAGGAAGGGACGCTTGCATGCCGCGCATTGTAAGGATGCGGCCGTGACGGCGCGTTGGCAGCGCGTCTGCACGGGCATGAGGGTTGCCGAAGCGGCTCATCCATTCACCCCGCCACCGCACCCCGCCCCCGCCTCCGATGCCCGCCGTCCGCCATGTCCTTGCCCGCCTCCTGGCCGCCGGCTCGCTCGCGTTGCTCGGCGCGTGCGCCGCGTTGCCGACCATCCTGCCCGACGACGCCCAGGCCGCCGGCACCGACGGCATCCGCATCGACGGCGCGCACGGACCGCTGTCGGCGGACGCGCAGAAGCGCATCCTCGCCAGGCTCGAGGCGCAGGGCGAGGACAGTGACATCTTCCAGCGCCATCTCGCGTTCGAGCAGGAGATCGTCGGCGCGCCGCTGTCGGCCGGCAACAAGGTCACGCTGCTGCAGGACGGCCCCGACACCTACCGCTCGCTGTACGCCGCGATGGCCGCGGCCACCACCTCGATCAACATGGAGAGCTACATCTTCGAGGACGACGAGGTGGGCCAGCGCTTCGCCGGCGAGCTCAAGGCCGCCGCGGCGCGCGGCGTGGCCGTCAACCTGATCTACGACTCGGTGGGCTCGATCGGCACGCCCAAGGCCTTCTTCGACGACCTCGGCGCGCACGGGGTGGCCACGCTGCAGTTCAACCCGATCGATCCGCTCAAGGCGCGCAGCGGCTGGCACGTCAACAAGCGCGACCACCGCAAGCTGACGGTGATCGACGGGCGCACCGCGTTCGTCGGCGGCATCAACATCAGCAGCGTCTACTCGGGCGGCTCGTTCAGCCGCAGCTCGAAGGCCGATCGCCCGGGCCAGCAGGTGCCGTGGCGCGACACCGACCTGCGCATCGACGGCCCCGCGGTGGCCGACTTCCAGAAGCTGTTCCTCGACACCTGGGCGCGGCAGAAGGGCAAGCCGATGGCGGCCGTCGACTACCTGCCGCAGCTCGAACGCCAGGGCGACGTCGTCGTGCGCGCGATCGGCGGCACGTCGACCGAGCCGTACAGCCAGATCTACGCGACGCTGGTCTCGGCGATCCGCAGCGCGTCAAGCTCGATCCTGCTGGCCAACGCCTACTTCGACCCCGACCCGCAGCTGCTCAAGGCGATCGAGGACGCCGCGCGCCGCGGCGTCGACGTGCGCCTGCTGCTGCCCAGCGTCAGCGACTCGTGGGTCGTGCTCGCGGCCGGCCGCCGCCACTACGGCGAGCTGCTGGAGTCGGGCGTGAAGATCTACGAGCGCAAGGGCGCGCTGCTGCACGCGAAGACCACGGTGATCGACGGCGTGTGGTGCGCGGTGGGCTCCACCAACCTCGACTGGCGCAGCTTCCTGCACAACGACGAGATCGACGCGATCGTGCTGAGCGCGAGCTTCGGAGACCAGATGCGCAACGCGTTCAACACCGATCTGGCACAGTCCGAGCCGCTGACCCTGGACAAGTGGCGCAGCCGCTCCGTGGTCGACCGGCTGCAGGAAGTGACCGCCGGCATGTGGGAGTACTGGCTATGAATCGTTTCGCCCCGACCCTGATCGCGCTCGCAAGCGCGTTCTGCGCCGGCGCCCGCGCGCAGGCCGACGACGCGTCGCCTTCGACAGGCGGCACCGCGCTGCATGCGCGCTTCGACGCGTTGAAGGACTCGCTCGCGCACAACGCGTTCGGCAAGCCGCTCGTGCTGCAGTCGACGCAGGCGTCCGACCGGCTCGAGGGCCAGATCTACGCGCGCGTCGACCAGCCCTACGCCGCGGTGCAGAAGGCGTTGCAGGGCACGGACAACTGGTGCGGGCTGCTGATCCTGCACCTCAACGTGAAGATGTGCCACGCCCAGCCGACGGGGCTCGACATGGCGCTGGGCCGCAAGTACGACCAGCCGGTGTCGGAGGCCTACAAGCTGCACTTCAACTACAAGCTCGACGCGTCCGGCGCCGACTGGTTCAAGGCGGAGCTGTCGTCGCCCGACGGCCCGCTGGGCACGCGCGACTACCGCATCGTCGTCGAGGCCGCACCGCTGGACGCCACGCACAGCATCCTGTTCATGAGCTATGCCTACGGCTTCGGCTTCACCGCGCGCGTGGCGCTGAACGCCTACCTGTCGACGGCGGGCAGCGACAAGGTGGGCTTCAGCGTCTCGGGCAAGGACGGCGACGGCAAGCCCGAGTACATCGGCGGCGTGCGCGGCCTGGTCGAGCGCAACACGATGCGCTACTACCTGGCCATCGAGGAGTACGTCGCCGCCCCCGCGCCCGGCCAGCTCGACCAGCGGCTGGGCAGCTGGTTCGACGCCACCGAGCGCTACCCGCGCCAGCTGCACGAGATCGATCGTGCGGACTACATCACGATGAAGCACACCGAGGCGAAGCGCTAGGTCGCAGGGCCCGGCAACGCGCAGCGGGGACTGACCCCGTCGGTGCGTTTCTTGCATGACGGGGACATGGCCAGTCCCGCCTCCCTGCGCCTCGCGGTCATCACCGCCGCGAGCCACCTGCCCGACCTCAGCGATGCGGACGGCTGGGACGAGGCGTTGCGCCTGCGCGGGCTGATCGACGGCCTGGAGCGCGGCGGCTACCGGATCGCCGGCGTGCTGGGCGCCGACGCGAGACTCCCCGACAAGCTGGCCGCGCTGGCACCCGACGTCGTCATCGTCGACGCCGAGAGCGGCGCGCGCGACGCCATCGAGCACGTCGTCTGGGCCACGCGCGACGCGCCGCGGCCCATCGTGCTGTTCACCGACGAGCACGATCCGGCGCACATGCGCGAGGCGGTCGCCGCCGGCGTGGTCGCCTACGTCGTCGCCGGCCTCGCGCCCGAGCGCGTGCGGCCGGTGATCGACGTGGCCATCGCCCGCTTCGAGCACGAGCAGGAGCTCAAGAAGGCGCTGGCCAGCGCGCGCGACGCGCTGCGCGAGCGCGACGAGATCGCCCGCGCGAAGGCCCTGCTGATGGACAAGCACGGCCTCGACGAGCCGCAGGCCTATGCGCGCCTGCGCAAGACGGCGATGAACCAGAGCATCACCATCGCCGAGGTCGCGCGCCGGCTGCTGGCGCTGGCCGACCTGTTCGGCTGAGCGCACCGCGATGCGTCATCGGCGTGCCGCGCTGGTGCGCAGGGGTCTGGCAACGCGCAGCGGCGCCTGACCCCGATCGAGGCCCCGCCGCCCCGCACCAGGGTCCGCCTCCACCTCGCAGGGAGGCGCCGCGCCAGACCGCACCGCCGCGGCGCGTCGGCGGTCTGGCACAGCCCTTGCGTGAAGCTGTCCGTCGGTCAATGGCGGCCGGCACGAATTCCGTTCTTTTGGACAAAGGCGTCCGTTCGATGGGTTGCTCCGGCACCCATCGGCGGGCGCCTTTTCGTTTTCCGGCCTCCCACTCAGGACCCTCATCTCCATGGTGCCTCGCCTGCCTTCCGACGTCTCTCCCGCCGTGCCCGCGCCGGTCATCGACACCGCGCTGTCGCGCCGTCGCGTGCTCCAGCTCGGTGCCGCCGCTGCAATGGGCGGTTCGGCGGCCACGCCCTACGGCCAGGCCTGGGCGGCGGGCTCCGACAAGCCCGAGAAGGAGGAGGTTCGCATCGGCTTCATCCCGCTGACCGACTGCGCCTCGGTGGTGATGGCGTCGGTGCTGGGCTTCGACAAGAAGTACGGCGTCAAGATCATCCCGTCCAAGGAGGCCTCCTGGGCCGGCGTGCGCGACAAGCTGGTCAACGGCGAGCTCGACATGGCCCATGTGCTGTACGGCCTGGTCTACGGCGTGCACCTGGGCATCGCGGGGCCGAAGAAGGACATGGCCGTGCTGATGACGCTCAACCGCAACGGCCAGGCGATCACGCTGTCGAAGGACCTGGCGTCCAAGGGCGCGGTGGACGGCGCGTCGCTCGCCAAGGTGATGGCCGCCAACAAGCGCGACTACACCTTCGCGCAGACCTTCCCCACCGGCACCCACGCGATGTGGCTGTACTACTGGCTGGCCTCGGCGGGCATCAACCCGCTCAAGGACGCCAAGGTCATCACCGTGCCGCCGCCGCAGATGGTGGCCAACATGCGCGTGGGCAACATGGACGGCTTCTGCGTGGGCGAGCCCTGGGGCCAT
>FSZR01001376.1_pt1 | contig 11759 bp, 11 predicted proteins | sample 1638781 | NCBI WGS metagenome assembly FSZR01 (sample SAMEA3914813, study PRJEB12502) | metagenome | biome: forest; material: soil | place: Canada | collected 2011-07-07 | depth 0.3 m | reverse complement strand
TGGAACAGGCCGTCGCGGCGCGCCATCAGCACGCCGCCGTCGGGCCGCGGCGCGATGCTGGCCACCTCGGTGGGGAACGACCACTCGTCGTGCGCGGCCGTGGCGGGCACGAAGCGGTTGAGCTTGTGGCCGGCGATGTCCACCCAGTAGAGCGCCTGCTCGCGCGGATGCCAGAACGGCGACTCGCCGGCGATGGAGGCGGGCACGGGCAGCGGGGCGAATTCGTAGGCGGGCATGGCGGTCTGCGGGCAAGAGCGATGCCTCATCCTAACGGCGTACCGCGCCGTAACCGCCCGGCGGGTTATCGTCGCGAGCAGGAACAGGAGACCCGCGATGACCCCGCAATCCCGCTACGCCCAGGTGCTGGGCACCGAGCTGCACTTCATGGAGTGGGGCGCCGGGCATGCCGAGACGGTGATCGCCTGGCACGGCCTCGCGCGCACCGGCCGCGACATGGACGACATCGCCGCCCACCTCGCCACGCGCTGGCGCGTGATCTGCCCCGACACCCCCGGCCGCGGCCTCTCGCAATGGAGCCGCGACCCGGCGCGCGAGTACTGCTTCGCGCACTACGAGAAGCTCGCCGCCGGCCTGCTCGACCACCTGGGCCTGGCCCGCGTGCGCTGGCTCGGCACGTCGATGGGCGGCGCCCTCGGCCTGCACGCGGCCGCGGGCGCGCTGCGCGGGCGCATCACGAGCCTGGTGCTCAACGACATCGGCCCCGAGGTGGCCGCGTCGGCCATCGAGCGCATCCGCACCTACGCGGGCCAGCCGCCGGCGTTCGACACCGTGAGCGAGCTCGAAGCCTACTTCCGCGTGGTCTACAAGCCGTACGGCGCCATCACCGATGCGCAGTGGCGCCGGCTGACGGAGTCGTCCACGCGCCGCCTGCCCGACGGCCGCGTGACGCCGCACTACGACCCGGCCATGGTGCAGCAGTTCGTGCACCACCCGCGCGATTACGACCAGTGGGAGGCGTGGGAGCGCCTCGACATCCCCGTGCTGGTGCTGCGCGGCGCCGACTCCGACCTGCTCGAGCCCGCGGTCGCGCAGGCGATGACCGAACGCGGTCCGCGCGCGACGCTGGTGACCGTGCCGGGCTGCGGCCACGCGCCGGCGCTCAACACGGCGCAGCACTTCGCGTGGGTGGAGGAATTCTTCGCGGCGGACCAGATCCCTCCAACGAGGGGGCTGTCGCCATGAGCGGCCGTTCTAGGATGCACGCATGAACACGACCACGAAGACGTCCGCGCTGGCGGACGAGATCATCGCCGCGAACCGCCGCGAGAAGGCCTGGCGCCACGCCTTCACGTTCCAGACGGTCCCGGCGTGGTTCGACGGGCCGCACCTGGCCGGGCTGGAGCTCGACGAGCGTCGCCGGCGCTGGGACGCGCTGTGCCGGCGCGTGGGGCAGCGCCGCGACTGGGTGCTGGCCGCCTTGGCCGTCGACGCGGCCATCGCGGTGCCGGCGCTTTGGTTCGGAGGACGGGGCCTGCTGCTTCCGGTACTCCTGCTTTCGTCGGTGAGCGTCACGGTGGCGCGCCAGTTCGCGCTGCAGCGCGAGTTCAAGCGGGACGCGCGCGCCTTCGCGGCGCAGCGGGCCGACGAAGCCTGACGTGCCGGCGCCTCGCGCGCCTGTCACGAAACGCACACGCAGCGACGCTACGGTGGCGGGTTGTCCTCAACCCGACCCATTGCCCCATGCGCGCTCATCGCCTGAAGTCCGTCGTCCTGATCTTCACGGCGCTCGCCGCCTGCGCCGGCGCGCAAGCCGCCACGTCGCGCCCGAGCTGGGTCGTGAGCCAGGTCTACAACGCCAACCATCCCTTCGCGGCCACGGACAGCACCGACCTGGCCACGAAGATGTCGACGATGGCAGCCAGCGCGTTCAACTTCTACCGCGGCACCGACCACATCTTCTTCGCCGACATGGCCACGCTGCCGCCGTCGGCCTACGCCACCGCGCAGACCGGCTACACGTGGCTGGGCGGCGACACCCACATCGGCAACTTCGGCGCGCGCCAGGATTCCGCCGGCAATGACGTGTTCGGCGTCGACGACTTCGACCAAGGATACCTTGGGCAGTATGTGTGGGACCTGCGCCGCCTGGCCGCCAGCATGGTGCTGGCCGGCCGCGCCAATGGCCTCGCCGATGCCGACATCACCACCGCCATCGACACCATGGTCGGCGCCTACGTCGACAAGATGAGCAGCTTCCAGGGCAGCAGCGCCGAGCTGAGCTTCACGCTGACCAACGGCAACACCTCGGGCGCCGTGCAGGACGTCATCGCCAAGGCCAAGGGCGACAGCCGTTCGTCGCTGCTGTCCAAGTACACGCAGGCGAGCGGCAGCACGCGCAAGTTCCAGACGATCGCCGGCACGCTGGCCAGCGTGCCCACCGCCACGTACAACGCGATCGCGGCGGCCATGACCAGCTACGTCAACACGATCGGCACGTCCAGGCAGTACGCGCCGAGCTTCTACGCGGTCAAGGACATCCGCCAGAAGCTCGGCTCGGGTGTCGGCAGCCTGGGCGAGCTGCGCTACTACGTGCTCGTCGAAGGGCCGTCCACGTCGACGTCCGACGACGTGATCCTGGAGATGAAGCAGGAAGTGGCCAGCACCGTCACCACCGTGGCCAACGGCCTGCTGCCGGCCAGCGACTACGGCAGCAACGAAGGCGGCCGCTTGGCGATGACGGCCAAGGCGCAGCTGATCAACGCCGACGTGCTCACCGGCTACACCACCGTCAACGGCCTGCCGTTCTACGTGCACGAGAAGTCGCCGTTCGCGGAGGATTTCGACTACACCGTGCTCACCAGCGCCGGCAAGCTCGACACGGCGGCCACGTACCTGGGGCAGGCGCTCGCCTCCGCGCATGCCATCTCCGACCAGGACTACAACAGCGCCATCGTGAGCTACAGCATCGACAAGCAGGTCACCAGCGCGGTCACCAGCAAGAGCGGGCTCGAGTCGGAGATCGCCACGTTCGCACTCGGCTACGCGGCGCAGGTGCAGCTGGACTGGCAGAGCTTCGTGGCGGCGTACAAGGCCGGCACGGCGCTGTACTGAGTAACCGCGTCACGCGCCGCCAGCGCGCCCGCGCGCGGCGTGGCCTCAGGGCCGCGCGTGGACGGCGTGGTCGCCGTCGATGTCCACGGCGAAGTGCAGGCCGTGCGTGTTGTCGATGAAGATCTGGTGGCCGTCCGGCGACACGGACATGGCCGCGAAGAACACGTCCTGCACGTCGCGCTCCAGGTGCGGTTCGTACTCGATCTCGTACACGCGCACACGCCACAGCAGCTCGTTGGTGTCGGCCTGGTAGGCGGCGAGATAGCCGTGGCGCTGGCCGCCGTCCGCCTGGTCGAACGGCAGCGGGGACTGCTCGAAGCGGACGTCGCCCACGCGGACGGGAGGCACCTTGGGCGGCGGCGGACGCCGGCCCCGCGGGGTCGGCATGGGAGGAAGTTCTTGGCTCATGGAAGTCTCCTGGCCCTGCGGGGCCGGTGAGGCGCAGGCGGTCGTGGCCACGCACAGGGCCGCGAGCGCGATGCTGATGGAAGCGGGCCGCATGGCGCGCAGGACTAGTATCCGTTCAACGCGGCGTTGATCTGCGACGGCGTGACGGCGTTGGCGCAATCGGCGCAGAAATACGCCCAGCTGTCGGCATTCTCGATCGCCTTGTCCGCGTCGAACATCTGGTCGGGCTTCAGGCCGTCGTTGTCGTAGCGATGGTCGGTCGTGTTGCAGTCGATGTGCGTGATCTCGTGCACGACCGTGAGGGCCCACAGCGTGCGATCGGGCAGCGGCGAGTAGTGCGGGCCGAAGAACGCGTTCTCGATGTAGATGATGGGGAGCTTTTCCCAGCGGTCGGCGAACACGAAGGCGTAGGACTGCAGCAGTTCGTGGTCCTTGCCCGCGGTTTCGCTGCGGATGGACGGCATGTCGGTGAAGATGAGCTGGTTCGAGTTGAACGTGTTGGTCACCTTGCGGAAGCCCGCCTGCAGCTCGCCGACCATCTGCTCGAGGTCTTCGTCGGTGGTGCGGCTGTCCGAGAACCAGCGCCTGACCTTCTCCATGGCCGGCGAGGCCGGATCCGCCGCGGCCTGCGCCAGCGTCATGAGGGTCTTCTGGCACCAGCCCAGGCCGGTGACGGTGGCCTCGCCGAGCTGGGTGCGGCGGTCGACGCCGAAGCGCTCGTCCTTGGCGCTGAGGCGCGCGCGCAGGTCGACCATGCTGGACTTGACGCTGTCGAGCTCGCCGCTGGGATAGTGCGCATACGAGTTGGGCGTGTCGGCCACCCAGACCTTCTGGCTGCCGCGCTGGTGCACGAGATAGAGATGGCGCAGGAACTTCAACGCCGCCGCGCGCATGACGCTCTCGAGCGGCGGCGCGGTGGTGGCCTTGGGGTCGATGCCGGCCGAGCTCATGATGCGGTCGTGTTCCTGGATGAACAGCAGGCCGCGCATCAGCTCGAGCGGGGCCTCGCAGTTCGGATCGAAGCCGTCGACGCCGAAGATGCCCTTCATCTGGGCCATGGCGGCCTTGAGCGGCGCATCGAACTGCCCCTTGGCGACGATCTCCTTGAGCGTGCGATATTCGGCGGAGAAAACCTCCTTGACCATGTGGCGGACCCTCGATGCTGGCTTGGTTGGCTGCGCCGCCGGATGAGTGGCGACGCAAAGGGTGGATTGTCCCCAGTCCGCGCCGGCGTGCCATCCCCCCAGATGAAGGATGCGTGATGTCGGGGCAGTGCTACGCGCCGCGCGCCTGGGCGCCGAAGGCCCTGCCCGTGAACGGGATCGCCAGCAGCGCGCACGCGCCCAGCGCCAGGCCGCAGCCGAGCGGGCCCAGCTGCGTCAACGCCGTGCCCGCGACCGCCGTGCCCAGCGCCGCCGCCACGAACGTGATGACGATGCTGCGCGACAGCAGCGAGCCGTCGGCGTCGAGCGCCGAGATGCGCGACGTGAGGAAGGGCGTGACCGCGTAGTACGCGAACGAGACGAGCAGCTGCGTGGCGAAGAAGTCGCCCCAGCCGCGCGCGAGGAAGAACCACAGCGCGGCGCCGCCCATCAACGCCGCGGCGGCGCGCACGATGGGGCGCCGCAGCTCGTGGCTGCGCGAGTGCGAGGCCGCCAGCGCGCCCACCGTGCCCAGAAGCGACACCAGCGCCAGCAGCGGCCCGATGCGCTCGGGCGCCAGATGCAGCTGGCGCCCGACGACGTCGGCCAACGCCCATTGCGCGGACAGCACGCTGTAGACCAGCATCATCACCACCCAGATCGGCAGCAGCACGCGCCAGTGCGTCGCGGCTCGCGCGCGCGCGGCCGCCGGCGAGGGCGCGCCCGCGTCGGCGCCCGCGAGCGCCGACGGCAGCGCGAACAGCGCGAAGGCCGCGGCGATCACCACGAACACCCGGCGCGCCACCACGTCCTCCGGCATCGCGTACGCCGACACCAGCAGCGCGCAGTCGATCACGCCCGACACCAGGATGATCACGCCCCACGCGCGCTCGGACGCCGGCCGGTTGGCCAGGCTGGCCGCCACCACGACGAACAGCACGCCCTCGAACAGCCCGGTGACCAGCCGCGCGCCGCCCACCGCCGCGAGCGACGGCATCCACGCGTTGGCGGCCTGCGCGGCGAGCGTGCCCAGCGTGGCCAGCCACGCGAGCCGGCGCGGCGCGCGCGCGATCCAGCGCGGGAACACGGCGCAGCTGATGGCGATGCCGGCGATCTCCAGCGCGCCGATGCCCGTGGCCGCGTCCTCGCCGACACCGAACCGGCGCATCAGCGCGCCCACGATCAGCGGCATCAGGATGGTGCCGTTGGTGGCGATCGCGTAGGCGCACGACAGCCGCAGCAGCGCGGCGAGCGACAAGTCGGGGCGCGTGGCGGGCGGCGTGATGTCCGTCATGAAGGGAAACCCTCGGGGCCTTGAACGTGAGCGTTGATCACACCATAATATGATCAACGCTCACGTGTCAATGATGACGAACCCGCCCGACACCCTCACCGCCCCGCCGCGCGCCACCAGCGGCGAAGCCGGCCGCCAGCCGCGCCAGGAGCGCAGCCGCGCGCGCGTCGAGGCCATCCTCGACGTGGCGCTGGACATGGTGGTGGAGCAGGGCGCCGAGGCGCTGGCCATGCGCGAGGTGGCGCGCCGCGCCGATGTGCAGATCAGCTCGATCTACCAGTACTTCCCGTCGAAGGCGCACATCATCCGCGAGCTCGCCAAGCGCAACCTGGCGCGCGTGCGGCTGCTGCTGCAGGCGCAGGTCGAGGGCCTGCTCACCCAGTTTCCGAAAGGCCCGCCGGTGCCCGAATCGGTGGACCGGCTGGTCGACGCCTACTACGCGCACTACCGCGACCAGCCCGAGGCGCTGGCCGTCTGGGCCGGCGCGCAGAGCGACCACGGGCTGCGCGAGCTCGACCTCGAGGACACGCGCAGCACCGCCGAATTCCTGGTGGCGCCGCTGTCACACATCCTGCGTCGCGACGACCGCGACGTGCTGGTGCCGCTGGCGTTGCTCGTCTCCGAAGTCACCGGCGCGGCGTCGCGCCTCGCGCTGGCGCTGGAGTCGCCGCTGCGCGAGCAGCTGATCGCGCGCCACAAGGCGATGCTCGTCGCCACCCTCGAGGATCACAGGCGCGCATGAGCTACGACCGCTTCAAGACCGCGCTGGCCGGCGCGCACCTGCCGGCCGCCTTCATCGATCTCGACGCGCTGGACGCCAACGTCGCCGCCCTGCGCGCGCGGGCGGGCGGGTTGCCGATCCGGCTCGTGACGAAGTCGGTGCGCAGCGTGGCGATCCTGCGCCGCGTGCTGGCCAGCGGGCCGCAGTTCCGCGGGCTGATGTGCTACTCGCCGGCCGAGGCCGCGTGGCTCGCGTCGCAGGGCTTCGACGACCTGCTGGTGGCGTATCCGTCGGTCGAGCCCGAGGACCTGCGCGCCGTCGCGGCCCAGGTGCGCGAAGGCCGCACGATCGCGTTGATGGTGGACGGCGCCGAGCAGGTGCGCCGCATCGCGGCCATCGCGCAGGCCGAGGGCGTGGTGCAGCCGCTGTGCATGGACCTCGACATGTCGTCCGACTTCCCCGGCCTGCACTTCGGCGTGCACCGCTCGCCCGTCAACGGCGTGGCCGCGGCGCTCGCGCTGGCCGCGGAGATCGCGCGCCACCCGTCGCTCAAGCTCGATGGCCTGATGGGCTACGAAAGCCAGATCGCCGGCCTGATGGACGAGGTGCCGGGCCAGGCGCTGAAGAACGCCGTGATCCGGCTGCTCAAGCGTCGCTCGATTCCCGAGATCAACGAGCGCCGCCGCGCCACCGTCGCCGCGCTGGCCGCGGCCGGGTACGTGCTGCGCTTCGTCAACGGCGGCGGCACCGGCAGCTTCGAGAGCACGCGCGCCGACACGAGCGTCACCGAGCTCGCGGCCGGTTCGGGCCTGTACGTGCCGACGCTGTTCGACCACTACCGCGCGTTCCGCGGCCGGCCGGCGGCGGGCTTCGCGGTGGCGGTCACGCGCGCGCCGGCGCCGGGCATCGTCACGTGCGCGGGCGGCGGCTATCCCGCGTCGGGGCCGGGCGGCGTCGACCGCATGCCGCGGCCGTGGCTGCCCGAAGGCTGCGCGCTGGTCGGCACCGAGGGCGCCGGCGAGGTGCAGACGCCGGTGCGCCTACCCGCTGGCGTATCGCTGGGAGTGGGCGACCCGCTGCTGTTCCGCCACGCGAAGGCCGGCGAGTTGTGCGAGCGTTTCAACGAGCTGCTGCTGATCCAGGGCGGGGCGGTGGCGGGCGAGGTCACCACCTACCGCGGCGACGGCAAGTGCTTCTTCTGAGTCTGAAAGGCGAAACAAGGGATGTGGAAGAACTGGTCGGGCTACGTCGAATCGCCGCGCACGCCGGTGCTCACGCCGGACAGCGGCCCCGCGCTGGCGGCCGTGCTCGCCGACGCGGCGCGCGGCGGCAAGCCGGTGCGCATGGTCGGCGCCGGGCATTCGTTCAGCCCGCTGGTGGCCAGCGACGGCGTGATCGTGTCGCTGGACAAGCTGCAGGGCATCGTCGGCGTCGATACGGCAACGGGTATCGCGCGCGTGCAGGCGGGCACGCGCCTGTTCGCGCTTGGGGGCGCGCTCGCGGAACGCGGGCTCGCGATGGAGAACCTGGGCGACATCAACGTGCAGTCCATCGCCGGCGCCACCAGCACCGGCACGCACGGCACCGGCCTGGCGTTCGGCAACCTGGCCACGCAGGTCGCGGCGCTGAAGTTCGTGACGGCCGACGGCCGCGAGGTGAGCGCATCGCCCGACGAGAACCCCGACCTCTTTGCCGGCGGCCGCATCGGCCTGGGCAGCCTGGGCGCGCTCACCGAGCTGAGCCTGCGGCTGGTGCCCGCGTTCCGGTTGAAGCTGGAGCGCGGCCGCATGTCGCTGGACGACTGCCTCGCGCAGGCCGACGCGCTCGTCGCCGCCAACCGCCAGTTCGAGTTCTACTGGCTGCCGCACACCGAGACGGTGCTCACGAAGAAGTGGAACGTCACCGACGCGCCCGTCGACGAGGTGGGCTTCGGCCGCTGGGTCAGCGACGTGCTGCTGGAGAACATCGCGTTCGGCGCGCTGTGCAAGGTGGGCAAGGCGGTGCCGGCGATGTGCCCGCCGCTGAGCCGCTTCTGCGCGTCGCTGGTGTCGGCCAGCGAGCAGGTGGACGCGAGCTGGTCGATGCTGTCGACCGTGCGCGCGGTGCGCTTCAACGAGATGGAATGGTCGCTGCCCGCGGCACGAGGGGCCGACGCGCTGCGCGAGATCAAGGCGCTGATCTCGCGACGCGAATTCCCGCTGATGTTCCCGCTCGAATACCGCTGGGTGAAGGGCGACGACATCTGGCTGAGCCCGAACTTCGGGCGCGACAGCGTGCACATCTCCGTGCATCAGTACGTGGGCATGCCGCACGAGGCGTACTTCGACGCGGTGCAGGCCATCTGCCTGAACCACGGCGGCCGGCCGCACTGGGGCAAGGTGCATTCGCTGAAGGCGGCCCAGTTGTCGCGGCTGTATCCGCGGTGGGACGATTTCCTCGCGCTGCGCGAGAAGATGGATCCGGCGGGGGTGTTCCTGACGCCGTACCTGCGCGGCCTGTTCGAGGTCTGAGCAGCGCGGCGAGCGGCACCGTGACGGATCGCACGCTTGGGGCCCGCTCTGAGCATCGTTCACCACTTTGGGGGGTCCTTGGTTCGGGTGCGAGCGGCGAACATCGCGTCCCCGGACAGCCGGCCATGTCGGCTGACGTCCCCAACATTCCAGATTGCCAACTGACAATGAAGCTGAACCTTGCCCTCGCTGCCGCGCTCGTCCTGTGCGCGTCCGCCAGCCATGCCTCGACCACCTCCGTCATCACGGATGCGTACTCGAACTCCACCTCGCTGGGCACGTCCGCCGGCGCCGACACCGGCATCGACCTGCTGGCCGGCCAATCCTTCACCGTCAGCACCGACGCGAGCCAGCCCGAGTGGCACGGCGCCGAATTGTGGGACGGCAACTACGAAACGCTGACCACCACTGCCGACGGCGCGGTGGGCACGGGCTGGACGCTTGGCCTGAACGGCGTCGCGTCCACCTATGTCGGCACCCTGGTGGCCTTCATCGGCGACGAGTACCGCGTGGTCGGCAGCGGCACGCAGAGCTTCACGGCGTGGGCGTCGGGCGAGCTGTACTTCCAGTACGCCGACGTCAACTTCGAAGACAACTCGGGCACCATGACCAGCACCGTCACGACGGCCGCCGCCGTGCCGGAACCCACCAACCTCGCGCTGCTGGCCGCCGGCCTGGGCCTGATGGGCGTCGTCGCCCGCCGCCGCGCGCAGAAGTGAGCTGACGGATCGCAGCGGCCGCGCGCCGCGTCTCCAAGAAGCCCGGCCGAGTGTCGGGCTTTTTTCATTGGATGCAGCGGGGGTTCCGAGGCCGTACGTGCGCGGGTCGTTCGCGGCTGACCGAGGTCGGCGCCTCGACCACTCCGGATTGCCGGTGCCGCCGCCTGCGTGCGCGGCTACGATGGGCCATGACCCTGCGCTTGGCTCTCTACAGCGACGTCGACCATCCCGACAACGACGCCATGCATCAACGCCTTCTCGCGCTGATCGGCGTGCCGCGACCGCGCGTCGGCTACGTGGCGTCGTCGCCCGATCCCGATCGCCTGTACTTCGGCCGCACGCGCGACCACTACGCCGACCTCGGCGCCTCATTGGCTTGCTACGTCGACGAGCACTCGAACGACGATGCCTTCGCCGCGCTGCTGGACTGCGACGCCATCCACCTGTCCGGCGGCGAGACCTTCGAGTTCCTCGCGTGGCTGCAACGCCGCGCGCGCCTGCCCGCGCTGCGCGCGTACGCGCGCGAGCGCGGCGTGCTCGTGGGCGCGAGCGCCGGGGCGATCCTGATGACGCCCGACATCCGCAGCGCCGCATGGTGCGGCGATCGCGAAGACGTGGAGTTGGCCGACACGCGCGGCCTGGGCATTGTGCCGTTCGCGTTCCTGCCGCACGCCGGCTCGGTGCACGAGACCGTGCGCGTGCCGACGCCGGACATGCGCGCCGACCACGCTTCGCCGCTCTACGCCTGCCCGGACGGCAGCGGCCTGGTCGTGGTCGATGGAGAGATCGAGGTCTTCGGCGCCCCAATCGTCGTTCGCGCGTCCACAACGTAGCCCGTTTGCTCTGCCGTGGGCGCTTCGGGAATGCGCTCCGTCGACCCGTTGCATCCAAATGGGGGCACGCCCCCTTAAATCAACAACAACCGACATTGCGCAAGGCCAAAAAAACATGACGCGCGCCGCCGCCCCAGACCCATAGAATCTTCGGCCTACCCCCTGGAAGGACACCCATGAGCGGTCTGATCCGCATCCGCGGCGCGCGGCAGCACAACCTGAAGAACCTGGATCTGGACATCCAGACCGGCGAGCTCACCGTCGTCACGGGCCCCAGCGGGTCGGGCAAGTCGAGCCTGGTGTTCGACACGCTGTACGCCGAAGGCCAGCGCCGCTACGTCGAGACGTTCTCGGCCTACGCGCGGCAGTTCCTCGACCGCATGGATCGGCCCGCCGTCGACCACGTGGAAGGCGTGCCGCCCGCGATCGCCATCGACCAGACCAACCCCGTGCGCAGCTCGCGCTCGACCGTCGGCACGATGACGGAGCTCAACGACCACCTGAAGCTGCTGTTCGGCCGCGCCGCCGCGCTGTTCGACAAGGTCACCGCGCTGCCGGTGCGCCACGACACCGCCGACACGATCTACGCCGACCTCGTCCGCCGCGCCGCCGCGCAGGGCGACCCGCGCGTGGCGATCACGTTCCCGGTGGAACTGCCGGCCAACACCACGGCCGCAGAAGTGACGCAGTGGCTGTCCACGAGCGGCTTCACGCGCGTGCACGGCGAACGCACGATCAAGGACGAGAAGGGCGAGCGCAAGCTGCTCGACGTCGTGGCCGACCGCTTCCGCGTGGGCAACGTCGAGAAGGTGCGCGTGGTCGAGGCCATCGAGCTGGCGCTCAAGCGCGGCCAGGGGCGCATCAACGTCGATCTGCTGCCGGAGAACGCCGAGGCCGACGACCCGGGCATCCGCTGGCGCTGGTCGACCGGCCTGCACTGCCCCGAGAGCGACCTGCGCTACGACGATCCGCAGCCGGCGCTGTTCTCGTTCAACTCCGCGTTCGGCGCCTGCGAGACCTGCCGCGGCTTCGGCCGCGTGATCGGCGTCGACTGGGGCCT
>FSZR01000427.1_pt1 | contig 11762 bp, 8 predicted proteins | sample 1638781 | NCBI WGS metagenome assembly FSZR01 (sample SAMEA3914813, study PRJEB12502) | metagenome | biome: forest; material: soil | place: Canada | collected 2011-07-07 | depth 0.3 m | reverse complement strand
CAACAACCACCTCTGGCCCGACTTCACGCGCCTGCCCACCGCCGAATACCCGGTGCTGCGCTTCGTGCCGTTCAACGTGGGCGACACGCTGGAGCTCGGCGGCCGCCGCGTGGAGGTACTCAGCGCGCGCCATTCGGTGCCGGCCTGCGGTTTCGCCGTCCACGGCCCCGCGGGCGGCCGCGGCGCCTGGGTCTTCAGCGGCGATACCGGCCCCAATCCGCCGTTCTGGGAGCGCATCGCGCAATTCCCGGTCGCGCACGTCGTCATCGAGACCGCGTTCAGCGAGCCGGAGTGCCGCCTCGCCAAGGCCAGCGGCCACCACTGCCCGAGCTCGCTCGCGGCCGAACTGGCCATCGCGCCGCCGGACGCCCGCATCTACATCACCCATATCAAGCCCGGCGAGATCGACGCGGTCATGGCCGGCTTGCGCGCCCTGAAGCAGGAGCGCCCGTTGATGGAGCTGCTCAAGGGTGACACTTTTGAGTTGGTGTGACGAAAATTGTCAGTCCGAGGGCCCTGGGACCGGAACCTGTCACGCAGTAATGACAGCCTGCGGCATCTCTCGTGCATAAGTCACGGAGAAAGACCCGCACACCGCCAGCGTGAGCCTGGCACGGCATTCGCGTACAGACTGAGCGCGAATGTCTCCCTCGCCGTCCCAGTCGTCCCCCGTCCCATCTCCCAGGAGTTTCAAATGAAGCGCACCGTCCAACAGGGTTTCACCCTGATCGAACTGATGATCGTCGTCGCGATCATCGGTATCCTCGCCGCGGTCGCCCTGCCGGCGTACCAGACCTACACCGTCAAGGCCAAGGTTTCGGAAGGCATCCTGGCTGCCAGCCAGTGCCGCACGACCATCTCCGAGGTCTACCAGACCGGCACCACCGCTGCTGCACCGGCCGCCAACGGTTGGGGCTGCGAACAGACCGCCTCCAATGGCTCGTCCAAGTACGTCTCCACCGTCACGACCACGACCGACGGCAAGATCTTGGTGACGCTGGGCACGGACACGTCGTTGAGCGCCGCTTCCAGCAACGTGCTGACGCTGGTTCCGGTGAACAGTGCCGGTACTGCGCTGAGCGCCGCGTCCATCGGCGCGACGCAGGTCTATCAATGGCGTTGCGGTAATTCCGCCACCGACGGCACCTCGTCGACGCTGCTCAAGTACCTGCCGGGTTCGTGCAAGGGCTGATAGGCCATCTGCCTGAATGAAAGGAGGCGCTTCGGCGCCTCTTTTTTTTGCCCCTGGCCTCCGTAGCGCTCACCGCTTCCGACAGACTCGGCCGCGCGACATTTGCGGTGGCCCAATGCGAACGAAGACCGGCTGTCCATGTCGCCCTCCGTCAGGTCACCGGTTGCCTGCTGCCCGCGAGTTCGAATGACAAAAATTGTCAGTCAGGGGAGCGCCGAGACGTGAATTGTCAGGCGACGCTGACACTATGCGTCATATCGTGTGCATTAATGCCACCGCGGGTGACAGGAAAGTGAAAGAAAAGTCTGCCGTCGAGCTGGCACGGTTTTCGCCTCAGAGCGGCTGCGAACGTAGTCCTTGCTCTGACAAGCGTCCCACTTTCATTTCTTCCTGGAGTCTCAATGAAGCGTACCGTCCAACAGGGTTTCACCCTGATCGAACTGATGATCGTCGTCGCGATCATCGGTATCCTCGCCGCCGTCGCACTGCCGGCGTACCAGACCTACACCGTCAAGGCCAAGGTCTCGGAAGGCATCCTGGCTGCCAGCCAGTGCCGCACGACCATTTCCGAGGTCTATCAGACCGGCACCACCGCTGCTGCACCGGCCGCCAACGGTTGGGGCTGCGAACAGACCGCTTCCAATGGCTCGTCCAAGTACGTCTCCACCGTCACGACCGACGTCAATGGCAAGATCTTTGTGACGCTGGGCACGGACACGTCGCTGAGCGCCGCTTCCAGCAACGTGCTGACGCTGGTTCCGCTTGACTCCGGCAGCGCTGCCCTGCAAGCCGCGTCCATCGGCTCGACGCAGGTCTATCAATGGCGTTGCGGTAATTCCGCCACCGACGGCACCTCGTCGACGCTGCTCAAGTACCTGCCGGGTTCGTGCAAGGGCTGATGGCCAGCTAGCCTGAACAAGAAGAGACGCCTCGGCGTCTCTTTTTCTTGGATGGAGCGCTTCTTGTCGGAGCGAAACTGTCGACATCTCGTCGACGTTGCCGAAGTAGCTGTCGGGTTCGTGCCAGGGTTGAGGGAAACTGCACCGTTCTCGTCTTTTCGGCGGCCTTGTCGGTCGCCTGATCCCCGGCCCTGATCCCTAGATGAACGCCGCCCACCCAACGAACGATCGCCTCGACGTCCGCCTCACCGCGGCGTTCTGCCTCCTGCTGACGCTGGCCCTGCTGTTCGGGGCGCTCCCGTATCGCGGCATCCGCCACGACGCCATCCTCTACATGGGCCAGGCGCTGGCGCACCTGAATCCACGCTGGGCAGCCTCGGACCTCTTCTTCGCGAACGGGTCGCAGGATCGGTTCAGCGTCTTCTCGACGATGGTGGCCTGGCTGCTGCAGCATGCCGACGCCGCGTTGGTCGACATGACGCTGCTGGGAGGTGCGTGGCTGGTCTGGATCGCCGCAATGTTCGCGCTGGCGCGTGACTTCCCGCCGCGAGAGCGCTGGCTGGCCGTCCTGGCCGTCGTCGTCGCATCGCACTACTACGGCACGACGCGCGTCTTCAGCTTCATGGAGCCCTTCGTCACCGCACGCACGTGGGCCGAGCCGGTGGTGCTGCTCGCGCTGGCCGCCCTGCTGCGCGGCCGCCTGTTCCTCGTGCTGGCGGCCTTCCTGCTGGCCATGCTGTTGCATCCGCTCGTGGCGCTGCCTGTCGGCGCGGTCGCCCTGGCCTACCTCGTTGCCATCGATCGGCGCTGGGTGGCGCTGTTGCTCCTTGCGCTGCCCGTACTCGGCCTGGCATGGGCCGGCGTCGCGCCGTTCTCGGCCTTGCTCCGCACCTACGATCCTGAATGGTTCCAGGCCACCTTGCTGGCCAACGACATCGTCTACGTCAGCAACTGGTATCTGACCGACGCCGTCGCGGCGCTGGCGCATGCGGCGCTGCTGTGGTGGGCCTGCCGCGGCAGCGCGACCCCGCTGGCCCGGCTCGGTCGGGCCGCCGTCGTCACAGCCCCGATCCTGTGCCTGGCCTCGTTCATCGGCGCCGACCTGCTGCACAACGTCCTGATCACCCAGTTGCAGTTGTGGCGCGTGACCTGGATCCTGGACCTGCTCTTCCTGTTGAGCCTGCCTGCGCTGCTCGTGCGCGAATGGCAAAAGGGCCCCAAGGGACGCTGCGCGGCGATCGCGGTCTTCGTGGCGGCCTATGCCATCGACGACTGGATTCCGACCGGCTGGCTGCTCGTCTGCTGGGCCGCGCTCGCCCTGGCCTTCAGCGCGAGCAGGGCCGAGGTGAAGCCGTCCGTTCTCACTCTGGCGAATGTGGCGACGGTGCTCGTCGGGCTCGGCGTCGTCGTGCTGCAATGGTTCAACGTCACGGATCAGCTCGCGATGCACGCGCAGGGCATGCGGCTCGCCGAGCGGGTCTCGATTCCCTTCACGCTGCCGCTTGTGGCCCTGCCGGTCGCGTTCGGGTTGATGGTGCTGTGGGAGCGGGCAGGCGCGGCTCGCGTCGCGGCGGTGCTGGCCGTCGCGGGCCTGCTCGCCATGGCGACGACGCATTGGGATCAGCGCACTCCCTGGGCGCGCTACGTGGAGTCGGCGCGGCCGGGGACCCACCCGTTCGATGCCTTCATTGCGCAGGATGCCCAGGTCTATTGGCACGAAGACACGGCTGCAACCTGGGTGTTGCTGCAACGTGCCAACTTCATCTCGTCGAGCCAGACGTCCGGCCTGTTGTTCAATCGAGCCACCGCCTTGACCGCCGTGCAACGCGTTCCGGCCCTGCTGAGCGTCATGGGCAACCAGGCGAAATGCTCGGCGCTCGAGAAGTTCGGCGGCACGTCGCTCGACCCCGCGATGTGTACGGTGCAACGCGACGTCTTCTTCGGACTCTGCCATGCCCGGCCGACGCATCCGGATTTCCTCATCGCGTCCTTCGACTTTGGCGCGGGCGCCATCGCCAGGTGGCGTTTCGTGCCGGGCGACGGCTCGGCCCCCGTCACCTACGTGCTGTACGACTGCAGCAAGATTCGATGAGCACCATGCTGTCGCATTCGCCAAAGTCACCGCCCGATGGCGGGCCGCCGGTGGCCGCGCCACGCCGCGCGGTCCTCGAATTCATCCGCTATTTCGTCGCGAGTGGCGGTGCGCTGGGCGTGGATTTCGGACTCTTCCGACTGGGCCTGCATGCCGGCCTCGCCTACCCGCTGGCGGCGCTGATCGGATTTTGCGCAGGTGCTGTCGTCGCCTACGTTGCCAGCGTCTTCTGGGTCTTCGAGAACCGATCCGTCCGTCGCACCGGGGTGGAGTTCGGCCTGTTCGTCGCGATCGGCGTCGCCGGCCTGCTGCTCACCGAAGCGATCCTGTGGCTGGAGATCGAGCGAATGGGAAGGCCTGCGCTCTGGAGCAAGGCCGTTGCCGCGGGCATCGTCTTCTTCTTCAATTTCGGCGTCCGCAAGATCACGCTCTTTCGCGCCAGCACGGGCTGAGCGCTGTAGCCCATTGATGTCGTCCCCGTGCGTTACCCTCCTCGCCAGGCAATGAATTCCTCCGACAACTCGATATCGCGCAGAAGCGCAATGGCTGCGAACTGGACGACGGCGTCGGATTGGATCGCCGCCACTGCGCTGCTGGCGTTCTGGCTGATCTCGCGACCCTACCGCGGCGTCCGGCACGACGCGGTCCTCTACCTCGGCCAGACGCTGCGGCGCTTGCTGCCCGATCGTTTCGCGACGGATCTCTTCCTGCACTCGGCCGCGCAGGAAAAGTATTCGATCTTCGCGCCGTTGCTGGCGCCGATCATCAGCCACTTCGGCATCGGCGGCCCCGAGCGCGTGCTGCTCGCCGGCTGCAACCTGCTGTTCATGCTGGCCGTCTGGAAGCTGAGCGAGGGCTCGTTCGATCGGCCGCTGCGCTGGGTCGTCATGATGTTCGTCGCGGTGCTGCCGCACACCTATGGCGGCCTGGGCGAGTTCAGCTACGCGGAGCCCTTCTTCACGGCACGCAGCGTCGCCGAGCCGCTGGCGCTGTTCGCGCTGTGGCAACTGCTGCGTGGCCGGATTGCCGTTGCAATCGTGCTGGCCGTTCTCGGCGCGCTGTTCCATCCGCTCATCGTCCTGCCGGTGCTGGTGATCGGCTGGATCGTGCTGGTCATGCGCCAGCGCAAGTGGGCCTGGCTGGGTCTCCTGTTCCTCGTGCCCGGCGTGCTCGCCGCCCTCGGCATCGCGCCGTTCGACGGGCTGCTGCGAAGCTTCGACGAGCAGTGGCTGGCGGCGATCAAGCGGCCCGACGCGCAGGTGTTCGCCGGCGCCCATGGCGTCCTGGACTGGTCGCCGCTGGCCTTCGATGCCCTCGTGCTCGGCCTGCTGCTGCGATCGACTCGAAATCCCGAGATCCTCAAGCAGCTCGCCAAGGCGACGCTGATGGTCGTCGCCCTGTTGTCGTTCGCCTGGGTCCTCGGCGCCGACATCCTGCACAACGTGCTGCTGACGCAACTGCAGTTGTGGCGGGTCTACTGGCCGATGCACCTGCTGGCCTGCATGACGCTGCCGCTCGTGCTGCTCGAGTACTGGGTGCGCGGCCCGGTGGGTCGGTGGTGTGCGACGGCGCTCGGCGTGGCCGCGATTGCGGTAGCTTCCAACTGGAGTAGCGGCTGGGTCTGCATCCTGTGGGCGCTGGCGGCCCTGGCCGTGGACCACTGGCGTGCCCTGGTGTCCGACCGCATGGCTCTCGCTGCCGTGGTGGCGTCGTTCCTGGCGATGGCGGGCATCACCGCGAAGGTCGCGGGGGTCACGTTGCAGGCCGTGCACTACATGCCCGATAGCTTCAACAATGCCGGTCCGGTGCAGGTGGTGCTCGGGCTGCCCTTCGTCGTCGGAGTGTTGATCGCCGGGTTGGCGTGGCTGCTCCGGAAGGGCGGCGCCTGGCGTGCCGTCGCACTTGCAGCCGCAGTGGCAGGCGTCGCATTCGGGGCCCACATGTGGGATCAACGCTCCGACTGGCAGCGCCGCCTGGAAGCGAGCCTGCAGGCCGGCCCGCCGGTGTTCGACGCGCAGTTGCCGCCCGGCGCGTCGGTCTACTGGGAGCAGGATCTCATCACGCCGTGGCTGCTGGCGCAGCGCGGCAACTTCCTCGCCTACGACCAGGGCGCCGGGCTGCTGTTCGATCGCACGACAGCGCTCGAGTTCATCCGTCGCGAATCGCTGACCGAGGGCGTGGCGATCCAGCACGACATCTGCATGAAGATCAACGACCTGACGGCGACGGCGACGTCGCCGAGACCGGTGTGCACGCCCTCTCTCGAGGTCGTGAGGGAGATCTGCCACGGCACGGGGGGGCCGGATTTCCTGGTGTTCGCCGGCCCGCTGGACGCGCCTGCAGTGGCCGAATGGCACGACGGCCCGGCTCGCGCCGGCAGGCCGGCCAAGTCCTATTACCTCTATTCCTGCGCGACACTTCGGTGAACGTCGACGTCGTCGCCCCCTTCATCGATCAGCCATGAACCCCAACAACACCGCAGACACCGTCATCATCGGCGCCGGCCCCGCGGGCCTCACCGCCGGGCTCGAGCTCGTGCGCGCGGGCAAGCGCGACGTGCTCGTGTTCGAAGCCACGAATGACATCGGCGGCCTGTCCAAGACCGTCAACTACAAGGGCAACCGCATCGACATCGGCGGCCATCGCTTCTTCTCGAAGTCCGACTGGGTGATGAACTGGTGGCGCGAGATGCTGCCCGTGGCGATGCCGCCGGGCGCGATCGGCGAGAAGGAGTTCCGCGTGGCCTACCAGGGCGCGTCGCGCCTGCTGGGCGCGGAGCACATCCACGCGACGGAGGCCGACGAGGCCGTGATGCTGCTGCGCAACCGCCTGTCACGCATCTACTTCAATGGCGCGTTCTTCAACTATCCGCTGAGCCCCGGCCTGGACATGGTCACGAAGCTCGGCGTGGGCAAATGCACGCAGTTCGCGCTCAGCTACGGCCGCTCGCACGTGGCGCCGATCACCCCCGAGGTCTCTCTCGAGGACTTCTTCATCAACCGCTTCGGGCGCGCGCTGTACCTGCAGTTCTTCAAGTCCTACACCGAGAAGGTGTGGGGCGTGCCCTGCAACGAGATCAGTGCGGCGTGGGGCGCGCAGCGCGTCAAGAGCCTCAACATCGGCAACATGATCGCCCACGCGCTCAAGAAGCTGATGCCCGGCGGCAAGGGTGGCGGGGCGGAGCAGACCTCGCTGATCGAGAACTTCCTGTACCCGAAGCTGGGTCCGGGCCAGATGTGGGAGACCGCCGCGCGCCGCTTCGAGCAGGGCGGCGGACGCATCATCCGCAACGCGAAGGTGGTGCACATGGAGCGCGACGGCGACCGCGTGCAGGCCGTCACCGCGGACGTCGGCGGCGGCAACACGCTGCGCGTCGAGACGGACAACGTCGTCTCCACCATGCCCGTCAAGGACCTGACCGCTGCGCTGCAGCCGGGCATCCCGGCCAACGTGGGCGACATCGGCGCGCGCCTGCAGTACCGCGACTTCATCACCGTGGGCGTGCTGTACCGCAAGCTGCGCAAGACCGCGGCGGCGATCGACCCGCACACCCACCTGGTCGCCGACAACTGGATCTACATCCAGGACGCCGGCGTGAAGGTGGGCCGCCTGCAGATCTTCAACAACTGGAGTCCGTACATGGTGGCGGACCCGGGCACGGTGTGGGTGGGCCTCGAGTTCTTCGCCCGCGACGATGACGAGCTGTGGGGCCTGTCCGACGAGGCGCTCAAGACGCTCGCGCTGCGCGAGATGCAGCAGCTCAAGCTCGCCGACGAGGCCGACGCGCTCGACGCCGTCGTGATCCGCATGCCCAAGGCCTACCCCGGCTACTTCGGCGACGCCTACGAGCACTTCGACGAGCTGCGCGGCTGGCTGGACGGCATCCGCAACCTGTACCTGGTCGGCCGCAACGGCATGCACCGCTACAACAACCAGGACCACTCGATGCTGTCGGCGCGACATGCCGTCGAGGCCATCCTCGCGGGCAACCCCGACAAGTCGGCCATCTGGGCGGTGAACATCGACGACGACTATCACGAGGACACCGCGAAGCGCTGACGCCGCCGCAGCGGCCGTGGCGCAAGGAAAGCACGGTACCCTTGCGCCTTCCGCGCCGTGCCCGCCCAGGCGCCATCCCCTTGCCTTCCCGATGAACAGTCCGACCCAAACCGACCACGGCCCCAGCCTGCGCGTCATCACCTACGCGCTGGCCTTGATCCTGCCGCCGCTGCTGGCCTACAACCGCACGCCGTCGGCGACGCTGCTCAACGAGCTGCTGTGCGTGTTCGGCTGGGGCCTGTGCCTCGCGTTCGAATCGGGCAGGACGCCCGCCGGCGCGCGCCGCCATTCCACCGGCGTGCTGGTGGCCGCGCTGAGCGTGCTGGCCGTCGCGGTGGTCGGCTCGTGGACGCTGGGCTCGCTGCCCACCTCGCTCGCGCTGCCCCCGCTCGCCTTCCTGGTCACCGCCTGCGTGGTCGCCGCGCTCGGCGCCCGCGTGGCGCAGGGCGGCACCGTCGGCGGGCTGCAGGCGTTCGCGCCGTTCGCGATCGGGCTCGTGATCGTGGGCGTGCTGAGCGCGCTGGTGGCCATCATCCAGGTCTACGTGCCGAGCCTGGCCGACGGCAACTTCATCGCCATCTCCGGCCTGCCGGGCCGCGCGGTGGGCAACCTGCGCCAGCCCAACCACCTCGCCAGCCTGCTGGTGTGGGCGGTCATCGCGCTGGTGCCGCTGGTCCAGTGGCGCCGCATCCCCGGCTGGCTGGGCGCGCTGCTCGGCGCGCTGCTGATGGCCGGCGTGGTGCTCAGCGGCTCGCGCACCGGCCTGTACGCCGGGGTGCTGGTGCTGGTCGTCTGGGGCCTGGCCGACACCCGCCTCACGCGCGGCACGCGCGTCGCGCTGGCGGGCACCGTGCTGTTCCCGCTGGGCGTCGTCGCCTGGCAATGGGCGACCACGCACCTGGCCTTCCTGCCGCACGTGGCCGGCGCCGCGACGCGGCTGTCCGAAGGCGACAGCTCGCACTTCAAGATCTGGCGCAACGCCGTCGAGATGGTCCGCCAGCAGCCGTGGGTGGGCGTGGGCTGGGGCGAGTTCAACTTCGCCTGGACGCTGACGCCGTTCCCCAACCGCCCCATCGCCTTCTTCGACCACACGCACGACCTGCCGCTGCAGCTGATCGTCGAGCTCGGCTTCCCGCTCGCGCTGCTGGTGCTCGGCCTGCTGGTGTGGGCGATGGGCCAGGGCCTGTTGCGCGCCTGGTCGGTGGCCGGCGAGCAGGGCCACGGCGCGCGCGCGGCGTGGGTGATGATCCTGATGATCGCCATCCACAGCCTGGACGAATACCCGCTCTGGTACGCGTACTTCCTGCTGCCCGCGGCCTGGGCCTGGGGCTTCACGCTCGGCTCGGGGCCGTCGCCGGTGCCCGCCGACGCGCTCAACGGCGTGGCCGGCGTGCGTCCGGCCGACCAGGGCAAGCTGGTGCGCGTGGCGAGCGACGGTGCGGGCCTGCGCTGGTTCGGCGCGGCCATGCTGGTCGTCGCGGTCGCGGCGAGCTGGGACTACTGGCGCGTCTCCACCATCTTCCTGGACGACGCGAGCCTCGCGCCGCTGCCCGAGCGCATCGCCGCCGGCGAGACCAGCCCGTTCTTCGCCCACCACGCCGACTACGCCGAGGCCACGACCGTCGAGCCGCCGTCGCGCGCGCTGGGTGCGCTCGAGCACGCGACGCACTCGCTGCTCGACACCCGCCTGATGATGGCGTGGGCCACCGCGCTGTCCGAGAGCGGCCAGACCGAGCGCGCGCGCTACCTGGTGGCGCGGCTCAAGGAGTTCAACAACCGCGAGTCCGACGACTTCTTCGCGCCCTGCGCGGACGACACCGTCGCGGTCAAGCCCTTCCAGTGCCTGCCCGAGCCCAAGGGCCTGACCTGGCGCGATTTCCGCTGATCCCCGGCGTGCGCGCCTTTCGACGAGCCCGATGACGAACCCCACCTCCGGCAGCCGCCTCTCCCTTCTCGACGCGCTGATCTGCACCTACCTGGCGCTGCCGCTGCTGGTGTTCTGCACCTGGTTCAAGCTGCCGGTCGCGCTGGGCCTCGCGCTGTTGACGGTCTACGGCTTCCACTGCGCACTCGCGGGCGTTCAACTGCGCGCCTTCGAGCTGGGCCGGCGCACGGTCGTCGTGATCGCGGTCGTCGCGCTCGCCTGGGCCGCGGTCGCCGGCATCGGCCACTTCTTCTACGCCAACCTCGACTGGGTGACGCGCGACGCCGTGCTGCGCGACCTCGCCGAGACCGCCTGGCCGCCGCAGTACGACGTCGACGCCGGCACGTCCCTCATCCTGCGCGCGCCGATCGGCTTCTACCTGCCGGTCGCCGCGCTCGGCTCGGTGCTGGGCCTGCAGGCCGCCGACCTCCTGCTGTACCTGTGGTCGGCGTTCGGCTTCGGCCTGGTGCTGTGCGCGGTCGCGACGCTGTTCAGGACTCGGCGCGAACGCGTCATCGGCGCCTTGCTGATGCTGGGCTTCGGCGGCCTCGACCTGCTGGGCACGCTGCTCCTGCACCACCACTGGCCCGTGCCGGGCGAGCACATCGAGTGGTGGGCTGCGTTCGCGCAGTACTCGTCCAACTCGACGCTGATGTTCTGGGTGCCCAACCACGCGCTGCCCGCCTGGCTGGGGCTGCTGCTGGTGCTGCGCCACTGGCGCACGCGCGAGCTGGCGCGCATGACACTGATGCTGGCCGCGTCGATCCCGCTGTGGTCGCCGCTGTCGGCGTTCGGCCTGGTGCCGTTCTTCCTGGTCGGGCTGAACTGGCGGCGCGACCTGGGCGCGCTGCTGGCCATCCGCAGCGGCCTGCCGTTCATCGCGCTGGCCGGCCTGGTGGCGCGCTACGTCACGATGGACACGCACTCGATCGCCCGCGGCTGGACGATGGACAAGTTCGCGAGCGTGTGGATGTTCCTGTTCGTGTACGGCGCCTTCTGCCTGTTCGAGTTCGGCTTCCTCGCGCTGTTGCTCGCCCGCCTGCGCGCGTTCGACCTCAAGGTGGCCGTGGCCGTGGCGCTGCTGCTGGCGCTGCCGTTCTTCAGCTTCGGCCCGGGCAACGACCTGGTCATGCGCAGCTCCATCCCGGCGCTCGCCGTGCTCGCGCTGGCCGCGGTCCGGCCGTTGGCGGCCTCGGACCGCAAGCTGTCGCGCGGGCTGCTGATGCTGCTGCTGGGCGTGGGCGCGGTGGGCGCCGCGCAGGAGCCCGAGCGGGCGTTCATGACGCCGCGCTGGGCGCTGACCGGCAAGACGCTGACCCAGGTCACCGTGGACATGAATCCGTTCCACCTGGCCCTGATGCCGCCCAACTACGTCGGCCGCCTGAACCAGCCCGGGCTGATCGCGCTGATGCGCACGCCCAGCCAGGTGCAGCCGTTTCCGGCGCCGGCGTCGGGCGCGCAGCGCTAGAGATCCTCGCGGCCCAGCGGCGCGTCGGCGTCGAAGTTGACGCGCGTCTTCTCCACCACCCACGGGTTGCGCTGCAGGCGCCGGTGGATGGCCGCGACGTACTCGCCGATCAGGCCCAGGATCAGGAT
>FSZR01001091.1_pt1 | contig 11874 bp, 12 predicted proteins | sample 1638781 | NCBI WGS metagenome assembly FSZR01 (sample SAMEA3914813, study PRJEB12502) | metagenome | biome: forest; material: soil | place: Canada | collected 2011-07-07 | depth 0.3 m | reverse complement strand
GGCCAGCAGCGCGATCAGGTCGCCGTCGAGCGCGCGATCCTCGACGACGAACGGGATGCGGCGTTCGAGGTCGGCCTGGAACGCCTGCAGCGTCGCGCTGGGCATGACGCCGTCCTGCGCGCAGCGCAGCGCCACGCCCTGGCGCGCGGCCACCAGCATCGCGACGCACACCTGCTCGGTGAGCTCGAGCACGCGCAGGCAGTCGCGCGCGGCGATCGTGCCCATGCTCACCTTGTCCTGGTTGTGGCACTCGGTCGAGCGCGAGAACACGCTGGCCGGCATCGTCTGCTTCAGCGCCTCGGCCGTCCACGCGGACACGCTGATCTGCAGGGCCTTCAGCCCGTGGTTGATCGCCGCGCGCGGCCCGCTGGCGCCCGACAGGTTGGACGGCAGGCCGTGGTTGTAGCGCGTGTCGACCAGCAGTGCGAGCTGGCGGTCCAGCAGGTCGGCGACGTTGGCCACCGCGTTCTTCAGGCTGTCCATCGCGAACGCGATGTGGCCGCCGTAGAAGTGGCCGCCGTGCAGCACGCGCTCGTTCTCGGCGTCGATGATCGGGTTGTCGTTGGCGGAGTTCAGCTCGTTCTCGACCAGCGTGCGGAAGAACGGCAGCGCGTCCTCCAGCACGCCGATGACGTGCGGGGCGCAGCGCAGCGAGTAGCGGTCCTGCAGGCGCTGCTCGTTGCGGGCGGCAGGCTTGTCGGAATCGGCCGCGAGGTCGGCGCGCACGCGCGCGGCGATGCGCTGCTGGCCCGCGTGCGGCTTGACGGCGAACAGGGCCTCGTCGAAGTGGTGCGCGTTGCCGGCGCCGGCCAGCACGTTGCAGGCGGTCAGGCGCGAGGCGAGGCGCGACACGTAGTCGGCGCGCTGCCAGGCCAGGCAGGCGAGCGCGGTCATCACGGCGGTGCCGTTCATGATCGCCAGGCCTTCCTTGGGGCGCAGGCGCAGCGGCGCGCGGCCGAGGGTGGCCAGCGCCTCGGCGGCCGGCTGCACGCGGCCCTGGAACAGCACCTCGCGCTCGCCGCACAGCGCGGCGGCGACGTACGACAGCGGCGTCAGGTCGCCGCTCGCGCCGACCGAGCCCTCGGCCGGGATCTGCGGCAGCACGTCGTGGCGCAGGAAGGCGGCGAGCTGGTCCAGCAGCTCCACGCTGACGCCGGACACGCCCTGCGACAGCGACTGCAGGCGCGCGCCCAGCACGGCGCGCGTCTCCTCGGCGTCCAGCATGCGGCCCAGGCCGGCGCCGTGGTACGTGAACAGGTGGTGCGGCAGCTCGGTCACCAGCTCGGGCGGGATCACCACCGTGCACGAGTCGCCGTAGCCGGTGGTGACGCCGTAGACCACGCCGTCCTCGCGCAGCAGCCGCTCGAGGAACTCCGCGCCGCGGCGGATGCGCGCGCGGAACGCCGGATCGTCCGACAGCGACGCGTCGGCGCGGCCCTCGGCCAGCAGGCAGACGTCCTCGATCGCCAGCGGGCGGCCGTCGAAGGTGATGGGGCGGGATTCGGTCATGGCGCGACGGGCGGGTTGGATGCGGACAGGGCCCCGGGCTGGTCCCAGAACGCGAAGAAGTTGAACCATTCGTAGGGCGCGCGCACCAGCAGGCGCTCGAGGCCCTGCGCGAACTCCGCGGCCAGCACGGCGCTGGCGCCGAGCCGGTCGGCGCGCGGCAGCACCACGCGCTCGGCCAGGCGCTGGAACACGACCTCGTGGTGGTCGCCCTGGCGGATGCAGCCGATCGCGAACAGCGGGCACTTGAGCAGCGACGCCAGCATGTAGGCCCCGGTCGGGAACGGCGCGACGTGGCCCAGGAACGGCACGTTGACCGCGCTCGCGCGGCCGGCCACCAGCGGCACGCGGTCGCCCGCGATGGCGACGAACTCGCCGCGCGCGATGCGCTCGGCGAGGATCACGGCGGTGGCCGGCGTGATCTCGGTCACCTGCATCAGCGAGATCGCGCGGCCCGGCGACAGCCGCTCCAGCATGCGGTTGAAGCGCTCGGCATGCACCGTGTGCACCAGCACCGTCAACGTCATGCCCTGCACCGTATCGGCCGAGGCCTGGCACATCTCGAGGCAGCCCATGTGCGCCGTCACCAGCAGGCCGCCCTGCTTCGCGCGCGCCATCGCGTCGATCGGCTCGCGGCCGATGAAGCGGATGCGGTCGAAGCGGTAGTGGCCGCCGACGGCCAGCATCTTGTCGAGGATGGTCTCGGCGAACGAGAGGAAGTGGCGCAGGGTGTCGCGCCAGCCGGGCGCGTGGCCCAGCGCGCCGGTGGCCTGCTGCAGCCGCTGCAGGTACTCCAGCGAGGCGCCGCGCGCGCGGCGGTTGGCGAGCCAGTACCACGCGACGACCGGGTACAGCACGGCGCGGAACGGCAGCCGGCCGCCGACGCGGAACAGCACATACAGCAGCCACATGCCGCCGACGAAGGTCTCCTCGCCGATCGACGACCAGTGGCGGCCGCGGGCGGCGTCGGGCGCGGGCTTCACGGCGCTCATCGCGGCGCCACCTTGCGCCACAGCAGCAGCGGCGAGCGCAGCACCATGCCGAAGGCGAGCCGCGTGTGCATCTTCGAGATCAGCCAGTTGTCCAGGCCCAGGCGGAAGTGCGAGAGCCCGTCCTCGGGATAGGTGACCTTCGTGGGCAGGCTCTCGATGCGCACGCCGCGCCAGTGCAGGCGCACCAGCACCTCGGGATCGAAGTCCATGCGCCGGCCCAGGCGCGCCTCGTCGAACAGGCGCACGACCGGCGCCAGCGGGTAGACGCGGAAGCCGCACATCGAGTCGCGGATGTCCAGCGACAGCGTGTTGATCCACACCCAGATATGCGTGGCATAGCGGCCGACCAGCCGGCCCAGCGGCACCGTCTCGTCGTAGACCGGCACGCCGCAGATGACGGCGTCGGGCGCCGCGGCGGCGCGCGCGAGGAAGCGCGGGATGTCGCCGGCGTCGTGCTGGCCGTCGGCGTCGATCTGCAGCGCGTGGCTGTAGCCGGCGGCGAGCGCCGCGCGCAGGCCGGCCATCATCGCGCCGCCCTTGCCCTGGTTCAGCGCGAGCCGCACGAGCGTGACGTCGGGCGCCTGCGCGAGCGTGTCCAGCACCGCCGCGCAATCGGCGGAACTGCCGTCGTCCACCAGGATGCTGTGCAGGCCGTTGGCGCGCAGGTGCGCCACCACGCCGACCACCGGGCCGCCGTGGTTGTAGACCGGGACCACGCCCACCGGACGGAACGCGGCGCTCACGACGCGGTCTCCGCCGCGAACACCACGCGGCCGCTGGAGTGGCGGCCGGCGTCCGACGCGTACTCGAACTGCAGCGACGCCGTCGCCGCGTTCCAGGCCAGCGTCAGCGTCAGCACCATGCCGGGCACGGCGGGCTGCGAGAACTTGAGCGCGTCCAGGCGCAGGAAGCGCGCGGGCAAGGCGAAACGCTCGCGCGCGAACGCGATCGCCCAGTCCACCTGCGCCACGCCGGGCAGGATCGGATGGCCGGGGAAGTGGCCGTCGAACACCTGCAGGTCGGGCGTGAGCACGAGCGTCGCGCGCGCCTGCCCGGGCTCGCTCGCGAGCCAGGTCGGCTCGGGACGGAACGGGCGTTGCGGCGTCGCGTCCTCGAACAGCGCGGCCAGCAGCGCCTGCGTCGTCTTGCCCTGCGCGTTGGCCGGCAGCGCGTCGACGAAGCGCCAGCGGCGCGGCAGCGCGATGCGGTCGACGGCGGCGAACAGCGCGGCGCGCAGGTCGGCCACCAGCGCGGGCTTGCCGTGCGCGGCCAGCCGGGCCCGGCCGGCCTCGGTGAGCACGGCGACGACCGCGGGACGCGCCGCGTGCGCGATGCCCTCGCCGCCCGCGGGCTCGGCGGCCAGCATCAGCACGCGCGCGTCGGCGATGTCGGCGCTGGCGGCGAGCCGCTGCTCCATCGCGGTCAGCGAGACGCGCTTCTCCTCGATCTTGACGATGCGGTCGGCGCGTCCGTGCAGCTCGAAGCCGTCCATGCCATCCGCGGCCGGCGTGGCGCGGTCGGCGGTGTGCCACCACTGCGTGTCGGGCAGGTGCGCCGACTGCACGCACAGCTCGCCGTCCTCGATGCGCACCTCGACGCCCGGCAGCGGCTGCCAGGTGTCGCCGTGGCGCGCGCGCTGGCGCCAGGCGACGCCGCCGGTCTCCGAGCTGCCGTAGACCTCCACCGGCGCCGCGCCCAGCAGCGCGAGCGCGCTCTCGGCGGCCTCGGGCGGCAGCGGGCCGCCCGACGAGAACACGGCGCGCAGGCCGGCGCGTGCGCCCGACCAGTCGGCCGCGTCGGGCAATCGGCGCAGGTGCGCGGGGCTGGCGACGAGCACCGCGGGGCCGGCGACGAGCTGGGCGATCTCCTCGTTGAACACCAGCCGCTCGGCGACGAACGGCCGCCCCGCGGCCAGCGGCCACAGCACGCGGAACAGCAGGCCGTAGATGTGCTGGTGGGTGACGGTGGCCCAGATGCGCGGCGTTTCCTGCGCGTCGACCGCGCGGCCGCCGAGGCCGAAGTCGGCGTTGGCCTGCACCGTCTCGGGCGCGAGGTTGACGGGCGCGAGGCCGCTGTCGCACAGCGCGCCGAAGCGGCGCTCCAGCGCGTGCACCTCGGCGTCGAGCTGCGCGAGGCGCTTGTCGATGGCGAGCGGCTCGCCGCTGGTGCCCGAGGTGTAGACGACCAGGCGCGTGGACTGCGCATCGAGCGTCGGCCACGGGCCCGCGTGCACGCGCGGCGCCGGCCTGGGCAGCGCGCCGGGCAGGTCGCCGAGGAAGCCGTCGGCCACGCCGCGCAGGCGCGCGACGGTGTCGTCCTGCATGTCGCCGGGCACGACCACGACCTTGCCCGCGTGCCAGGCGCCGAACAGGGCGGCGGCGAAGTCGACGCTGTCCTCCGTGAACAGCGCCCAGCGCGCGCCGGGCTGCGCGGCGAGCGCGTCGCGCCAGCCGGCGACGAGCGCGGCGAACTCGGCAGAGGACAGCGCCGCGCCGCCGCGCCAGGCCAGCGCCGTGGCGGGCTCGGCGGCGGGGCGGGGCAAGGCGGTCAGCGGGCGCCAGGGGGGCGCATCAAGCATGCAGGTCCTCGCCGGCCACCGTGGCCGCGGCGATGCGGGCGCGCACGCGCTTGCGCACCAGCCACTCGCCGCCCATCAGCAACCCCATCGCGGCATACGACAGCAGCCCGTTCCACAACGCCCACGCCGCCGGGCTGGCCCACAGCGCGGTGGCCAGCGCCACGGCGCCGTTGGCGACGAAGAAGCCGCACCACACCTGCGTGACGCGGCGCGTGTAGGCCACCGCGGCGGCGGGCAGCGCGGGCTCGCGCAGGCGCGCCAGGCGCTCGACCACCGTCGGGCCGCGCCACAGGCTCAGCGCGAACAGCCCCAGCATCACGCCGTTGACCAGCACCGGGTAGAGCTTCAGCGGACCCCAGCGGTCGCCCAGGAAGCTGGCCGCCGCCAGCAGCGTGGCGAGCGCCGCCGCGCCGATCCAGAACGCCTCGCGCGTGACCGCGGCGCGGGCGAGCGCGAGCGCCACCAGCAGCAGCGCGATCCAGCGCGGGCTGACGTGGCCCAGCGCCAGCCAGACCACCAGCGGGTAGGCGACGCTGACGGCCAGCAGCAGCGCCGTCAGCCACGGCGGCGCCTTGCGCGCGTCCGGGGCCGGCATCGCGGGAGCCATCGCCGGGAACATCAGGCGGCCGGGGCCTCGTGCACCAGGCCGTACAGCGCGTCGACGACGTCCTGCACGGTGCGCACCGACTTGAAGGCCTCGGGCTGCAGGCGCTTGCCCACCAGCGGCTTGAGCTGCACGATCAGGTCGACGGCGTCGATGCTGTCGATGTCCAGGTCCTCGCCGAGGCGCGATTCGCGCGTGATGCGCGAGGGCTCGATGTCGAAGGTCTCGTTCAGGATCTTGACGATCCTGTCGAAGATGTCGTCTTTGGTCATGATGTTCCGAACGGCTCTCAGGCCTTGCCTTGGGCGGTGACGAACTGGGCGAGCGCGCGCACGCTGGCGAAATGGGCGCGCACCTCCTCCGATTCGGCCGACAGCGTGACGCCGTAGCGCTTCTGCAGCGCGAGGCCGAGCTCGAGGGCGTCGATGGAGTCGAGCCCCAGGCCGTCGACGAACAGCGGCGCGGCGGCATCGATGTCGGCAGGCGTCACGTCCTCCAGCGCCAGCGACGAGATGATGAGTTCCTTGATGTCGTTCTCAAGCTGCTGCATGGGGTCTTTCAGCGGCCAGGCGGCGCGCCAGTTCGTCGTTGAGGCGGCGCGCCGCGAGTGCGTGCGCGCCGGTGATGGCGAGGTGGGGCTCGACGGCGATGTCGTCGCCGACGTCGATCACGAAATGGCCCGGGCGGCGCGGCACGCGCCACCACTTGTCGGTCTTGCCCAGCATCTGCTGCGTGCAGGTGATGCGCACGGGGGTGATGTCGAGCTCGCCGCGCACCGCGAGCTGCGCGGCGCCGCGCTGCAGGCGGCCGAGCGGCGCGCCGGGTGGCGTGCGCGTGCCCTCGGGGAACACGATCAGGTTGTTGCCGGCGCGCACCGAGGCCACGCAGTCGTCGATCAGTCCCGGGCCCGAGTCGTTGCAGACGAAGCCCGCGGCGCGCACGGGCCCGCGCGTGAACGGGTTGCGCAGCAGGGCCGCCTTGATGATGCAGTCGGCGTCGCGCACCAGCGCCATCAGGAAGACGACGTCGATCAGCGACGGATGGCTGGCCAGGATCAGCAGTCCGCGGCGTTGCAGGCGCTCGCGCCCGCGCACCTCGAGGCTGCACAGCCCGAGCCCGCAGATCAGCGCGACGAAGCCGCGGAACAGGTGGTGGATGGCCCAGCGCGCGAGCGCGGCGCGGCGCTGGTGGTGGCGCACGATCACCAGCAGGAGCGGGAACACGACGGCGCCCAGCAGCAGCCCGCCGACGCCGAAGCCGGCGAACGAGAACCCCGTCGCGCCGACGCGCCAGCAGCGGTTCAGCAGCGAGCTCGGTGCCACGTCGGCGTCACGCATCGCGGCTCCACGCGCACTCGCGGCCGTCGACGCGCTGCACCAGCGCGGGCGCGTCGCCGATGCCGAACCACAGGGCCTGCAGGCCGGCGGGCAGCTGCGCGGGCGCGTCGGAGACGGCGTCGGACGCGGCGCGCCAATCGAGATGCAGCGCGCGTTCGCCGGCGCGCGGGCGGCGCAGGCGCCAGGCCCAGGCGAAGTTCGCGGCGGGCTCGTCGGCGAAGTTGGCGTAGTGCGCGGGCAGCGGCGCGTCGTAGACGATCAGGCTGGCGCACGACGCGCCGTCCTCCAGCAGGCCCAGCGCCTCGGCCACGCCCGCCGCGGCGGTCGCGCGGCCGGCGGCGATGGCCGTGGAGTTGCGGCGGTCGCCGCGGGTGAGCGCGATCATCGCGCCGATCGCGTTGTGCACCGACAAGCCGAACGCGGTGGGCGACAGCGGCTGGTCCAGCGCCTGCTGCGCGAGCAGCTCGAGGCAGCGGCCGGTCTCGCCGTAGCGCGACGCATACACCGTGGGGTTATCGAGCAGGGCGTCGTCGTCGCCGGCGGCGGGCTCGCCGCCGAGGTCGAGCGCGGCCTGTGCCGCGAGGCGTCCGAGCGGCGCGAAGCGGCGGCGCAGCATCGGCGGCACGGCCGCCAGCGCGACCTGCGGCTCGCCCTCGGGCAGCCATGGCGCGGCTGTCCACTGCGACCAGCGCTGCGGCGTGTCCAGGCCCGGTGCGCAGGCAGCCCAGGATTCGATGACGAACGAAAAACTCAAATGGCTACCCTGCCAGCCGCGGGACTGCCGCGATGCGACGCCCCTCATGTGTTGCCCGCGAGCTCTTGCCGCGTGACCTCCAGGCCGTTGCGCATGCCTCGCGATCCTCCTTCGCGACGCCCAACCGCGGCCTCCCCTTCCATTCAGCATTTTAACCAGCCAGCAATGCGGTTTCGTGGCAGCCGGTGCCAACAGTTGTGCCTGTTTCATTTGGCGCAGCGCCGCATTTCACGTCGGCCGCCAGACATTCGAGGGTTCTCCCGCACGCCACGTCGCCGGGCCGACACATCTCGCGCCGCGCCAGCCGCATTTCGCGCCGCGAGCCGGACACCGGTCGCACGCCGCTGGCCCGCCGCGCCCGCCCGATCGAGGATGCATCCCAGGCAACGGCACACCGCCACGCCACCACCTTCCTGGAGCCTCGCATGACCGCCTTCATCCTCACCATCGTCAGCCACACCCCGGCCTGGGTCTGGGCCGTGTTCGCCGCGCTGGTCCTGCTCGGACTGCGCCAGACCCGCACGCAGGACATGCCCGCCGCCCGCGTGCTGGTCGTGCCCGCCATCCTCGTGCCGCTGTCGCTGCTGGGCACCGTGCGCGGCTTCGCGCATGTCAACGAGCTGGTCTGCGCGGCCGACTGGGCCGCGGGCGCCGCGCTCGGTTTCTTCTCCAACCGCGTGCTGGACCTGCCGCGCCAGGTCAGCGCCAACGCCGACGGCACGTTCCGCGTCGGCGGCAGCATCGTGCCGCTGCTGCTGTTCGTCGGCATCTTCATGATCCGCTACGTCGTCAACGTCGCGCTCGCGGTGCAGCCGTCGCTGTCCGGCGACGTCGGGGCCGCCTGCATCGCCGGTGCCGCGTACGGCCTCACCTCGGGCATGCTGGCGGCCCGCGCACGCAAGATCTGGTCGACGCGCCGCACGGGCGCCGCGCTGGTCGCGGCCTGAACCACAATCGACGCTCCCGCCTCGCGCCGACCCGCCCCGACCATGCCCGTTCCTTCCCTCGCGCCCCCGCTGCCCCGGCCCCGATCCGGCTGGCGTTCCCTGCTGCGGCACGGGGTGCAGGTGGGGCTCGCCAACGTGGTCATCGCGGGCCTGCTGGCGTCGACGCGCGGCGGCGAGTTCGGTCGCACGCTGGTCTACGCGCAATGCATCGGCCTGCCGATCTGGCTCCTGACCGAGATCGGCCGCGTCCTGCTGCCGCCGGGCCCGGGCGGCTGGCCGGCGGGCTGGCGCGGCATCGCGCTGGTGGCGGTGTCGTGCGCGGCGGGCTACGCGATCGGCTCCACGGTGGCCGACGCGATCTTCGGCCTCTCGCACTGGCGCGAGGTGCTCGCCCGGCCGGAGATCCTGCTGGGCGAGCTCGCCCCCACGGTGATCTTCTGCGTCGTGGTCGCCGGCGCGTACTACCTCGCCGGCCAGTCGCGCGGGCATCGCGAGCGCGCCGCCGCGGCCGCGCACGAGGCGACGCTCGCGCGGCTCACGCTGCTGCAGTCGCAGCTCGAGCCGCACATGCTGTTCAACACGCTGGCCAACCTGCGCGCACTGATCGGCGCCGACCCGGGGCGGGCGCAGGAGATGCTGGACCGCCTGATCGACTTCCTGCGCGCCACCCTGGCCGCCAGCCGCACGGCGAGCCACCCGCTCGCCAGCGAGTTCGCGCGCCTCGACGACTACCTCGCGCTGATGCGCATCCGCATGGGCGCGCGCCTGGACGCGCAGACCGCGCTGCCTCACGAGCTCGCCACGCTGGACGTCCCGCCGCTGCTGCTGCAGCCGCTGGTGGAGAACGCGATCAAGCACGGCCTGGAGCCGCAGCGCGGGCCGGGCACGCTGCACGTCAGCGCCGCGCGCGACGGGCGCACGCTGGTGCTCGCGGTCGTCGACAGCGGCCGCGGCATCGAGGCCGCCCGCGCCGCCGCGGCCGAGCCCGGCAACGCGAGCAGCGGCTTCGGCCTGGTCCAGGTGCGCGAGCGCCTGCACACGCTTTACGGCGACGCGGCCAGCTTCACGCTCGTGCCCGCCGAGCCGCGCGGCACGCGCGCCGAGATCCGCCTGCCGCTACCCGACGCCACTTCCCCCCCATCGCCATGACCACTGCCCTCATCGCCGAAGACGAACCGCTGCTCGCCCAGGCCTTCGCCGCCGAACTCGCGCGCGCCTGGCCGGCGCTGCGCCAGCTGGCGCCCGCCAACGACGGCGACGAGGCCGTCGAACGCGCGCTCGCCGAGCGTCCCGACATCGTCTTCCTGGACATCCGCATGCCCGGACGCAGCGGCCTGGACGCCGCCGCGGCGATCGTCGAGGACTGGCCGGGCGGCACGCCGCTGCCGCTGATCGTCTTCGTCACCGCCTACGACCAGTACGCGCTGCAGGCCTTCGAGCGCGCCGCGGTCGACTATCTGCAGAAGCCCGTGCAGCCCGCGCGCCTGGCCGCCTGCTGCGAGCGCCTGCAGGCACTGGTGGCGCAGCGCGACGCGGCGCGCGCGCCCGCGGACGAGGCGCTGCTGGGCCGGCTGCGCTCGCTGCTCGCGCCCGCCGGCCAGCCGGTGGCGGCCGCCGATGACGCGACCGCGCCGCTGACCATCCTGCAGGCCAGCATCGGGCCGACCCTGCACATGATCCCGCTCGCCGAGGTGGTGTACTTCGAGGCGGCCGACAAGTACGTGCGCGTGGTGACGGCCACGCGCGAGGCGCTGATCCGGATGTCGCTGCGCGAGCTGCTGCCGCGGCTGCCGGCGGACCGCTTCTGGCAGGTCCACCGCGGCACCGTGGTGCGCGCGGACGCCATCGCGACGGCCACGCGCGACGACTCCGGCAAGGTGTTCCTCACGCTGCGCGACCGACCCGAGCGGCTGGTCGCGAGCCGGCTCTACGCGCACCTGTTCCGCGGCATGTGAGCTCAGCGCGCGCCGGCGACCTGCACGGGCGCCGACGCCGCCTCGCCGCGCATCGCGGCGTCCCAACGCTGCAGGCGGTCGGGGTCGACGTCGAAGCGCTGGCCGAACAGCAGCGGGCCCTGGCGCGCCATCATCGCGGCCAGGCGCGCCGCGGCGGGGTCGCCCGCGTCGGCGGCCGCCGAGAGCTGCGCGTAGGCCTGCGGCCACTGCTGCGCCTCGTAGGCCTGCATCGCGGTGCGGAAGCGTCCTTGCGGCAGGTCGCCGCGCGCGTGCATGCCCGCGCCGGTGAGGGCGATGCAGACGGCCACCACCGCGGTGGCACCGGCCAGCACCTGGGCCGCCGCGTCGATCCAGCGTGCCGTGGTACTCATGGTCATCGTGCCGTGCTGCATGTCCTGCTCCCGCGAAACGCCCGCCAACCTCGGCAGACGCGAGGCGTGAGTATGGAAAACAGTCGAGCCGCCGCCATCCCTCTTGAGGGGGGCCGTAAAATTCGGGTCAGCCATGAACACCGCCAAGAACTCCCCCACCGCGCCGGCCGAAGACGCCGTCAAGCCCGCCAACTTCCTGCGCAACGTGATCGAGCGCGACCTCGAGGCGGGCACGTACGCGAGCCGACAGTGGGGCGGCGGCCCCGGCGACGCCGCGCACCATGCGGCCGGCGTGCCCGACGCCGCCCGCGTGCGGCTTCGCTTCCCGCCCGAGCCCAACGGCTACCTGCACATCGGGCACGCCAAGAGCATCTGCCTGAACTTCGGGCTGGCGCGCGACTACGGCGGCGTCTGCCACCTGCGCTTCGACGACACCAACCCGGAGAAGGAAGACCAGGAGTACGTCGACGCCATCAAGGAGAGCGTGCACTGGCTGGGCTTCGACTGGACCTCGCCGCAGGGCGACAACCTGTACTACGCCAGCGACGACTTCGACTTCATGTACCGCGCCGCCGAGGCCCTGGTGCAGGCCGGCCTGGCCTACGTCGACGAGCAATCGGCCGAGCAGATCCGCGCCAACCGCGGCGACTTCACCACGCCCGGCACCGACAGCCCGTTCCGCGCCCGCACGCCGGCCGAGAACCTGGCCCGCCTGCGCGAGATGCGCGACGGCCGGCACGCCGACGGCGCGATGGTGCTGCGCGCGAAGATCGACATGGCCAGCCCCAACATCAACCTGCGCGACCCGGCGCTGTACCGCATCCGCCGCG
>FSZR01001938.1_pt1 | contig 11903 bp, 14 predicted proteins | sample 1638781 | NCBI WGS metagenome assembly FSZR01 (sample SAMEA3914813, study PRJEB12502) | metagenome | biome: forest; material: soil | place: Canada | collected 2011-07-07 | depth 0.3 m | reverse complement strand
CTGAAAGGAAACAATGGCGAAGCCAAACTATTCGTACGAGAAGCGCCAGCGCGAACTCGAGAAGAAAAAGAAGAAGGAAGAGAAGGCGATGAAGAAGGCGTCGGGCGACCATGGCAGCTCGACCGCGTCGGCCGAGCAGGCCGCCCCCGACGCTCCGGCCGCGCCCGCAGGCGACACGCCGTCAACCTGAGCCCCGCGCGAGGTCGCGCAGCGCGTGCGCGACGCACGCCGGCGCGCACGCGCTCGTCCGGTCGCACGCGAACCCGCCCGCCGCCGCCTTCACGCGGCGCGCGCCGACCTCAGCCCACGGCCGCCACCGGCGGCGGCACGTTGCCCGCACGCAGGTCCGCGATCGCGGCCGGGCTCAACCACAGCAAGGTATCCACGTAGGTGTCGATGCGCGACACCAGCGACTCGCGCGGCCCCTCGCGCCACGCCGTCGAGCCGTAGAACTCGTCCTCCTGCGCCGTCAGTTCGGCCAGGCTCGCGAACGAACGCACCAGGAAGTAGCCGTTGTCGTCGTGCGGCACCGGCCCGTGCGTGACCACGTCCATGCCGAACGCGCGCACCATCGGCAGCGCATGCAGGGTCGCCGCGGCATGGAAGTCGGCGCGCGTGCCGGGCTTGAGGCGGTAGGCGCGGATCTCGACGAGGCGACGTGCGGCATTGCCGGGAGCGGTCATGGGCGTTCCTCGCTCAGGCCGACTGCGGCCACAGGATCATCTGGGTGCAGCGGAACAGCGCGATGGTGCGACCCGTCTCGCGGTGCGTGACCACGGCGTCCCACACCTGCGTCGTGCGACCGCGATGCTGCGCCGTCGCCACGCAGTCCAGCGTGCCTTCGCGCGCCGTGCCGAGGAAGTTGGATTTCAGCTCGATCGTGGTGAACCCGGTCGCGCCCTCCGGCAGATTCTCGATGCAGGCGTAGCCGCACGAGGTGTCGGCCAGCGTCACCACGCTGCCCGCGTGCAGGTAGCCGTTGGGCGCCATCAGCGTTGTCGTCACCGGCATCTCGGCGCGCACCTCGGTCTTGTCCGCGTGCGTGATGCCGATTCCCAGGTGGCCGGGCAGGCAGTCGGCGCCCATGCGATTGAAGTCGGTGACGGTGGGGACGGTCATGATGGCGGGCCGGCGGCCGGTGGGGCGACAGGGCCATTCTGCTCGACCTGCGCGATCGGCGTGACGCCGGGGCGAAACGGCGGTTCAGAGTCGCCGGGCCCCTCAGCGGCGACGCGGCCGCACGTCGCCGGCAGGCGCAGCCTGTCGGCCGGATGCGGCGATTCGTCGGCAGGTGATTGACGTGCGTGCGTCGTCGTTGCATCGTGGCGTCACTCGAGGCCCATCGGGCTCGTCTTGGAAAGACCGCCATGTTCACGTTCCTGCTGTGGTGCCTGCTCTTCGTCTTCTGCTGGCCGCTGGCCATCCTGGCGCTGGTGCTGTACCCGATCGTCTGGCTGCTGACCTTGCCGTTCCGGCTGGTGGGCATCAGCGTGAGCGCGGTGTTCGCGCTGCTGACGGCGCTGCTGTTCCTGCCGTCGCGCGCCCTGGGCCAACGGCGCTGAACCGCTGATCAGGAACCCGGCGCCACGGCGGCTCGCCGGCGTGCGCCGAAGAGGCCCGAAACGAGGCCTTTGGCGCCGCGCTGTTTGCGCCGCGCCACCCAGAATCGATCGGTGCGTTGTCCTGTCGACCGCGCCCCGATCATGCCCACGATTCCCCTCCTCTTCGCCCTGGCGCTCGCCGCCGCGCTCGCCGCGCCGCGCGCACAGGCCGACTGCATCGACGACGCCGCGGCGCGCCACCAGGTCGACGCGCGCGTGCTGCGCGCCATCGGCTGGCAGGAGAGCCGGCTGCAACCCGCCGCGCTGGGCCGCAACGCCGACGGCAGCGTCGACGTCGGCGCGTTCCAGATCAACAGCGTCCACTTCGCCGAGCTGGCTCGGCTGGGCGTCGCTCGCGCGGCGCTCTCCGGCGGCTGCACCAGCGCGGAGGTCGCGGCCTGGCACTACCGGCGCCAGGTCGAGCGCCACGGCGACGGCTGGCAGGCAGTCGGCGCGTACCACTCCCGGACGCGGGCTCGAGCCGCCTGGTACGCCAACCAGATCGCCGCCATCCTCATGCGCTGGCGCGTGCTGGCGGCGGGTCCGCTGCCGTTCGCCGCCGAGCGCGCGCTGCCGCCCGGGCGAGCGGCGCTCGCGCCACCCGTCGCACCACCGCTCCCGACGCCGGACGCCCACAGTGCGCCGTCGGTCCCGCCCGACAGCGGCAGCTTCGGCGTCGTCGCCTACCTCCCGTCGGCGCGCTGAGCGCGCCTCAACTCCACCAGGCCGCCATGCCCGACATCCCCACGCTCCAGCAGCCGCTGCAGCTGCCGTCCGACAAGCAGCACGGCATCGGCGCCGCGGTGAAACATGCGCTCATGTTCGCGCCGTCGATGACCGACATCATGATCCACGAGGGCCAGGTCATCCGCGCGAAGTCGGCACGCGGCACGCTGCCGCTGCACCAGCTGTTCGCGGCCATCCCGCCGTTCGTGGTTACGCGCGAGCACATCGTCACTTATCTCGCCGGCTACGTCGACGGCGCCGTCCGCCAACACCGCGACGGCCGCGGCCAGGCACAGTCGGTGCAGGACTACTGGGACACCCGCATCAAGCCCGTGCTGGCGCGCCAGCGCTCCGTCAACATCAGGCTCGACGGCCGCGGCGGCCACTCGCTGCGCTACAGCCTGTTCATGCACGGCACCGGCGAGCTCGCGCTGGTCATGCGCATCACGCCGCCCGACATCACCGCCCTCACCAGCCTGAGCCTGCCGCACAACCTCGTCTCCACCATCACCGAGTCCACCAGCGGCTTCATCGTCATCACCGGGCCCACCGGATCCGGCAAGAGCGAGACGGCCATGTCCATCCTCGACTGGCACAACGCCCAGCACTCGGGCCACATCCTCACCATCGAAGACCCGGTGGAGAAGAAGATCGCGCCGCGCAAGTCCATCATCACGCAGCGCGAGGTGGGCTACGACGTTCTGAGCTTCGCCGACGGCATGCGCGAGGCCTTGCGCATGAGCCCCGACGTGCTGCTCACCTCCGAGATCCGCGACGCCGAGACCGCCGAGCAGGCGATCCAGGGCGGCGAGTCGGGCTCGCTGATGATCGCCACCACGCACGGCAAGTCCGTCACCGGCACCATGCGCAAGATCCTGTCGTACACGGGCACCAGCGCCGACGTGATGCGCTCGGTGCTGGCCGGCAACCTGATCGCGGTCGTGCGCCAGGCGCTGGTACCGTCGCGCGACGGCAAGCGCTACCTGATGGCCGCCGATGTGCTGTTCAACACCGGCAAGGTCACCCAGTTCATCGAACGCGGCGACTGGATCGGCCTCGAGGCCGCCATCCGCGAGGACAACCGGCTCGGTGCCAGCGAATGGGTGCCCATGAACAACCGCCTGGTCGAGCTGGTGCGACGCGGAGAGATCGAGGCGAGCGAGGCCATGCGCGAGACCTCCGACATTCCGACGCTCAAACGCAAGCTCGCGGCGGCAGGGCCGGGGCGCTGACCGATGAGCCTCTCTGCGCTACGGCGTCGTGTAGCCCGGCGTCGAGACGTTGGCCGTCTCCTCCGTCGGCGTCGTCGCGAACGCCGGCAAGGCCGCACAGCATGCGGCATGCGCGGCAAGCGCCGGGCAGGCGGCGTCGGGAACAGGCGTTTCCAGCTTGATCTGCATGAAGCGCCACACCACTGCGGCGCTCAGGCCGGCCTGCGTCAGCGACTTCTCGTCGGCGGCCAGCGGGTGGCGCGCGATCTCGGCGTCGAGCGCGGTGAGCGCCGCCGTCATCTGCTTGTGCACACGCTCCAGCCACGGCGCATGCTGCTTCTCGGCCGGGCGCAACTGGCGCTCGTAGACGATCTGCACGATCTTGTCGCAGGCGGCCATTGCCAGGCCCGTCATGCGCAGCGCGCGCGTGCGTTCCGCGAGGCCGGCCGGCCACAGGCTGCGGCCGGCGACAGCCTCGAGATAGTCGATGATCAGCGCGGAGTCCATCAGCACGGTGCCGTCGTCGCACACCAACGTGGGCGCCTTCACCACCGGGTTGATGCGGCTGAACTGTTCGTAGGTGCTGAACACCGACAGCGGGTCGTGTTCGAAGGGGATCCCGAGCAACTGCGCCGCGATCGCGGTGCGGCGCACGTAGGGGGAGTCGAGCATGCCGATCAGGCGCATCGTCATTTCCTTGAAGGAGCGCCGGCACCGCGCCGGCAGTTCATGACGATAAGTCGACTGAGGCCGCCCGGAAAGGCAGCGCGCGGATTTCTCTTCTCCACTTCGCGCAGCAATGTCGAAGCGCAGGGGTCAGGCCCACCCGCCGATCGCGCAGCGTCGAGGGGTCTGGCCCACCCGCCGATCGCGCAGCGATCGGTGGCCGGGCCTGACCCCGATCCCGGAGCGGCGGTTGATTGAGGCACGGCCAAGACCCGCTCCAAGACGATCAAGCGATGATCGGCCTGGCGAACGTCGCCTTCGTGAACGCCAGCGCAAATCCGGCGCGCTCGGTGTTGCGCGCGCTCGTGTTCGCCGGCCGCGCCATCACCACCGCCAGCGCGCACCCGGCCGCCTTCGCGGCGACCAGGCGGGCGCGCAGCAGCGCCGCCTGCACGCCGCGTCCACGGAACTTGGGCAAGGTGCTGGCGATGTAGAGCTCGCCGATGCGGCCCAGCGGCGTCTCGGCGACGCTCAGCCCCGCAGAGCCGGCGACGCGGCCGTCGACGCGGGCGACGAACAGCGAGGTGTCGGCGCGCGCCAGCGCGATGCGGGCGAGCGCGGCCAGCAACTCGGACGGACGCGTGTCGGCCTGCACGCTGAAGCCGGCCACGCTGGCCTCGACGAACAGTTCGTCCGCCGGCGCCCCGTGCAGTAGTTCAAGGCCCGGCTCGTGTCCGCTTCGATCGGGCACGTCGTCCAGCGTGCGCGCGTAGGTGTTGCTGAACGCGTTGACCGCGTAGCCGCGCCGGCCCAGCAACGCGAGCACCTCCTTGGCGGCGTGCGGGCACAGGTCGATCTCGACACCCAGGCCGCGCGCTGCATAGGCCTGTTCGAGCGCCGCGAGCGCATCGGCGTCGACCGGCCCGTCCATGCCCAGCCCGGTCACGTGATTGAGCTTGCGGCCGAACAGCGGCTCGGGGAAGGCCGCGACGCCGCCGCCGATCTCCACCACATGCGCCCCGGCCGCGCCGAGCGCTCGCCAGGTCTCGGCCTGCAGCCGCAGGTGATGGGCTTCGGCCGCCTCGATGGCGGCGGCAACGCTGGGAGAGGTGAGAACCACGAGCGGGACGAGCTTGCAAGAAAGCGAGCCAGTCTAGCAGCCGGCTCTGCGCACGAGGCCGTCGATGACCGCCTGTGCGCTCGTGCCGCCGCGACGCAGCGCAGGCGAGCGCGGATCGAAATCTATCCAGCCCTCGTTGAAGCCGTCGAGCATGCGCATGCGTGGGGTCGGATTCGTCATCCCCTGCGAGCGAAACTGCGCCTCCCAGTCCGCGCGCGGCACCGCCCGCGCGGTCACCTCCCGGCCCAACGCGCGACCCAGCGCCGCCGCCAGGTCGTCCGGGGCCACGCGCGATGGACCTTCGAGCTCCACCACGCGGTGTCCCGACACATCGGCCTGCAGCAGTTCCGCGGCCACGAGCGCGATGTCCGCCGTCGCGACCATCGCGATCGGACGCTCCACCGGCTGCAGGTGGCTGGGCAGGACGCCCCGAGCGCGCGCCCCTTCGATGTCCCACGCCGTGTTCTCGATGAACCAGGCCGCGCGCAGGAAGGTCACTGCGGCCGGCAGGTCGCCGAGCGCCTGCTCCAGCAGCCGCAACTGGGTCAGCAGGTTCTCCTGCGCGGCGTCCGCGCCGATGGTCGACAGGCACACCACCCGCGTCACGCGCGCCGCGCGCAAGGCCGTCGAGATCGCGGCAATCGTGCGGCGCGCCTCCACGAAACCCGGCGACGGGTCGAAGGTCGGCGGCAACAGCACGAACACCGCCTGAGCGCCGGTGAACGCGGCGGTGAGCGCCGGCGCGTCGTCCATTGTCGCGACGGCGACCTCGCAGCCGCGTTCGGCCCAGGCCACGGCCTTGGCCGGGTCGCGCAACACCGCGCGCACCGGCCGATTCGCCGCCAGCAACGCCGCGGCGAGCTGGCCGCCGACCTGGCCTGTGATTCCCGTGATTGCAAACATGAAGTCTCTCCTTGAAGCGATGGAGCGAATTCTTCCGTTCCGGTCGCCGGAAAGCGATAGCATCAAACTCATTTGACTGATGCGGTGGAGTCATCAATGACAGGGTTCGGAGCGCACCTGCTGGAGGGCCTGGACGTGATGGCCGCCGTCGTCGACGCGCGCAGCTTCGGCGGCGCCGGCGAGGCACTCGACATGTCGCAGTCTGGCGTCAGCCGTTCGATCGCGCGCCTGGAGGCGCGGCTGGGCATCCGGCTGTTCGAGCGCACGACGCGCTCGGTGCGGCTCACCGACGAGGGGCGGCGCTTCCACGAACAGGTCATGCCGCTGGTCGCCGCGCTGCAGGAGGCGACGGCCGGAGCACAGGCCGGCGCCGCGGCCATCCGCGGGCGCCTGCGCGTCAACATCGACCCGTTCTTCTCGCGCCTGATCCTGGGGCCGGCGCTCGGCGCCTTCCTCGAGGCGCATCCCGCGCTCGAAGTGGAACTGCGCACCCGAGACGACCTGGGAGACCTCGTCGGCGACGGCTTCGACCTCGCGCTGCGCTTCGGCCATCCGCAGGCCTCGTCGCTGGTCGCGCGCAAGCTGCTGGACCTGCGCGTGTTGACGATGGCGTCACCGGCCTACCTCCAGCGCTTCGGCCGCCCCGCGCATCCTCGGGAGCTCGAAGGTGGACACCACCGCTGCATCCAGTTCCGCGACCCCGCCACCGGTCGCGCCTTCCCTTGGGAGTTCCACCAGCGCCGCAGGAAGCTGGTGGTCGCAACCACGGGGGCGTTGACGGTCAACGACGCCGGCACGCTGCAAAGCGTCTGCGAGGCCGGCCACGGCATCGCGCAGATGTTCGTGCTGCCACAGGACCCCATGCTGGCCGATGAGCGACTGCTCAACCTGTTTCCCGACTGGTCGGACGAACGCTTCCCGCTTTACGCGTACCACCCGTCGCGCCACCACGTGCCGGCGAAGACGCGCGCGATGCTGGACTTCGTCGTGGCGTTGATCTCAGGCTAGCGCGACGACGAGATCCAGTTCCACGCATCCGTTGCGCGGCAACTGCGCGACGCCGACGCTCGTACGCGCATGACGGCCAAGATCCGCGCCGAACAGCTCGTGGATCAACGTCGACGCGCCGTCGGCCACGGCGCTGTGGTCGACGAAATCTTCGGTGCAGTTGACGTAGACCGTCAGCTTCAGCACCTGGCGCACGCGCTCCAGGCCGCCCAGTTCGTCGCGCAACGCGGCCAGCCCGCGCAGCAGCGCGATGCGGGCGCCCGTCTGCCCGTCGGCGATGGCGACGTCGCGGCCCAGTTTGCCGGCGACGACCACGCGATCGCCCTCGCGCGGCAACTGGCCGCTGACATGCGCGACGTCGCCGTGGAAGACGACGGCGGCGTAGCGTGCGCCGGGCGCCGCCGTGGCGGGCAGCACGAGGCCGAGCTGTGAAAGACGTTGTTCCAGAGACATGGGGCGAGGCTCGGCTGCGGGGGCTCCAGCTTGCACCACCAAGAGGTGCCTGGACAGGCACAGTTCGCCGCAATTCGACAAGTACTGTCTCAGCGAGCAGCATCGCCCCGTCCAGGCCTCAGCGACGCCGTCCGCGCAACCATTCGAGCACCAGCAGCAGCGTGGTCGTGAACAGGATGAGCAGCGTCGCCACCGCGGCGATCGTCGGCGAGATGTTCTCGCGGATGCCGTTGAACATCTGGCGCGGCAGGGTCAGTTGTTCGGGGCCGGCGAGGAACAGCACCACCACGACCTCGTCGAACGACGTCGCGAATGCGAACAGCGCGCCCGAGATCACGCCCGGCGCGATCACCGGCAGCGTCACGCGGAAGAACGTGCGCAGCGGACTCTCGCCGAGGCTGAGGCTGGCACGCACCAGGTTGTCGTTGAAGCCCTGCAGCGTCGCCAGCACCGTCGTCAGCACGAACGGGGCGCCGAGCGCCGCGTGCACGATGATCAGTGCGGTGTAGCTGTCGGCCAGCCCCAGCGGCGCGAAGAACAGGTAGGTGCTCACGCCGACGACGACGATGGGAACGACCATTGGCGCGATCAGCAGGCTCATCAGCAGGCCCTTGAACGCAAAGTTCGTCCGCGCCAGTCCGACCGCGGCCAGCGTCCCCAGGCTGGTGGCGACGAGCGTGGCGGCCGGCGCGATGATGAAGCTGTTCTTGGCGGCCCGCACCCACTCCGCCGAGCCGAAAAGGTTCTCGTACCACTTCAACGACCATCCGGGGATCGGATAGACCAGGAACGAGCTGTCGCTGAACGACAACGGCACGATCACGAGAATGGGCAACAGCAGGAACAGCAGCACGCCGACGCACATTGCGCGCAGCGCCCACCAGCCGAGCTTGTCGCCCGGCGTGGCGTAGGCCGGGAATTGCGGGAGGAATCGCGCGAGCAGCTTCATCGCGTCAACCCAGGCTCAACTCGGTCTTGGTGACGCGGCGGTAGACCGCGTAGAGAACCAGGGTCGCAGCCAGCAGCAGCGCGCCAAGCGCACACGCCATGCCCCAGTTCACCGTCACGTTGGTGTACTGCGCGATGTAGTAGCTCAGCATCTGGTCGGTCGGCCCCCCGAGCAGCGCAGGGGTCACGTAGTAGCCGATGCTCAGGATGAACACCAGCAGCGCGCCGGCGCCGATCCCCGGATAGGTCTGCGGCACGTAGACGCGCAGGAATGCCGCCAGCGGGCGGCTGCCGAGCGACACCGCCGCACGCAGGTAGGTCGGCGGCACGCCGGTCATGACGCTGTACAGCGGCAGGATCATGAAGGGCAGCAGGATGTGCGTCATCGAGATGATGACCCCGGTGCGGTTGAACAGCAGCGCCAGGGGCTGGTCGATCAGGTGCAGGCCCATGAGGGCGCGGTTGACCAGGCCCTCGGACTGCAGCAGCACGATCCACGCGGCGACGCGCACGAGGATGGACGTCCAGAACGGTACCAGGACGAGGATCATCAGGACATTGGCCCGGCGCGCCGGCAAGGTGCTGAGCCACCAGGCGAGCGGATAGCCGAGCGCCAGGCACCACAGCGTGACCACCGCGCTGATGCCGAACGTGCGCAGCAGGATCGCGCCGAACACACGCTGCTCCAGATCGACGCGTTCGATCGCCCCCTGGGCATCGCGCCGCAGGTCGACGGCGGTCAGCAGGTAGTCGGGCGTCCAGCGCGAGCCGTTCTTGGCGATCGCCTCCCAGTACTTCGTCTCGCCCCAGCGGGCATCGAGCGCCAGCAGCTTGTCCTTGACGAGCGCCGGCGGCGACGCCGCATCGGTACCGTCCAGCGGCAGCGCCCGGTACGTCGTCATGATCAGCGACCGCGCTCCCGGTGCTTCGCTGTTGAGGCGTCGCGCAAGCGCCCCGGCGTTGGCGCTGTCGGTCAACGCCGCCAGGTCGCGCACGAGCGCGGCGAACGCAGCGTCGCTCGGCACGTCCATCCGTTTCCAGGCGCGCAGCTCGACGACGGTGCGGGGCAGCGCGGCGGCGACCTCCGGGTTCTCGACGGCTCGCTTCAGCAATGCCGCGATCGGCACGAGGAACGTGAGCAGCAGGAAGACCAGCAACGGCAGGGTGAGCGCGAAGGCGCGCCACTTGCGGCGCCGGTCGGCACGCGCGAGCTGGCGCCGCAGGCCTGTCGGGTCGGCGGCCGGCGATGCGGCGAGGGAGGAGCTCATGGACGGGAAGGAGGTCGGCGACGTCAGGCGGCCCGGCTGGCGGGCCGCCTTCCTCGGTCCAGCGTCAGTTCGTCGCCCACGAGGCGAAGCGCTTCTCGAGCTCCTCGCCCTGGTCGGCCCAGAACTTGAGGTTGAACTGCAAGGCCTCCTTCGCGTTGGCCGGCGAGGTCGGCAGGTTGGCCAGCGTCTTGGCGTCGAGCTTGGCGAGCGCCTTGGTGTTGGTCGGACCGTAGGCGATGTTCTTCGCGTACTCCGCCTGCGCCGCGGGGGTGCTCGCGAACGCGATGAACTTCAGTGCGGCGTCCTTGTTGGCGTCGCCCTTCGGGATCACCCAGTAGTCGAGGTCGTAGATGCCCCCGGTCCAGCCGATCACGAGGTTCTTGCCCTCGCGGTTGGCGGCGTCGATGCGGCCGTTGAACACCGTCGTCATGACGACGTCGCCGGCGACGAGGAACTGGGGCGGCTGCGCGCCCGCCTCCCACCACTGGATGCTGGACTTCAGCTCGCCGAGCTTCTTGAAGGCGCGTTCCGCGCCCTCTTTGGTGGCCAGCGTCTTGTAGACGTCGGCGGGCTTGACGCCGTCGGCCATCAGAGCGAACTCGAGGTTGTAGCGGGCGCCCTTGCGCAGGCCGCGCTTGCCCGGAAACTTCTTGACGTCCCAGAAGTCGGCCCAGGTCTTCGGCCCGACCTTGAGCTTGTCGCCGTTGTAGGCCATCACCGTCGACCAGACGAAGATGCCGATCCCGCAGTCCGTGACGGCCGCAGGAACGAAGTCACCCTTGTTGCCGATCTTGCTGTAGTCGAGCTTCTCGAACAGGCCCTCGTCGCAGCCGCGCGCCGCGTCGGGCGACTCCACTTCGACGACGTCCCAGGTCACGTTCTTCGTGTCGACCATGACCTTGATCTTGGCCTGTTCGCCGTTGTATTCGGTGGCCACGATCTTGGTGCCCGTCTTCTCGTAGGGCTCGTAGAAGGCCTTCTTCTGCGCGTTGGCGTTGGCGCCGCCGAAATTGACGACGGTCAGCTGTTGCTGGGCCAGCGCCGGCAGGCTCAACGCTGCGACGAGGGTGGCGACCAAGGTGCTTGTCTTCATGATGGAACGCTCTCCAAAAAGGACGGGGACGAAGGCGGTGTCGCGCGTCAGAGATAGACGCGTGTCAACTCGCCGGGAAACTCGAGCCAGACGTCGTCGCCCGGCTGTGGAACGGCAGCCGCGGACAAGGGCAGCTTGGCTGTGGCGGGATCCTGGCCGTCGCCGAGATGGCACATCAGCCGCAGGTGGTCGCCGAAATAGACGATGCCGCGCGCCTGCGCCTGCAAGACGTTGGTAGCTGTCGCCGGCGCCCGGCGATGGACGACGACGCGCTCGGGCCGGATGCCGGCGACGACCTCTGCACCCGCAGGGGCAGCGTTGACGTTGACGCCCGCGATCCGCCTTCCGTCGGGCAGCGCGACGCTGCAAGGCCCGGCGGCCGGCGCGTCGGCGACCGTGCCGCGCAGCATCGTCCCATCGCCGATGAAGCCAGCGACGAAACGGTTCGCCGGCGCCTCGTACATCCGGTCGGCGGCAGCTATCTGCTGGATCACGCCGTTGTTGAAGACGGCCACCCGGTCGCTCATGGTCAGGGCCTCGCCCTGGTCGTGGGTGACGAAGACGAATGTGACGCCGAGCTGCCGATGCAGCTCCTTCAGCTCGATCTGCATGTGCTCGCGCAACTGTTTGTCGAGCGCCCCCAGGGGCTCGTCCATCAACACCAGCTGGGGCTCGAACACCAGGGCGCGCGCCAGGGCCACGCGCTGCTGCTGGCCGCCCGACAACTGGGCCGGCAGCCGTTCGGCCATGCCGTCCAGGCGCACCATCGCGAGCGCCCGCGCGACCTGGGCCGAGCGGGCCGCGGCCGGCACCTTGCGCACGGTCAGCGGATAGGCCACGTTCTGGCCCACCGTCATGTGCGGGAACAGCGCGTAGTTCTGGAACACCATGCCGAAATTGCGCTTG
>FSZR01001408.1_pt1 | contig 11928 bp, 7 predicted proteins | sample 1638781 | NCBI WGS metagenome assembly FSZR01 (sample SAMEA3914813, study PRJEB12502) | metagenome | biome: forest; material: soil | place: Canada | collected 2011-07-07 | depth 0.3 m | reverse complement strand
GACGAACATCTTGGCCACGCGGCGCGCCGTCTCCTGCGTGTTGTGGTCGCTGTCGGTGTCGATCACCAGCGCGCGCAGCACGGCCTGCATGTGCTCGGCGACCTCGGCCTTGAGCTCCTCGGTCTCGCCGGGCTGCACGAACGCCGAGATGTTGTCGTTGGCGTGGAAGCGGCAATCGGCGCCCACCAGCCGGTAGCGGATGCGTTCGGAGGCCGGCAGCGCGGCCAGGTCGGCCTCGCTGCGGATCAGCGCCAGCGCGCCGGACGGCGTGTCGTCGATGGCGGGCGAGGGCGGCGGAACGGGAGTGGGCATGGGCGGAGGCGGACAAGGGGAAACCGGGCGCGTATTGTGCGCCGCCGCACCGTTTCGCGCCGTTGCGGCGGCGGGCGGCCCTGCTCGAGGCGAGCCTTCCGGCTGCAGCGCGTGTCGACCCCGACACGCCCACGATGCCGGCCAGCAAACCCCGCTGGTTAGACTGACCGGGTGACTGACGAAACCTCTCCCCGCTCCACCGGGTCCGGCCCGGCCGTCCCGCTGGCCCGTCTGCTCGAACAGACCGCGGACGCCGTACACGCCGTACGCAGCGGGCGCTCACTTACGGATGTTCTCGCGCAGTGCCCCGGCGTGTTTCGCCCGGGCACCCAGGCGCTGTCGTTCCTGGTCCTGCGCCGGCTCGGCGCCGCCGAGGCCGTGCAGGCGATGCTGGCGCCGCGTCGGCCGCCGCCGGCCATCGAGCCGCTGCTGCTGAGCTCGATCGCGCTGCTGTGGCCCGACGCCGCGCCGCCGTACCCCGACCACACGCTGGTCGACCAGGCCGTCACCGCGGCCCGCCGGCGCGCGCCGCGCTCGGCCTCGTTCCTCAACGCGGTGCTGCGACGCTTCATCCGCGAGCGCGACGCGCTGGTCGAGGCCGCGCAACGCCAGCCCGCCGGCCGCTGGAACCACCCCCGCTGGTGGCTGGACCGCCTGCAGGCCGACTGGCCGCAGCAGTGGCAGGGCATCCTGGCCTCGGCGCAGGAGCGCCCGCCGATGTGCCTGCGCGTCAACGCGCGCCAGCACACCGGCGCGGCCTACCTGGCGCAGCTGCAGGAGGCCGGCATCGGCGCCACGCTCACCGGGCCGCAGGAGATCGTGCTGGCGTCACCCGTCCCCGTGGAACGCCTGCCGGACTTCGCCGGCGGCGCCGTCTCGGTGCAGGACTTCGCCGCCCAGCGCGCCGCGCGGCTGCTGGTCGACGCCAGCCTGCCCGCCGGCGGCCGCGTGCTCGACGCCTGCGCCGCACCCGGCGGCAAGACGGCCCACCTGCTGGAGCTGGCCGACCTCGACGTGCTGGCCCTCGACAGCGACCCGAAGCGCCTCGCCCGCGTCGACGACACCCTCGCCCGCCTGCAGCTGGCCGCCCGCACGCGCGCGGGCGACGGCCGGCGCCCGGCCGACTGGTGGGACGGCCAGCCATTCGACGCCATCCTGCTCGACGCCCCGTGCAGCGCCTCGGGCATCGTGCGGCGCCATCCGGACATCCGCTGGCTGCGGCGGCCGGAGGACATCGCCGCCCTCGCGCGCATCCAGGCCGAGCTGCTGGAGGCCCTGTGGCCGACGCTGAAGCCGGGCGGATGGCTGCTGTACGCGACATGTTCGGTGTTCAAGGCCGAGGGAGAGCACCAGATCGACGCATTTTTGCAACGCCGCGGTGCCTCGGAAGCCCATTTGGACGCCCGGTCTCCGGGCCACCTGCTGCCGCTGCCGGACAATGGTCGATCCGGGCCGACGCCGGCCGGCGGAGGCGCCGACGCGGCATCGCACGTCGTCGCCGACGGCTTCTACTACGCGCTGTTGCGCAAGGGGTCGTCTGCCGGCGACGCCTGAGAGCTGTTCCCGATTCCCCGTTCCCCAGCGCCCGAGTGGCGCGACGCCGCATCCGCCACCGTGCTCCTGTCCCTGGTCCAACCCACCTGCCGCTGGAGGCTCCTGGCCCGCGACGCTCGCCGCGTCCTGGCGGCCCTGTGGCTGGCCGTCGCGAGCCTGGTCCTGCTGGCCGGGCTGCCCACCGCGGCGGTGGCGCAGGGCGTGGAGTTGCCCACCATCGCGGCCAAGCGGCAGGAGGGCGGCATCGTGCTCGACTTCGCCGCCAACCTCACGCTCAGCAAGGCCGTGGAGGACGCGCTGCGGCGCGGCGTGCCCGTGTACTTCGTCGCCGAGGCGACCGTCAAGAAGCCGCGCTGGTACTGGCGCGACGAGCGCGTCGCCCGCGTGTCGCGCAGCTGGCGCCTGTCCTACCAGCCGCTCACCTCCGCGTGGCGCGTCAGCCTGGGCGCGTTCAGCCAGTCGTACCCGTCGCTGGAAGAGGCGCTGACCACGGTCACGCGCATCGCCCACTGGCGCATCGCGGACGCCGGGGTCGACGCGACCGACAAGTACTACGTCGACTTCCAGTTCTACCTCGACTCGTCGCAGCTGCCGCGTCCCATGCAGCTCGACCTGGGCGCCCAGGCCGACTGGCACCTGGGCGTCGAGCGCACGCTCGCGGTGGAATGACCGCCGCCGGCCGAACCGCCTCCCCGGCGCGCGAGCGTCGACCATGAGCCGTCGCTCGCGCACCTTCGTCTGGATCATCTCGGTCCTGGCCTTCCTGGGCATCGCGCTGGTGCTGGGCTTCGTCGTCTCGCTGGCGTCCAACGAACCCACGCTGTACGAGCGCAACTTCGTCTGGCTGTTCTGGCTCAACTTCATCGTCGCGCTGGCGCTGCTGCTGGTGCTGTTCGCGGCCGCCGTGCGGCTCGCGCTGCGCTGGCACAACGGCAAGTTCGGCAGCCGGCTGCTGCTGAAGCTGGCCGGCATCTTCGCGCTGGTGGGCGTGATCCCCGGCGCCCTGATCTACGTGGTGAGCCTGCAGTTCGTCACGCGCAGCATCGATGCCTGGTTCGACACCAAGGTCGACAGCGCGCTGGTGGCCGGCCTGAACCTCGGCAAGGGCACGCTGGACACGCTCGCCTCCGACCTGTCCGACAAGGCGCGCAACGTGGCCGCCCGCATCGGCGACCCGCGCGCGCCCGGCGCGGCGCTGACGCTGGAGCGACTGCGCGACCAGATCGGCGCGCAGGACCTGGCGCTGGTCGCCGGCAACGGGCAGATCCTGCTGGCCGCCAGCTCGCGGCCCGCGCTGATGCCCGATCGGCCGCCGCCGGCGCTCGTGCGCCAGGCGCGCGCGAACGGCCAGGCGAGCCAGGTGGAAGGGCTGGAGGACGAGGCCCAGCCGGGCACTGGGCCGATCGCCCGCGTGCGGGCGCTGGTGCAGGTGCCGTCCAGCAGCCTCACGCTGGACAACAGCGAGCGCTTCCTGCTGGCCGTGCAGCCGCTGCCGCAGGTGGTGGCCGTCAACGCGCTGGCCGTGCAGGCGGCCTATCGCGAGTACCAGCAGCGCGCCCTCGCGCGCGACGGCCTGCGCCGCATGTACGTGGGCACGCTGACGCTGACGGTGGTGCTGTCGGTGTTCGGCACGGTGCTGATCGCCGTCACCACTGGCAACCAGCTCGCGCGCCCGCTGCTGCTGCTGGCCGAGGGCGTGCGCCAGGTGGCCGCGGGCGACCTCGGGGCCAAGCCGGTGTACGAGTCGAGCGACGAGATCGGCGACCTCACGCGCTCGTTTGCCCAGATGACCGAGCAGCTGGGACAGGCGCGCACCGACGTCGACCGCAGCGTGACGCAGCTCGAGGGCGCGCGCACGCGCCTGCAGACCATCCTGGACAACCTCACCGCCGGCGTGATCCTGTTCGACGCGCAGTGGCGCATCGACACCGTCAACCCCGGCGCGACGCGCATCCTGCGGGTGCCGCTGTCCGCCTACCTGGGGCGCAAGCTGGGCGACGTGCCCTCGCTGGCCGACTTCGCGCCGGCCGTCGAACAGCGGTTCGAGCTGCACCTGGCGAGCCCCGACGCCGGCGAGCGCGTCCTCTGGCAGGACCAGTTCGACCTCAAGGTGGGCGACAAGGGCCAGGAGCTCGCGCTGCTCGTGCGCGGCGCGCTGCTGCCCGGCGACGCACGGCTGATGGTGTTCGACGACATTACCGAGGTGGTCTCGGCGCAGCGCTCGGCCGCCTGGGCCGAGGTGGCGCGCCGGCTGGCGCACGAGATCAAGAACCCGCTCACGCCGATCCAGCTGTCCGCCGAACGCCTGCAGTTCAAGCTGGGGAGCAAGCTCACCGAGCCGGCGGACCAGGCCATGCTCGATCGCAGCGTGGGCACCATCGTCGCCCAGGTGCAGGCGATGAAGCAGCTGGTCAACGAATTCCGCGACTACGCGCGCCTGCCGAGCGCCAACCTGCAGCCGGTGGATCTCAACGCGCTGGTGATGGAGGTGCTCGCGTTGTACGGCGACTCGCAGGAGAAGGGCCATCTCGTGGCGCGCATGGGCGCCGGCCTGCCGCGCATCATGGGCGACCCGACGCAGCTGCGGCAGGTGGTCCACAACCTGGTGCAGAACGCGATGGACGCCGCGTCGATCTGGCCTGACGCCCTGGTGCAGGTGCGCACGGAATGCGCCCGCCACGACGACGGCCGCGTGCGCGTGGTGCGGCTCAAGGTGGAGGACAATGGCCCCGGCTTCCCGGAGAACGTGCTGCAGCGCGCGTTCGAGCCCTACGTCACCACCAAGTCCAAGGGCACCGGTCTTGGGCTCGCGGTGGTCAAGAAGATCGCCGACGAACACCGCGCGCGGGTCCGCATCGCGAACCTGGGCAGCGGCGAGGACGGCGCCACGGGGGCAGCCGGCGCCCAGGTGTCGATATCATTTTCTCGCTTCGTAGAGGAGGCTCCTGCAGAGCCGCCGGCCCAAACCCCTGTATAAAGCGATCTTTGCGCCCAGCATCGGCTCCCGCGGCCTCTTGCACGCACCCCGTTCCGACATTTCATGGCCACGATTCTTGTAGTTGACGACGAAATGGGCATCCGTGCCCTGCTCTCCGAGATCCTCACCGACGAGGGTCACACGGTAGAGGTGGCCGAGAACGCCGCAACCGCACGCCAGGTGCGCGAGCGCCTGCGTCCCGATCTCGTGCTCCTGGACATCTGGATGCCCGACGTCGACGGCATCACGCTGCTCAAGGAGTGGGGCGCCACCGCGCAACTGAACATGCCGGTCATCATGATGAGCGGCCACGGCACCATCGACACCGCCGTCGAGGCCACCAAGTACGGCGCGATCGCGTTCCTCGAGAAGCCGATCACGCTGCAGAAGCTGCTGCGCGCCGTCGAACAGGGCCTGGCCCGTCCCAGCGCCCGCCCGGCGACGTCCGAGGCCCCGCTCGCGCAGGGCAACGGCGGCTACCGGCCCGACGCCATGACGGTCGAAGCCGCGATGACCGGCGGCCTCGGCCTGCAACCCGTCTCGCCGCTGAGCCTGGGCCCGCAGCCCGAACAGAGCTTCGACCTCGACCGCCCGCTGCGCGAGGCGCGCGACGCCTTCGAGAAGAGCTACTTCGAGTTCCACCTCGCGCGCGAGAACGGCTCCATGACCCGCGTCGCCGAAAAGACCGGCCTCGAGCGCACCCACCTCTATCGCAAGCTCAAGCAGCTGGGCGTCGACCTGTCGCGCGGCAAGCGCGGCCTGGGCTGAGGCAGCCACTCGAAATCGCTGGCGCGACGCCAGGAAATGCTGATATGATTGCGGGCTTCGCCGGTCGTCCTTGTTTGGGGCGCGCTGACGAAGCAGTCTGAAAAGACGACGGCCTGGTAGCTCAGTTGGTAGAGCAGCGGATTGAAAATCCGCGTGTCGGTGGTTCGATTCCGCCCCAGGCCACCAAGACGCCGAAGCCCCTGATTCTTGATGGAATCAGGGGCTTCTTGCTTTCCGGCCGATCGCCGAATGCTGCGGCCCGACGACTAGAGCAACTCCCGGCTCGCCAACGCCGCCGCCGCCGTCCGCGTCTCCACGCCCAGCTTCTCGAACACGTGCTCGAGATGCTTGTTGACCGTGCGCGGGCTCATGCCCAGGATCTCGCCGACGTCGCGGTTGGTCTTGCCCTTGGCGATCCAGGACAGCACCTCGGTCTCGCGCGGGGTGAGCGACGCCGTGGCCAGGCGCGAGGCCGAGGGCGCGGCGTCGTCGGCGCGCTCGGCGAGCAGCCACATCGTCTCGCCCAGGCTCGCGCTGCCCAGGTGGCGCGCGGTGAGCGTGCGGCGGCCGAGGCGGCGTGTGCGCGGGGCATCGTCGGCGTCCTGCAGCCACGCGGCGCAGCCGGCCTCGCCGTCGTCGGCGAAGAACTCGGCGAGCCAGCGTTGCGCGCGCGGCGAGCGCCAGGCCATGCGGCCGTGGGCGTCGACCATCACGACGCCGTGGCCGCCGACGTCCACCGCCTCGCGCGCGAGACGCCCGGTGCGGGAGTTGCGCACGTGCGCGGCCAGGCGCGCGAGGACCTCGGCGGTGCGCACCGGCTTGACCACGTAGTCGACGCCGCCCGCATCGAAGCCGCGCACCACGTGGCTGGTCTCCGACAGTCCGGTCATGAAGATCACCGGGATGTGCGTCCACTCGGGGTGGCTCTTGACGCGGCGGCAGGTCTCGAAGCCGTCGAGGCCGGGCATCAGGGCGTCCAGCAGGATGGCGTCGGGCGTGACCAGGTCCAGCCGCGCCAGCGCGGACTCGCCGTCGGTCGCGACGAGCACGGTGTAGCCCTCGGCCTCCAGGCCTTCGCACAGCGCGCCCAGCGAGCGGGGCGCGTCGTCCACCACCAGCACGATGTCGCCGGCGCGCGGCGTGGTCGGGTCGTCGTTCACGAGGTCGTCTCTCCATCGGCGTGGCGCAGGTCGCCGCTGAGGCTGGCGACCAGGTCGGCCCAGGCGAAGCGGGCCACGAGGTCACGCAGGGCCGCGGCCTGCGCGGCGAATTCGGAATGCTCGCCGACCAGCGCGTCGAGCGCGCGTTGCAGGCCTTGCGCGTGGCCCAGCTTGGCCAGCCGCAGCAGCACCTGCGCGTGGTCGGGTGGCAGCGCCGCGGCGGGCGCGGGCGACGGGCCGCCGCCCGGCGTCCACGCCTGCACCGCGAGCTCGGCCACCCACTCCAGTTCCAGCTCGCGCTGCAGCACCGCGAGCAGCTCGGACTCGATGACCGGCTTGTCGACGAAGCCCTGGCAGCCGGCAGCGGCCACCTTGTCGTCCAGGTGCTCGAACGCGTTGGCCGACACGATGATGATGGGCAGGTCGACCAGGCCCTGCGCGCGGATGCGGCGCGCGGTCTCCCAGCCGTCCATGTCGTCCATGCTGAGGTCCAGCAGCACGGCGTCGGGCTGCATCTCGCGCACGATCTCCAGGCACTCGCGCCCGCTCGCCGCCTCGCCCACGCGAAAGCCCAGCGGCAGCAGCATGCCGGCCAGCATCTGGCGCTGCGTCGGGTGGTCGTCGACCACCAGCAGCTTGCGGCGCGGGCCGATGTAGCCGCTCACGGGGCGATGGCGCGGCAGCCGCGCGTGGCCGGGCTCGGCGGTCTCGCTCAGGTACAGCCGCACGGTGAAGGTGCTGCCCTGGCCGGGCGTGCTGTCCACCGTCAGGTCGCCGCCCATGAGCTGGGTGAGCAGGTGGGTGATGGTCAGGCCCAGGCCGGTCCCGGGGTCGCCGGTGCGGCGGCCCGCGCTGCCACGCTCGAACGGCATGAAGATGCGTTCGAGGTCCTGGGGCGCGATACCGATCCCCGTATCCATCACGCGGAAGCGCGCCACCTCGCGCGTGTGGTCCAGCTCCAGCGTGATGCTGCCCGCGTCGGTGAAGCGCACGGCGTTGCCCAGCAGGTTGATCAGGATCTGGCGCAGCCGGCGCGCGTCGGCGCGCACGTAGCGCGGGATGCGGCCCAGCGTGCGGAGCTCGAACTTCAGGCCCTTGGCCGCCGCCTGCGGCGCCACCATGCGCACGACGTCGTCGAGGAAGTCGCGCATCGGCAGCGGGGCGATGTCCAGCCGCAGCTTGCCGGCCTCGATGCGCGCCAGGTCAAGCAGGCCGTCGATCAGTCCGTGCAGGTGCTCGCCGCTGTGGTGGATGGTGTCGATGGCCGCGCGGTGCGTGCCGCGGATCTTCTCGTCCTTCAGCAGGATCTGCGCGTAGCCCAGGATGCCGTTCAGCGGCGTGCGCAGCTCGTGCGTCATGCCGGTGACGTAGCGCGTCTTGGCCTGGTTGGCGGCCTCGGCCAGGTCCTTGGCGGCCTGCAGCGCGATGTCGGTGCGCTTGTGGGCGTCGATCTCGCGGATCAGCAACTCGTTGTGCCGGTTCGACTCGTCCTCGGCCATGTGCCGGCTCTCGCTGGCCAGCACCATCCACCACGCGCCGACGGCGGCCACCAGCGACAACAGCGCGAAGGCCTGCAGCAGCGGGCCGCGCAACGCGTTCAGGCCGTCGTGCGCGGCGCCCTGCTGGTAGACGATGCCCAGGATCACCGCGAACAACGCCACCAGCGAGAGCATGACGACCAGGTAGCGCGCCGCGCGGAAGTTGATGCGCCCGCTCAGGCTCGCGGGCAGCACGCGCTTCAACGCGGCGTGCACCTGCTCGGTGGCGCGCGAGTCGGTCTTGCAGCGGTCGTGGCAACGCGATTCGAGCGTGCAGCACAGCGAGCAGATCGGCGCGTCGTAGGCCGGGCAGCGCGCCATGTCCTCCGACTCGAACGCGTTCTCGCACACCGAGCACTTGACCAGCTTGCCCGGCGCCCAGGCCGACAGGTCGGGCCGCGCCTGGTAGTAGCGGCCGCGCGTCCACCAGGCGAGCAGCGGCGACAACGCCATCGACATCAGCAGCGCGATGAACGGCGCGAACGCCTTGGCGAGCGGACCGAACGCGCCGGACCACGCGGTCATGCCCAGCGCCGCCGCGCCCAGCATCGCGCCGAGGCCGACCGGGTTCAGGTCGTACAGGTGCGCGCGCTTGAACTCGATGCCCTGCGGACTCCAGCCCAGCGGCTTGTTGATGACGAGGTCGGCCACCAGCGCGCCGACCCAGGCGATGGCCAGGTTGCCGTACAGCCCCAGCACGCCCTCCAGCGCCTGGAACACGCCCAGCGTCATCAGCAGCAGCGAGATCGCCACGTTGAACACGAGCCACACCACGCGGCCCGGATGGCTGTGCGTCATGCGCGCGAAGAAGTTCGACCAGGCCAGCGAGCCGGCATATGCATTCGTGAGGTTGATCTTGACCTGCGAGACGACGACGAACAGCGTCGTCGCGCCCAGCACCCACGCCGGCGAGGTGAACACATAGCCGAAGCCCGCGAGGTACATCTGCGTGGGCTCGACCGCGCGCTCGACCGGGATCTCGTTCTGCAGCGCGAGGAAGGCGAGGAACGCGCCGCCCGCCATCTTCAGCATGCCCGGCACGATCCAGCCCGGGCCGGCGACGAGCACCGCGGCCCACCAGCGGGTGCGGTTGGCGGCGGTCTTCTCGGGCAGGAAGCGGAGATAGTCGACCTGCTCGCCGATCTGCACCACCATCGAGAACGCCACCGCGGTGGCCGCGCCGAACATGGTGGCGTCGAAGCCGCTGCTGTGCGAGACGCCGCCGATCAGCGTCGTGAAGTCCGAGAACGCCTCGGGCCGGCGCAGCAGCACCGCGACGTAGGGCAGCACGAACAGCAGCAGCCACACGGGCTGCGACCACCACTGCAGCCGCTGGATCAGCGTGACGCCGTGCATCACCACCGGCACCACCACCAGCGAGGCGACGAGGTAGCACACGGGCAACGGCCAGCCCAGGCACATCTGCAGCGCGAGCGACAGGATGGCCGCCTCCAGCGCGAAGAAGATGAAGGTGAAGCTCGCGTAGACCAGCGACGTGATGGTGGAGCCGAGGTAGCCGAAGCCTGCGCCGCGCGTGAGCAGGTCCATGTCGACGCCGTGCTTGGCGGCGTAGATGCTGATCGGCAGGCCGGTGAGGAACGTGATCAGCCCGACGACCAGGATGGCCCACATCGCGTTGGTGAAGCCGTAGCTGATCGCCACCGAGCCGCCGATCGCCTCCAGCGCGAGGAACGAGGTGGCGCCGAACGCGGTGTTGGCGACGCGGAACTCGCTCCACTTGCGGAAACTCCGCGGCGTGTAGCGCAGCGCGTAGTCCTCCATGGACTCGTTGGCCACCCACGAGTTGTAGTCGCGGCGGATGCGGAAGATCTTCTGGGGCTGCGTCTCGGACGGCGGCGTCAGCACGGGCACTCCTTGAAGGCGCGGGATGCGAAGCAAGAAGTGCTCCACGGCCGCCCGTGGCCGTGCCGCAGTGTGACCCGGCGGCGTGCGCCGCGCGCTACGTCGATTGACGTATTCGACGTACGCGCGCTTGCCGGGACGATGGCCTCCAGTCCGATGCGCCACCCCCTTCCTGGAGAACCACCATGTCCCGCGACAACGACCCGACCTCCCCCGACTCGAGCCGCCGCCGCCTGCTGCAAGGCGCCGCGGCGCTGCCGCTGGTGGGCCTCGCGCGCTACGCCGGCGCGCAGGCCACCGCCGCCGTCAACACGACCAAGCTGGCCGTCACCGACACCGAGGTGATCGTCGGCCAGCTGCACTCGTCCACCGGCACGATGGCGATCTCCGAGACCGGCTCGATCCAGGCCGAGCAGCTCGCGATCGACCAGATCAACGCGATGGGCGGCGTGCTGGGCCGCAAGATCAAGGTGATCAAGGAGGACGGCGCGTCCGACTGGCCGACCTTCGCCGAGAAGTCCAAGAAGCTGTTGATCAACGACCACTGCGCGGCCGTCTTCGGCTGCTGGACCTCGGCCTCGCGCAAGGCCGTGCTGCCGATCTTCGAGAAGGAGAACGGCCTGCTGTACTACCCGACCTTCTACGAGGGCCTGGAGCAGTCCAAGAACGTCTTCTACACGGGCCAGGAGGCCACGCAGCAGATCCTCTACAGCCTGGACTGGGCCAAGAACGAGAAGAAGGCGAAGACGTTCTTCCTGATCGGCTCCGACTACATCTGGCCGCGCACCTCGATGAAGATCGCGCGCAAGCACATCGAGAACTTCCAGAAGGGCACCGTGGTGGGCGAGGAGTACTACCCGCTGGGCAGCACCAACTTCGGCTCGCTGATGAACAAGATCAAGCTGCACAAGCCCGACTGCATCTTCGCGGCGGTGGTGGGCGGCTCCAACGTGGCGTTCTACAAGGCGCTGAAGGCCGCGGGCATCACGGGCGACAAGCAGCTGCTGGTCACGCTGGCGGTGACCGAGGACGAGATGACCGGCGTCGGCGGCGAGAACTTCGCCGGCTTCTACTCGTCGATGAAGTACTTCCAGTCGATCCCCACCGACGCCAACAAGAAGTTCGTCGACGCGTTCAAGGCCAAGTACGGCAAGGACGCGGTGATCGGCGACGTGACGCAGGCGGCCTACCTCGGCCCGTGGATCTGGAAGGCCGGCGTCGAGCGCGCGAAGAGCTTCGACGTCGACAAGGTGGTCGCGGCCTCCGCCGGCATCGAGCTGAAGGACGCGCCGGAAGGCTACGTCAAGGTCGACGCCAACCACCACCTGTGGAGCAAGTCGCTGATCGCGCAGGGGCAGACGAACGGGACCTTCAAGATCGTCTCGACCTCGCCCGAGCTCATCAAGCCGGATCCCTTCCCCAAGGGCTATCAATGAGCACCCCCAGCCCTCGGAGTACCGCAGACAGCCCCCCGAGGGGGCGGCGGCCTTGCTCCGGAGCGGCCGAGCGCGGCGTCCGCCTGCTTGCGCCCTGAAGTTGAAAGTGCCCGCGCGCACGAGCCGGCCACACGCATGGCCGGCCGGCCGCCTGATCCCGGTGGAGGAGACAAGCCTGCCCACCCTTGCCTGAACGGACCCCGCCATGAGCTTCTCCGACATGCTGAACATCGGCCTGATGCAGGGCTTCGCGGGCCTGAGCCTGTTCGCGGTGCTGTTGCTGATGGGCCTGGGCCTGGCCATCATCTTCGGACAGATGG